>FTCG01000081.1_pt1 | contig 20195 bp, 11 predicted proteins | sample 1639641 | NCBI WGS metagenome assembly FTCG01 (sample SAMEA3914864, study PRJEB12502) | metagenome | biome: forest; material: soil | place: USA | collected 2012-03-12 | depth 0.3 m
ACCCTCCACCGACCCCCTCCCGGCCGCCTGGCACCTCACTCCCGCCCAGCACGCCGACATCCTGCACACGCAAATCATCCCCACCGAACTCGGCCCCTACCTGCCGGTCCCTCCCGCCACAACCTCTAAAAAGTCCCAAGCAATCCTCATCCTCGGCCAGACCGGCGCCGGCAAGACCCGCTTCACGCCCTCCCTCCTGGCCCCGCTGGACAACCCGCTGCACCTGATCGCCGACACCTTCAAGACCTACCACCCTTTCTACGCCGCCTGCCGTACGTTGACCCCTTCCATTTCCCTCGCCCGCCTTGACGCTGTTGTGTTCATTGTAGCATACGAGGTACCTAACACAATTGTAGTCTCCTCCCCCACCCACGCCCGCCACGCCTCCCGCCTCGCCGGCCCCCCCGCCACAGCCTGGCTCCTATCCCTCTCCCATCACGCGGCGCACGTCCTCCGCCTTCCCTGTGTCGTCATCGAGGCTGCGTGCCGACGGCAGCCCGACCTGCCTGCGCTGGCGGGCGTGTTCTTGTCGGCGGGGTATGCGGTGAGGGTGGTTGTGTTGGCGGTGCCGGCTGCGTTGAGTCGGTTGGGGGTGTTGGTGAGGTTTTGGGGGAGGTTGCCTGAGGCTGGGTCGAGGGGGTTGCCTGGGCGGTTGACGCCTAGGGGGGTGCATGATGAGAGTTTTGGGGGGGTTGGTCTTGGGGTTGGGTGGGTGGATGAAATATGTCGTGGTGGGGATGGTGCGGAGGGAAGTGGTAAAGGAGAGGTGGATAAGGTGGCTGTGTTGAGAAGGAATGGGGTGGCGGTGTACTTGAATGAGCGGCTGGAAGGCGGGTGGACGAAGGAGGTTGGGGCGCTGGGAGCGCTGGAGCGGGAGAGAGGGAGGGCGCTGTCGGCGGAGGAGAGGCGGGCGGCGGAGGTGGATGTTGAGATGTTGAGGGGCCTTGGAAATCCCAAGGTGGATGCGGAGATCGAGGAGATTGAGGCGCTCATGGCAGGGCTGGGGACCGAGGACGGGGAGGCGGGAGGGTCGGTGCCGTTTGATGCGGTGGAGTTTGTCTCTGTGAGTTAGTCCATGGGAATAAGTCCGCGGCTAGACGCTCATAACATGTTTGAGCGGAATCATATTGGAATTATATTCATATCTCATATCTCGTAACTCAGAGCATGTACCTGAACTCGGGATTATGGTCCTGGAAACGGTCAGCAGTCGCTCCAACATCCTGATCAAGGGAAGACTCACCCCAAGGTCCATCTTCTCCGTCTCGGTCAGGTTCAGATCATGCGCCTGCTTGCTCCGCCTCTTGTTCTCCCAGGTGATGGCCACGGCGTACAGCACGCTGGCCAGCACGCTCAAGCAGATGAAGGAGACGCAGATGGCGTAGCCCTTGGTGTAGAAGGGTGCGTCAGCTGCCACAAACGAGTAGGTCGCAATGATGCCGCCAATGTTGCCGAAGCCTGTCCCTGTTAGCCCCTATTCAGCCTCCTACACAACAGAAAACTCACCAATCTGCCAGGCACTCCCGATGGCCCTCCTGTGGTGCCCGCCCAGGTTCATGTTGAACCAGCACACAATGACCGGCATAGCCGAGTAGGTGCCCATGCAGATGAGGAACAGGGCGGCGTACTGCACGGGCAGGTTGTCGTGGACGTTGATGAGGATGCCAAAGCCCGAGATGGCGATGCTGATGGCGCCCAGCACAAACAGGAAGCGGTGCTTGGCCCAGTCGGACGCCGTGGCCACCACCATGGAGAAGACAAAGGCGACGGCCCACGGCGGGACGGACCGCAGCTGGGTGGTGATGGCGTCGTACTTGTAGCTCTGGATGATGGTGGTGGCGAAGTAGGCGTACGAGTAGGCCGGCACGATCAGGCCAAAGTACATGAAGCCGCCCAGCCAGATCTTGTAGTCCGACATGACCGTCCTGACGTCCTTGAACGTGATCTTGCGCTCGGCCGCGCTGGGGCCCTGCGCGGCGCGGAGCCGGGCCTTGACATACTCGCGCTCGTCGTCACGGAGCCATGTCTGTAAGTCTGTCAGCACCCTCCTTGTCTGATACAAAAGAAGAACCACCTACCGCCTCCTCCGGAAACGAAGGGAACGTAAACAGAAACACAATCCCCACCCCCACGGTAAAGCACCCCTCAAGAATAAAAATCCACCTCCACCCCCTATACCCCCTCAGGTAATCCATCTTCCCAATCGCGCTAGCCAACAGCCCCCCAAAAGCACCCGCCAACGACGTGCTCGAAAAAAACAGCGAAAACCGCTTCTGCGCCTCATACCGCCGATACCACGCCCCAATGATATAAAAACACGCCGGAAACATGGCACTCTCAAACACCCCCAGAAAGAACCTCGTGGCCAGCAGCCCCCCATAGCCCTGCACCAGCCCCTGCAGAGCCGTGACGAGCCCAAACCCAATACAGCACACCGACAACCAAATCCTCGGCGAGAACCGCTTGACCATGATATTTGACGGAATCTCACACAGCACGTACGGCACGAAGAAGATGGTCAGCGCCGTGTTGTACTGCAGCCCCCCTTCCATGCCGAGGTCCTTTTCCAGGCCGAAGGCGCGCGCGTTGGAGATGTTGACGCGGTCAAGGAAGGCGAGCAGGTAGAGGATGGCGACGAAGGGGATGATGTGCGCGTCGATGCGGGTCGTGAGCTTGCGGTCGGTGGTGTGCGGCGGGCAGATCAGGTCGGCGGACTCGAGGGACGCTGCGGTCTTGTTGTCGTAGGCGGGGAGGGCATCGTCGGTTGTGGTGCCTTCGGCGGCGTGCCGCTTTTCTTCGTCTGAGGCTGTTGGGGAGGGTGGTTAGGGGTGGGCATTGGGAGGTGGGTTGGTGGTGGAGAGGACGGACCGTGCTTGAGGTCGGACATGGCTGCGGGTTGGGACCGGGTTCGGCCGGGCAGAGGTCGGATTCGGCTTCAGCACGCGTTGATGGCCCTCTCCGGCGGGTAGAAGACGGGCCGGGAAGCGGGAGGCGGGAGGCGGGATGAATGGGAGGGAGAGAGGAGGCGGGGGAGGATGGCATTGGCAACGGTGACACGACGGCGGGTTTATAACTGTCCACAGCCAGTGCTGTGTGACTGTGTCGCCGTAATACTACATAGCTAGCCCGTCTGACGGCTTCCGCGACCGGCACGGTGCTGATCGGCGGTTCCTCTCCGCACTTTGGATGCCACCGACCCGGGGTCGGGCATGCGTGTTAGCCACCTTCCGGATTGAGGTTTGGGAGGCGGATCTGGGGCCATGCCAGCAGCCTGCGTGCCGGGATGGGACGCGGATGGGATGACTGAGGACGACGGGATCCACTGGGCCAACCCGAGGCATCCCTACTCGTTGGAAATAACATTTGCCCAATGCTGGTTGGCTATCTGCTGTACATTGTCTGTTGCTCTGCCGGATGGCTTGTGCGGCGAGTGGGAGTTGTCTACTTCTTCCGTCTCGAATTGCGGTTGATGATGGTGCCTCGGCCATCAACCTTCCCCGGTGGCGTACGCCACACATCGCCATGCTTCTTGAGCCGCACACGGATGCCGGAGAATGACACGGCACCATTGGTCGCCGTCCGCCGCCAACGCCCACGCCAACGTTGGTCTCGGACCCGGACGAGCGGACGCGCCAGGTTCGAGAACACGGCCTTGCAGTGGCGGCTCCGCAATCCTGGCGGGTTCGTGTGGGATCAGTAGAGGAAAAAGGGTGAACTAGCGCCGCCATTCAGATCGCCAAGAGATGCAGGTGCCGGTTTTCGGCCAGAGCAGGTGAGCATGTGTTATTCCACGGTATCACAGGGCTGGGAGGTATGTAAGCAGTCAATAGTCAGCAGTCAGCATGGACTTATTACTTCCCGCGCAGCGGTGTGAGAGCTGCCGGGTGCATCTGCCGCCGAGACCACACGCCGCGGCTGCTTTCGTCTGCACGCCGAATAGAGAATGCGAGTTGGTCGGGCATGGTACCGAGAAAAAGCTGGTGTGTTCGGCCCGGTCCAGTGCCGGCAGCGGTGGGGTCGGCGAGGAACCGGAGCAGACGGGTGGAGAGAAAAACAAAACTTCGAGGTGAGTCAAGGACTCTGCTGTCTGAGGGTAAACAAAACCCCATTCCAGAACCTCACTTCAGCAGCCTGATGGACCACTTCCTCAACCACCGGTCCTGTCCTGTCCTGTGTCCCTGTCGAAGCAGCTCTCCCTGAACGTCGCCCCTTCAACCAACCACCATTCCTTCCCCGTAAAACCAAGCTTTCCCCAGACCAGACCACACCTCAGTGGCGTTGACAAGGGTCCAGGGCCATGCCTCGCCCCCAAACTCCGCACGCCGAAGAAGTATTTTGCGGGGAAAAGTGGGCAGCGCCGAAGGAGGCCGAGCCATGCCCAAGAAGGGAGGCGACCCGACCCCGCACTGCAACCTTGGCTTCCCCGAATCGAAATCCAAGACCGGAAAGGAAGTCAAGTCCAGTCGGGCCACGCCGTGAGACTCCCTTCCGTCGGTCAGTTCCGCGGTCGGTTCCGTTCCGCGGCTGCGGGTTGTTGTGGTCTTGGGATGGCGGTCCGTCACTATGCCGAGTTTTGTTTGTTCTCAACGAGCAAGACCAAGAGGAACGAACATCCAAAAAGAGGGAGGGACACTCGAAGATTAGAATAAACGAAGAAAAGAAACCCCCTCCCTCCAAGAACGCGCTCGCTCCCACAATAACAGTATATTCACCAACCCTTCCAAGAGACAAACAATAATAAAACCAGGGAATCTTTTAAAATCCTGCCTCCCCTGAATCATATAAACAAACAACCCCAAAAAAGCCGCGGTTCCTCGCCCAACACCACCTAACCCACCCATGCCATACCATGCCCAATATCTACCACTACTCCTACCGCTGCGAGCTAAACCCTTCCCACCTGACGTCTTCGAGTGAGAAAAGAAAATGGAAGCAAAAAGAAGAAAGATACACGCTGAGAAAATTCGTAACGGCGTAGAAACTCATAGGTGGGCTTGTCAGTCCCGCAAGGCGCGGCACCACAAGTGAAGACGACAACAACAACCAATCATTGCTGCGCCCTGGGATCCTGTCCCCTCGGATCCTGCGCCCTCACATCCTGCTGCTGCTGCTGCTGCTGCTGCTGCTGAGAAGGTAGCTGCTGCGTCGTCTGCGTCGTCTGCGTCGGCAGAGGAGGCGGCCTCTCCTCCTCCCCCCTCTTCATCTCAAAGCTCTTCCCGCGCGACCCCGAAGCCGAGCTCAACAGACTACTCCCCAGCGAAACAGTCCTCTCCCCCTGCGACTGGGGCGGCGGCGATTTATTCCGCCGATGCTCCGCATGCTCCTTGTGCTCGCGATACTTGTTCTTGATCCACGTCGAGATCTTCTTGGCGTCCCCCGGCCCGCTCTCCTTGCTAGAGACCTCGGTCAGCGGCGGCGCCTCCGTCAGTGTCGTAGCCGTGCGGTCCGACAGCTCACCGCCCGTCATGCTCTGCCCGAGCCGGCTGGAGCTGTTGAGCGAGGTGCCGCTAGCGCTCGCCGTCGCGTGGGCGCCGAGGCGCGGAGAGGCGACGGGCGGGAAGACCGGGGGCGGGGGGTCGTCCTTTTTGCGGGAGAGGCGCCAGCGGCGTTTCTTTTCCTTCTCGCTGGGGGTGTCTGGCGGGGCGAGCTCCACCGGCGGGGCGGGCAGGTCTTCGAGCTGGTCGAGGTCGGAGCCTTCGTTGAAGGAGCTGTGGAGGGAGGTGGGTGGGGACTTTTTGGTTTTGAGCGTTGTCTGGGCGCTGCTGGGGTGGAGGGTGTCGGCGTGGGCGCTGCTGTCGGGGCGGGGGGGTTCGGCGTGGGCGCTGATGGGGTGCAGAGTGCTGGTGTGAGCAGTGCTACCATTAGTACTAGTGTGGCTGTCGGGATTGACACTGCTCGGCCCAGCAGTCACTGTATCGCTGCTGCCCTCGTCTGCTAGGCTTGGTCCGGCGTCGCTGGGAGGAGCGTGTGATGCCCGTGGCGTCAGCTCCGAGGTTGCATCGTCGACCGGCTGCGGCACCACATGCCCCCCGAAGCTCGCCGCTTGAGGAACGGACGGTATGGCTTCGAGAGGGTTCACCACCTCGACGTTGGGGGAGACCGCTGTGGAATGAGGGAGCGAAGCAGTCGAGCTATGAGCGCTCGGGTTCGCGCTACCCGGAAGCCGCTTTTTCCTCAACTTGTTGGTTGGCCGTCCGTCGCTGTCGCTCGTGCTCGATGCTATCCTCTGGAATAGGATGGGCAGCTTCCGTTCCTTGGACGGAGTCGTAGGCTCCGGAGCGGGAGGCTCGAGAAGCCTCTCCTGGCTTCTCGCGGCCGGGGCAACGACGCCAGGATGCAGGCCAGGCTGGAGGCTGAATGGTGCCGTCGTCGTCGAGAGGGATAGTGCCGATTCCTGCGGTCGAGTGGCGACATCTTCCGGCGCTGTTGGCGGGGCGACGGTGGGCGCCGGCGGCACAACGGGGGTCAGCGGCGCGGGCGCATCGTTCCGAGAGGCGAACCTCCCGGACTGCAGGGCGGGCGACTTCTTCGACGGCAGGGTGTTGCTCCTAGCCAGCCCGCTCGTCGGGGTCGTCGAGACCAGTGCCGGGCTCGCGGGACTGGGGCATCCGTTAGAGTGCATAGACCGTCTCGATGACGTCGACTTGTTCCTCCGGATCGAGCCGTCCCTGGCGACATTCTCGGCCCCAGCGCTCGCGATGGATGGCGACCGGACGATGCCCGACTTGGGCGTTGGGGTCGACGGCGGTTGGGCGACCGGGGTTCCTTGTTGCACCTCTGCCACCGTCTTCTCATCCGCGGCCGTACCCTGCATCCCAATAAGGAAGTGGTCCTGGTTCTCGATGAGGAAAATGATGACGCATTGGTTCAGGCGGTACTCTTCGGGCGCCATGGCGTGGGCGGGGTGGGAGAGCATGCCGGGCTGGAAGATGGCGGCCAGATTCTGCGATGTCATGCGGTTGTGGTCCGACTTGGCCGCGAACACGGCGAGCAGGTCGAGGATGTACAGCAGCAGCTGCCGGTTCAGCGGAGGCAGCTCCGTTATGAGCTGCTGGTATCGCACGATGGCAGCATCCATGTCGAAGTGGTCGAAGAACTGGGGGCCGTCAGCGTCGCCGGCCGCCGGCCTCGTGGCCCCCCGGAGTGGCTCTCGGAACTTCTCATAGAGATCCAGAGGGACGACCGGCTCGGGGAGGTCGTTGAGGTAGCGCCGGAGGACGTTGGCAGCATCGTGGACCGTGTAGCCGTCCCAGACCAATCCCTTGCCGTACCTATCCGGGGAGTCGAAAATGGTTTTTAGCTCCTTAATGCGTTTTTCCGACCCGCTAAGACGGAAGATGCCCTCGATCTCGGTCGCTTCGCCGCGTGTCAGTATTCACCGGGGCGGCGTGAATGCGGGGTGGTACGCACCCCTCTCTTTCAGAAAGACTCCGCATTTCGCGACAACGATTGGTACGTAGCCGTAGATGTAGCTCTTGCCATCTTCGTCGACGAGCGAGATGGCCACGTTGGCGTACGTGATGCTCTGGCGCAGGGGCACACCGAATATCCCTTGGGGTCGGTGCTCTGTGACAGTCAGTTTCCGTCTGGTCTTGCGCGATCGGATGAAGTCGCGAGGGGAGGCCTAAATCGCCAAGCGACGATACGGGTCGGAGGCCCAACTTGGGTGCCTCAGTTGGTGTGTGCAGGGGCGGCGGGCTCAAGCTTGCACTTGCTCGCTGAACCGGGCGCCTCCGCCGGACACGATGTTTCGTGGGACGAGAGCGGGTTGACACCCATCCCCGGCCTCGATATATATGGAGGTTCTTTGTTCCTGTAAATCGCAAGATGGACGGGGTTGTCGTACCCTGTGCTTCGTGGTGCTTCGAGGGGAGCTTGAAGCCTTTCCACCACGACTTCAAATCGCGCTTGTTCGGCGGGGAGACGGCCGCTTGTATGTGTGTAGCAACGGGGGTGCTGGGAGGATTCGGAACGTTCGGGTTCTGCGGTTGTTGTTGCTGCCGCTGCTGTTGCTGGTGCGAGGGCTGTTGGGGTGCCGGCGACGGCGCTGCGGACGTCATGGCTGCGACGGCGCGACGGCGGGCGATTGATGGGATGCCACCGCGCTGGGCAGACGGCTGTGTTTCGGATGCAGGATCGGATCGAGACGCTGCATACACGAAACGTGAAACAAGACGGAGAGCGTGAGAAGAGGCGGGAATCCCCTCAGAGATATGCGCGTGTTCGGGGGAGGGGGGAGCAGGTTGTCGGGATGTTTTCTGCGACGCGGTGCGGTGCGGTGCCTGGCTGGCTCAGTGGACTGGGACCCCCGTTCGTCGGCTCTAGGCGCTGCGGTCGACGGCGGCGTCGAGGGCTGAATGGCAGTGGCTTGCGGTGCGGGGGGTTGCTCCGAGGGCAGCGATGCAAAACAAGCCGCAAAGCTGCAAAGCTGCAAAGCTGCTGCAAAGGCGGCTCGGTCGACTCGATCGGGCGGCGCACGGAACAGCGGTCTCCTGAAGCTCCTTTTCGTCGGTTGGTCGGTTCGTCGGCGGGTTTCTGAGCGCGTCGTGCCGTCGTGTCGTCGTGTCGTCGTGTTTGGCGGCTGCGGGTTTGATTAAATGAGTCCCAGTGTGCGACGGCAGGGAGGAGGGGACGGCGGCCTGCTCTTCAAAAGTCTTGGAGACGGGCTTGACTGGCCTGAGCTGGTCTGGGGGGCAGCTGCTTGTGCTTGTGCCTGTGCTTGGCGGGGCCCCACGAGAAGTCGCAGCGCTTCAATGTCTGGCCTCTGTGCCACGGTGGGAGACGTCATGCCGCACTGTCTGCAGAAGCCCGGCTTTTTCTGGAGCGGCGCTGCTGCTGCTGCCCCGCCTGGCCACGTGCGCACTGTATCCACGGCGCTCCGCTGCAGGCCTGCGAGGCCACGAGCTCCTGCACAAACTTCGGCCTCACACTTGGCCCGGTGGCTTGGGCCTTGGAGTGGCTTCCAGGGACGGAGTCAGAGAGTGCACCCATTGACATTGTCCGAGCCCACCGTCAACCCGAGAGCCTGTCGTTCGAGTCACGGCTCGCTTGGGCGTTGCAGACCCGGCCGTCGACCACGGGGCCGTCCGGAATACACTGGGCAGGCTCAGCTTGAGCTCAGGTCTTGAGATGGGAATACATGATCCTCAATGCAGATCGCACCACATGCGGCCTTCAAATCGAGGTCGATGGAAGGATCGGATAGCAACAAGCATCGGCAAGAAAGCGGGATGTGACCAAGAGGGGAGGTCACAGCTCAGCTCGCTGCAGCTCGGGGTAAGGTAAGCTGTGGCGGTTGCCACGCCGTCATTCCCGGACTCTGCCTGGCTAGATTCGGTAAGAAAACCCATCTTCACGATACCCTCAACGAGTCTTCCCGTGTGCCCGATAGTTTGGCCTGAAAACCGGAGCTCGAGGTCGGTCGAGCTCAACAGTGGGGACTGGGAGGTGGGGTAAGAGAACGACGAGAGAGTCGACATGCCGTTGTTGCCTTTCCCACGCTCTCTTTTAATCTATCGAATCTACCAGCGAGCATGATCGTCTCAATCCGATACCCGCTTCATCCTTTGCAGAGTAGTAACCGTTGCCGCGCGTGCATGAGCTGACTGAAATCAACGGTGGCTAAGCGCTGCTGCCGCCTGCCGGAGCAGCTCATGACGTATGCACTGCAGTTTATCTTGCATCTCGCCTCGACTCGTATTCTGGAGCACCACCGGTAGAAGTTATCTGGGCTTTCTAGGCCCCCATTCACTTGTGCGACTCTTGTGGGTTTATAGAGGGACGGAGCATGTCTTGCTTGCTGGCAGCGGCTAGTTCCAAATTTAGAACTCTGTGGGCCACGAGACGGAGCCTTGACCTGCGCAAGCCGTCGTCGTCATCCCTCCCTTCTGCGGAGTACCTATCAAGCTCAAAAGCCACGACGACACACACAAGTCGGTGGCGGTGGCTGTCGTGGTCATGGCAAGGATCGACCGGTAATTGTTGTCGGGAGGAACAAAATCACTTGGTCGCTGCTCGGGTCTCACGAGACTCAGGACTTGTCCCTGAGATTCTGGCTTCCAAGGTTTGAGTCGCAGCTTTGAGGCTGGCCCGAGGCGAGGCCCAGGGTCACGCACAGTGCTGCTCGTAGACTGTCTCTCGGTCTTGTTTCATCCTCAGCCTCACGGCCAGTAAACAGGGTCTGCGCTGGTGTCAGACCCGGGGGACGTCAGAGGCTGGAGGGACACAGCGAAGACTGGATGCCATTGGCGAGCAGCCCACCGCGTCTGCCTACGGCGCATTGTCCAAGGAAATGGGACTTGGCATGAGGCGGGATGCAGTGCTCTGAATCGAGCTTCTGCCGAATTCCAAAGTCGGACTGTTGATGCGTTTTTGAGTTGAGCAGACATATCCTCCGATTATTCCCAGACCACCATTCGGGAACCTCGGGCCGCCTCTCGTGTCGCACAAACCGCCAACATGGCAGTGCACCGAACAAGGAGTGGTGCTTTCGTTGCTTGGCTTCCAATTTGTTCAGCGGTTGTCTGGTCTGTGAGCTCAGGTGGAGCCGGACCTCAGAGCCTCAGGCTGTGACAGCGTCCTGGCAGCTCGGAAGGCACACGGACCATTTCTTGACCGCCAAGACGAGGAACAAGGTGAATTTTGTTAGTTATCGCGATTAGCCGCAAGCAAGCAACGCCGAGCACTCTCCATCAACATCATCGACACCATCATCACGAGCTTGCACCGGCACCCGAAATAAAAACAATAATCCACCCAACCTCACCACCAACCAACCCCTGAAACCCAGCACCATGGACGCAGGGTATGTCCCTCAATTCCATTTCCGCTCAACCTTCAATCCCACCCAACAAACCAACCCAATACTCACCCCCCCCCCAGCCTGACAGCATCCGAGTCCCGCGAGCTCGAGGCCCGCCTCCAGAAGCGCCAAGTCAAGGACTTCATGAACGTCTTCGGCAACCTGGTCGACAACTGTTTCAACGCCTGCGTCGACGACTTCACCTCCAAGGCGCTCTCGGGCCGCGAGTCGGGCTGCATCAGCCGGTGCGTCACCAAGTCCATGACGACGCAGACGCGCCTGGGCGAGCGCTTCGCCGAGCTGAATGCGGCGATCACGGCCGAGATGCAGAAGCGGTAGATAATTACCTGCCTGGAGAAATGAAATGGGAGGGGAAATCTCGACTCTGATAGGGGGGTGCTTTGCCTGGCTGCCTGTGTGCAACGGGCACGAGAGGCGGGGCTGTACATTACACATGGGATGGATGTTTAGCGGGATTGGGCTGGGATATGTAAGGATGAGATGGATGGATAGACGGCGACGGTGCTGTAAGATCACAAAGATTTGGGATGCGACACAGCTTTGGGCATGCGGCCGCGATAACTGGCCTACACACCCATATAGAATCAAAACTCAACACCACAGGCATTAAATCAAGCAAAGTGACCAGGACATGTTAGCACACAGCGACGACACCGACCACAACCTCGACCAGAGCCAGAACCACAGTCGCAGGCAACAAAAATCACCAACGCCTTTTGCTCTCTCCCTAATTAACAACAACAAACCCAACCCCCCAAACTCTACTCCCCCCCCTCCCCAAGCACATCCCTAACCCCCTCCAACAACCCAACAACCCTCTCCTCCAACCTACTCTCACACCCACTCCCCTCCGTGCCCTTCACCCCGCGCCACTCCACCTCCCTCGCCCCAATCGGCACCAGCCTCTCCCGCAGCACCTTCCGACTGGCCAGCCAAAACTCCACATTCTCCAGCACCGCGCCCGCATCCCACCCCACCTCGGGAATATCCCGCCCATTGCTCCCCCTCAGCGCGCCCAACACCCTGGTCAGCAGCGCGAGGGAGTGCACCTCGGAGACAGCAACGAGCGCGATAAACTGCGGCCTGTCGGTAGAGGTGCTGGTGCGGCTCAACCCCGGCGCCTCCAGGCGCGCAACAGATGATTGCAAGAGGTTAGGGAACTGGTTCAGCACAAACGCCACCTCGGGCGCGATCGTCGCGCCCAGCGCACCGAGCACATTCAGCAGCAAAGGCAAGATCCCCTTGGCCCATATGGCATAGCAGCGCGCCGCGCCGGGGTGGTCAGCCATGGGATCCACATGCGCGCGGCGCATGAACCCGGCTAGGTTCGCCGACGTGAGGTGGCCGAGCAGGCCGTCGCAGGCGAGCTGTTCGGCGAGGGCGGGCAGCGCAGACAGCTCGAGCAGCAGCAGCAGGGCCAGCTCGCCGTAGACCGGGTCGCCGTTGTGCGCGAGGCGGTCGGCCCAGGAGAAGAGGGAGGTTGCCAGCTGGAGGGTGTCGTGCGAGGACATGATGTTGAGGACTTGCAGCTGGCACTGTTCGATGCCGGGGACGCTGAGGCAGGCTTGGAGGATGGCGGTGATGAGGGCAAGGTCTTCTGGGGTGGTGGCTGCTTCGGGCTCGTGGACCAGGCCGGCGAGGGTGCGGAAGGAGCGGGCGACGACGCGGTCTAGGATGGTTAGGACGAGCTGGGAGACTGCGACGGGGCTTTCGGCGGAGGTCGGTTTTTGCGGGGCGGCGTTGGCTGAGTGCTTGGTCCCGCGCAGGACGACGAAGAGGATCTTGAGGAGGGTGCGGAAGTAGGCGATTTGGTCTTTGCTCCAGGGGTTTTCGATGCCGTTGATGGTGGATGCGGTGAGCGTGAGGAGCTGGGTGATGTCCTTGGGCAGGAGGGAGCGGTCCGCGAGTCGCTGCAGCAACGTCAGGGCCAGGTTGGCGCGGGAGTGCGCCAGCACGACGAAGATGTGCTCTGGCGGCTGCGGGCGCTGGTTGGACTCGAGACACTGCCCCGCGACCTGCAGCATCTGCTTCGAGACGGTCTGGTGCTTGGGCAGCAGGCAGATGCTGAGCTCCAGGAGCAGATACTCCCACGCGTGGAAGAGCGCCTGACATGGTTAGCGGAGTATTTCGCTGTCGGCTTCATGATCACTTACAACTTCGGCCTCCACCTGCGAGAGGTTCAAGTTCGCCCTCTCCATCTCCCGCCGGAATCCGTTGTGCCGTAACCCGGCCCAGCCCGCATCGTAGCTGAGGGTGGCCTCGGCAACGTCGAGTGCGTAGTAATACTGCGACCCGAGGTCCCGCGGCACCAACAGCGTCCTCTTGAAATCGTCGACCGAACACCCCGGGTACCGCTGAGCAAAGTTCTTTGAGAAGTTCGCGTGCAACGACGCGTTGTAGCTCGACACCTGGACACCGTCCCGGAGGAAGTAGTCCAAGTCGTTCACCACCTCGGCGGCGAAGCCTTGCTCCTGGCGCATCTGGCGCAGATGGTACAGCTGCATGGCGAACGTCTCGGCAATGTAGGCCGCTATCCGTGCCTGGTAACACGCCTCGGCGGGGTCGGCCTTAGACACCACGGCAGGGGCCTTCAGCTCGCGCACGTACGACCGGAGATCCTGCAGGAAGGTCCTGTCTTTTTGCATGGCGAAGATGGTCCACGGCCAGTAATTTTGCGCCGAGGTAAAAAAGTCGAGGACAGCGATGCTCTCTTGGCTGGAGATGCTGCTGATGGAGTGGAGCTTCTCGAGCGCTGTTGAAAGCACGGAGCCCGCCGTGAGTTGGGAGATTTTCGCGTCGCCCTTCAGGGCCTCCCGCGGCGTCTTGCCTGTGAGCAAGCAATTCGCCATCCATTGTTGCCGGTTCCGAAGAATTGTCGAGAAGAACTTCCAGGTGCTGACTACTTCGGGTATCCTGTCGAAGGGCTGGTCGAGTTGCGAGGCAATCTGAATGAAGGAGCGGGATATGTGCGGGCCTAGGTACCCCAAAAGCGATGGCGGCTCCCCGGTGCCCTTCCCGGCGCTCTCAACAAGCGCACTCAGAAGTGCGATGGCGGGCATTCGGAAGGAGTGCCTGATGGCCGGCAGCCGCGCGACGACGGACGCTGATTTGAACAGCTGGGTCCGAATAACACCGGAGGGTTGCTCCAGGTAGTCGGCGACCCGTAAGAGGGTGGTGGCGAAATCCAAAACCGTCGTGAGTCTCTCCGACACAATCACAGTGCGCCGCCTATAGAGCGTTGAGTCGGGAATCTGGAAGGCGGCCAGCAGCGTGGCCAAGAGAGGCTGGAAGCGCAGCGAGCTGGACGACGTGGACAGGAAGCTCTCCACGATATAAGCAGCCGCAGGCGCAAGAGGGCTCGTCAAACTTTTCGGGCCGGCTGAGCCAACGCTGTGTGTGTAGGATACCAGCCTGCGCATGATGCCCACCACATCCCGAACCAAGACGCTGCGGTCAACTTCAGACGGGAACCTCCAAGTGGCGGAATTCTCAAACACATCGAGAGTGGTTTGAGCAACCGAGAGCGACACCCGCGAGATGATTTTGTCCGACGCTCCCAGCCACGGGTTTTCTTCGCCCTTGGAGCGGCCGTTGAGGCTGGTCCCCGCCCTCCTCTGCACGGCGCTCGTCACGGCGTTGTCCACGAGGCGGGAGAACAGCTTCACAGCAGACAGCAGCAGGTCGAACCTCTCGGCAAACATGTCGAGGTTGGCGGTGATTCTCGACAGGCGCCCGGACCGGGCATCGCTGTGGATGAGCGCACACCGTGACATGTAGACCCAGACCCGGCCCGGGGCCACCGGGAGCGCCGCATCGAGGAACTGGAGACAGGATGTCAGGGCGGCAATTTTTGAGCTGTCCAGATCCGCAAGCTCCTCCTCGACCAGGCTGTCGAGCGTGTCGCTGATGACGCTGATGATGTCCTTGCCCCGTGGGAGCAAGCGGCTGGACTCGGCCAGGATCCTTGCACCCCTGTCCGAATCCGACTTGGAGGACTTCAGAGTCTCAACTCGGAGAACCGTCGCCAACAGCGAAATGCCTTCAACCAGCTCATCCAGCGGCAGGCGCCCAAGCCCGGTGTCGTAAGCACCCGCCATGAGGTTCACCTCGATACGCTTTCCGAAGAGAGCCAGGGCGGAATGCTCGAACTCCAGCTTGGCCACCCTCCCCACGTCCGTGACGAAGCGGCCCAGTGTCCCGCTAGGTATTGTGCATCTCTCTTCGGAGGAAAAACGGCGGTTGGACTTTGCTGTTGAATCGAAGAGGTCGACATCCCTGGTCAGACGGAACGAGTTGGTGTTCTCCTCCTCGAACACCAGCTCGTACGATCGGTCCCACCGCGGGTCCCAGTTGAGGGTCAGGCTGGGGGTTTTGATAAGCAGCGAAGTGATGAGATCAGAGCTTTCCTCGTCCGATACCAAGGCAGCCGACAAGCTGCGGCAGATGGAGGAGAAGGGAAGGAATTCGTAGGGAAAACGGCTTTGCGACTGGGAGGTGTATTGGGTGTTGAGGGTGTCGTCTTTCAGCATGCGCGTGTAGAGCTCGAGGCCAGATCCGTTAGAAGGAGCCTCGGCAGAGATGTCCCAGAACCGGCTCCCGCCAGAGAGAAGCGCGAGGAGGCACGAGACAGGGTCCGACTGGTAGCCCACATAATGGACACTGCGTTTGAGCAGGTCCTGGAAGGTTAAGCGAGCGCGGGCGCCCAGGACGGCCCGGAAAGCGGCGGTTTGGCCGCTCCCCAGGCACACGGCCATTTCGGTCATCAGATCGTAGACTTGGCCCCGAGCGGTGGCCACGCGAGCCATGTTTTCTGCCGGCTCAATGTTTCGTTCCAGTTGCTGGGAAGCAAGGAAAACATCATAGGACGACGCCTCGATGGAGACGATACTCCCGGCCGAGTTTCTCCGCTGGCGGCCAGACGGTTCATAATCGAGCTCAAAGCCAGCCTGGGCTCGCTGGTTCTGCAGCAGATCGCGGCGCTCGGCCCGCTCTTGGTACCCGATGTGCATCTGGTGCAGGATGAGGGACCAGGCGAAGACAACGGGTAGCGTCGTTATCAGGCCGGCATTGGCAGCGGCGGATATTGTGGTGTGTATTTGGGTGAGGGCGTCGGAAGAAGCCAGGTAGGGGTCCTCGGTCTCCAGCAGCTCGACGTCCTGGGCCAGGTGGAGGAGGGTGCGGTCAATGTTGAGCAGCTTCAAGGAGATGGCGGCCACTAGACTACGGAGCGGCATGATCAGCTCGGCAAGGAGCTCATGGCTGCCGGCAACCGGCTCGAAAAACTCGCAGGCGTCCATCAGGGCAAACCACTGGGTCACCGTCTCGGGAGCCGAAAACTTGGAGGCGCCGAGATCCAAAATCTGGAAGGAGATGGACATGGCGTGGATGGCCTCGGTGAGGGCGGTCCTGATGCAGTCCACCTCCAATTGATCGGTCAGCATCTCCTTGTCGAGAGATTCCGGCGCCACCTGTGTTCTTTGGAAGCAGCTGTCGAGCATGCCGATATATGCCGGCGCAACGGCTTCTAGCCGAGAGAAGTCGGGCTGGGCAGCGTTCTCGTCGAGGCCGAAAGCCCCCTGGACAACGGCGCGACGCAGGCGATCCAGTTCTGGGCCAGTGGTGGATGAGCGCGAGTGCAGCAAGAAGGTGAGGAGCGCGTCGGCGGCGCCCAGAAACGACCGTCTCTCGGAAAGGTATGTTGACAGGAGGCGGCGGCGGCGGCTGGGCTCGGTCTCGAAGTCGGCCCACGTCGCGCCCGCATCGACGGCGGTCGTCACATTGAGCAGCGCAAGGATGGCCGAGGCCTGCGCATCGCCCACACCGGCGGCTTCCTGGATATTGGCCACATCCTGAGTCGACAGCGGCCCGGTGAGATGGCTCTGGGCGCGCGACTGGTATTCGACGAGCACGATGCGGAGGGCGGCAACCTCGTTGATGTTGGCGTTCTTGCTCAGCCACCGGGCGTCGGCCTTGATGTCGTCGAGGCTGTAGGGGTCGTTGGGCGACTGCACGGCGTTGATGGCGCCGGTCTTGGTCTCGAAGTCGAGCTTGGACTGGTTCGTGGGTGGCTCGAAGGTCTTGGTGGGTTCTCGGAGGAGCTGGTGGACGTAGCCGTCTTGGAGAAAGGCCGAGAGAGCGGCGCTGGTGAGGCGGTCGAACGAGAGGTCTTCGAGGGCGGATGCGACCAGGCGCCACGAGCTAGATCTAGGGTCAGCCTGACTTGCAAAGACGAGAAGTGTTGAGCTGCACATACAGGATGGTTTTCCTGCCGCCCAAACACTCGTCGAGCGGCGGAAGATACGTCTTATCGGTCAAGGTAGCCATTGGCGACGGTCCCCATCTGGGCCAGGGCTGGCCGTCCAAGGAGTGGGAGGAGCAAGACGAAGCGAGTGGCGGCGGTGGTGGTGGTGGTGGTGTGGCAGAGCTCCAAGCTGCAGACGAATGCAAGTTCAAGAACGGAGTTGACTTATTGTTAACGCGCTCGCCCGACGCGGGTCCCAAGCTTTCCTGCCAGGCGGTTGCCCAGGCGGTGGCCCACGCCAAGCAGCCACTGAGAGGACTGCATGCATTTTTGAGCTGCAGGGCCCACTTTATTTTCAAGAGCTCTTGTCTCCCTGTCTCTTCAATGCTGCTGTGGTCCCTGCACCTCTGGGGCTGCATCGAGTGGGCTCTTGGCCCGTTTTGTGCTGTTTGTTGCAGTTCTTGACTCCATTTAGCGCCACTTGCCCCCCCCTGCATCGCCCGTCCGATCGGGGAATTCTGAATCGGAAACTGGGGGATTTGTCTTCCGCTGACTCTTTTCATCCTGCCCTCCAGCTTACTGTATCCGGCGGATCTGCAGCCCCGCCGTTGGCCTGCTGCCGTGTCTTTCGATACCAGGGGGATTTGAGGGCCGCTTCTGTTCAACGGCGCCCTTTTTATTTGTGCTTGTAGGGACACTCCAGCCATTGTCCGTGACTCACCGAGTGCAATTGATTTACATAAGACCGGGGGCATCCGTTCCAGGCTCTTGCACAACGAATACCCCAATTGTTCTTTGTGCGAGGTGCAGCACCAAAAGTCAATTCACGTTTCAAACTTTTTGACTTTAAACTTTTGGCTTTGGCTTTCTCCCCTCCCCCGCCCTCCGACCTCGGTGACTCCCAACCAACAACCACATCCCAAAACGACGACAGCCGGTGTCCCGAGTCCAGCAAAATGTCAGCCACAGACATCATCGACTACTCGGCCCAACATCCGGATCCCTCGCCTCTGGTGCCCACGGCATCCAACCTCATCCTGATCGACAACTATGACTCCTTCACCTGGAACGTCTACCAGTACCTGGTGCTCGAGGGCGCCAGCGTGACGGTGCTGCGCAACGACAGGGTCTCGCTCGACGAGCTGATCGCCAAGAAGCCGACCCAATTGGTCATCAGCCCGGGGCCCGGCCACCCCGGCACCGACTCGGGCATCAGCCGCGACGCCATCAAGCACTTTGCCGGCAAGATCCCCATCTTTGGCGTGTGCATGGGCCAGCAGTGCATCATCGACCTGTACGGCGGCGATGTGAGCTTCGCCGGCGAGATCCTGCACGGCAAGACGTCGCCCCTGACCCACGACTCTCGGGGCGTCTACGCCGGCCTGGCCCAGGGCCTGCCCGTCACCCGCTACCACTCGCTGGCCGGCACCCACGTCACCCTGCCCAAGGCCCTCGAGGTCACCTCCTGGATCGCTAACGAGGACGGCTCCAAGGGCGTCATCATGGGCGTCCGCCACAAGGAGTACACCGTCGAGGGCGTGCAGTTCCATCCCGAGAGCATCCTGTCCGCCGAGGGGCGCGGCATGCTCAAGAACTTCCTGCTCATGCAGGGCGGCACCTGGGCCGAGAACGAGCAGCTCCAGCAGCAGGCCAAGAAGGACGCCGCCCGCGCCGAGGCTGCCGAGGCCAAGGCCGCGCCGCCAAAGAACAACATCCTCCAGAAGATCTACGCCCACCGCAGCGCCGCCGTCGCCGCCCAGAAGCAGATCCCCTCCCAGCGGCCCTCGGATCTGCAGGCCGCCTACGACCTCAACCTGGCCCCGCCCCAGATCTCCCTCGTCGACCGCCTGCGCAACTCGCCGTTCGACGTCGCCCTGCTGGCCGAGATCAAGCGCGGGTCGCCGTCCAAGGGCATCTTTGCCCTAGATATCGACGCGCCCAGCCAGGCCCGCAAGTACGCCCTCGCTGGCGCAAGCGTCATCTCGGTTCTGACCGAGCCCGAGTGGTTCAAGGGCAGCATCGACGACCTGCGCGCCGTCCGCCAGGTCCTCGCCGGCATGCCGAACCGCCCGGCCGTGCTCCGCAAGGAGTTCATCTTTGACGAGTACCAGATCCTCGAGGCGCGGCTTGCCGGCGCCGACACGGTGCTCCTGATCGTCAAGATGCTCGCGCCCGACGTGCTGGAGCGCCTCTACAAGTACTCCCTCTCGCTCGGCATGGAGCCGCTGGTCGAGGTGCAAAACGCCGACGAGATGGCCGTCGCCATCAAGCTCGGCTCCAAGGTCATCGGCGTCAACAACCGCAACCTCGAAAACTTCGAGGTCGACCTCGCCACCACGGGCCGCCTCCGCAGCATGGTCTCCAGCGACACCTTCCTGTGCGCGCTCAGCGGTATCAACTCGCACCAAGACGTCCTCGACTGCAAGCGCGACGGCGTCAACGGCGTGCTCGTCGGCGAGGCCATCATGCGTGCCCCCGACGCGTCCAAGTTCATCCGCGACCTGTGCGCCGGCCCCTCCGCGCCAGCCCCTACCTCCACCCCGAACCCTCTCCTCGTCAAAATCTGCGGCACCCGCACCGCCGAAGCCGCCTCGGAAGCCATCCGCGCCGGCGCCGACCTCATCGGCATGATCCTCGTCCCGGGCACAAAACGCTGCGTCTCCCACGACACCGCCCTCGCCATCTCCGCGGCCGTCCACTCCGCCCGCCAAACCACCTCCTACTCCTCCTCCTCAGAACCAATCCACCTCCCCCCAACCGCAACGGACTACTTCGCCCTGACGGACGAGCTCCTCCGCAAAAAGGCGCCCCTTCTCGCAGGCGTCTTCATGAACCAGCCGCTCGCCGAGGTCCTCGAGAAGCAGCGCGCGTATAGCCTCGACCTGGTCCAGCTGCACGGCGACGAGCCGCTCGAGTGGGCGCGCCTGATCCCCGTGCCGGTCATTCGCAAGTTTGCGCCGGGGCAGATCGGTATCGGCGTGCGCGGGTATCATGCTGCTGTGTTGTTGGATTCGGGGCCCGGGACGGGGACGTTGCTTGATGTGGAGTCGGTGAGGAAGGTGTTGGAGGGAGATAAGGATTTGGTGGTTTTGTTGGCCGGGGGGTTGGAGGAGGGGAATGTCAGGGGGGTGG
>FTCG01000253.1_pt1 | contig 19881 bp, 16 predicted proteins | sample 1639641 | NCBI WGS metagenome assembly FTCG01 (sample SAMEA3914864, study PRJEB12502) | metagenome | biome: forest; material: soil | place: USA | collected 2012-03-12 | depth 0.3 m
GCGGTGCCGCCGGTGATCTTGAAGGGGAAGCCGTACTGGAAGATGGTGGTGTTGGACTCGAGGGTGATGATGATGCCGTAGGTGGCCAGGGTGGCGTCCTTGGGGACGCTCCAGGCGTAGGTGCCCTTGGAGGCGTCGACGGTGTCTGAAGTGGGGTGATCAGCAAGATGAGGCTTTCTTCAACGGTCGCGCACGGGCAATGTCTTACGGGCGATGGTGGCCACCACGCTCAGGTGCGCGGGGTCAGCTCCACCGAGGAGGCCGATCGTGATGGGGCCGGGGTTGGCGGCCGAGGGCGACCAGACGATGTCGTAGGTCGATCCGGCGGGGACCTGCTCGCCCTCGGTGGGCTTGGTGATGGCGTTGAACCCGGCGGTCGGGTCACCAGCGGCGGCCAGGGCGGTAGCCGCGAAGGCGAGGACGGCGGAGACGGAGAAACGCATCTTGACTGTTTTGGGGTGGGTTGAATTACACAACGAGTGATCTGCAAGAGAGAGTGGGTGACGAGGGTGGGCGAGTGAGCGGCCTGGCTGTGTGGGTTTTAAAGGAGCGGATGGGTTTCAAAAGAATGGCTGCGGCTGAACACCACGAAGAGAGAGTTGCAGATATAGCGTGACGCGTTGGTGGTGAGAAGAGGAAAGCCGGGAGAGAATGGGAGAGGGAGGGTGGTTTTCAACGACACCGCCCCGTTCTCTGGCCCGTCCACCGGCCACACTGGCTGGCATGCGTGCTGCGCCGTCTGGATAAAATGACCACGGGGGTCTCCTCTCGCGAACCTGGACATTTCCGGCACACACCTCCCAGCGGCTGCCTGCCTGCGGCCTCCTCAAACCAACGCCGGGAGCCCATTGGCGGGGAGTCGAGCCGGGAGCAACGGGATCCCTGACACACCGTTGCAGTGTTGCAGTGCTCGGGACGCGGGTGCCTCTGGCTCTCACTCTGGCCATGGCGGCATGCTGGGCAGCAATGGGCAAATCCTGGCCGAGGAATGGGGTGGATGGGGTCCAATTCGATCCCCCCGGCCCTGTCTCATTTCTTTTCCAGCAGCGGTGGGTCCATAAGGCACGCGCCTCGAGCTCAATCCGGCCGGACCCTGGCCGCAGAGCGGAGCCATCTGCAGCATTTTCAGGGGCAGGCCAATCAGGGCCCGTCTCTGCTTGACTCTCTGCTTGTTCCTGAATCCTAGTGCGGGACAGCAGGAGCCCCAAAGTCGAAAAAGATGCACTCGGGAGCTTGCCGTTGGCAGGCGGCCTTGACTCCCGTTCGTTCTTGAGGCTTGAACATTTTCGGTTCTCGGTCCAGTCCACCCAGGATGGCAGCGCGGATGGCTTCACACCCTCACCTTATTTTGCACAAATAGGCCATGCAAGCCATCGGCCTTGTTTGCCAGTCCTGAGTCGCCAAACCGCGACCGACCGAGATCCAAAGCCACGCTCAGCCGCAGCCGGCAGCAGCGCTGATTCGCGGTCCGGAGTATTCTTCTGGATTTGTGCTTGTGCAGCCCCTGGTCCCCCTAGGCGGCTGACAGCCAAGCCCGCTCCCCAGAGCGAAACTCTGACCCCAGAAAATCGTGTCTCATCATATGCAGCCCTATGACGGCGCACCAGCACGCTGCTCAACGGAAAGCCGTGCAACAGCCGTCGGCGCAGCGATTGATCAATTTTGCAGGCAACACGGTTTTGTTGGAATCGGCCCTGCTCGGGACACAGGAGAGCCATGCCGGCTGACAGTTCATAATTCATGGGAACAAATTCTGTTGTCATGGCGCAATTTCAATTTCCCTGGCGAGGCGCCACACACAAGTTCTCTGCAGCGCCGCTCCTCATGCTTGGACGGCCGTTTTGGACCACCTTCTTTATTGGTAACACCCGACCAAACGTCAAATGACATATGACATACTGTGTATACGCAGGATTCTGTACAACACAAACCCCTCCTGGAAGAATATGTACCGTTGCATCCAGCCCTCCCACCTCGTCTCCATCGCAATGCCGCTGCATCACCCCTTATACGTCATCCCAACAAATAAAAACCCGCCGCCGTCCGCCGCTCAACCCTCCCAGTCGTAGGTGCCGCCCATGTTGAGCAGCCAGATCAGGCTGTTGAACTCGACGTCGAGGCTCTTGATCTGCCACCAGCCCTCGCGCTTGGTGGTGCCGATGATGGTGAGCCCGCGGCTGGGCTTGTTGGCGGCGCCAAAGGTGGCGTGCCAGCGCAGGGCGACGGCCTCGCAGTCGACGGCGTCGATGCTGTCGACGACGACGGGGAACGGCGGGTTCGACTCCTGCGCCTGCATGAAGATCTCCTTGGTCGCGAACGTCGGGTCGCCCAGCGGCTTGAAGATGAAGGTGTTGATGCTGTCGGAGCGGTCGACAAAGTCGGACGCGCAGTACTTTTCGCAGTCGGCCGCCGTGTAGTTGGCGATGAGCTTGGCGTAGATGTCGACGATCTCGGCGGCCTCGGCCCGCGTCATGCAGACCGGGGCGGCGTCGCGGGGCTCGACGGCCGACGAGGGGGCCGCGAGCGCCGCGCTGGCGAAGGCGGTGACGGCGAGGGTGGAGAAGCGCATCTTGTTGGATGTGTGACGGTGTGAGGGAGGACTGATGGTGATGACCGGGCTCGTCCAACACCATGCCCTCTCGACCGCGCTCGACCGGCGTACTTATACATGCCTCCCTTTCCGGACTTTCGGCCCCATCCTCGCGTGTTCGAGTTCTTGGTTTTTTTCCTGGTTTGGTGAGCAGCGAGCAATTCCGAGCACCAAGCCCCGTTTCCCCAGAGTCTCAAATTGGAAACTGAATTTACCCAGCCAGGTCCGACTTGGGAGTTAATAACGAAGTGACGGACGTCCGATCGTCGTCAGCAATGCGATTGACCCCCGGGCCGCGGCGACGGCGTTAGCGAAGCTTGGGGCTTTGGCTTTGGCTTCCTTCCAGCGACGGCGTGCCCTTCGTCCGTCCCTAAGGCCCGGGTCCTTACGGCGGCTCGGGGGCGGTTCGGACCCGAGTGGCGCTCACGCTCCAAATATGTTCCTGCATCTATATACTATGGGGGTGCTGAAGCGAATTATCTTCGGAATCAAGATGCCGGAAGGACCACACTGCTGGTGCCGGTGTGGTGTGCAGCTCGTTATCGCGAGGTTTCAAGAGCAAGTTGGTTAGGACTTGGGAGCACCATCATGATAGCGCTCAGAGCCCCCGCCATCCCTCCTGAGCAGGCGAGATTGTGAGGCCCTTTAGCTTTCCTGTTCATGAATATCGGCGAAGATGAGAGCACGTTTTGCTCCTGCTCATAGTACATGCTGACGTGGACGACTCCCCCCCCTCTGGACTGGCCGTGTCTGTTTCGTGCCGTGTTCCGCCCTCGGGCCCAGCAATTCTGATCGGAGAAATGAGGAATTGGATTCCCAGGTAACTATCGGATAGACAGCAATCCCTGGGATTAAGGCTCGGCTTCCCGATTTAGGTACAGGAGACGGGCGAGAGACGGACCAGAGCACCGGAGCTGAGAAGGATGGGAAAGATGGGAAAGATGGGGTGATGCAGGCTGCAGCAGTGTGTGCCACACCCACTCGTTCGGGTCCGCCCACTGCAGGTCTGCCAAGCATCTCGACGACAACACACAATGGCAAGCCGACAACCGTGATGTTAGAGAAACCGCACAGTTTCCAGGTCGATTTCTTCGTTTTAGAATTTAAAATGCCAGTGCAAGAGGCAGAGATGGGAAGAACGCGCCAAAAGAGCCATTTGCTGCCTGTAATTATGTAAGCACTAATAGAGTTATGTTGGACGCTGCAGCGGACGTCATTTTGGTTGGAGGCTGTCAGGTCTCACTTCACGGCTCAGAGCCGAGACTCCACAGCTTGCATCTTGAACACGCGACGAACCCCAAAGCGCGTCGTCTTCCTGTGGTGCAGTGCTGCAGTGCCGTGACTTGCCAATTGTAACACCCTGGTACTCCTCGAGAGACCAGGCTTCTTGGAGCTCTTGGGACATCTGCGTGTGCGCAAAGTCGAGAAGTGTTCTCTGATGATCAAGATCATCAAACAGCCAGCTTATTCGACTCCTGCATCACAATATTCACATTAGCCAGCATTGCACTAGGTCAGGGGCCGTCATGGGCTTCGTATTTTCTCGTCCCGCGGCGCCCGCTGCGCTGCCCGCGCCTCTCCCATCCCTCACCATCCGCAACCTCACCATCACAACTCTGGAGCTCACTTCGGCCCAACGTGTGGACCACCCACACCTCCACCTACACCCACACAAGCAAGATGGCCCGGCCAAAGCCGCGTCCCACACCACCAGCCGGCGAGGGTCTCTAGGCCCGGATGCTCCGCCAAGACCTCCAACTGCCGGTGCAACCCAACCTGAGGAAGAGGAAGAGGAGGACAAGGAGGAGGGGAACATCCCGGGCGTCACCATCAAGCCCTTCTCGGCATCCCGCACCACCGTCGACATACCAGACCCGGCCCACCACGAGCAGCTCCGCCTCACCTTCCGCGACCCCGACACCGGCCACCGCTACACGGCCGAGATCCCCGGCCCCTCACGACGCAGCATCGTCCTCCAAGCCCACGCCAAAGCCTCCGAGCCCGAAACCAAAGAGTTCACAGCCATCTACCTCCCGCAGCACGCCTTCCTCGCCCTCTTCAGCTCCGCCAACCTCTCCTCCTGGATGTCCACCCTGCCCCCCTCCCTCCCGCTCTCCGCCCTCTCCATCCCAGGCACCCACAACTCCCCGACCTGCTACGTCGCCCTCCCCTCGGTCCGCTGCCAAGTAACCCCCATCCCCCGCCAGCTCACCAACGGCGTGCGCTTCCTCGACGTGCGCGTCTCCGTCCCGCCCTTCAACCCAAAGGGTGGCTCTTGCCCAGACCTCGCCCTAGTCCACTCCGCCTTCCCCATCTCCCTGACCGGCCCCAAACACCTCTCCGCGCTCCTCGCAACCCTCTACGCCTTCCTCGCCGAAAACCCCTCCGAGACCCTTCTACTCTCCCTCAAACGCGAGGGCACCGGCCGCGGCACCGACGCCGACCTCTCCCAGATCCTCCAACACCACTACATCGCCCCGAACCTCTCCCAATGGTACACCTCCCCCGCCATCCCCACCCTGGCCGCCTCGCGCGGGCGGATCGTCCTCGTCCGGCGGTTCAAGCTCGCCCCGTCGATCTCTTCCGACCAGGGCGGGATCGACGGCTCCGTATGGCCGGATAACGTCCCCGACGGGACGTGCGGCAGCGGGACGATCCGCATCCAGGACTATTACGGGGTGATGACGGGCGCCGAGATTGCGCGGAAGGTCAAGTTTGCGCAGGAGGGGTTGGAGAGGGCGGGGAGGGGGAGGCATGTTGTCCGTGGGACTTCGTCTGGGGAGGAGAGGTCTAGTGAGGGAGGGGTGGTGGTCGCTGCTGAGGGAGAGGGAGAGGGGCAGCAGATGCCGCTGTTTATCAACTTTTTGAGCGCGAGCAACTTTTTCAATGCGAGTTGCTGGCCGGATCGGATCGCTGTCAAGATCAATCCGTCCATGATCGAGTACTTGTGCATGGGGCACGGCTCGTCGGATGGTGAGGGGGAGAGCGGGGATGCCGCCACGGGGATTGTCGTGACGGATTGGGTTGGCCATCACGGAGACTGGGACCTCATACGGTGTATTGTGGGGTGGAATGCCAGGTTACAGCTGCGGGAGTAAAGTGGTATGGGTAGAACACGGCGTTGGATCACGGCAATGGAGTTGGAAAGCAAAGTGTTGTTCATGTATCAATTCATCTAGACTCATGGCTCCCACGCAGCGTGTACCAATAATAGCAACCAGGACTGCAAGAAGATCTGGACTGAAGCGAGTTAGCATGGCCTCGACCCATGACTTGCAGCATAAACGGTGTTGGAACCTCATCAGTTCTCCAAGGTGAAGATGTCTCGTCACGATGAACTCAGAGTTAAAAAGCAGGTAGGAAAGGGAATCATCCGAAAGGTAGGTGGCAAGAGAAAACAGAGGGAGGAACTCACGGTGTGTCCAGCGGGACCTGTCGAGTATCTTGTCTACAGCGTTTACCTGCCCACCAGAGCGGTCAGTAACGTGATCCCAAGCCTCGTGGCAACAACATGTGTGTGGAGATCAAGTTCAGTCTGCGGGAGAGTCAGCATCTATGCCACAGCACCACGGTCCGCCAGCAGACATACCTCATTAAATCAGATTTTGTGTAATGTTCATTTCCAACCCGAAGGCGGATCAAACAGTGTGAATAAGGATCATCATGTAGTGTGTCGTGAACGTGGCAGCAGAAGAGTGAATTACCTGAGGGCACCAAGTCAGTCAAGGCCTTCTCCAGAGAGCGGACAGCGAGTCGGCGGACGAGGGCACAATCAGGTGACGAGTTCTCAACAAGAATTTCTCTCCGCGCCCCCCTCACAGGGTGTACAGCCCTGCTTTTTGCGAGGGGGGTACGGAGAGGCTTCGTTTATGTCCGCCCGTTCGTTCAAGTCTTCGTCATGGTGCTGGAAAGTGGAAGCAAGAGCTTGAGCATACCTGCGGTTGCTTGTTAGCAGATGTTGCAGACAGCGAGCAAAACAACCGAGAGGCAAGAGTCCAAATCAGACAAGGCTGAAACAATGGTTCCACATAATATATTCGGCATGAGGAATTCCCTATAATTGGTTTTGATCATCACTTGGGGGGGGGAGGCACCAGACGAAGAAAAGTCGACCAACCTTTTAAGAAATTTGCTAGCAGCAGCAAGCACAGCAGCAGCAAATTGAGCAACGAGAAGGGAGAACAATATTATTGGATCGTCCAAACCGGTCGACACTGAGAGGCGACACGTCAGCAGAGTTCGCGAAACCAATCGCAGAAGAGTCGCTCCGGCGGTGTGCTCTCAGGGTAATTGTAAAATTGTCCCCACGAGTTGGTCGGAGTTGGATTGTTTGTTCATGAACATCACAGGAGCGGTGGTTGCAATAGGAGAGGGAAAACTGCTTACCTTGTTGACCGTGTTGGCGTTTGCGTGTGTGGGAGGGAGGAATTGGAAAGCTGTGGGAGCTTGGGAAAATTTCAGAGCATAAAAAGCTCCGAGCTGTGGAGAAAGTTGTGGTGGGACCGTGGGACAGCATTGACAGCAATAACGTTGTATCCGCATACACAATTATGCATCTACTCGCATATCCCGTGGCGACTGGAGCCGTTGTCTCCCGGTGAGGGCGCCCGCGAGGCATCCCTGCAGATCTGCGGCGAATGACTCGTCCATCGCCAATTCCAGATCTGGATAAGATCCCGGCAGCACCCGCCGCTGCCTCGTCACTCTCCCCTCTCACACAACTTCGAGCCTGAACCTTCAGGTACCGAAGCGCCCAATTTCAGCCCTCCTCCAGGCTTCAGCGCCCTGGATTAACGGATCGCTGAAACCGTCGCCATGTCTCCCATAGGGGGGATTTGGACTCCCGCAGCCTTGCGGGCGATGCGCATGCACCTTGTGAGCAACGCGCGCATGGCCACCAAGATGCTGCGCTCCAAGCTCTGGGCCGCCACCCGTCCGCTCAACGTCGAACTACAACCCATTGCTGTCCGCACTAGCAACGCCCGTCAGCCCGTCCACCCTGCCGCCTGGCTGCGCCAGCAGAAGCGCGCCGGCAGCTCCAAGTGGTTCTCGTCCGCCACCAACTTCCACGCCTCGGTCCGCCGCTTCATCAGCACCGCAGGCCACGCCGGCTCCAAGCCCGGCTTCCGCTTTGACCGCTCCAAGCTCCCGACCTCGACCATCTCGCGCGCTGTCGCCCAGCTCACGGGCCGCACCCCCTTCGCCTCGACCCTTCGCCCGAACCTCACCGGCGGCACCCTCGGCCGCACAGCGGGCGGCTACGGCCTCCCGGGCTCCGGCCGCATCGGCGGAGTTCGCCACTTCAGCCACACCCCTGCCGCTCCGGCCCAGGTTGTCCAGAATGTCAGCCAGGCCATGCGCGCCTTCTGGCTCTCGGGCCAGCGGGCCCGCTTTGACGGGACCGGCCCCAACGGCGAGAAGCGATACAAGGCGGTGACCACCGCCCAGGAGGACTCGCGGGTGCGCATGGAGCGCGCCATGCGGGCGTGCCGTCCCGTACCGGGCGCCTTTGTCGACTTCAAGATCAGCCCCACCGTCACCGCGCTGAGCCCGCTCGGCGTGATGATGGCCTTTGGCAGCGCTGAGGAGCAGGTCGCCGCCGCGGGCGCCGCCTCGCTCAACGCCGAGGGCTTCCTCGACGTGCTCTCGGTCGACTTTGCGCGCGCGCTCAAGGACCTGGCCGCCGTCATGACGGATCTGCAGAGCCTGGCCGGGCTCGGGGACCTACCCGTCCTGCTTGAGAAGAACAATGTACTCCGCGTACGGTTCCCGGGCATGGATGCCGAGACAGTCGAGCGGCTGTGCGACGACGTGGGCGTCAAGCGCGGCGTGGTCGGGCAAGACCCGGACTTTGACGACAGCCCTGCCGTCGACGTCGCGCTGCGCTTCCCGTTTGCCCCGGACGCCGGCGTCGACACCGTCAGCTCGCCCGGGGGCTCGCTCCGGTCGCGCGGCTCCGGGTCGTCGTCGGATGTCGAAGATGTCTTCATGGTCGACGAGTTTGAGGAGAACCCTTGGCAGTTTTCCTCCGGCTCGGAGCCTGAGGGCTACGGCAGCCTGTCGCCGCCGATTCTGAGCAGCTCGGGAGAGCACTGCTCGGACGACTTTGAAGGGTTGGAGGGCATACACCGGTTTTTGGAGGAGTGCGATCGTGCCCGAGGGCGCTTTCGCTGATGCCTGCCTGGGCTTGGGCTGGCGTTGAGGAGGATGGGTTATGGATTGGGACGGATGGGACGGATCAGGCAACATCTCTACTCTCCTATGTGTTTTGGCGTTCTTGGTGGAACATGTACAAGATTATTTTGGATCATGGGTGGACTGCACCCGGCTATCAGTGCCTAAACTTGCGGCCGATGCCACAGGATATACGAATGGATATGAACCTGTTATTGCAAGACTCGAATTCTTAGCTGAGCCCTTTCGGGTAACCATGTCTATGAAACACGTACAAGTCAGATGTCCAAGAAAGTGTACCCACGACGTCTACTCCCAATTTTGTTGTCTTCCTCTCCAGTTCCAACTGCGCACTCAAGCCTTCACACATCAACCAGCTTCTCGGCGCTCTGCGCAACGACATGAACACCGCCCACACCCTTGCCGCCGCTCGGGTCACTCCCCCTTTCCTGAACCGCCTCAACAACTGCACTCGGCACCTGTTCAACCGCACTCTGCCCTTGTCCAACTGCACTCCCGCCTTGCCCAACCACACCCGCTGTTCCAAGAACACCAACTGCCCCAGCAGCGGCAGCAGCGGCGGCGGCGGCGGCAGCAGAGACGGCCATATCCGCCCTCGCAGCCCTCAGCCGAACCTCCCTCTCCTCCCTCGTCTCCCTCCTCCCTCTCTCAAGCGGATTCACCTCCCTCTTCCTTGCCTTGCCGCCGCCGCGAGGACCACCACCGCCGCCAACGCCGACAGTCAGCCCCAGGTACTCCCTCAGTAGCGCCCGCACCACCTTCTTGCTCATACCCGCTCCATGGCCCTGGCCCCCTGGGAAAGCGGGATTGATCCCCCTCCCATAGCCTCCGAGAGGACCGGGATTCATCACCGGCCTCCTGCTGCTGTTGTTACTGATGGAAGCAGCGGAAGAAGAGACAGCAGAAGGAATGGTCACGACCTGCTGCCCCATCACACCAGCCCTGACGTCGCGCGGGTCCAGTTCCAATCCCACCCCCCTCTCCATCCCAACTCCAGCACCAGCTCCAGCGCCAGCATCACGAACAACAATCTCTCCAACACCCACGCCATCAACATACCCCCGACCAAGCACATGTCCTTGCCGCCCCTGCAAACGTTGCTGTTGCTGTTGCACCTGCATCCGATACGCAACATCCTGCTGCAGCTGACCACGATGCTGAGGCAGCTGAGGCAGCCGAGGCATGATCTCCCGGCCCAGGCCCGCCCCAGCAACACGCGCCTCCCACCAGGCCGGCACACCGCCGCTCAGGCCGACGGCAGAGAGTGCTGCGGGGGTGGCGGGCATGGCGTGCAGGTGGCGGCAGTTGGGGCCCCATTTGCAGGTGCCGTGGTGGCACCAGTGGCGGCAGTATTCTGTTTTTGGGGGTGAGGGGTTTGGTTGAGGGGTTGGTTGTGTGACTGGGGTGGTGTTGTTGTTGGGTGGGTTGGTGATGATGGAGGTGGTGGTGGGGGTGTTGGGTGCGCTGGTGCTGATGGGAGTGGTGATGGCGGTGATGGATGCGTTGGTGGTGGTGGCGAGAGCAGGGGCGGCAGTTGTGGTGGGCGGTGTTGTGACGGAGTAAGGGGGAGGTTGTTGAGTATGGGAGGGCGGCTGCGGGTTGTGGATGGAGTTGGCGATGCCGGTTGGAGAGTCGCTCCAGTGGGCTCGCATCCGATCGGCGGGATGGGGTGTTGATGTGACTGTCAGAGCTGATGCAGTCGGTGCGGCAGTAGATGGGTGGTCGGCAGGGAGGGCATGGTGGGCTGGGTTGGCTGTCTTCTCCTGCTGGGCCTCTCCGCTCTTCACCGTGGCAACCTGGGCATGGGAGACGGGAGGAGCTTGAGGAATGATCTTGACCGTGTAGGCGTTGCCCTTGCTGGCAGTGCCCAAGTTGCAGAGCCCCACGGTCTGTTCGACAGCGAGCTCGCGCGGGACTTCCAAGATGTGAAACCACTCCGGGAGCTCGTCGACTGCAATCAGCGGCACGATGGCACCCGGGACAATGTGTAGCGTGCCGTCGGGGGCGGTTTGCTGGGTGTCGGTCCTGACGATGAAGAAGTTGAGTTTGGAAGCCATGGTGGCTTCGTGTGGTGTGTACGGAGAGGCTGGTTCTTGCAATGACAGGGCGGACAATTGGAGAGAAAGGAGATGGGAAAGGAGATGAGAGAAAGAAGCTGGAAGAGAAAGAAGTACCTTTATAGCCAATGTTGAGTCGTTACAACCCTCTCCCGGGTGCTTGCTCTACTCTGACCCAATCAACACACACAACGCCGTTTGCTTCAAACCTCACACACCAATTCATTTAGCTCTCGCCAATGAGGAAACAACACATCAGATTCCCGGCTCCCAGCAGACGCAGCCTACCGCCTCTCCACCCTGATGCGCGCCTCCAGCCCATCAACACAATACCCAAACTGCCGCGGCCCGTCCTTGAGCTCCACCTCGCGCTTCACCCACCTTCCACCCTTCCTCTCCACCCCCTCGGCCGTCTCCTCGCCCCTCTCCCGCCTCTCCCACTCCGCCTCCAGCTCCTCCTCCTCCTCCTCCCCGCCCTCATCAAACCCGCCCACGGGATCCCACTCCCCCGTCTCCCACACTAGCCGCACCCCCAGCGGCGCCACCCCAAACACTCTCCCCACCAGCCCCTTGACGGCATAAATATCAAACGATTTAGGAACCTTGATCACCCTCTCTGTCCCCTCAAAGCAAAACCCCACAGTCACAACCCTTCCCTCCAAAAACCTCCCATCCACCTCCCCCCCCTTTTGGCGAACAACAGCCGGCCGGCCGTAGACCTCACACAGCTCCGCCCAGCGCCGATGCCCTCTCAAGACCTCCGCCTCCTCCTCCTCCGGCACGGCGCCCAGTTGCCGCGCGACACGCGAGAGATAGAACATCTCGGCGTCGGCGCGGTCGGCGGCGGTGACGGCGCTGAAGTTGAGGGCTTTGAGGAGGGGCAGGCGGGCAAGGGTGAGCATGTAGGCTTCGTCGGATTTGGAGATGCCGCCTCCGGTGGCGGTGGTGGTGGTGTTGCTTGCGATGGGGGGTTTGGGGTGGGTTGTTGCTGTGGAGGAGGAGGCGGTGGTGGTGTCGAGGTCGGGGTCGGAGTAGAGAGGGTTGTGGGTTAGGCGGAGGGAGGTGAGGCCTGGGAGGGAGTCTGGAAGGGCGTCGATGAAGGACCAGGAGGTGATGGTGTTGTAGGAGAGGTCGAGGTGGTGGAGGTTGGTGGTGAAGGTTGGTGGGGGGGTTGTGATGTCAGGGGTGATGGTGGAGATGTGGTTGCCTTTGAGGAGGAGGCTGCGGAGGGTGGGGATGCAGGTGAGCGGGGCGAGGTCGGTGAGGGAGGTGAAGACGTTGTATTCGAGATGGAGGGAGACGAGGGTGGATGTGAAGGGAGCTGGAGGGATTGGTGTGAGGGTGGAGAAGTGGTTGGAGCCGGCGTGGAGAGTGGTGAGGGAGGGGAATTTGGCGGCGATGTGGCAGATCTCGCTCCAGTCGAGGAGGGTGTCCTCCAGGGCGAGCTCCGTGACGCCGTCGAAGGCACCGCTGGCGTTTTCCAAACTCTCGTCTTCCAGGACCTGCTGAAACCGGTTTCCGCTGGCAAGACATGTCAGCACTGTATCCAGAGCAAGTAATCTGTTGATACAAGAAGAACACACTTGACCCGCAGGCTCCGCAGCAGCTTGAGCTCAGAGCAAATCTCGACGACCGGGCCAAAGCGCTCAAACAGGTTCCTGCTCAGATCCAGCTCCCTGACTTTGGGACACACCTGGCCGATGGACGGCTGCCCCTTGTCGGCGTCGGCAGGGAGCGAGGCGCTGGCGACCTGGACGCCGTCGAGGATGACGAACTGCAGCTCGTCCAGCTGGGCCTGCTGGCGGCGGATCTTCTCGAAGCCAACCTCCTCGGCGACCTTGCCGGAGAAGAAGATCTTCCTGGGCTGGGCCTGGCCCTCGGCGGGGTCGCCGGCATACTTGAGCTGGAGGGCCGAGAGGAAGGACTGGGGCGGGTCCGGGACGCGCGTGGGGCGCACAAAGGACGCGGCGGTCGGGGACGGGGAGCGGCCTGGCGGTGTCAATTTCAGAATGAAAACAACTCAAGAATGGGTGAATGACAGTACATTGAAAGTAGCGCACGCCCTTGTGGTGGCCGTCGTGTTTGCCGCGCGAGGGGTCGTCCCACTCAACGCCGAGCCACAAGCCCGATGCGCCGGCGACCTCGCCGCTGTACCTCACGGTGCAGAGCGCGCCGTCATACGAGCGCCGCTGGCCGACGGCGGCGGGCGTCGGCACTGGCGTCGACATTTTTAACGGAAAAGGAGAGACTGTGTTTTTCTGTTTTTCTGTGTTTTTTTGTTTTGTTCTTGGGACCTGCCGTTGGGTGCTTTTTGTTAGTGCCAGGCAGCACAGGCAGCAGTCAGTCCTCTGGCCTCGCACTCCATTCCCAAATTCTCGCATCCACCAAAAAAACAAGACGATGTGATCAAAACAGACGCAATCCAATGCATAATTCAATTTAACAGTATTTTACAGTTGCCCTCCCTCTACAGCTTCTCCTTGGGCGCAGCCTCAATCTTCATCAGCGCGCGGCCGTTGCTCAGCACAACCTTGCCGCCCTCGACCTTGACCTCGAAGCGCACCTCCTCCCACTCGCCCTCCTTGGCCCCCGTGCGCCACGCCGACGTGACCAGCTTGTCGTTGGGCCGCACCGGGCTCGCGAAGCGCGCCTGGTACTCCTTGAGGTTGGCCGGGTTGCTGCCGCCCAGGTGCTTCAGCAGGCCGTGCGCGGCCCAGTTCCACGAGTACAGGCCGTGGATGATGACGCCGCCGAAGCCCATCTTCTTGCCCGGCTCGGGCGTCGCGTGCAGCGGGTTGTAGTCGCCGTTGAGGCGGTACAGCAGCGGCGTCTCGACCGTCGTCTGGTGCGAGAAGACGGCGTCGGGCTTGCGGTCCTTAGGCACCGGGTAGCTGGCGTTGGCGGGGCCCTTGGGACCGCCCCAGTTGCCCTGCCCGACGAAGAAGGACGACGAGTTGATGCGCGAGTAGACGTCGCCCGACCCGACCTCGACCAGGTCAGTCTCCGTCTCCACCACGCTGCCGGGGCGGCCCTTGTCGTACACGCCCACCACCTTGGTGCGCACCTCGAACTTCTTGCCCGCCGACGACGGCGGCAGCGGCTTGAAGCTTTGCAGCCGCCGCTGGCCGTCGACGACGCGCGTCGCGTCAAACGCCGGCACGCCCGTGATGGCCACGCTCTTCTGCGCCGCGTAGAAGTCGATCACGTCCTGGTTGGTGCCCTTGAAGGACAGGATGATGGGGTAGGTCGGGAAGACGGCAAAGTTGGGGTCGAGTTCCTGGGGACAAGAGTCAGCTGCATGTTGCTGTCGAGACTCGAGAGCCAGCGAGAACAGAGAGAGAACCGGAGAGAACGCACATAGAGAAAGTGAAGCTCGTCGCCCGTCGCGCCAATCGAGTTGGCAAACAGGAGGGCCTCCCGCTTGGTCCAGGACACCTCCTGGCGAGGATACTCGAAACCGACTCCGGGGCCCGACATTTTGGCGGATTGGTGGATGTGAGAGAAGAAGGAAGAAGAGTTGAGACTGGGGATGCGATGTAGTGTGGCTGGATGGACTGTTCACTCGGTGAGTCGGGTGAGGTTGTTGGTCTATATACCGCCCTTGTCCCGGAGCTACACGACCCCCTACTGCCCACCAAGGTGCATCCCCCGGCTTTGGGTGCGGGGAGTTATCCGACGCAGATGCCGCCTGCCGAGGTCCAGAGTGTGGGGAGCTGGCCCACGCGGCACAGGGATCCCCGGTCGCCAACCGCTGCCTGCCGCCGTCAAGGCTGAGCTTTTCCACCCCTGTCGTCTCGCACTTGGCAACGACAACCTCAAGTCTCCGTAAACATCGACAAAAGATGAAGAATTAAATCATGTTTTGTGTTTATTTGCATCTCCGGAGTAGCCATAACTTAGAAGAAAGCCGTAGTTATGCGCTAGGGGTTTCGTCACAAGTTCTAAACCCGAGAATCCCTCCCCAGACCAGAAATGCGATTCCCATAAACTTCTGCATCTTCCCAAAGACCCATTGATGAACTCGTCCCACAGCCACACCCCACCACGCAACTTAAACCACCCACACATTCACACCCTCCTCCTCCTCCTCCTCTAAAAAGGTACTAGCAGCCAACCTCACCGCCCTAGCCACCACCAGCGTAGGCGACGCCTCCCTCACCCGCCTCGTAATCCCTCTTCTCTCGTCCTCCTCGCGCGACGGAATCCTCATCATCACCGCAACCCCATCACCACAGCCACTCTTCTCTCCATTGCCTCTACCACCATCGCCTAACTTCACAGCACCGGTGATGGTGGGCGTGTCGTTGAAGACGTCGCCTGCGAGACAAGCCATGCCGAGAACGAAGGTGTCGCGGTCGGGAGTGAGGGAGTAAGCTGTTGTGGTGTTGTTGTTTGGGGCAGCCACGGGTTCGGAGAGAGGGGGCGTCGGCTGGTAAAGGGGGCTATGATCAGTGCTGTAAGCGGTGGTCTGATTGGAGGTGGGGATGGGTTGGTTTGGAGTGTGCGGTGCTGTTGTAATTTTTGTGGGTGAGGAGGGTGGGATGTTAGTCTTGGTTGGGTTTGGGACTTTTGGCTCCGTCTCGTTGCTGATTGTATCCGTCGCATTTGCGACTGTATCCGTCGCATTTGCGACTGTCTCCGTCTCATTTGCGACTGTCTCCGTCTCGTTGGCGGGCAGCGGGCTCTAGCCGGTGCTGGGCTTGTGATTGGGATCGGAGGGATGGTTCTTCGGGCGCTTCGTCTCTTCTGTGCTGCCTCTGTGGTCAGGAGTCGAGTGAGTGCTGGCGACGGCTCTGCTCATGGTGGGGCTTCAGAGTAGGTCGACTTGATGTATTTCTTTACTCTAGCTTGCTGCTGGCCGCCTTGCTTAACGCCAGACGGCTGCCGAGAGTTGGTCAACCAAGCCCGCTCCTTTCCCTTGCCCTTGCTGACTTTCGCCCCTGACACGCCCGACTGTTTGCTGCCCTCAGATCTCCTGCCCTCCTCGTGCGGCTTCGACAACCGGACCTGCTCCTTGACCCTCTGCTGGTGGGCGCGCTTCTGGGCTTCCTTTGCCAGACTCCCGGACGGCTTGGTTGCGGCCGGCTTCGCCTCGGACGCGGGACCGATTGCGCCGCTCATCACCAGGGGCGGCGGCGGCTGGGTCTGGCGTTTGCGGAATTGCGCAAAGCTCCTGGCGACGTGGCGAGGCGTTGGCTTGGCGGTGTCGTAGACGAAGTCGTCGAAGTCCAGCGGGTCGTTGAGCATGTCGTGGACCCGCTCCTCAAAGTACTCCGTCCTGGCCACGGGCTGCTGAGACACCCGAGACCCCGGAGCTGACTGCCGGCTCTCCGGCTGGCTGCTCTCCGCCTTGCTGCTCCCCGCCTGGCTGCTCTCCGCCTTGGCGACTCGTTTCCCGTCCTTGGCCTCCGTCCCAGCGCCACCCGAAGCCCGCTTGATGATCTTCGCGGGGCTGGCGGACGCGCTGCCGTTGGCCGCGGGGGCTGGCTTGCTCTCAGCGGCGGGCGAAGAGGGAGCCGGCTTGGCCTTCTTTGCGGCCCGGGAGGTTTCGGCGTCGGCGTCCTCGGCGGGGGCAGCCTTCCTCTTGGCGGCAGTGCGGCGGGGGGCGGGAACGGAGACGGAAGTGAGGAGGGCGCCGGATTCGTCGTCCGACGACTCGTCCGCTTGGAGGCGGCGGAGTTGGTCGACGAAATCCATGTTGAGAGTCGGTCGTCTCGTCCTTCTCCACAGCTGTCGTCGGAGGAAAAATAGCCTGAGAGCGCGCTCGTGATTGCGATGGCGCTTGTAGAGGTGGGCGACTTTGCTCGCGGCGACGGGTTTGCTGAGCTTGGTGGGCGCGGAGGGTTTGCTGCGGTGCCGAAGGGGGAGGACTTTCTGGGATTGGGATGAAAGAGAAAGAGGGATCGAAGTCGAATGCGATTCTTGAAAAAAGACGAGCTCGGGTTTGGTCTCTGAAGAAGTCGAGTTTCGGGGTGCTCGCAGAGGCCGGTCGGGGAAGAGTTGGGATGCAGAAGATGCAGGCCGTTTCTTATGCCTGGCAGCTGCAGCAGTGGCAGCAGTCGGCCGCGCCGTGCCATTGACACTGGCGCTGCTATTGTGCTGGTCCATGGTGAGATGAATAGGATTAACCAGAGAATAAACCAAACAATAGCCTGCAAACACCACTCTTGATGGCCTGTAAGAAGGCTGAAGAAACGACAATAGAGAGAATGGCAAGAAAACAACAAAACAATAGAGCCTGCACCCAACAATACGATATATAATGCCAATAAAATAGAGAGACAGAGAAACGATCTCTCGCACGTGGCGAGGCGGTCCCTGAGCCTTGAGCTACAAGTCTCAGCCCCGGCCAGTGAGGTTCACATTGACAATCAACACCTCAGACTTTTTTCTTGGAGTTTTTGTTCCTTTCCGAGCTTGGCACCCCGCCGACCCCTGGTCCCCGTTCCTTGATTTGCCAGGAGCGCCACGGTGCGCATAAAGAGGATACTGTATACAGCACTGTATCTGCATTCTAGAACCTAATGCGCTCGTCCGCATGCACAATTACATGATGCATTTTCCATGTCAAGTCGACTTGGTATTTCTCACAGCAAGTGTCTTGCCTAAGGTAGAGGTACGTGTATGCGGCAGTCTGTCTGGCGTACTCCGATTATTCCCTCAATGAATATCGGGCTTGCGCATGGGAATTGTGACGTCACAACTCGATTGACCTCGACTGAGCCCGACGAGATGCAGCAGGATTCGACTATTCTCCAATTGTCGAATTCTTGTTCTGTGTCTCTTCCATTCATTACCACGCGCTGACAGAGCAACGTCTGGCGCGTCGGGCATTGTGGAGAGAAAAGCACGGCGTTAACGGCGGTAGCGGTAGCGGGCCGGGGCCTGTCTCCGGCCCTTTCCGTTGCGCTCCTCCGGATCCTTCTGCCAGTCGTCAAGACGTCAAGCCGTCGAGTCGTCAGGCCGGTGCCTGGGACGCGTCCGAGAAGCGCCTGGTTGCCGGATGCGGACGAGTATCTCCGCAGTTGTAGGCAGGCTTGTCGGCGTCGTCACCGGCTTGCTTTCGCATTCCATCAGTGTCGGCCGCGTTGAGCTGGAAACAGCCTGGCGTCACAGAGGGCGGAGTTAACAGGAGCGCGGGGTTGACGTCGACATCGTGTTCCGTAGAGATACAAATACCAACTGAGTTTCACTCCAATTGCTATCTGCATCTTCCCTTTCCAGATCATCACATTGTACTACACACTACACTACACACTACACTACACACTACCTTACGCAACACACCTTCAACGCAATATGCCTCAAATCAACGGACAGGACGTCGGCGCCACCGGCTTCGGCCTGATGGGTCAGTCTAATCCCCCTACCCAAAGCTCCCTTCCCATATAAACTGACACCATCAGGCTTCACCTGGCGCCCCGACCCGATCCCGAATGAAGAGGCCTTCGAGGCCCTGCGCGCCGGCCTCGACCACGGCATGAACTTTTGGAACGGCGGCGAGTTCTACGGCACCCCCGACTGCAACTCCATGACCCTCCTGGACGCCTACTTCGCCAAGTACCCCGAGGACGCCGACAAGGTCGTCCTGAGCATCAAGGGCGCCGTGGGCCCCCACGGCCCCGACGGCTCGCCCAAGGGCATCCGCCGCTCCATCGACAACGTGCTGCGGCAGCTCAACGGCCGCAAGAAGCTCGACCTGTTCGAGTGCGCGCGCCGCGACCCGCGCGTGCCCATGGCCGACACCTTCGCGGCCATGCAGGAGTACGTCGACCGGGGCCTGCTGGGCGGCATCTCGCTCAGCGAGGTGGCCGCCTCCACCATCCACGAGGCCGTCAAGCACGCCAAGATCGCCGCCGTCGAGGTCGAGCTGAGCATCTTTGCTCCGGACGTGCTGACCAACGGCGTCGCCGCCGCCTGCGCGCAGTACGGCATCCCGCTGGTCGCCTACTCGCCCATTGGGCGCGGGGTAAGCCCTCTCCCTCTATCCTACCTTGCATCCCACAAGACACATAACATAATTAACTAACATCCCTCGCTCAGATCCTCGGCGGCAGCTTCAAGACCCAAGCCGACATCCCGCCCCTCCTCCAACGCTTCCCGCGCTTCACCCCCGAAAACTTCCCGCACAACCTCGAGCTCTTCAACCACGTCAACGACCTGGCCCAGCAGAAGGGCTGCACCCCGGCGCAGCTGGCGCTCGCCTGGACGCGCTGCCTCGCCCGCCGCCCGGGCATGCCCGTCATCATCCCCATCCCCGGCACGACCAAGGCGTCGCGCGTCGCCGAGAACGCGGCCGAGGTGGAGCTGACGGATGCCGAGATGGAGGCGATTGATGGGATTTTGGAGAGGTTTGAGGTTAGGGGGGAGAGGTATGGTAAGGAGGTTCCTATGAATACTTAGACAGGGATCGGGGCTGGGATTAGTGAGCTGGGTGTATTTTACGAGGGGACTAGGACTGGAGTCTTGTTAGCTTTCTGTGCAGTTGGGTGTGAGAAAGTAACAGGAGTTGTAAGATATTGGCTATCAGGAAGAAAGAATGTGATGATGGTCCACATTGCGCCTCCAGGAGGAGGAGCTTAAGTATTGCAGAATTCATGGAAGAATCATTCATCATAAGCCGGAGAAAAAGACATGAGAAAATAAAAACACTTACACATCATGGGAAGGCAACTCAAGGCCGCAACTGAGAACCTGTGGTCTAAATCCATGTGGTGTGGTGGCCTGAGTGAGAAGAAGAGGAAAACGAGCTTCCAAAGCTCAAGAGAAGAAATTTGAAGCTTTGCTGGATAGACGCTAGTGCCGGAAAGGAAATTAGCGGGTCAGAGTAATACTTATCCGCTCCTTGGTTCCCACTTGTTGATCAAGACATCCAGGTCCATAAGAAGTCAACACAGGCGAGAGAGACACAAGGTTCAGGCAAGACGAACACCCATGCTCAGATTACAACGCCAGACGTAGTATACCGCACCAAACGTCTCCATTACCAACAGGCACCCAACCATCCCTATTCCAATGACATACAGCCCTCCTAAACCC
>FTCG01000002.1_pt1 | contig 19696 bp, 12 predicted proteins | sample 1639641 | NCBI WGS metagenome assembly FTCG01 (sample SAMEA3914864, study PRJEB12502) | metagenome | biome: forest; material: soil | place: USA | collected 2012-03-12 | depth 0.3 m
ACCCTGGCTCGCGGCCAAGCATCCGAAGCCGTGGCTCCAGCTTCCCGCCCTCCGATTTTCGAGACCCCTGCGCTGCCCAAACGATTTTCGGCAGCAGGGCGCGCAGCAGGGCGGCGGCAGGGTCCCGGGGTCGCCAGGGTCCCAGAGAGTCCCAGTTCGGCAGCCCAACCACGCCAAGACAGATCTTTCCGCCCAAGCTTCCCCAGCCGAGCCTGGCGCCGGCCCACTGCGCGGCCACTGACTGCCAGCCTTCTCCGCCGCAGCTGGGTTCCAAGGTTGCAGCTTGGCGCCAGGCCATCCCGGCCACCTCGCCCGATGCTGTGCTGTGCGCCGTTTCCCGTATAATAACTGGTCGACAGCTCCGGGCGTGCGTTGGTCTCACAGTCACGGCTGCTTGCGCCCGAGCCCGAGGTGCATGTGTCTGCAGAATATTGGTGATCAGGTTATGGCCGACTGCACCTGAGCGCCGCCATTGAGAGTCGAGACCCGAGGAGAGCGGTCAGGCACACCACAGCGCACCACAGCGCACACCACCGGCAGGGCGGCAAGACCTACGCTCCAAGTCACTGGCACTCCATCCGTCGACGCCGACTCGACCTCGCCAGGTCAGGCCCTCCACGACACACGACACGCGACACACGGCATCCGCCCAACATGTCGACTCCCTACTGGGGCCAGCTCCCACCACCCAAGACCGCCCAGACCAGGGCCCGCCGCCTCTCCGACGACCTGGGACCCGAAGACCACCGCCCGTCATTGGACGGCCCGTCCCAGGGCCCGTCGAGAGCGAACCGCGTCTCCGTCCAGACTACAAAATCCGATGCGCCGACCGAGTCGACCCTGAGCCCCTTTGCCTCGCCCACCGCCTCGAGCTTCCAGGGCCAGGGCCTCACCCCCAGACCGCCGTCGTTCCCCTACGGCGCCAACCAGTACCCCCCCGAGCTCCTCGAGAACCGCCGCCGCCGCAAGAGCCGCAACCAGGAGCAGGACGACGACTATGCTGCCGTGACCGGCCCGCCGCCTCCCGCCGCTCCCGACGCACCACCTCGCCCCCCGCCGTCGAGCTCCAGACACCGCCCCCCGAGCGGCGGACCGCCACACCCATACGCGACACCGCCTCAGGGAATTGGCCGTCCGAGCAGGAGGATGGACAACGACGCTGCCAGCCCGTCGGGCCGTCCCCAAAACACCCTCGACGAGTCCGCCATGCCGCGGCCCCAGAGAGTCGCCACCGACCCCACGCTCGGCAGGAACTCGCCGCTGTCCAATGGCCGTCGGCGGTCGTCCGCCGCCGAGCAATCGCTGCAGCGGAGCGCGCGCAGGACCTCGGCCAGCAGCTCCTCGGACCGCCCAAAACCGTTCGCAGACGTCCGCTCACCACTTCAGAGGCTCGAGCTGACGCTCGACAGCATCACCAAGGAGGAGAGGCGTGCCCGCGTCGAGGCCGCCGAGAGGGCCGCCATCGAAAAGTCGGCCGTCAAAGGGACGACCCCGCAGGCCGAGAAGACCCCCCAGCAGGTCCGTTTCCGAGAGCGCCGGCCCTCTGTCACGGCCGGAGACGCACCAGCCCCGATCACGCCGACGAGGCCGCCCCAGCACGCTTCCGCGCAGAATGGGCCGCTCTCGCAGAATCCTCCCGAGGGCTCGAGACAGAACTCGGCATCGAGACCGTCGCCGAGAGCAGCCCCTGAGTCCCGGATCCCGGTGCCAGTGCCGGTGCCAGTGCCAGCCGCAGTGCCAGCCCCAGCCCAAGCATCCGGCATTCCGCAGCGCAACCTCAGCTTTCGCGAGCGCGCGGCGAGAAATGACGTGCCGCTGCCGAATGGCCTCGATTCTCCCGTGACTCCGACGGCGCCCAGCAGGCCCACTCCGCCCAGGAGCGGCGGCAAACTGACCAAGAACCCTCCCAGCAACCTCTGGCCCAACCGCATATCCGAATCCGACGAGATCCACCACGCAGGCGAGGTGGCCGTTCGCAGCCCGCAGGTCGTGGCCGGGCCGGCACCCGTGACCCCTCAGGTCGCCAATCCGCCTCCGCAACAGCAATTCCAAGCGCCGCCTAGCGGCCCTCCGTTGCGAGACACTGACCTCCTCGAGGACGACTTTGCCGACGAGTTCATGGCATACCCGCCTTCGGGAAAGCTGACCAAGGCGTCGCCGAGCCAGCGAAAGGCCGACCAGATCCTCGGCCGCGTGCCGTCGCAGTCGGCGGCAACAGCCGCAGCAAACGGGTCTCGACAGGGCGCCGTCTTCACGGCCCTGACCTCGCCTGCTGCGGCTTCGGCTGCTGCCCCCCCGCCATACCCGCCAGCCGCCACAAGCGGCCTGCAAGCCGTCCCGCACGGAGACCACACCGACATCATCGACGCCACCGGGCAGCGCCACCACGTGTCAGATCTTCTCTACCACGCCCGCGACAAGTTCCAGCCCGGCGAGGGCATCTTCAAGCCGAGCACGTACCTCGACGAGTGGAAGGGGGCCAATGTCGGGGCCCTGTCCGGCGGGCTGCTCGATCTCGAGGACGTGCCGCCCGCCGTGGAGAAAAGCACGACGTGGTGGGAGAACTCGAACCCGCCGTCCCGGAGGCGGAGCACCAGCCTGTCGAGCCGGCCAAAGAAGGCCGAGGCGTTTGAGGGAGAATATGACGAAAACGGTACGCGTGCCCCTAACCAGCCCCCACCCCCCTATCCCAGCATCGGGGTAGTGCAGAGCAGTGACCTCCACTCCACGTCCACGAGCGACGCTGGTCCTTCGTTTGAGCCCCAGCACCTCGCTGCCCCATCGAGGAGGGCAAAGGCCCGAGCTAGGCGCTGGGACGGGCTGCGTCCCTTCAGCCCGAGCCCTTCTGCCGCGAGCGACTCCCAGGACAGCCTCGGCTGCTTCTCGCTGTGCAGCAACGACGCATCCTTCCCCCGACAACCATTGTCCTACTCCTGTACAATGACCCTGCTCTTTGGACTCCCACAGATTGCCGCGAGAGATGGCTAACTCGGTTCTCTGCAGCGCCCACACGATTCAAGCCGCCGCTGTACCTCAAGTGCGGCCCGCTGCTGCGGTTCTGCGGCATCCGCCACGAGCGGGTGCCCCAGCGGTCCACCCGCACCGGTGCCGTTGTCGACAAGGAGGTCTGGCGGGGCTCGATCATGATCGTGACGACCGACGCCGACTCGTCCTACGACATCAACCCCATCCTGAGGCTGTTTGTCCAGCCGCTCGAGCTGCTGCCGCCGCCGCCGAGAGAGATCCAGGGCGGCGACCTCCTGGCCCCCGAGTACGTCGACCCGATCGCCGGACACCCCAAGCTCGGCCGCAAGGGCGAGACCGTGTACGTCAGGCCGGTCGACCACCTCGACGAGGCCAAGGACGTCTCCCGAAACGAAACGGACGGCGGGCTGTTTGAAAAGACAAAGAGCCCGCCGGACGCGCCGCTGCCCGAGGGCGCGACCGACCCCGCGGGCTCATTTGCCGCCCGGAGGAAGCGGGCCGAGATGGACGGCGAGAAGGCGGGCAAGTACAAGGACGTGCGCGGCTTCCGGCTGCACAAGGAGCGCGGCTACACCTTCTGGCGGTTCAACATCGAGGTCGAGCTGCGGGACACGCAGCAGCGGATCGCGTACCGGATCAACCGCGGCCCGTCGACGGGCTTCTGGGTGCCGGCGCGCGGCCAGGGCATGAACATCATGTTCCACAGCTGCAACGGCTTCAGCATGAACGTCGACACCGACAACTTCAGCGGGCCGGACCCTATGTGGCGCGACGTGCTCAACACGCACCAGAGCCAGCCGTTCCACGTCATGATCGGCGGCGGCGACCAGATCTACAACGACCGGTGCATGCAGGACACGACCATCTTCAAGGAGTGGCTCATGATCAAGAACCCGCTGCACAAGCACAACGCGCCCTTCACGCCCGAGATGCAGGACGAGCTCGAGCGCTTCTACTTGGAGCGCTACTCGATGTGGTTCTCGCAGGGCCTGTTCGGCATGGCCAACTCGCAGATCCCCATGGTCAACATGTACGACGACCACGACATCATCGACGGCTTCGGCTCGTACCCGCACCACTTCATGAACTCGCCCGTCTTCTCGGGCCTGGGTAACGTCGCCTTCAAGTACTACATGCTGTTCCAGCACCAGAGCGTCGCCGCCGAGACGGAGAAGACGGAGCCGAGCTGGGTCCTGGGCACCCAGCCGGGGCCCTACATCAACGAGCTGAGCCGCAGCCTGTTCATGTTCCTGGGCGGCAAGATCGCGCTGCTGGCCGTCGACGCCCGCACCGAGCGCACCCGCGGCGAGGTCATCCGCGACGACACGTGGAAGAAGCTCATGGACCGCTGCTACGGCGAGATCGACAAGGGCAAGGTCGAGCACCTGCTGGTCCTGCTGGGCGTGCCCATCGCCTACCCGCGGCTGGTGTGGCTGGAGAACATGTAAGTTTCTGCGCGAGCCTCTGCAAGACTGTGCTGACCTTTTAGTTTGACATCGCGCGTCATGGACCCGGTCAAGGCGCTCGCCAAGCTGGGCATGTTTGGCGGCCTGCTCAACCGCTTCGACGGCGGCGTCGAGGTGCTCGACGACCTGGACGACCACTGGACCGCCAAGAACCACAAGCACGAGCGCAGCGTCGTGCTCGAGGACCTGCAGGACCTGGCGGCCGACAAGTCGATCCGCGTGACGATTCTGAGGTGCGTTTGTCTCTCTCCATGCCAACACCCATGCTGACTCTTTTTAGCGGCGACGTCCACCTCGCGGCCATCGGGCAGTTCTACTCGAACCCCAAGCTCGGCCTGGCCAAGCACAAAGACTTCCGCTACATCCCCAACATCATCTCGTCGGCCGTCGTCAACGCGCCGCCGCCGGACCTGCTCGCGGACGTGCTCAACAAGCGCAACAAGATCCACCACTTCGACAAGGAGACGGACGAGGACATGATCCCGCTCTTTGCCCACGGCGTCGACGGCAAGCCCCGCAACAACAAGCACCTGCTCCCGCACCGCAACTGGTGCGCCATCCGCGAGTACGTCCCGGGGCACACCCCGCCGCCGACGCCGTCCCACTCGGCCTTCGACCTGGGCCTGCCCGGCAGGCGACGAAGCGCCAGTGTCAGCGGCATCTTCCGCCGGCTGTCGCTGTCCCGGTCCAAGACGGCCCTCGACGGCGCGGGCCCGCCGCCACCGCCGAAAGACCGCACGCGTCCGCCCCTGTCCAAGGGTGCCGGCCTGCTGCGGTCGCTGTCGCGGCGCAAGGGGGCCGCGAGCGCAGACCAGGTCGTCGCTGTCGGCCCCGGAGCCAAGCCGCCGGGACGGCTGACGCGCACGCTGTCCGGGTCGGCGGTGTCGGGTCGGCTGGGAGGGCTGTTCCGCCGGCGGAGCTCGGCCGGCAAGAAAGACGACGGCGGGATCAATGGCACGTGGGGTTCCGAGACGGATGAGGACGAGGACGAGGTGGAGCAGCAGGGACAGGGGCAGCAGTGGAGCGCCGGCGGGAGGGGCGTGGGTATGCGCGGTGGTCTAGGCCCTCAGCATCAACCCGGCGACGCGAGGGGGTACGGCAACGGCGAGTTTGACCAGGGCGACGAGCGGTACTTTTCCGCCATCCGGCCGCCGCCGGTGCCGCCCAAACCCACCGGCGCCGTCAACAGCAACCACAACACCGTTGTCCAACAGCACGACAACGACCCAGACGCGGACTTCGTCCCCGGCCCGTTCCACCGCGCCCCGACGACCCTGACGACGCGGCAGCGCAAGGCGGGGCAGGACGAGTACGCGGTCGACCTGCGCGGGGCGATCGAGGTGACGCTCAACGTGGAGATCAGCCCGCGCGACCCGGGAGGCAGCACGGTGCCGTACCGGCTGGTGGTGCCCAAGCTGTGGTATGAGTATGAGGGAGAAGAGGGTGGTGAACACGGACGTGTTGCGGGAGGGCAAGAGGTTGCTGCGGTGGGGCCGCCAGAGGGCAAGCCGTTGGGGGTGAGCGGCGCTGAGGGGAACGCGGTGGCGGCTTATCCCGAGGGCAAGGGGGAGGTGGTTGGCCCGGCGGAGCAGAAGAAGGGGATCAAGAGGTTGTTGAGTCTGCGGAGAGGGAAGAGTGAGAACCTCGGATAGGAATTCGGTGAGCGTATGTGATATGAGTTACGAGATGATGGATGAAATGATGGATATGGGTTGATAGCGAGGTCGTATTTGGTCGGCGGCTTTGTTCGTATTTTGGATTGCAGCTGGCTTTTGTTTGGTTTGTTTTGGATGAGCTGGGGTTTCAACATTCTCTGGGTTTCAAAAATAAGGGGCATGAAGCAACAGCGGTCATCTTGCATTTCTTTTTAGGTATCCTCGTTTTTCTTTCTTTTCATATTTTGTTTCTCATGGTGTACACAACACAGAACACAGAATACAGCATCCTGGGCCTATAGACGGAAACACATCTTCCCGACTCTCGGCGGGTAATTTGGCCTGCGTATTCTGTATCCTGTAACAACTCGCCTGGGATATCCTGCATACGAGTGCTCGAGTGCTCTTCGGACATTCAAGATGTCCAGTCTTCTGCAGCATCACGTCAGCCAATGCGCCAGCCACATGCAGCCGTGGCGCAGCACCGGTCCGCCGCAGTCCAGATCGCATTGGGCTCTCGTGAATCGCAACATGACTGCTGTGACGTCATGACACGTCGCCCGTCCGAGTTAGCGGCCCGTTGGACTCCATTCCTGATCTGCCACGGCGATGCGACCCTTGCCAGCGGAATGGCATCACGTCCCGCTGGTGACGACGGAGATGACTCTTGCTCTTGCAATCTGGATTCCGTCGTCCTTGGCGTGGCGCCGCACAGTTTGCTTGTTTCTAGGAACGGCCAAGACTGGAGTTTGGCTTGGCTGCCGACGGTCGCTCTCAGGGGTCGCATGGGCACGCGATAACAGAATATTTTGTGACACTTTGACAAGTTGCATCATCGCCATGCGCGGCATGCGGTCAAAGGTGTGCTCGGGTCCGACGCTTCCATTGGCTGTTGCCGCAGCCCAGAGCAAACAGCGATGCTGGGTAACGTTAGGGCTGCTGGTGTCGACGTTAGTTAGGCAGTGCCGATTGGCCCGCTGCGCCACGGGGGCAGACAGATCTCGGGGAGATGCTCCTGCGGTTCTGTCCGGAGGAAACACCCGGAAGGCGGAATGGAATGTCATTATCAGTTGGACCTGCCGTCCGATCCAACTGGCAAATTGGCAGCCTCAGCAGCCAATCTTGGAACGCCCTGGGGTCGCAAACCTGGCAGCAGCGGACCTGGACTCTTGCCCCGTTGGGACCTCTTTGACAGAAAAATGGGTATCCCGGCCTGGCCTGCGGGGCGCTGCCCTCGTGCAGCGCCCAATGCGGCAAGCGGGACCTGCGGCATCTGCCAATGAGCTGCGGCTTGACAGGGATGCCGGTGTTTGGAAGCTTCCCGGTGCCGTTCTGCGGTGTGTGTGCCGTCCGGGTGCTGGGCGTGCCCATCTGCTGTCACTTATAAATCGCCCACCGTGGCTCAGCATTTCCTGGCTTCCTCCCTTCTCATCCAAGGACCCGTCCACCTGGCCGCCATCCACTTACGACCATCGCGTCGCGACCTGCCTGACACATTCCACCACCCAATTCGATGAAGGAAGCTTCCAATCCGCAGACCACATCGCATGGCGGCACTCCACGCTCGTCGAGACGACCCGATTCGAGCCCGGTTCCCGTGAGCGCCAGCTTCAACGGCAGCCCGCCCGGACCGGAACCCGCCATCCACGACAATGGCAAATCCTCGCACCCGCTCCCCGCTGGCCCTGGCGCCGGCGGCGGCCTCGCTGCCGACCCGGACAGTAGTAGTAGTCGCGGCGCCGTCGCCGTCAAGACACCGCAGGCTGCACAACCGGGGGCTGTCGTAGGCGCCGAGGGCGCACCGCAAGCAAAAGAAAAGAAGCCGCTGATGCAGCGGTTCTGGCACACTTTCAAGCAGATCCTCTTCTGCTCCAAGCTGAATGTGCTGCTCGTCTTTGTGCCCGTCGGCATCGCCGTGTCCCAGATCCACGGCCTGTCGCCCGGCGTCATCTTCGCCATGAATGCCATCGCCATCGTCCCGCTGGCCGGCCTCCTGAGCTTCGCCACCGAGTCGGTGGCCCATAAGCTCGGCGACTCGCTTGGCGCGCTCCTGAACGTGACGTTTGGCAACGCCGTAGAGCTGATCATCTTGTGAGCGCCGTCGTTCGATTAACGCGTCTTCCTGGCTAACCGTTTGCAGCATGTACGTCTACACCAAGCAGTAGAATAAGTTCACCGTGACTAACCCGAGCAGTATCGCGCTCGTCAAGAACGAGATCCGCATCGTCCAGGCCTCGCTTCTTGGCTCTATCTTGGCCAACCTGCTGCTCATCCTGGGCATGTCCTTCTTCCTCGGCGGCCTGCGCTACCGCGAGCAGATCTACAACAGCACCGTCACCCAGATGAGCGCCTGTCTGCTGAGTCTGAGCGTTATCAGCCTCGTCCTGCCGACCGCGTTCCACGCCTCGTTTAGCGACACGGTCCTGGCCGACCAGCAGTCGCTCAAGATCAGCCGTGGCACCAGCGTGGTGAGTAGACCGACCCGGAGCGACCGACGGAAACTGACTGACCCTCCAGATCCTCCTGCTCGTGTATATTGTGTACCTGCTCTTCCAGCTCATCTCGCACTCGTACCTGTACGAATCGACGCCGCAGCACATCATCGACGAGGAGGCCACGCCCGGCCCTGTCGCCAACTGGCTCGACTCGTCCAGCTCCGACAGCAGCTCCTCGAGCGACTCGGACTCGTCGGACTCGGACCACTCTCGGGGGACCATGTCGAAGCGCATGCGCCGCGTGATGCGCCGCCGCCGCAGGTCCAGCCTGGCCTCGGCCGACGCCGGCCCGCCCACGCCCGGCTTCCCCCGTACCCCGTCGTCCGAAGACCCCAATCTGGAAGAGTCGTCGGCCCGCCCGCGCCTGTTCGGCAAGTCAAGCGGCGGCACCCCGACCGAGGAGCTCGACGAGGAAAAGGCCAACCGCCATGCCAAGCGCCACCGCCGCCGGCCGAAGCGCAAGCACCGCAAGCACAAGCATCATCGATCGCAGGCGACCGCGTCCCCCGAGACGGTGGACGAGACCATCGAAGAAGACGTCGTGAGCCCGCCCGTGAACCGGCGCGTCGACTTTGCGTCCGACGTGGCGGATCTCGAAGCCGCCGACGGCGAGCCGCGGACGCGCAGCCCGTTCCAGGGCCTGCGCAGCATCTCGTTCCGCCCCGTGGTCAGCAGCCTGGCGCCTGCCGTGTTCACGCAGCCCGCGGCCTCGACGACGCCTGCGCTCCCCGCTGGCCCGGTGCCCCGCGTCCGGTACGGCATCCGCAGGACCAACTCGCTGCCGGACCGGCTGAACCAGTACTACCGCGCGCCCGGGGCCATGATGCCCTCGCAGATTCCCCTGACGCGTCCCCCTACACTGGCGGTGACCGCCGACGAGCACCCGGATCAGCTGTCGCGCACGGCGGCGATCCTGCTGCTGCTCGGGTCGACGGCCCTGGTTGCCGTCTGCGCCGAGTTCATGGTCGACTCGATCAACGGCCTCGTGGCGACGAGCAGCATCGGCGAGATCTTTATCGGCCTCATCATCCTGCCCATCGTCGGCAACGCGGCCGAGCACGTGACGGCCATCACGGTGGCCATGAAGAACAAGATGGACCTGGCCATCGGCGTGGCCGTCGGCAGCTCGATCCAGATTGCGCTCTTCATCACGCCGCTCGTCGTCATCATCGGCTGGGCCATGGACCGCCAGATGACGCTCTACTTTACGCTGTTCGAGACTGTCTGCCTGTTTGTGTCGACGTTTATCACCAACTTCCTGGTGCTCGACGGTCGCAGCAACTACCTCGAGGGCGCCCTGCTGATGTCGACGTATGTCATCATCGGCGTCGTCGCGTTTTTCTATCCCAACGTGCGCGATGCCAGCGCCTGGGGGGCGTAGGCGAAGTAGGCTGCACATAAAATGGTTCTGATGTCGTGGAAGGGTTGAGTGAGGCGGCTTGGTCAAGATGGCTGTAAGTCAAGACGGCTGTTGGAAGTCAAGAAAGGGCACGACGATGGAGAACCGGATGGGAGGAGTTGGGGCTGTTTAGGACGGTATTGACTTGACAAATCCTCAGCGCTAGCACTATCTAGCGTTCAATTTGACGATTTCCATCAATGCCTTTGCAATTCATGACTGCAAGTGAACGTCCCTTCTCGAACATGCAAGGAAGATGGGTCCGATCAATGGCGTCGGGCTTGCTGGCATGGGAGATCCCGCTCTGCAACGGCACGCCGGGAAACACGCCCTCCTCCATACTGACTCTTGTACAGAATAAGTTGTCCACAACCTCTTTCGTCAATTCATCCACCGCATCTTCCACCGGCCACCAATGTGCGGCAATGGAATGGCAGAGCGCCAGGCGACGGAAGCAATGGAGGCAATCTCGGACCTGGCGGTGCCGGGAGACGTCATCTCAGCGGGCGGTGCGGTGGTAATGAGAGGCCGCCGGTGGGGGATTAGCACTGATTAGCGCTGTGGAACCACGGTTGATGGGGCTCTTGGCGGGCTGCATGGTCTTTTTGAGGGGCTCTTTCGGGGTTCTCCACTGGGTCTGGGGCAGTGCCATAAAGAATACGCCCACCTCATCCCGATCCGCCGCACGTCAAAGCAGACACGCGCCGGTCAGGTCAGTTGGCCCGGATAAAGAGGCCTTTTGGCGGTTGCTTGTTGGATTCTTGCTTGTTGGAAGATTGATTGGCTTGTCAATTGGTGAATGTGAACTGGTTGATTGATTTGCGACTCGACGACCAACAACAACACCACCCACCAACGACCCACCCTCGACTGACACCCAGCCTACAAGTACAACACGTCGCGTTAGCCATTGCCGCATCATCCTGCGTCCTCTCCCACAGCATCACACACCAGCGCAGACATGTGTTTCGGCGGCAAGAACGACGCCGGCGACGCCGAGGCCCCGCGCCCGGCGCAGAACCACCAGCACGGCTCCGAGCAGAAGCGCGCCAGCGTGCCGGCCCAGTACCAGCAGCAGCAGTCGTATCAACAGCCGCAGTACCAGCAGCAACAACAGCAGCAGTACGCCCCGCCGTCTGGCCCGCCTCCGTCCCACCGGCAAGACGACTTTGCGCCTCCTTCTGGGCCTCCTCCAAGCCACCGGGTCGACGACTTTGCTCCGCCTTCGGGTCCGCCGCCGTCGCAGAGACATGACGACTACAGCCCGCCGTCTGGCCCGCCTCCGTCTCATAGACAGGACGACTTTGCGCCTCCCTCCGGGCCGCCGCCGTCTCAGAGACACGATGACTTTGCTCCCCCTTCTGGGCCGCCTCCGAGCCACAGGTACGACGAGTTTGCCCCGCCTTCGGGTCCTCCGCCGTCTCAGAGGCATGACGACTTTGCTCCCCCTTCTGGACCCCCGCCGGGCCGCGGCCATGACGATTTTGCTCCTCCCTCGGGCCCTCCGCCGTCTCACAAAGCCCACGATGACCTGGGCTACATGGCACCGCCCCCCGGCCCGCCACCCTCCGACAACAAGCCCAAGCACGACTGGTACGTTTCTCTCCCTTTATCCTGACCACGCGCTAACCTACCGCAGGGAGGCTGTCGTCCCAGACACGTCCCTCTTCCCACCACCGCCGAGCTTCTTCTCCGGCTGGGACCGCTCGCCGGCCAACAACGCCACCGAGGCCGAGGCCGAGGCCGGCGAGAAGTGGTGCCACCAGCACCCGCTCACGGCGCCCATCACGCTCGACGGCCCGGCCGTGGCAGCCCTCAACGCGCACAACCCGCGCCTGATGCAACCCGACGGCTTCCGCGGCACCCTCGCCTGCGTGGCCCCGGGCGTCTGGCAGGCCACCACCACCAAGCAAGCCGCCGACTCCACGTGCGTCATCCTTTCTCTCTCAATCCACACAAGCTAACACGTCCCAGCATCATCGCCTACCCCCCGCTCTACACAGTCACCCTCCACTCCCCGCTCTCCTCCGCCGCCCGCACCAAGACAGTCTACTACGAAGTGCACATCGCCCGCCACCACAACACCCGCACCGGCGACCTCTGCCTGGCCCTCGGCTTCACCGCGCTGCCCTACCCCTCCTTCCGCATGCCCGGCTGGCACCGCGGCTCGCTGGCCGTGCACGGCGACGACGGCCACCGCTTCGTCAACGACCGCTGGGGCGGCAAGTCCTTCACCGAGCCGTTCGTCAAGGGCGAGACGTACGGGATCGGCATGACGTTTACGGTTTCTGGCCAAGGGCGGCTGGAGACGGAGGTGTTCTTTACGCGGCAGGGTCGCGAGACGGGCCGGTGGAATCTGCACGAGGAGGGCGATGCCGAGCAGGACTTGCCGGTTACGGGGCTCGAGGGGTACCACGATATCAGCTGTGCGGTCGGGACGTGCGGGGAGACGGCGTTTGAGGTGATCTTGGATCCGGGGAAGTGGCGGTACAAGCCGGCAGGGTATTAGTTTCTAATTGTTAGGCTTGTGGTGGACTTGGGTGAGCGTCTAGTAGCGTTGTAATACATCGTAAGACCGTCTTTTCAAGCTACGGCTTCCCTGAGCTCGAAGATCTTCTTTAGACGTGACCATCTGCATGTGAGGATATCACTCCAGACCCCCCCACTCGGCCTCCCCGTCGGCCTCGCCTTCCCCTGCGTCTTTCTGCTGCCTCTTCCGCCGCTTGCTCGCCTCAATCGCTTGCGCCTTGTTGTGCTCCCGCCGGCGCTCCCACGAGCTCTTGGTCGTGATGGACGCCTTGCCGCCCGTCCGCCGCGACTCGACGCCCCGCACCTTCAGCTTGCGCTTATCATCCTTGGCCACGTCCGGCAGCGCGTCCAGCAGCCACTTCTGCACGGCCGCGCCCTCGCGCTTCCCGGCCTGCTTCTCGCTCGCGGCGATGACGTTGGCCACGCTCTTGACAAACGGCACGTCCTCCTTGGTGTAGAACGTGACGGCGATGCCGCCCTCGCGGCCGGCGCGGCCCGTCCGCCCCGCGCGGTGGACGTACCCGGCCGCCGAGGTCGGCACGTCGTAGTTGACAACGCCGTTGACGCCGGCAAAGTCGACGCCGCGCGCCAGCACGTCGGTCGTGATGAGCACCCAGACCTCGCCCGCGCGGAAGCGCGCCATGATGCGCGCGCGCTCACGGTCCGGCAGCGAGGCGTGCAGCGCCGCCACGCGCGCCGAGCCGCCCGCCTCGAGCGGGATGTCGTAGCGCAGCTCGTCGTGCAGCGCCTGCGCCCGGTCGATGGTCTGCGTGAAGACGAGGAAGGGCGGGCGCAGCGGCGGGCCCGAGTCGGCCGACGAGGAGGGGCGGAGGAGCTGTCGGAGTGCGAGGAGCTTGCCGGGCTCGGTGGCTGTGTAGATGAGCTTGTGCGTGATGTTGGGCACGGCCGTGTCCTTGAGGCCCACGACGAGGCGGATCAGCGGGCGTGGTGGGGTGTCGGCGCGGGAGCGCTTCTCGAGCTGCTTGGCCAGGAGGGACTCGACGTTGGAGGCCATGGTGGCGGACCAGCAGGTCAGGCCGACGTCAGGGTGGGTGCAGGCGCGCCAGATACCCAGCGTCTGCTTCCGGAAGATGGGGTCCAAGAGGACGTCGGCCTCGTCGAGGATGAGCGAGCGGACGGCCGGCAGGGTCCTGCGGGCGCCGGACTTGCCCGACAGGAAGTTGAGCAGCATCTTGGGCGTCGTCACCAGGATGTCCGCCCTCGCCGGCGGCTTGTCTCCCTTGTTTGGCTTTTCCGCGTCTGACTCGTCTTCGGTCTCTTCCTCCTCCTCCTCTTCTTCCTCGTCCCCGCTGTGCTCTTCGTCGTCCTTCTTCTCGACCGCCACCTCCTCAGCGACAAGCCTCAGCGTCTTCTTCATCAGCACCACCCTCACGCCCGTCCCGATTGCCAGCTTGCGCCCCTCGTTGACGATTTGGCTCGCCAGCTCTCTCGTCGGCGCCACCACGATGGCCTCGAGCACGTGCTCGTCGTTCCCGGCGCCCCGCTCCGCCCGCCGCCGCAGCACGCCGTCGATGGCGGGGATGAGAAAGGTGATGGTCTTGCCGCTGCCGGTGGGCGCGACGGCGAGGAAGTCTGCGCCCTCGGTGGTGGGCAGGTAGGCGCCCTTGGCCTTCTTCAGCGCCGTCGCCGGGCGCAGCAGCAGCGGCAGGCTGGCCAGCTGCACCTCGGTCGGCACGCGGAAGCCCTGGGCGGCGATGTTGGCGGCCAGCTGCGGCGAGACGCCGTAGGTGTGTCGCAGGTCGGCGAAGGAGGTGAGGGGCTGTGGGAAGATTTGTTCCGCCTTCGCCTTGTGTGTGTCTTCCTTGTCCTTCTTCTCCTCCTTTTGCTTCTTCTTCTTCTCGGGCTCCCCTTCCACCTCTGCCTTTTCTTCCGGGCGCGGGCCAGACAGGACGGTAAACTTGAGGCGGTGCGATCGCAGGATCTGGCGGCATTCGTCCTCGTCGAGCAGCTTGAGCTTGCGCTTCTTGGGGGTCTCGTCGGCGGTCGCGGCAGCGGGAACGGCGTCGGTGGCGGGCTTCTTCGGGGCAAAGTAGTCTACATCGCTGAGTTCTTCATCTTCCTGGACTTCTGGCTCGTCGGCCTGGCCGTCCCTCCTCCTCTTGCGCTTCTTGCCGCGGGCGCTGACGGGGTCGTGGAAGAGCTGCGGATGGGGGAGGGCGCCGGCCGAGGGGAGCTGCGTCGGTGCGCCGGCGGCCTGTGGTTTGTTTTTCGGGTTGTGCTTGATGCCCCTCGAGAGCACTCGGAGGATATCCATGACGGGCGACCGACGGTTGTGTGTTGCCGACTCGGGGTGAAGATGAAAAAGTCAATAAATTTTGGAGATCGAGGCTCGATAAGAAAGTTGTGCCCCACAAAAGCTTTCATCGAGCGTTATCCACGTATTGAGGATGGTGTACAGTGGTAATTACCGTATTGTGTAACTCTCCCCCCTTCCCCTGAGTCTCAACCATACCATGCTGAGATGAAAGGGGTATTCATTGACCGTCTGCCTAGTCCTACATCTATCCCACACATCCACTGGCACACTCAGAGTGGCGACACGCCTACTGCCCCCCCACGGCCTCCTCGCACCGCCCGCAGAGCTCCTCCTCGGTTGGCGCCACATACCTCCAGCACCGCGGACACTTGGCCTGCGCCGGCGGCAGCACCCACGCCTTGCAACTGACCCCGTCCAGCTCAAACTCCTCACAGTACTTCCACTCGGCGTCCTCCACCGCCCCGTTGAGCTCCACACACGACACCACAAACATGGCCTCCAGCTCCGCCCGTCCACACCTCTCCAGCACCTCCAGCGCTCGCCCCTGGGGCACCTCCAGCACCACCTTGCACTGCAGTGACGAGCCGAGCACCTTCTCCGCCCTGGCCAGTTCCGACGCCGCCTTGATCGCCGCGTGCACGCGCATCAGCACAGGCATCGCCTCCCTCACCGCCGCCTCATTCATCCCGCCAGCAAGCCTTTCAGCATCTACCAGCGGCGCATCATACAGCTGCCGCAGCGGGTGCACCTGCCCCTCAGTCAACCACGCCGGACAGTGCGTCCAGGCCTCCTCGACCAGCACGGGCACGACGGGCGCCAGCATGCGCAGCAGCCCCAGCAGGACGGGCTCGAGCACGCCGCCGCCGTCGGCGCAGTACAGCCGGTCCTTGAGGGCCTCGAGGTAGAAGGCGGACAGGTCGTTGGCGAGCCAGCGGTTGAGCGCGGAGAAGGCCTTGTTGAACTCGTGCGCGTCGTAGTGCGCGCCGACCTCGGCCATGACGTCGGCCAGCTGGAGCAGGGCGATGCGGTCGAGCACCGTGAGCGGGGCGGTGCGCGACGCCGGGTGCAGGCTGCCGGTCAGCATCTTGATGGTGGTGCGGTACTTGAGGAGGGCCTGGTGGATCGTCTTGAGGACCGGCTCGCTGAGGACGATGTCGCGCGTGTAGTCGCTGCTGGCGACCCACAGGCGGAGGGCGTCCGGACCGAGGGCGTCGTGCCCGCTGCCGCCGCCCTTCCTCTTCTTGACCGGCGGGAGGAGCGAGCCGTCCATGACCTGGTCGGCCGAGATGGTGTTGCCCAGCGACTTGGACATCTTCTTGCCCTCCTGGTCCAGCGTGAAGCCGTGCGTGATGAGCGTCTTGAACGGCGACAGGCCGAGCGTGGTGGCCGTCGAGGGCCGGTCCGTCAGGGCGGCCACCCGCGTGAGCAGGCTGGACTGGAACCAGCCGCGGTGCTGGTCCGAGCCCTCGAGGTACAGATCCGGCTGCCGGTCCGTCATGGTCCAGCTGGTGCCGCTGTCGAACCAGACGTCCATCGTGTCGCGGCCGCGCGAGAGCTCACGCCCGCGCAGCGACTCGGGAATCCACGCCGGGTCGTCCGGGGCGTCGGTCCACCACGCGTCGGTCCCGCGCTCCTGGAGGACGGCGAGGACGTGGTCGATGACCTCGTCGGTCATGACGGCGTTGCCGTCGGGCTCGTACAGCGCGGGGATCGGCACGCCCCACGCGCGCTGCCGCGAGATGCACCACTCGCTGCGGCCTTTGATGAAGGCCTCGAGCCGGTTGCGGCCGTGCTCGGGCACGAACTGCACCTGGCCAATGGCCGCCAGCGCGTCGTCCTTGATGCTGTCCACGTCGGCGAACCACTGGGCCGTGGCCCGCACAATGATGGGCTGCTTCGTCCGCCAGTCGTAGGGGTACTTGTGCGTGTACTCGTGGACGTCCAGCACGTCGTCGCCGAGGATGTCCAGCACCGCCGCGCTGCCGCCGTCGAGGACGGAGATGCCGGTCAGGCGGTCGGGCTGGTCGGGGAAGGCCTCCTCGGTGAACAGGCCGTCATTGTCCACCGGCGCAGCCACGGGAATGCCGAGCGGCAGGCACGCGAGGTAGTCGTCGAACCCGTGCCCCGGCGCGCAGTGGACGAGGCCGCTGCCGGAGCCGTCGGTGACGAACGAGCCGTGGATGAAGGGCTGCGGCTCGGCCGACTTGCCGCGGAGCACGTTGACGTACCGCAGCGGCGTGAGCTGGCCGCCCTGGACTGTGCCGACGATGTCCGGCGCGCCCTCCCCCGCGAGCACCCTGGCCACCCGCTCCAGACAGTTCTCGGCCACCAGGTACGCATCCCCGCCGGCCCTCACCACGTGGTACGTCAGCTCCTCGTGCACCGCGACGGCGCGGTTCGCGGGCAGCGTCCACGGGGTGGTGGTCCACACGACGGCAAACACTTTACCCCCAAAGCCCTCCAGCCCGGGCAGCGCCTGCCACCCCGCGACGACGGGAAACCGCACGTAGGCGGCCCTCGACACGTGGGCGTCGTTGTACTCGAGCTCGGCCTCGGCCAGGGCGGTGCCGGACGACGGCGACCAGTAGACGGGCTTGTACTTGCGGTAGACCAGGCCGCGGCGGGCCATGCGCTGGAACAGGCGCAGCTGGCGCATCTCGTAGGCCGGGTCCATGGTGGTCCAGCGGGCGTCCCAGTCAGCCATGACAGCGTAGGAGCGGAAGCTCTTCATCTGCTGCAGCACCGTCTTGGCGGCGAGGCGGCGGGCGGCCTTGCGGATGGCGCCGGCGGGCAGGCGCTTGCCCTCGGCGGCGCCCACGGCCTTAAGCTCGATGGGCAGGCCGTGGCAGTCCCAGCCGGGGATGTACGACACGCGGCGGCCCTGCTGCACCTTGACGCGCAGGATCATGTCCTTGAGGATCTTGTTGAGCGCGTGGCCCGCGTGCAGGCTGCCGTTGGCGTAGGGCGGGCCGTCGTGGAGGAGGAACTCGGCGTCGGCGGGGCGCTCGGCCGCCTGCCACTGGTAGAAGTCATCGGCGCATCGCTGGATGTACTGCTCGCGGTGCTGCGGGAGCGAGCGGGGTCTGCCAATCGGGGTCAGTGTCGGTGATCCGTCGGATTCGTTTGGGCTCAGCTCACAGAGCTTTTTCTTTTCTTGCTTTTTTTTCTGGGGCGGCTGAGGATTCGGCTTACGGAAATGTGGACTTGGGCAGCCTCAGCGTCGATGCCCAGCTCTTTGACATTGTCGCTGCCACGTCATAGCGGGAGCTGAGGAGCTCTTGTGTTTTGTCGGGTCAAGAATCGAGAGCTCGAAATTTCGGGATCGGGGTTCGGTGAAATCTGATGTGGGTCCGCGGCCCGGATCGGAGGCTCCACGCCGAGTCAACACCGGAAGAATGAACTGAACGGTAATAGGGGCATTCCTGGCTAGACGTAAACAAACCACTACCAGTTTCAACTCATGGACGCATCATTTGTAGAGCCAATTTCTCGTTGACTCTAAGATGGCAAACGTGCTGCCTGTACATGGAACCTAGAATACATCTCTATCATGCCCGGTCCATGCAGTCTATTTCATCAGTACTCCAAACTCCTATCCCACGCCATAGAATGCAAGCAGATCGGTGCCGTAGAAGCCCCGCTCAGGCCACGCCATAAAACGCCCCCGAAAAGATGGCCCCTGCCGCTCCCAGACTGCTCAGCGTCGCCGCCGGCCTCCGCCAGACCTGCAGCGCCGCGCCAAACGGCGGCAGCCCGCGGTAGAAGAAGGCCCCGGCACCCACGGCGGCCAATCCTAGCCCCGCGCCGAGCAGCAGCCGCAGACCGCCGCCCGTCTCGCTACGCCCCGACACCTCCCTCTTCTTCCGCCCCGCCCACCACCGCGCCCACAGCTCACCCACCAGCGGCACCTCGGACGCGACCCCCCTTGCAAACCTCGCCCCGACCCCGACAACCGACTTCTCCGCCTCCGCCCACGGCAGCACCATCCCCTCAGCAAACACGTCCCTCCTAAACCCCTCTACAAACTCTGCCAGCCGCGGATAGCCCCCCACAACCACCTCTCGCAACCACGGCCTCGGCACGTCAGGCACAACCATCAACGCGAGATACGCCCACGCAAGACACCGCACCTCCAGCCTCTGCCCCGCCCACTCCACCTCCCCAAGCACATCCAACACCTCCCGCGCCAGCCCCTCCAACCTGATCCTTCCCTTCTGCTCAGGACTCAACGACCCCACGACGCCCTTCCTCCGATTGATCAGCCCCTTCGGCACCGTCAACCAGCCCCCCCTGCCACCAACCATCGCATCCCCGCCCTCACCGCCCTCTGCAGCGAACTCGCCGTCGTCTTCATGCAGATCGACACCGAGATACGCCGCCCGGCGCACCATGCCTGCCCGCGCGGCCACGGGCTCCGTCCAGCCTAGCGGAAAGGGCAGCACGGCGCTGTAGGCGGGGCGGGTGGTGGCGGCGTAGTTGGCCGGGGAGGAGTAGAGGGAGAGGGCGAGCAGCGGGGCGGCGTGGGCGGTCAGGTAGGTTTGGTAGGCTGTTGCGTCTGCGTCGGCGTGTCTTTTCGGTCTTGGCTGGGTTGGGGTTGTGGGTTATGTGGCAGGATGGAAGGAGGGTGGTGGGTGGCTGTGGAGGTGGGTGGCGATGGAGGGGAAGGTGGAGGTCCAGGTTGCGGTGGAGGGGTCGTGGAGGGCGGGGAGGGAGACTGGTGTTTTCGCGTGGTTAGTGGGCTGGTTGCGGAGGTTGCGAGGAAGGGAACGCACGCGTCGGCACGGCCGAGGGGCTGGCTTGGATCAGCTGGTAGTCGGCCGGGCCGAGAGTCTGGGCGAGGTAGGCGATGGCGGCGAGGCACTCGGCGTCGAGCGAGGGCAGGCCGAATG
>FTCG01000099.1_pt1 | contig 19382 bp, 23 predicted proteins | sample 1639641 | NCBI WGS metagenome assembly FTCG01 (sample SAMEA3914864, study PRJEB12502) | metagenome | biome: forest; material: soil | place: USA | collected 2012-03-12 | depth 0.3 m
ACAAAAAAAAAAAAAAAAAAAAAAAAAAAAAAAGAAAAAAAGAAAAAAAAAAAAAAAGAAAAAAAGAAAAAAAGAGAAAAGAAAAAGAGAAAAAAAAAAAGAGAGAAAGAGAGAAAGATAGAAAGAAAAAAAGATTAAAGAAATAAAGAAAAAGAGAGAAAGATAGAAAGAAAAGAAAGAAAGAAAGATAGAGAGAAAAAAATAAGAGAGATAGAAATAAAGATGGAGAGGAGGAAAGATGAGAAGGAAAAATGTTAAAAAGAAAGAAAGATAGTTATAAAGAAAGAGAGACGGTTAGACAATCGCTTCGCCGCCGGATTGAGCGGTCTGGTTGTTGAAGTAAAGCTCTGCAGCAGCTATCCGACGGATACCGTGTGCGGTACCGGGTAGGGCACCGGGTAGGGCGGTGGAGGAGGCCCTTGAAGATCGCGAAGTGAATACAAAGACCCTAATCCCAATGCTGCCACTCGGGAGTGAGAAAGCGGCCCGACTTGAGGAGTTGCATGCGTTGTGCTTGTTTCTTGACCAAGGGGGAAAAATAAATCCGATGCGGAAAGACTGAACGCGGAGGTTTGAGAGTGTGTGCACGCCCTTGAGATGAGGCTGTGCTGCCCGGGTGTGTCGATCTTTCCCCTCTTCCAATTGCGTCACGGCAGGAACCCCACCCCACCAGGAGCTTGAAACGGCCCGGGGCTTTTCCCTCACTTGCGGCGACCCCCCCGCATCGCGTTCTTCCTCCCTCAAACCCCCCAACTCTCGCTCGCTACACAACAACCAAGCACAACTCCCCACGAAGCCAAAATGACGATTCCGGAGCTCCAAGGTCTGCAGGTCGAGGTCAAGGCTGAAGGCCAGGGGCGTGAGACAGTTCGAGGTACTGTAGAGTTCTTCCCAACCCCGCGTTTAGCGCGCGCGCGCGTTGGAGCATTGGAGCTATGGCGGGGAGCTCGAGGACCAGCAGATGCTTGCACCACAAACCACAACCACAACCGCTAACGCCGGATTAGGTGACAACATCGACGTGCACTACCGCGGCACGCTCACCGACGGCACCAAGTTCGATGCCAGCTACGACCGCGGCCAGCCGCTCAACTTCACCGTCGGCTCTGGGCAGGTCATCAAGGGCTGGGATGAGGGCCTCCTGGGCATGAAGATCGGCGAGAAGCGCGTCCTGACCATCGCCCCCGAGCTCGGCTACGGCGCTCGCGGCATTGGCGGCGTCATCCCGGGCGGTGCCACCCGTACGTCAGATCCGAGCTGTTTATGTCCCCATTGACAGGTAGCTGTGGCTGACACTGTTGAATAGTCATCTTCGAGACGGAGCTCGTCGGCATCAAGGGCGTCACTCCCGGCCAGTAAATTTGGCGCATGGAGATCATGGGATGTCTCAGGGAGGGGGTTTGGGCAGAAAGCCTAACCAGAGGCCGGTTACGACTCGGTTTTCCCGAGAACGACTGAATGAGAATTGAGACATCTCTTACACCCCGGCTCCTGCCATGCCTGCTATTCGTATACTGTAGTTGCTCAGTGCCATGTCCAACCAACGCCGTCGCCATGTGAACCCGCCCTTGTCTATACCCAAGCCACAACGTACTGTACAAACTCTACCGCCATTTACCTCTCATCCGTCTCCCCCGCCTTTTTCTCCAACGGTGTCATACAACCCCCCAGCTGCCGATACTTCCGATCGGCATACACCAGCCCAAACGTCTCCTCCGTCCCCCTTTCGGCCCCGCGCCACTCCACGATCTCTGCCACCTCCCCAAACACAACAACATGATCCTTCACCCTCACCAGCCCCCGCCGGCTCTTTAGGAGGCCGTTCGTCAAAATCCGACACCGCAGCACATACAGCACTCCCTTCCCCTCCAATATCGGCGCCATCTTCTCCGTCCCAAAATGTACATAGTCCACGCCACTCCCCTCGGCAAGCTCCAGCGTCTCAAACGCGCCGCGGCCGTCGGTGTTGACGCCGCCGCGCGAGAACCAGTCGGCCACCTGCGCGCCGGCGGCGTCGGCGGCCAGCACGTGCACGTTGAAGCGCCCGCTGTCGGCGATGGCGTCGAGGGTGCGGCTCGGCACGGCGATGTTGAAGCTCACGAGCGGCGTGGGGTGGAGCGTGAGGGAGGTGAAGGAGGAGACGGTCATGGCGCGCGGGACCTGGTCGCGGGCGTGAGTCGAGGTGATGACGACGGCGGAGTGCGGGACTAGGCGCATGACGGCGCGGAGTTGTTCTGGGATGGGGGCTGTGGGGGCGTCGGTAGGGGTTGAGGGGTGCGGGTGGATGGAGGGAGGTGCGGGAGGGGTGATGTGAAAGGTTCGGGGGTGGCGGGAGGGGCGGGGGGGGGTCTTGGGTTCGTGACGGGCCGGGGTCGTGTGGATAGGTCGGATGTGAATGTCTGGAGAGGTTGGGTTAGGACTGGAAGGGATCCGGAGGATGGGTGTGACGACGTACCGGGTATCCTCTGGAGCCGCGGGTGGTGTGCGGCGGCTGGCCGGGGCATGACGGTGCCGGGCCGGGCGGCGGAAACATGGCCGGGCCGGTGAACGGGGGACGGCAGGGGCGTGCGCTGGGCGGCCAGGCCCACTACGACGCGGCGGGTGCTCATCTCGGCCCCATGAATGCCAATGGCTTGCGGTCGAGCCAGTAGCAGATTCGGCGTGTGGTGTTGTCGCAAGCCGTCGCAAACCGGCTTCTGCGTCTCCGAGATTTTGGTGAGGCGCCGCGCTGCCGACGATAAGATAACGCCGCTCGGAGCGGTGCTGTGGCACCCCTGGCAAATTCGCGAGATCCACCAAAAATTGTCGACCCCAGCGAACAGCAGAACAGCCGACCTCATCGGCACATTGTTGACAGCACAATCGCCCTCACACGCTCCTTTCCACGCTCCCGGCGTCTCATCCTGCGCCACGCTACAACACAAACATCTACCGCCCCGCCGACGCCCACAACCCGAGCCCACCATGGGGAAGCTCCCCTCGACGCTCCTCCGGCGGCCCTCGGTGGCCCTCGGCAGCCTCCCGACGCCATCCCACCTCCCGCACACGCCGCTCGCCTCACAACAACCACCGACATGCCTCTCGTCACAAGTGCGCCACGCGACCTACGTGTTGCGGTCGCGGCGGCCCTACCAGTTCACCCAGCTCGTGCAGCAGAGCGACGGCTCCACCTTCACCGTGCGCACGACCTCGCCCGTGGCGCTGTACAAGTCGGACAAGGACACGCGCAACCACATGCTGTGGCAGCCGACCAACAAGTCGCTGCGTAATGTCGAGGTCGACGAGGCCGGCAAGCTGGCCGCCTTCCGCGGGCGGTACGGTGCCGGCTGGGACCTGGGCGGGCCGGCCGGTGGGGATGCCGCGGAAGGGAAGCCGGGGAAGAAGGAGGGTGGTGACAAGGTCGAAGTTGCTGCGACACCGGCCAAGGCGGAGGAGCCGGCGGCCGCCGATCCGTTCGAGTCGCTTGTCGACCTGATCAGCTCGTACGCGACCGACGACAAGAACATCCAGGGCGGGCTGAGCGCCAAGGATCAGGCGAGGAAGGACAAGTCCAGCAAGAAGAAATAAAGGGGGAATTCTGTAACATAGAGCCAATCTTGTATTGGAGAGCCGACAGCCAGGGGAGTAGAAGGATGGATTGAAGGCAGCGGTATGCGATCACGGCTATGTATAATACAAACACCATACAGACATCTGAAGACGTCGCCAATTACTCTCCGACGACGTGTCTCGGCAAGAAGTCACTCATCCTCACACCTAATCCGAGTCCTCGTGAATCCTCGCCCGGGCCCGGTCCACCGCCGTATCGCCCGCCGGCTTGTTTTGGTGGACGACCGGCGGCCGGTAAAACACCGTCTCGTCGTCCTCGGCATCGAGCTGCATGAGGAACGTCTCCCACTTCTCGATCAGCTAGACAGCGTTAGCGACAATACACTCCCAATCGAGACGAGGACTTCTTACCTCCTTCTGCGCCTCCACCGCGCTCTCGAGGAATGTCTCGACGCCCGACTTGAAGTCCTCAACCTTCTCCCGCTCGAACCGGTCCAGCTCGGTGCGCATGAGGCGGCCCATGTCCTCAAACAGCAGGCGCGCCTGGTGCACCTTGCGCTCGGCGTCGGCGACCTCGGCGTTGACCTGGTTGAGGCGGTCCTGCTGGCTCTTGCCCTGGCGCAGCAGCTTGTCCTGCGCGGCCTTGCGCTTGGCGAGCTCCGACTCGGCGCTGTGCCAGCTGTGGAAGGCCTTCTGGCGCTGCGTGAAGGCCTGCTTGACGCTGCCAATCAGCCGGATGTACTCCTCGATGATGATGCCAAACGTCAGCACGTCCTGCTGCGCCTGCCGGTCATACACGTCGCGAATCGTGAGCTGCAGCTCCGAGAGCGCGTCGAGGGGCCCCGACAGCGTCGGCGACAGCTCGACCGTCGACAGCGCGTGCAGCGACGCCGAGAAGTCGCCTGCCGCCTCGGCCATGGCCTTGCGCTGCGCCACCATGCTGTCCATGGCCTTGAGCAGCGCCTTGAGCTGGTTCTCGAGCGCGTCGAGATACACCCTGCGGTCGTGGAACCACTGCTGTCGTTAGCACCCTACCAACACCACGAACTCAAACCACTCACATCATCCTGCTCGACAAACTTGTTGCCGCCGCCCACGCTGAACCCAAGCGACCCGAGCACGCTCTTGCTCTCGCCGAGGCTCGGCTCCTTGCGCTCCTTGTGCTTGACGTCGACGTTGAACGCCTCGCTCTCGAGGAACAGCTTCAGGTCGCCGTCGAGCTGCAGCGTCGGGTGCGCGGCCGTCTTGTTGAGCATCTTCTCGAGCGCGGCGCGCCGGGCCTCGACAAAGTTGCTCTCAAACCGCCCGACGGCCTGCTTCTCGGGCGGCGGCGGCACCACCACGCCCGGGTTGTTGGCATGCAGCGTCGTGTACAGCCACAGGAAGTCGCGGTACCGCCGCTTGACCTCGAACTCGGGCTGCTTGTACGCTTTGGACGTGGTCTGTCCGGTCAGCACCCTCCAGCCCACCCTCCGCCCCAGGAAAACATACCTTCGTCCTAACCGAGTACACAATATGACTGCTCGTCAAATCCCCCACCTTGATCGGATCCCCCACCGCGATCCAAAACCGGGGCCGCGCCGCCGCCTCGACGCTCACGCTCGGCTGCGTGGTGGACCGCACCGGGCTCGGCAGCGCAGCCTGCACCGGCGGCGGCCTCCTCCCGCATCTCCTATCTCCCTCCCCACCATCGTTATCATCGTCCTCCTCCTCGTCATCGTCATCCAACCTCCGCAAGGCAGCCGGCCCCGCCCGGTGCTGCTGCGTCTGTCTCCCCGCGGACCCCGGCGGCGCCGGCGGCATGGTCGTGCGCAGCGGCAGGGCATTGCCGCCACCACCACTCGGCTCCTTGGACGGCGGAGCCGGCGGCGTCCCTCCTGCTCCCCCGGCTGTGTCTGCAGCCGCGGTGGCGGCGCCGAGCGGCCCGAGCGGGTCGTCGTTGACGGCCTGCAGGCGGGTGGGCTGTGCGACGAGGCGGCGCGGGGTGAGGCGGGAGGGGCGGGACGCGGAGGAGGAGGTTGTCGGGGAGAGGGTGGACTGCGAGGGGGAGGGGAGCGAGGCGGGCGCGGTGGTGGTGCTGTTGCCGCTGGTGGTGGCGGTGGTTTGCTGGGAGCTGAGGGGCTCCGAGCTGCCCGAGTCGGCCCAGGGGTCTTCCATGTTTGTTTGGGGGAATTGGATAAACGGATCGCCGGGTTGTGAGGGCGCGACGCAGTGTTGGCGTGCGGGAAATCGTAAATTGGAAGATGGGATCGGATCTTGGGTCGGCGTGGTGGCCGGAAGTGGGTGACGGGAAGGGGGAGCTTGGGCGGGTTACGCACTCAGCATATGGCTGCGCTAGGCCTCTCTTGGCGGCGATCAAGTGGGGTCGCGGTATCACAGCATGGAAGCTCCAACTGCCCCTCAACCACAAGTTCACAACCCAACGTCTTGCACTATCACCGCAGGGATACTTCGTAATACATGGCATTGACTGCTGCCATGTTGTGACGCGGCAATTGCACCGTGGATATCGAGCCGTTGCGCCCATCTACCTTACATGTGGACAAAATGCATCCCAAACAACTCCAGACGAAACCCAGCCTCCAGTCCCAGCCCATCACATCGAACCCGAATCGCCAGCCCTCTCGCGCTCCTACCGCTCGGGGTCGTAGCAGCCGCCCGCCACAATTAGGTTCATGCGCGTAAACTGCACCTTCATGACCGGCGTCTTCTTGGTCGCAAACGCGCTGATCTGGTCCGGCGTGATCTGCACCTCCTTGGCCTTCTTCTTGCCCGTGCCGCCGCCCGTGCCGACGCCGCCCCCGGCCGTGCTTGCGCCGGGCGCCTGCGCGGCCGGGCCGCCCACCGTAATGCTGCGGCTGTCTGCGGAGCCGCCCACAGCAATGGTGTCACCCGCAACCGTGCCGTCCGCCTGCGGACCCGGCTGTGCGGCAGCCGTCGCGAGCGGGTTCGCCTTGTTCGGGTCCGCGGGAAGCTCAATGTCCCAGACGCGGACGGTGCCGTCCAGGCCGCCCGACACGAGTACGTTGGACTCGGCGCCGAAGCTGAGCGACGGGATGCCGCCCTTGCCGTGGCCGCGGCACCGCTTGATGCGGGTGCCCTTGTCGATGTCCCAGAGGAAGATGTTGCCACCAGCGTCGGCACTGGCCAGCATCTTGCCGTTGTGAGCGCACTGTAGCGCGCTGATGTAGTGGGTGTGGCCCGTGAAGATGCGCACGCAGTTGCCCGTCGTGATCGACCACATCCGGATCGACTTGTCCATCTCGTCCGACGCCGAAAATAGGTACGTGCCGTTGGGATGCCAGGCGAGCGCCGAGATGCTGGTGTCGTGGCCGACCATGAGGCGCTGCGCCGAGGCGTGGTCCTGGGAGAAGAGGCGGACCGTCTTGTCCCACCCGGCGGTGGCAAAGTAGTGGCCCTGGGGGCTCCAGAGCACGCGGAAGACCGGGCCGTCGTGCGCTTTGTAGATACACAGGCACGCCCACACGTCCAGCGACCACAGCCGGACCTGGCCATCAGCCGCGCACGACAGCAAGAGCTTGGTGCTCGTGTCGGGCTTCTTGTCCTCGCCCTCGCCGTAGATGTTGCGGGAAAGGTTAGCGATCGAGTCGGAGAACGAGACGCCGTAGACCGGGCCGGAGTGCCCGATCAGCTTCCGGTTGTTGACCTTGAGGTCCTTCTCGTTCTCGAGGCTAGTTTTGAGCGGCTTGCCGTCGAGAGACCACACACGGATGTAGGAATCCATCGTGCCCACCGCCACGAGCTGATGGTCGTTGGAAAAGTCCATCGAGGACACACTGAGCGGTCAGCTTAGAATGGCAGGGAATGCGCGGGAAAACTCACCTCCCCAGCGTGTTGTGAAAAGTAAACATGCACGCCGACACGGGAATGCCGACGCCCCCGGTGCGGCCCTCGATCTGGAACCGGTCCCGGTTTTCGCGCACCTTCTGCATCTCCATGACGACGTCGCGGGCTCGCGACGGGGGGAGCGGCAAGTCCGCCCGCGACGGCACGTCGGCACTATCCTCGCGCTTGATCCGCTCGTCGAACTCTTCCACGAGCGTGCTCCGGCCGTCCGCCGGCGGGTGCAGCTGGTCTTCGTCTTCCAGCTCCGCCCGCACGTCGTCCCGCAGCTCCGGCTCCAGCGGCATCGGGCCGAGCTTGAGCTTGGCGCTCGTGTCGAGAACGTCACGGTTGGACACGCCCGTGAAGACGCCCGGGATGCCCTCCTGCGCGTCGATCTCGTCTAGGTCGAGATTCTGGGCGCGCCGGTAGATGGCCTCGAAGCTGTAGGGCTCGATCGGGCCCCGCGCGCTCGTCTCGACGCTGCAGTGGGTCTGGAGGATGTAGGTCATGGTTGCGCCACCGTCGTCGGCCTCGCGCTCCAAAAAATGGAAGAGATTGCCGGACAGCGACTGGTTCAGCGGGATGCGGTACTTGTTTTCCCTGTACAGCCGGGTGATCTGGTTCTCGCCGACGTGCTGAGGCAGCGTGACTGTGGCCAGCACAGCCAGCGTGTCCTTATGAACGGCATCGAACTGCGGCCGCAGAGTGTCCAGCAGGTTCTTGGCGTCGTCCGGGTAGCCCTGGCCGACGAGCTCCAGGTACGAGTAGACGAAAGCGGGCCAAAGCAGCTTTCTCAGCTCGAACTAGACGGGGTCAGCAGATGTTGGCATCAAGAAGGAAGCGACTTACCTTGTAGATGTCGAGATTGTTCTCGATCCAGTTTCGCAGCAAGAGGAAGGCCTTGAGATACTTTTTCGGACCCGGGTCCTCGCCGCGCTGCGCGGGTCTCCCATCAGGACCGAGGTAGGCCGTCTCTTGGCGGAAGACGGCCTCGGTCTTGGTGAAGCCCTTTTTCTTCAGATAGTCGGTGACCTGGAAAGGAGAGATTTGTAAGCGATTGGCCACCAGCGGGAGGCGCCCGTTCTGAGAGCTTGGACTGGAATCCATCGCGAGGTTGCAGTGTTGGGGAGCGCAGTTGGATGTGGAAAATGGGTAAGAAGTTGTGGGTGAAGAAATAAATGCGTTGCCCGGGTGGCCGACGGATGGCATGTTAATGCTCATCAGTGTAGATTGGGAGCCGAGTTGGCGGGCGAGTTGTGACAGCAGTACCGCCGAAATCAGGCTTGCAAGTTCATGATTCCGGCTTCATTGAGAACAGGGTGAATAGAGGCGGGGTAACGTCACGCGAGCAAAAAGGAGACGTGAAAGGCAGACAATGACAAAGGCTAGAAGCTAGGTAGTGCTCACGATCTGGTTGAGATTCTGGGCTGATGGCGCGTTGCCAGCACTCGGTGCTGCTGTCGCGTTGCTGCCCGCTCCCCCTGCCGACTGCGGTTGGCCGCCATACGGACCACCGGCGGACCCTGGTGGGCCACCCTGGGGCGGTGGGTTCGACATTTCGATGTGGTGTGGGAAATCGAAAGGATATGGCGGATTGGGCGATAAATTCGACTGGAAAGTCGACCGCCTTAAATCGTGATCGGTTGCCTCTCGGGGCACGTAGCCGGGGCGCGTCTCAGGCTCTGTTCCATGCACTCTATGATTTCCGGTCCACGCGTGGTAAATCCGATGCAAGTAGGCACTCTTGATTTGATGCTGATGAAATTATTGTGTTGCTGTGGTTGCCGTGCGAAACTGATGGCAACGTTGTGAAAATGATTCAATGGGCGGGAAGGTTGGTGTTTGCCCAGAGCCCCAAGTTCAGAGTGCATGAGTTGAGTGACAGTTGCGGGTTCACGGAGTTTTCCGTTGGCTTTTACGGTTCCTGGGGCTGCACAATGGTCCGTGCGTCTGCTGCTCCACGCTAAATCGAGCTCCCCTGGCTCCCCTCCCCCACATCTCCATCCTGAGCTTCAACCACCAAAGAAACTCGGTCCATTGAACTTGGCAAGCCCGAAACGAAACGATGCTTGTACTCATCCACAACCACCAATAACCAACCCACCATGGACACCCACTCCCCACCCCTCGCCTCCAACGGCGAAGACGGGGCAATCGACATCCACCAACCCTTCACCCCCGCCGAGCGCATCCGCCAGCTCGGCGACATCGACAAGGACATCACCTCCCTCCTAACCCATCTCTCCTCCGCGATGCGCGCCCTCGCCACACCCCCCGGAAACACCGTCCAACCAAACACCACCAATGCTCTTTCCGTCACCGACACCGACACCGACCCCCTCTCAGCCTTCCAGCAGGCCCAATTCGCCTTCTTCAACACCGTCGACCGCGTCGACAAGCAACTCACCCGCCAGATCCTCGCCCTCGAGGAGGCAGGCATTATCACGCTGCGCAACAACGCCGCCGCGAACAACAACGCTGCCAACGGCGGACAAGATCAAGAGCCGGGACCGCTGCACGACGCAAAGGCCAAGGCTGCTGCGGCGGGCCCGAAACGGCTGGAGCCGGACGGCATGGGGAGGTACGGGAATTTGGATGTGGGGAAGTTGAACCTGGCGAGCAGCACTGTGGAGCGGGATATGGAAGGGGAGTTGTGGGGGAGGATGAGAGAGGAGTTGGAGAGGAGTGTTGGTGGGGGAGAGGAAGAGCAAGGGGAGAGAATGGAAGAGTGAGTTATGGTCAGGCGGTTCTTTTGGCGTTTGGGGGATTGGAAACTGGCATTGGCGTTGGGACGGCGGGTGGTTGGGCTGGGCTGATATTTGGGGTGGGTATACCATTGAAGCAAGCCATTCCATTTCATTCCCGGATACTGTGCACGTCATGGGAGGCTTGTCGCATTTGAAATGGATGGAACCATCATCAGTCTACTGTAAGTCTAATTAGAAGTTGGGCCTTTAAAGAGCACATCCAGACGCCGTTGGAGTTCCCTGTCCAACTTGGCCAGTTTGGGACTCCCAGCTCGCAGACCAGACCGGAAACCCCATTAGGTGTGTGTTGCTGAGAATATCCTTTCCATGAACCGGCTCTCACTGTCGAAGTAGAAATAAAGAGCTCTCGGCGGACCGTCCCTGCCGCGGCTTAGGACATTAGTCGCAGAGCTTGTCATAGGCGCCCGAGGTGATGGTGCCGTTGGTCTGAACAAAAACCGAGCGAGGGATACTGCGAGCTGTCAGCTTTACATCCAACATGTTTGTCAGGAACGAAGATTTCCTACACGGCATCGAAAAGGACGCAGTTGAGATGCTCGTCGTTGGTCCCGATATTCTCTGTAAGCAGCGTCAGCTTTAGCTCTGCCCTCGTTGCCCGTCGAAGGAAGCGTCACATACCATACCAAACAAAGTAGGCGTTGCAGTTTGCATCGGCGTCGCACGTGTACTGGCACTTGAACGGGCCGTACGGATCCGTCTTGTGGGTGTATCCCATGACCTGCCCTCCAGCATCAGCATATGCCCGGTATCAAGGAGAGAGCAACAACAAACTCCACTTACGTGCGGGCCGGAAACGAAGTGGTTGCCGTACCAGTCCTGCTTCAGGGCGTACGAGGTCCAGTTGGTGGCATCCGGAGTCACCATCGTGTAGTCGGTGATCGGGTAGCCTGCCGGGTGCTGCTTAGACGCCGACAGGCCGCTGGTGCATGCCGCGGGCATGATGTCGCGGGTGGTGGTCGCCTGAACGGGAGCCGGGATGCGGCGGTGTACGACTTGTTTGATGGTGTTGTCCTCGGCACGGGGAAGAACCGCGATCCCCGCCAGGGTCGAGGTTGCGAACAGAAGGACAGCGGTGAGCTTGGTGAGGAGGGCCATCTTGCCGTTGTGGAGGTTGAGTCGATGGGCCGTTGGTGGCTGGGAGGCAGTATGTCAGTCGGGTTGAGAAGAGGGAGAGGTGGGCTCTGGAGGTGGCTGGCTTGCTTTCAGGTAGGCAAAGAAAGTTGAAAGTTGAAAGTCGGCGGTTCCAGAAGAAAGAGAGCCGTGAAGACTCGACAATGTCCGTGAATTGAGGTGGTGGAAGGAACGAGAACCAGACCGAGTGCCTTCCTGTTGTTCAATTCCGGTTGACCAGTCCAAAGGACGCAAGTAAGGAGTGTGAATGAGCGGGAATCTCCAGGCCCGGACTTCATCACACCGTGCCATCCGCCGTGGCTTTATCCAGCACCGCTTCTACGAACTCGCCCCTCGACCATCACCTTCGCCTCGGCCATGTCATTTGCGTCGTCAGTCGGTGTCACCCGACCGGTTTTTCTAGTTGCACGGCCCGGACTTCATCACTCTCAGTTGTATCTACAAGGACGGCAGTCGAGGGACTGCTTTTCGCTGTGTGCGTCTCATCAGGGTGCTTCCATACGAATTGGTCACACCTGACGAGGACGACAGGCACTCGCGGCCTAGGAAGGAAAACCACCTGTCTCATAAGAACCGGGGTTTAGACCCAAACATTTCCCACATGACACACCAAAACCGACAAGACTGAAAGGGACTCGGCATCATTGTGTGGGCAGCGTGGGCATCACGAAGAAACGCGACCTTCGAATGGGTCATGTTGAAGCCCAAATGCCCATCCGACAGTTGGCAGTACCTGATATATTGCCCAGTTATACACGTTCTTCATAGGCAACACCAATAAATAACATGGCGGCTATTGATTGTAGCAGTGGCACTTCCCTCCATCATTCAGCACATCCCATGCTGCTGTCCCACGGCCCGGGTGACTGCGCCATCTCGTAGATCGGCGGGTGATTCGTGAGACAGGGGCAGTAGGACACGATGCTGCGAGTACAGCCAGGTGGGACATGCTCCTTTTCCAGGGCCGGCATGGAGCCAAGCAATGACGGTCAGAACGAGATGACGACGACGACTGGGCCGCGTCAACAATGACCACACCACACCTACAACCAGAAACGGACAGGCCCTCAGATACAGACAAAGCCGCCTCAGATTCAGACAGGCCGTCTAAAGAAGTGAGTAGTAACTTGTTCCATTATGAGGTATCCGACATGAATATCGTGTGCCACTGGGTGACTTGACTTCCCCCGTGAAATGATGATACTGTACACCATAGTCCCAACTTGCCACAAATCCTCCAGTTGACCAAAGGAAATTACCATGCCAACAAGGCTGCAAACAACAACGAAAAAAAAGACAAAATACCGTTGTGAGGTACCGTAGTAATGAGATGCCGCCGCCACTCACACCTCGAACGCCTTCCTTCCCTCCACAAGCCCCTCAGACAGCTTCGACACGGCCACCCAAGCGGGAACGTATCTCAGCGCCTCATCCAGCGCAGGAATCGTCCCCTCCACATTCGCGTCACTCCACATGCACACCACCGTCCCGTTCAGCCCCTCCGCGCGGCTTCTCAGCTCGCCATGGCCTACACCAGCCCCCTCGGCACCACCCACTGACGGCACGGCCGCGGCCGCATCCTTCCCCTCCACCTCCACAACCCACGGCTCATCCCACCGACGATGCCACATCCTCAGATTCGTGACGCCTGCGTCCGGGTACTGCCCAAACCGCTCATCCCACTTGGAGCTGCCCTGCACCCGTAGCGCCGACACGGGCGTCCCAAACTCGACAAAGCACGCCTTGGTATTCTCCGCGACAATCTCCAGCCGCGCCGCATTCCCCCCCAAACGCGTGACATTCACCTTGACCAGCTCGCCCAGTCCAGCAGCAGCAGAAGTGCTGCTACCGAGTAGTCTCGGCTCCAGCCCCTCCCCGCCAAAACAACACGCAACCAACCCCTTCCGCTTCGACTCCTCACACGCCAACTCCCTGCCCGCAGCGGACGGCAGCGCGGCCACCACCTGCCTGACATACCCCTCCACGCCGTGATAGCACACCCGATTCCCGCCATCCCCACCCAGCCGGTCCAGCTCCAAGACCTGCCCAAAATAAACCTTGTACCTCGCCCCCTCCCCAAACGGCGCCGCAACCAAATTGAACACCAGCGTCGCGACAAACACAGCCAGCAGCCCCACGGGCACGTGGTGCGATACGCGGTGCACAAACGGCGCGACGGGTAGGACTAGTAGCGCGGCGCACAGCGCGGCGATCAGGTAGGGTAGTAGTAGGGAGCTGCCGTCGGCGCCGGTCTGGTGCACGGCGTCGACGAGCATGAGGCAGGTCTGCGCCACCAGGGTGACGGTGAAGGGCGCGAGGAAGAGGAACTGTAGATACCAGGTCCAGGAGGGGAGGGAGGTCGCCCAGGGCTGTTCGTGTTGCTGGTCGAGGGGAAGGTGGGGGTCTGGGGTGGTGGTGGTGGGGTGGATGAGGGAGGCGATAGAGCGGCGGTAGGTCGTGGCGAAGGTGGTGTGCGGTTGGGGGCTGATGCGGCCGACGAGGGGGGTTCGCTCGGTGGGGGCTTCCGCGTCGGGGTCGTCGTCGTGATTGTCGCCGTAAGTGGTGTTGGAGTGTCGAGTTGAGGGTGGTGATCCCTGGGGGACAGGCGACGGGAGCTGGGGAGGGGAGAGGTCGCCGCCGTTGGAGCGGCCTCGGTGGAAGTCCTGCTCGTCCTGCGCCTCGCGCGTCCTCAGGGCCCAAGCAGTCTTCTTTGGCAGGGCAAAGAGTTCGCAGAGGGCGATAAAGAGGGACAGGAAGATGGCGGATTGGAAAAAGACAAACATGTATCCAGCACCAACGCGCAGACGATCCTCTGCCACGGTGACGGCGACGAGCATGGCCCAGCCGAGGACGAACAGCCAGATCTGAACATAGACTCTGTGCAGGGCACTGGGCCGCGCAAAGTTGGCACCGCGCATGATGGCCCAGAATGTGAAGAAGAACAGCGAAATAGTCATAGCCAGGCTTCTGCATATCAGCAAACTCTTCCCTTCCAGTGCTCTCCAACCTCGAAAAAAAGAGAAGTACTTACACCGAATAGCGATGGCTGTAAATGATGAAGGGATTCACCTTCTTCATCAAGAAAGCCGCTCCCAGGGTCAAGGACCCGGCAACGACCAGAGCAAACGGAAAGCGGAAGAAGCCCTTCCACCCGCCAACCGGCACAGCCTCGTCGTCGGACAGGTCGCCGATCTTGACGCTGGAGCTAAACAGATAGTACTTATCCGCCCGGTGCAGCAGGTAGCTGACCAGGACCAGGATAAGGGGCGTGGCGACCAGCACGGTCAGCGACCAGGCGAACATCCCCCTAAGACCAAAGAGCACGAATCCCTTGCCGAAGAGATCAAACCACACTCCGTCGCTCGGGCTGCCGTTGTGAACCTTGCCGCGCGAGCCGTCGGGCCGGGGGCCAATGAATGTATCCCCCGTGTCGCTCGAGAGCCGGGTCGCCGTGTGGATGGAGGCCGAGAGCATGTGCCAGAGGCTGCCCCTCGACGCGTGCCTCGCATCGTCCTGGTTGGTGTGGTACCTCGCGCGGGGCTTGAAGAAGGCGAGGTCGAGCCCGCGCTGGCCAAAGACGTCGTAGAGGACCGAGTAGTCAGTGCCGCTCCTGATGAATCCGAGTCCAAAGGCATCGGACCCGATGACGGTGCCAAAGGGATCAGGCGACCCGGCATAGGCAGCCGTCACTTCGCGGTCGGTAGAGCGGAAGAGAATGGCTCGGCCGCCGGCGCCGGCGCCCTCGAGGTTCAGGAACGTGTGAATGTACGGGTTGAGGGGGTGCTGGCCCAGCGCGCGAGCGCCGTAGAGATAGTCCTCCTCACCGTTGTTGAGCATGACCACGATGCCTCGCTCGGGCTGGTGGTCGGGATGGGTGAAGTGCTGGATCAGCTGCAAACTAGTGACCACGCCCATGCCGTCGTCGGTGGCACCGTAACCGGTAGAAACCCTGGGACAAGTCAGAAACTCGATTCGACATGCCGGCAAGAGGCAACATACGAGTCATAGTGGGCGTTGACCAAGGTCAAGCCCTTCTCGCTGCGCCTGGCGTCATGGGCGTCTGCAGTGTCCCACCATTGGCCGCGGTCATCGGCCTTGCCCCTGATGTAAACAAGTATGTTTGTGCCCTCAAAATAGGCGGCTACCTGAGGCGTGTTGGGGAGGGGAACCACGCCCGAAGCCATGAGGAAGGTGCAGTTTGAGGTCATGTCATCGAACAGGGTGACAGCAGCATCCGAGTTGAAGGAGCCGGACCTAGGTTGCAGGGTTAACGTGAGGGCTCAGCCGTACCGGCATAGGTCACTCACCCAGCTGTCGTCCAAGCCACGTCGTTCTCGTCCAAGATGGAATGAATCCGCTGGAGGAGGAAGTCTCGAAGGTCGTCATTGTAGTGGCTGTTGTATGGATGGTAGCCCTTGGTGATGGTGGCCAGATCGAGCCAGGCTTGCGTGAGGTTGATGCCCTGGACCGGGGCCTCCTCGCGCGGTGCTGGCGGTGTGGTCTCATTGATGACGATGATGGGGATGAGAAGGGCGAGATAGGTGGCGGTCGTCCAGAAGGTGACGGGTCCCGACCGGAAAGAGAATGGGTTAAACATCTCGGCGGCTGACGGCTGCCTCGAACGACGCGAAGCCGAATCAGGTGAGGCGCTCAGGGACTCTCGGCTCAGCTGCTCATGAACGGAGTCGGCGAGTTTGAGATGGCATAAACCTTGGCAGGATGGTATCGGCGGCACATGGACTGAATACCCAAGCCGAGGGCTCGATACGACACGGGATGTGCGTCGTGCCCGGCGGTTGGTAGTTTTTGCTGGCGGTTCGCGGCGAGAGAGAGCGCGAGCCCGCTCCTCACAGCGGTTCCTTCGGGGCCCCTCGGCGTTCCTGAGCTCCAACCTCAACCCGCGTTCCCCCTGCCGGCGGTTTCCTCCGTCCTGCGGCGTCCGCGGTCACTACTCAACCTCCAAGAGATTTCGGATCATAAAAGGGAGAGTTGCATCAAAGCAGACGGCAGATACAGCGGCCCTTGATGTATGAAGGGTCCTGGTAGGTCAACAGTGTTGCCGGATGGAAGCGACAGAACCCACTGATTGGAGCTGCGGAGTTGGGGTTGCAGGCTGCAGGTGGCCCAAGCTCCGGCAGATGCCGTCATGCCACATGAACCCTGCATGCGTTGTGGATTCATTGCCCCATGGAGATTTGACATGTCACTCATGGAAACGCTCATCATCAACATGACAACGCGCACCGGTCACGAACTCGAGACAAATTCGGGAAAACATTTTTACTACATAATACACTTCTCCAGTTAGTGCCCATTGCCCGCGCCAGCCTTCTCGGCCACGCTGCGCAGGGATTCCTCAAGAGCGAGTGAGACAATATAAATATGAAAACACAAAATCAACGTCCTATCAGTCAGTAGCATTTCCACTGCCCAATGCAAAATGCATCGCTGCAGGTTAGTCCGCTAGGCTCTACACTAAGCACCCGGCGGAGGAGGCGGCAGGTCCATGGGCGGCGGCGGCGGCGGAGCATCACCAGACGGAGGCGGAGGGGGCGGCACCGCATTGGCATACTGCTGGATGAGCGCGTTGAGCCCGCCAGCGAGACCAGGCGGCGCACCGCCGGGGGGCGGGGGAGGCAGGCCAGGAGGAGCACCGCCCATGCCGGGAGGAGCACCAGGAGCGCCGTAACCGCCATAGCCTGGGTAACCGCCATATCCGCCCGGAGCGGCCATGGGCTGGTGCCAGGGAGCGGTGCCCGGGGCCGAAGGCGCACCGCCACCGCCGTACGAGTTGTGGCCACCACCCGAGTAGTAGTTGTCGCCTCCATCACGGCCATCAGAGCCGCGGTAACCGCGGTCCCTATCGCGGTCGCCGCCACGATCGCCGCCACGGTCGCCACGGTCACGAGCCCAGGGCGCAGGACCGCCGGAAGGTCCGCTGGGAGGACCACCAGAATGGCCGCCATCGTGATTGCGGTCGTCCCGAGAACGCCACGGAGCAGGACCGCCGGTGGGACCGCGAGCCCAGGGCCGAGAATCACCACCGCCGCCGCCGCCGCCGGCGTCACCGTTGCTCGGACCGTGGGATCCAGGGCCGGCTTCGATGCGTGCGGGAGCGGCGCCAGTGCCGCCGAGTTCTTGCATGAGTTGCTGTGACACGTGTTAGTACGGAAGCCGTCATTTGAGTGGCTGGGGGGTGAACATACCTCGTACTCGCGATCCACGGCGTCGCCGCCACCGAAGCGACCGCCCGGCCGGGCACCCATTGGCCCGTCGTTGCGCCAGCTCGCACCCCGCTGCCTATCCGGGCAATCACGAGCCATGTGGCCGGCATTGCCGCAGACACGGCAGATGATGTTGGCCGTGTAGTTCTGCTTCTCGGGGCAGTCGTACTTGCGATGTCCAATCTGACCGCAGTTCTGGCACGCCTGATTTTCGTCGTCGCGAAGTGTTCCGTTCAGGGCAGCAAGCTCACGAAGTTGGTTCCGCTTGAGCTCGTTCTGGCCCTCGGGGATGGACGCAGCCTATGACAACCGTCAGCATGAGTTGGCCAAGGTAGGAAACGAGGATAACGTACCGTCTCGATGACGTTGTGGATCAGCTTCTTGGCTTTGTTCACCTTCTCCTCGGTGTCGGCCATGATGAGACAGTGCAGATCCTCTTCCTGGTTGCTGGAGTGAGCCGCATCGGAGCGCCCCTTGCCCTCCTTGACGGAGCCTTTGCCGCGAATCGCAATCTTTGCGCCGGATTCTGTTTCCATCTTCTTGAGCGTGTTGCCACGGGGTCCGATGAGTAGACCGACTTGAGGAGGGAGAGCTACGTGTTAGTAAACTGGGCCAAACGACAAAGCAGTGATCGGGTTAGAGTCCAGCAGGGTTAGCCCGCGAGGCGCAGCGTCACGACAGGATGCTGACACAGGCGCCTGGCAAAGTACCACGGGGAGGAGGGAGTTCGGAGTGGTTAGGAGGGTTAGAGGGTTAGCAATCATACTGAAGTTAATCTCTGGATAGTCGTTGACCGGCACGTAGACCTTCTCCTGGGTCTTGGTCGGGCGGCGGTAGTCCTGCGGCGGGTGGTAGTTCGGGATGGTTTTCATGGCCTTCTCGATCAGCTTGTGGCGTTCGTCCTCGAGGCGCTTCCGGTAGCGGTATTCGCGAGTGTTGACACGGCGGCCGTGGTTGTCGTATTGTGGGGGCGGCGAGGGGGACCTGTGGTGGTGGCGCGTCAGCACTGGCACAAGCAGCGAGGGGGTAAGAGCTGGGGGTGGGCGCATACCTGTCTCCATCGGCGGGCACGACGTCGTCGATCTTGAGCTTCTGGGTGATCTCCTCGATGCGCAAATGGAGGGTGTAGGCCTCGAGCTGTTCGCTGGTCATGTCGGCGACGATGGCGGTGGGCAGGCCCATCAAGCCGGCGGCCTTGTTCTCGGTCGCATCGCCCCAACGGTTGCGCTTCTTGCGGCGCTTCGGTCCATCGGAGCCTAGAAACAAAGTGTTAGCATCAGTCGGGAGGGAGAAATAAAACCGGCGCATGCGGAGAGGAAGCGTGAAAACGTACGCTCAGGGCTGCGGCCGCGCTTGACGTCGCGGTCGAAGTCGCGGTCGCGGTCACGATCGGAATGGGCAAAGCCATTCGGCGATGCGCCACCGTTGGCAACGCCGTCCTCCTCCCCATCGCCAGCGAAGCGACGCTTCCCGAGGGGAATGTTGTTAGATCCCGTGATGCCCTGGTTTCTCCACGCCATTTTGCCGGTTGGGTGTGCGTTGGCTGAGGAGGAAGAATGAAGGTATGTTGCGGGATGGAGACGCCACGCTTCGAAATTCCCAGCGGCAAAGAAATGGAACCTTGACGTGCCCAAGGTGCCAAGTGCCAAGCAGCATCACGTGACTATGCGCAGTTCGTCCCACCCTCACACAGCCCCACCAGAGATCATCAGAGTCTCATCTCTCTCAAGACTCTCGTCAATCATTGTTGCGGCGCATCAGCCCTGCAAACGGACCTGGTCTTGAGGGGCAGCAAACAATGGGTGGTATTGCTGCAGAAACTGGCTGCGTGTGGAGGTTCCAGGAAGTGGAAGATGCCACAGGC
>FTCG01000126.1_pt1 | contig 19139 bp, 10 predicted proteins | sample 1639641 | NCBI WGS metagenome assembly FTCG01 (sample SAMEA3914864, study PRJEB12502) | metagenome | biome: forest; material: soil | place: USA | collected 2012-03-12 | depth 0.3 m
CCCCATTAACATCCCTCCCTCCCACCACAGCAGCCAACACCGGATCCCTCCCCGCGGCATCCTTCATCAACAACAAACACCGACTCAAATCCTCCCCCACAGCCCCCACAACCAACCTCTCCACCTCCGCATCCGACGTCCCCCGCTGCAGCGCCTGCGCCTGGCTAAGCAGCGCCGAAAAAAGCAAATACCCCTTAACATTCGTCTCGCCGCACCGAATCCGCCGCTCCGCCCACCCCATCGAGTACCTCACCGCCTCCAGCAGCTCCTGCCGTGGCGCCGCCCCGCTGCCGACGCCCATCCCCACGGGGCCGGCGCCGTCCGTCTCCGCAGCCCGGTCGAGCGGGTGGTGCTGGTCGGCGGCCAGGCTCTGTCGGAACGAGCGGTCCTCCTGGACCTGCCACAGCAGCTCGAGGCAGATGGTCAGCACGGCGAGCGTGGGCACCGAGCGCGCGGCGCCGAAGCCGCACGTCGCGAGCCGCGTGAAGTCGTCCGACTGGCTGGCCGTGCCCGAGTCGCCTGCGGGCGACCCCGTGGCGATGGCGCGGTACAGCTTGAGCGAGGTCTCGACGCACATCTTGCGCGCAAAGTAGTAGGCCGGGTTGTTGTGCGCTGCCCAGAGCCAGGGGTGGTTGAGGGCGAGGAAGAAGCGGTGCACCATGTGCTCGGCCAGGCGGAGCTGGAAGAGGGAGAGGCGTTTCGGGAGGATGCCGGCGGGGTCGTAGAAGGGCTGGAAGGTGGCGGAGAGGGCGCGGCAGGCATTGGTTAGTTCTGTGTTCCATTTCAAGGTCTCTTCGAAGGTGGCGGGTGAGCTGAAGTGGTTGACGTGGTGGGCGATGGCTAGCCGCACGGGGAACGAGCGGAGGAGCGCTAGCTGGACTGTGGTGTGAGTGAAGGCGCTCGGAGGGCGGGGCGTGGAAGGAAACTTGGGGTTTTGGAGGAGCTGGTCGTCGTCGTAGTTGGACGGGGGACGCGTGTCGAAGTCGGACAGAGCCAGGAGAGGTGGTGCCCCGGAGTCCAGGCTTGATTGCAGAACGAGTTCCAGAACAGTCGCCCACAGGCGTCTCCTCATCTCTGCGTCAAACACGGACATGGTGGCCAGCGTGTCCGGGTCGCGGTGCAGCCCCAGATGCATGGCGGTCCGCAGCAAGGACCCGGCGCTGATCCAGGCCTGGTCACACCCGATACCGCAGGTCTGCCTGGCCAGATGGAGTAAACACATGACCTGGAGGCTCGCAAAGGTGGGCAGACACTTCTCGCTGGCTGAAACGAGCCAGAGCTGCGCTTCGTAGATCCACTGGGCGGCGGAACGGCGGAGAGTCACAACGTCGTCCTGGAAGCACGTGCCGATGGCCATGCAGAGCTGAAGCTGCATTACAAAAGCAGGGTCGGCATCGTCCGGGTTCTCCTGGCACTTCTCGTAGTCGTTCCAAAAGGTAGGACTGTGGAGGATCCTGTAAACCGTCTCAAAGGTCCTGAAGTAGGCGTCGACTAGCCGCACAGGCGAGTGGTGCGGGTGTGGAGGTTTGCCGAGGTGCAAGGGGGGCGATGTGGCGGTCCTCGTCGACAGAATCGTCTTGGCCAGACCCCTGCATTTCTGGAGAAGGAAGTAGGTGTTGGACTTTGGGTCCGATTCGATATGCTCGGCGACGCTGACAAGCAAGGGAAACTGGCGGACAGGGACAGTCAGTCCGGCGGTTCGTGGCAAGCTTGCCGTTCGGCAAGGCTGGGCGAGATGCCTCAGACAGCAGCAAGAGGCAGCACGAGCGACCGCGACAGGGAGTCCCGGTGGTGCCACGGCGGGAAACGAACCGACGAGTAACGAGGAATTTGGGAAGGGCGACCTACGAGTTTGTCCCCGTTCGTTAGGGAGCCGGCGCCATACGGCCGGGATGGGCGGCCGTGGTCTGGGGACAGCGTCGCGTGGGCCGAGCGGGAGGAGGATGGTGAGGCGTAGTCTGGACGCCTGAGGGCGTCGGCGAGCTGCTGCTCGAGCTGGCGGACACGCTCGGCGAGGGCGGTGGTGCCGAGCGGACCCGCGGTCCCGCAGGCCGAGTCGGCGAGGTTAGTTAGTGGCAGCAGCGCATGCGGACTCGGGGCGGACAGCGGATCCGGGATCTTGCCGAGTGTCGGCGCAGAGCCGGAGCTAGGGCCGGAAGGATTCGAGGTTGGGGGCGGCGCGGATGGCACGGCCATGTCCCTGAAGTTAAAAGCCGAGCCGGTAGAGGCCCGTTCGTCAGCCGAGGTTGGCGAGCGTTCGGCGTGATGGTGGTGGTGATGGCCGGCCGGGGCTGGGGAGAGCCTCCAGAGGCGCGGCTTGGGGCGGCGGGCCTCCTCGTAGGTGCAGTTGACGATCTTGGACTTCATGCAGCTGGCACATGGCTCGTTGCGGTCGCAGCGGATCTTGCGCGTCCGGCACTGGATGCACGAGAGCGCGGGCCGGTTGCGGCGCCTGGGCTCGGCGAGCTTGAGGGCCCCTGGACTGCCGGCAGAAGCAGGCGTGGTCGGTGCCGGGGCCGAGACGGCGAGCGCACCGCCGTCGGCTGCCATGTCGACATCGACCTCGACGTGGACGTCCACGTCCATGTCCGCGCCCGTCCCTCGGCTCGTCTCGGTGGGATGGTCCTGGTCCTGGTCCCGGTGGAGCCCCCGGAGTCCGGGGGCGAGCGAGGACGGCGAGACGTGTGCGAGCGACCACTGGCACTGGGCCGACCTCGAGTGGCTCACGCTCGCGGTCACGGTCACAGTCACGGTCGGAGTCGGAGTCGTTTCGGTGTTGAAGGGAGAAACAGGGGAGGCCAGGCGGGCGAGACCGCGGGCGATAAGGCGGTTCCGGTTGTTCGGTATTCCGTACCTGTCAATATATTCCGTGCGCGGTACAGTAACATGCACGATGCACGCCTTACACGCCCTCGTGGGCGGGCTGCGCCGGCATGCACCCTGTTCTGGTCTCCGGTACCGTACCGACTCAGGCCTGTAAGGTACAATACCTCAGCTTAACAGCTCAGCTGCGGCATGCAGCTCATGCATGAGGTTCGGTTCGGATATTCCACAGCAGAGAGGGAAAGGAAAAGGTGCACGATCCCCGGACAATCGCGTCAGAGCTGTCACTGGTCCTCGGCCCCGATGGCCCCCTGTGCCTGCCAGTTTTTGCCCCGGTGCCTTGTGGCTGTTGCCCCAGACCAGGCCAGGCCAGGCAGAGAGGCAGGTGGGAGCAGGTGGGAGAGGCCGAGGGAGTCAAGACAGACCGAGAGGCTGAGAGGGAAAGAGAGAGCCGAGAGAGAGAGAGCCCGAGAGAGAGGGAAGCAGCGGTGCCCGCCCGGAGAGGGCCGACGGGCTGCCTCAATCCACTTTTGGCTTCCACTTCCGCGGCTTTTGGTCGACTCGAGAAGAGACAGCACCTCCCACTTGCCTCTCCGCTACCTGCCCACTGCCTGCCCGCCGCCTGGCGCCCGCTGCCCGCTGCCCGCTGCTGCCCACTCCCACGGCCCACGAGGATATTGGCTTCAGATCGGCATCTCGGGCGGAATGCGGGGGCTGGCGAGGCTAATCACCGATACTTGCCGTTTTGGGGCTAACGTCGGGCACAAAATTCCGGGTTATTGGTCGAAGCCGTTTCGCGGGGGAATCCCCAATGGAGCTTGCGGGCTTGCACGCCTGCCAGTCTCCCACTCGGCCCCAGTCGGCGTGCAACGGGCAGGCAGGCAGAGGGGGCCAGACCCGGCCAGATTTTACCCAGAACCCAACCGAGCTGCGAATAAAACACAACCTTAACGTTTGACATTAGCATTTAGAATGGCACAGACGCCGACGGCCCACGGTTGTTTTCGTCTGGTTCCGGGCCCGGCTGCTCCCCTCCCTTCTGTATTCTGTGCACGACCACAGTCCCACACCGATCCAGACACCGGCTCGAGACCGGCAGTGCATGTCAGCGGGACGCAGAGAAAACCAGATTCCAGACCGCGCCCAGCACAGTAAACCGCAAGGGGTGCTGTGCAGGTCAGGGGCAAGGGACAAGGGGCAGGGCATTCGGCGTGGGGCCGAATCTTTCGGCCGCTCACTTGCATGTTTTGTGGCTTTTTTTTTGATCATCGCAGATTCGCAGCGCGAGCTCGGTGTCGAATCTTGCTGGCTCGGCTGCCCGCCCGAGCCCTCGGAAACTCCCGCCTGGCTGCTCTGGCCCAACGGCGGCCACTGCCCGGGGCTCGGAGCCAAGCCCCTTCAGGGCTAGCGGGCTTCATTATCTCCGCGGCCGGGCCGGTTGGGTGATCGCTGCTGCGGGATCAGGGGATCCGACGACAGGGTCCCGTCCTGGATGTGTACGATGTGAGAGGTTCCATTGGCTTGCCGCTGGATTTCCAGCTCCGAACTGCTTGCAAGTTCGTCTGTTTCAACACTGGAGTTCCGCACGAGCAAGCACGGGCTCCACTGTTATTAAACAGTATTATCAAGCAACATGTTTCTTCCTCCTTGCGTGTGATTTTCACAGCACAACACCAGGCATCCCTGCCAGGTTCGAGGCGAAGCAGCCGCCGAGATCTGAGACTTCTCCGAGAGGAATCCGAAATCTCCTGGATCTGGCCGTGTCCGCTCATCGGGATCAGGGGAACGTCCGGATGAGACGGGTTGCGATCACCAGGCAACGCAACCTGTGAAACACCGCGATGAAGCCCATCCTGGCAACCAACTAACTGACGCCGTAGTTTTATCATGCAACTTATCTCCATCAAGATACTCCGAGTTATGTGGTAAACAAGCCATGCCAAACCCTCCCCTCTTCGACGGAGCAGCCAGAACGGCCCTACAGGTCACTTGCCCCTCCCCGTATCCCACATCTGTCAAACACCCAACACCCCCGGAACGGGAGGGAAGTCAGGGAACCTTGCCAGCCATCCTGTCGGGATTTCCGGAGATAAACGCCAAAGGAACAAGATTTGCCAACCCGCCGCCACCACCACGGTGTTCCACCACGACTTCCCCACCCAAGTCCGGCCCGCTCCAGGGCATCCGGTTCGTCCTGGCGGGCGGGAGGCTCGGGCGACCCTGGCCGATCTGCCATGTCTCTCTGTCTGGTCGAAAACAACCCGGGATCGATCTTGGATCCTGAGTCTTGACCGCGTCGTGTTACACGATACACGGTAACTTTCCGTGGTCTAGATCTCAATGGCAGTTGATGCCATCGCCTCACGAGCACAAAACATAACATTCATCGGTATCTCGTCCGCCGAGAAGAACGAGGAAGCCCCTCCCGGCCCCCTTCTCCTGACTCGCCGCTCGGGGACTACTGCGTAGAGGGGTTCAGTCCGCACGGGCGAGACGCGGTGGCTGACACAAACAATCTCGAGGCAAACAGCAAACTTCCGATAGGGTAGGGAGTGAGACCCGTGTCATGGATCCGGTATGCAGGTAGAGGAGCCACTGTGCGGTAGTCATGGCACGTGGAGGAGCGTGCAGATGTCTGCATGCTCCTCGCGATGCACGGCAGTGGGTGCAGGATTGCAGGATATCACTCCACGCCGGCGCTGTGTCCGTTAGGAGGAGAGGTTGTTTGGTGAATTTCGTGAGGGGAATGGTGCGGGAACAGTGCTGTCTGCATGATCCGCGTCGGATGGCATCGCCGGTGTGTGGTTACATCCACAGTGCTGAAGTCAACCATCGCCTGCTCAACACACCCAGGGCGGCCTAAACTCCATGCTCGATTAAACAACCCTGAACGCGATTAATATGAGGTCAATGTACAAATAACAAGACAAAAGATCCTGTATTCCCAGCACCGAGACGGGAGTTGCCCTCGGGCGATCACATCGCCCAGGCAGTGTTGCTAGCAGGCGAATCGGATTGCCAGTGCCAGGCTCGAACGACCACCGCCCTGACATGCCTCTGATGCTCCATGGCGGAGCCGCCCTTCGGGTCCTCTCAAGTTCTGCACCAAATGCCCCATGCCCTTCTATAGTGCCCTGCAGGCCGTTCCAGACTCCTCGGTATCTTCCGCCGCCCTGATGCACCCTGCCCTATTCACACACTCTCCGGCTGGGAGACACCTAGAGAAGGAGCTCGAGAGGGTTCTCGATGGCCTTCTTGAACTCCTTCATCCACTCGGCACCGACCGCGCCGTCGACGACCTTGTGGTCGAAGCTGCCGGTGACGACGATCTGGTCGTCCCACTCGACCGTGGTGGTGCCGTCCTCGGCCTCGGCCGGGATGGCGACCTTCTTGGTGCTGCCAATGGCCAGGATGGCCGCCTGGGGAGGGTTGATGACGGCGGTGAAGCGCTCCACGGCCGGGTTCATGCCCATGTTGGAGATGCTGATGGTGCCGCCCTGGTACTCCTCGGGCTTGAGCTTGTTGTCGCGGGCCTTCTTGGCGAGCTCCTTGACGGCCGACGAGATGCTCTCGAGGCCGCGGCCCTCGACGCCCTTGACGATGGGGGTGATGAGGCCGTTCGGGGTGGAGACGGCGACCGAGACGTCGACCGTGTTGAACTGGCGGATGAAGCCGTCGCGCCACGAGCTGTTGACGGCCGGGACCTTGCGGGACGCCACGGCGATGGCCTTGATCAGGAAGTCGTTGACCGAGAGCTTGTACTTGCCCTCAGAAGTGCTGTTCAGGGCCTGGCGCAGCTTCAGCAGCTTCGAGACGGAGAGCGCCGAGGTGACAAAGTAGTGGGGGTTCTCGGCGACCGACTCCTTGAGACGCGAGGCGATGGTCTTGCGCATGCCGCTGATGGGGATGTCCTCGTACAGGGCGCCCGAGACGGCGGCAGCGGCGGCGGGGGCCGACGACGCCTTCTTGACGTCCTCCTCGGTGATCTTGCCGGCCGGGCCGGTGCCCTTGAGGCCCTTCAGGGACACGCCCTTCTCAGCCGCCAGCCTCTTGGCCGCCGCCGAGACGTTGGGCTCGCGGTCGAGAGCAGTCTCGAGCTTGCCGCTGGGTCCGGACTCCTCGGGCTCGGGGGCGGGGGTCGACGCCGGGGTGGGCGCAGACTCGGCCGGGGCGGCGTCCTGCTTCGGCGGCGCGGCAGCACCGGCATCGCCGCCGGCGTCCTTGAGCGTGAACTCGGCGAAAGCGCTGACATCGGTGCCCTCCTCGACCAGGATGGCAATTGGCTGTGGTGGGGGACTAGGTTAGCGCTCAAAGTGCCCGGTGGATGCCCCCGTCAGTCAGCGCGGTGGAGAAATCTGCACCAGCTTACATTGCCAACCGCGACGTCCTTCTCACCACTGTCCTTGAGGACCTTGGCGAGGACGCCCTCTTCTTGGAACTCAAAGTCCATCTGGGCCTTGTCCGTCTCGATCTCGACGAGCACCTCGCCGGGGGCGATGGAGTCGCCGGGCTTCTTCTGCCACGCGCCAATATTTCCCGCTGTCATTGTCGGCGAGAGGGCGGGCATGCGGACGACCGTGTGCGGCGGGAACGAGGCATACCACCGTGTGAGGCTGGGGGCCGCGACGCGCACCAGGCGGGCGTGCTGGAGGACTTGCCTCCGGATCGCTGGGACGAGCATTTTGTGATGTGTGATGTGGACGGAGCAGGCGGAAAAACCGTTGGGCGCGCCAGAAAGTAGCGGAACCGGTCTGCTAAAACGCGCGGACCAGGAAAAGTTCGGATTGCGGCGGACGGGGCCTTTCGCTGCGACGCAAAAGCCAATTGGGAGGGACTGGTCCGGGCAGGATGCAGAGGGTGCAGAGGATGCAGAGAGAAGGACGGAAGAAGAAGCCGGAGATCGGAGGACGATGATGGTGGTGATGTGCCAGCTGGGGGGGCCAGTTTTTTTTACGTGGGATCGAACTCGTTGGGAAGCTTTAGCTTCCTCCGTTCACCAAAATCCGGACAGGCCAGGGATGCGACGACACACGCCAATCAGCATCGCGCGCTGGTTTCGCAGGCTGCGGCATTGGCCACTGTCAGCCACAGCGAGGTTTTACAGATCGCAGCAGAGACAGCCCATTTATACGGACACAACACAAAAACAAGTGATGTTGAGCGGTGGTGTATTGATGACGATGGCATGAGTTCGACGGACGAAAGAAATCAAAAATTTAAACCATCCGTTTGGGCACCCTGCCAGAGAAAAAATATGTGTCTTGCGTCGGTGTGGCTGTTCAGCCACAGATGCCCTGATAGCGATTTTGTTGGCCTCCACTGTTCTCAGGGTGACAGGCGGTGGAGCAGAAATGCCCAGTGGGATCCGCCTGGCGGGCCCTGCAGCCGGTGACAGGACAGGGATGCGGGGGGTGCTCGAGGGGCGCTGGGAGCCAAGGTGGATTTCCAGACAGGGAACGAACCAGGAAGCCGGCTCGGCCTCGTGCATCGCTGGTGCATCGCAGCCCCAAGCCCACCCACAGCAGCCTGCACCCGCAGCCCGCAGCCCGCAGTGCTGACCAGCTGGCGGCGCCGCGTCAGTTCGGGTCTCAGGCAGTCGACGTCGGGGACGGGTTCCACCGCGAAAGTGAGCACCGCGTGAAGGCTCGCTGTCATCTTCGACGATTACGTTTGCAACGGGCGCGCATTGCACGACGAGACACGAGACCGAGACAATTGACACCTGCATTTGCATGCGCAGGCTGGCAGTCCCGGTTTGATTTTCCGTTATTTTACACAATACCGTGCTGCAGACGCAGACAGCCGGCGCGGCTCCAAATCATCGAATATTTCGAATATTGACTTTGGTTCAAGCTCGGCACCCGGCCGCTGCGGACAAAGACGACACGACGTGCTCCACCACGACGCTCCGCCCGACCTCCTGTGGCCAGCCGACTCCGCCCGTCCCGCTCCCACGCGACCTCTCCATGCGCTGACCTGCCCGGCTCTGCGGATGGCCATCAGTCCCTAGAGGAAGAGCAACGCCCGGCGCGCCATGAGCTCCCTCAAATTCGTGGTGTCCTCGCTGGACATCATCGCCGCCCATGCCGGCCGCAACAAGCAGCTGGCCGAGCTGGCCGAGAAGGCCCTCGCCGCCCTCAAGGAGAACGACCAGCAGCTGCCCGACCCCGAGGTCGTCTTCGCCCCCCTACAGCTGGCCACCAAGGCCGGCACCATCCCGCTCGCTACGACCGCCCTCGACTGCATCGGCAAGCTCATCTCATACTCGAACTTCTCCGCGCCCCCTGCGTCCACGAGCCAAGATGGCGCCGAGCAGGCGCCTCTCATCGAGCGCGCCATCGACACCATCTGCGACTGCTTCCAGGGCGAGACAACCCTGGTCGAGGTCCAGCTGCAGATCGTCCGGTCGCTGCTCGCCGCCGTCCTCAACGACAAGATCATTGTGCACGGCGCCGGGCTGCTGAAGGCGGTGCGCCAGGTCTACAACATTTTCCTGCTGTCGCGGAGCACCGCCAACCAGCAGGTCGCCCAGGGGACGCTCACGCAGATGGTCGGCACCGTGTTTGAGAGGGTCAAGACCAGGATACACATGAAGGAGGCCCGCGCAAATCTCGACAAGCTCAAGGCGAGCCGGAGCAGCCTGGCTGTCGACCGCTCCGACGACCAGGACTCGCCGTCCTTCCAGGTCGACAGTGAGCACGGCGAAGACTCCAACGAGACGGCCTCGGACGCCCCCGCCGAGCCTGTCGACGAGGCGGGTGCCAAGCTGACCCTGAAGGACTTGGAACACCGGAAGAGCTTCGACGACTCCCACCTGGGCGAAGGCCCCACCATGGTGAGTCAGGTCAAGCCCATGAGGAAGTCGGCGCGGTCGGTGTCGGAGCAGAGCCTCCAGGAGAGCTCCCAGGAGGAGACGCCAGAGTCGCTCGACGCCGAGGACGAGGCCTACATCCGGGACGCCTACCTGGTCTTCCGCTCCTTCTGCAACCTGTCGACCAAGGTCCTGCCGCCAGACCAGCTGTACGATCTTCGCGGACAGCCCATGCGCTCCAAGCTCATCTCCCTACATCTCATCCACACCCTCCTCAACAATAATATCACCGTTTTCACGTCACCGCTGTGCACCATCAGGAACACGAAAAACAACGACCCCACAAACTTTCTGCAGGCGATCAAGTACTATCTCTGTCTGAGCATCACGCGCAACGGGGCCAGTTCTGTTGATAGGGTCTTTGATGTCTGCTGCGAGATTTTCTGGTTGATGCTCAAATACATGAGGGCGTCGTTCAAGGTTTGTTATAAGATCCCCTTTTTTGGGACGTGGAAGGCTGACCTATTGCTGCAGAACGAGATCGAGGTCTTCCTAAACGAGATCTACCTTGCGCTTCTGGCCCGAAGAAATGCCCCCTTATCGCAGAAACTCACTTTTGTGGGCATCCTCAAAAGGTTCTGCGAAGACCCAAGGGCCCTGGTGGAGATGTACCTCAACTATGACTGCGATCGCAACGTGGATAACACCTTCCAGACCATCGTAGAAGACTTGTCTAGGTTCGCGACGGCTCAAATACCCATCACACCTATCCAGGAGCAACAGTACGAAGACAGCCACGCGAGATCGAACGGGGAGTGGCAGATCAAGAGCGTGCTGCCGCCGCCCCTGTCGGTTGCCCTGATCACGACACACCACGAGCAAGACGGCGAGATACCCAAAGAATATGTCATTAAGCGCGCGGCGCTCGATTCGCTGGTGGAGACGTTGAGGTCACTGGTGCACTGGTCTCAACCGGGGAGGCCCGAGGCCAATGGCGCCGTTGGCGATGTGCAGAGGCGGCCGTCCGGCGACGACGTCAGAGACTCGATCGATCCCTCAATCAGCGAGACTGCGTCGCGGATGGAAACACCACTCCCACCCTCCACCCCGATTATCGAGGACGACCCGGATCAGCTGGAGAAGGAAAAGGCCAGGAAGACGGCCATGACCAACGCAATCAGGGTCTTCAACTTCAAGCCGAAACACGGGATTAAGCTCCTTGTTAAGGAAGGCTTCATCCCAAGCGACAAACCCGAAGATCTGGCACGGTTCCTCTTGCGCGAAGACCGGCTGGACAAGGCGCAGATTGGCGAGTTCCTCGGCGAGGGCGACCAGAAGAACGTCGACATCATGCACGCGTTTGTGGACATGATGGATTTCGGCAAGAAACGCTTCGTCGATGCTCTGCGCGAGTTCCTCCAGTCCTTCCGGCTGCCGGGCGAGGCCCAGAAAATCGACCGCTTCATGCTCAAGTTCGCCCACCGCTACGTGACGGGCAATCCAAACGCCTTCGCCAACGCCGACACCCCGTACGTGCTGGCGTACTCGGTCATCATGCTCAACACGGATCTGCACAGCAGCAAGGTGGTGAAGCGAATGTCCAAGGAGGAGTTCATCAAGAACAACCGCGGCATCAATGACAACGCTGATCTCCCAGACGAATACCTCATTGGTATCTATGAGGACATCCAGAAAAATGAGATTGTCCTCAAGAGTGAACGGGAGGCGGCTGCCGCTTCTGGGTTGCTCCAGACTCAGGCGACTGGGCTCGCCGCCGGGCTTGGGCAAGCCTTCTCCAACGTTGGGCGTGACTTGCAGAGGGAAGCATATGTCCAGCAGTCCGAGGAGATCTCGTTGAGGTCGGAACAGCTGTTCCGTGATCTGTACCGCAGCCAGCGAAAGAGCGCTGCGAATACCGGCGCCAAGTTCATCTCGGCGACCTCGTTCAAGCACGTCGGGCCCATGTTTGACGCAACCTGGATGTCGTTTTTCTCGGCCCTCTCGAGCCTCATCCAAAAGACGCACAACCTCGACGTCAACAAGCTCTGCCTCGAGGGCATGAAACTCGCGACAAAGATTGCGTGCCTCTTCGACCTCGCGACCCCTCGCGAAGCATTCATTTCCGTGCTCAAGAACACGGCCAACCTCAACAACCCCCGGGAGATGCAGGCCAAAAACGTCGAGGCCTTGAAGGTCCTGCTCGACCTGGCCCAGACCGAGGGCAATCACCTCAAGGGGTCGTGGAAGGATGTGCTCATGTGCATCAGCCAGCTGGATCGGCTCCAGCTGATCTCGGGGGGTGTGGATGAGAGCGCCGTCCCTGATGTGTCCCGGGCCCGATTCGTGCCACCGCCGCATCGGACGGACACGGTAGACTCCCGCAAGTCCACGTCCTCGGCCAGGAGGAACCGGCCACGGGCGCACACCGGTCCCCAGGGCGTGTCACTGGAAATCGCGCTCGAGAGCAGGTCCGACGAGGTGATCAAGAGCGTCGACAGGATCTTCACCAACACAGCCAACCTGTCGATGGACGCCATCATCCACTTTGCGCGGGCCCTGACAGAAGTCAGCTGGGATGAGATTCGTGTTTCCGGTTCAAACGACTCTCCCCGCACCTACAGTCTCCAGAAGATTGTCGAAATCAGCTACTACAACATGACGCGTGTCAGGTTCGAATGGAGCCACATCTGGGACGTCCTCGGTGATCACTTCAACAAGGTCGGCTGCCACGCGAACACGGCCATCGTCTTCTTCGCGCTCGATTCGCTGCGCCAGCTGTCAATGCGCTTCATGGAGATTGAGGAGCTGGCGGGCTTCAAGTTCCAAAAGGATTTCCTCAAGCCGTTTGAGCACGTCATGTCCAACTCGAACAACGTGACGGTCAAGGACATGATCCTCCGCTGTCTCATCCAGATGATCCAGGCGAGAGGCGAAAACATCCGGTCCGGCTGGAGGACCATGTTTGGCGTCTTCACGGTGGCGGCGCGAGAGCCGTACGAGGGCATCGTCAACCTGGCCTTTGAGAACGTCACGCAGGTGTACAAGACCAGGTTCGGCGTCGTCATCTCGCAGGGTGCCTTTACGGATCTCATCGTCTGCCTCACCGAGTTCTCCAAGAACATGAGGTTCCAAAAGAAGAGCCTGCAGGCCATGGAGATGCTCAAGTCCATCATCCCCACGATGCTCAAGACGCCCGAGTGCCCGCTGTCGCAAATATCGGCTGCCAAGCAGGAGCCGAACCCCAAATCGCCAGCTCAGCATTCTCGCACGTCGGCGGAGGAGGGTTTCTGGTTCCCCGTGCTCTTCGCCTTTCACGACGTTCTCATGACGGGCGAGGACCTCGAGGTGCGGTCCAACGCGCTCAACTACTTCTTTGAGACGCTCCTGCGGTACGGCGGCGATTTCCCGCCGGAGTTCTGGGACATCCTGTGGCGGCAGCAGCTCTATCCCATCTTCATGGTCCTCCGGTCGCGGCCCGAGATGACCAACGCGTTGAACCACGAAGAGCTCTCGGTCTGGCTGTCGACCACCATGATCCAGGCGCTCCGCAACATGATCACCCTCTTCACCCACTATTTCGACGCGCTCGAGTACATGCTGGACAGGTTCCTCGAGCTGCTCGCGCTGTGCATCTGCCAGGAGAACGACACGATCGCGCGGATCGGGAGCAACTGCCTGCAGCAGCTCATCCTCCAGAACGTGACCAAGTTCACGCCCGAGCACTGGGCCAAGATTGTCAGCGCCTTCTGCGAGCTGTTTGAGCGGACGACGGCGTACCAGCTCTTTTCCGCGACCACCATCAACTCGACGGCGTCGCTCTCCCCCCCGCCGAGCGGTCTCGAGTTCGGCGCCGCCCTGAGCCCGACCACGGAAACCGCGCCGGTCGACGAAAAGTCGCTCAAGATCAACGGCACCGAAACCAACGGCCACCCGCCGGAGGCCCCCAACGGCGACGCCGAAAATCTCACCACCCCAGCACCCACCGACCCCACCGCCCTGGCCACAACCCCGGGCCAGCCCCTCGAAGAATTCAAACCCGCCAACCCCCTCCAACAACAACCCGTCGTCGTAACCGCCGCCCGCCGCCGCTTCTTCAACCGCATCATCTCGCGCTGCGTGCTGCAACTCCTCATGATCGAGACGGTCAACGAACTCTTCTCCAACAAGGCCGTCTACGCGCAGATCCCCTCCCCCGAGCTCCTCCGGCTCATGGCGCTCCTCAAGAAATCCTTCCTCTTCGCCAAGCGCTTCAACGCCGACAAGGACCTGCGCATGCGCCTCTGGCGCGAGGGGTTCATGAAGCAGCCGCCGAACCTGCTCAAGCAGGAGAGCGGCAGCGCCGCGACGTACGTGGCCATCCTGTTCCGCATGTACGGCGACGCGGCGCCGGAAAGGTTGGGCGCGCGCGGGGATGTGGAAAGCGCGCTGGTGCCGTTGTGTCAGGATATTGTGAGGGGGTATGTCGTGCTGGATGAGGAGAGCCAGCACAGGAATATGGTGGCTTGGCGGCCGGTTGTGGTGGATGTGTTGGAGGGATATGCGGCGTTTCCGAGGGAGGGGTTTGTCAAGCATTTGGGGAGTTTTTATCCGCTTGTTGTGGAGCTGCTGGGGAAGGATCTTGGGCCGGAGTTGAGGGGGGCGTTGTTGGGGGTGCTGAGGAAGGTTGGGGAGGTCGGGTTGGGGATTGAGGGGATGGGGGTGGCGAGTGTGCCTGTTGCGGCTGGGAATGGGGGTGGCTCGCCGCAGGTGGGGAGGAGGAATAGTGTGCTTTCGGTGCCGTCGGTGAGGCCGTCGCCTAGTATGGATAGCTTGAGTGATGATCCGTCGAGGCAGTTTATGGGGAGGGCGTGATCAAGTGGAGAGGAGGTGGGAGGGGAGGTATGTAATTGGAAAGGGGGTTCAGTTCTTGAGGGTGGGAGTGGGATCTTAGTTATAGAATTGGGCTCGGGTTAGAAGTCGATGCTCGTAGCCAGAGACGGGCCATGTATCGAGTAGTTTGTTTTTGAGGATCCGGTGGGATCGCAATTCTGTCGATGTGTCCTGGCCACGCAATGAGATCACATCTGCGTGGAATCTGGTTGTGGTGGGCATGTAATATGAGTCGTTTGAACTCGAATGTATCGTATTTCACACATCTCACATACTCCTCCCTCCCACCTCACCGCATAACCAAATCAACCCCCTCCCCACTCCCCGGCAACACCTCCGCAATCCACGCCCTCAAATCCTCCGCCTCCTCCTCGACCGTCCGGTCCGGCAGCCCCAACAAGGCCCCCCGCAGGATCTCGTCCCCGGCCGTCGCCTCGCGCAGCACGGCGCGCAGCGTCTCTGTCTTGAGCGCTGACGTCTCGGTCACGCGCAGCAGGCTCACCAGGGTCTCGAAGAAGTCGACCAGGCTCAGGTGCATGAGCACGTCTGTCTTGTGCACCATGCGCAGGGCGGCGTACTGCAGCAGGCCTTCGCCTGGTCTGGGGTGTCCCTGCTCGGAGTTGTCGGCGGCGCCGTTGGTGCCGTTGGTGAAGTGGATTGGCGTGGGCGGAGTGGTTTGGGAGTGGCTGACGGCGGGGAAGTTGATGGCGGCCAGGCGGGGGAGGATGCGCAGCAGGCGGCCCTGGGCGAGGGAGAGCTGGCGGGGGTCGTGGGCGGTGTCCGGGTGGTGGCCCGAGACGAGGTCGGTGATGAGGGTGGATGTGGGAGTGTCTGTGAAGAGGAGGCGCCAGAGCTGGCCGTGTCCGGGGGCTTTGCGGAGGACGAGCGGGGTGTGGAGGGGGTCGACTGGACGGGTTGGTGGTGGGGGTGGTGGGAGGTCGCAGTCGATGTCGAGGAGGTCGCCGAGGACTTTGCTGGCTTTTTGGCCGACTTCGACTTGTGGGGCGGTGAGCCAGCGGTGGATGAAAGTCGGGACGAGGAGGGAGGCGGCGCAGAGGGTGGTGATGTCGTCGGGACTGGCGGCGGCCTTGTGGAGGATGGCCAGGACGAGGAGGTTGGCGGCTGGCGCGGGAGACTGGAGGGCCTGGATGAGGTCGGAGGGCGAGGCGAGCTGCAGGACCTGGGTAAAGGACACTGGACCTAGGAGCTTGATGGTCAAGCTCACGAGGGCGGCCGGGTCCTGGGTGTACTGCTTGAGGACGAGGGTCAGGCGGGGGAGGAAGGCGGGGATCAGGGGTGGGATGTTGGTCTCTGGGTATTATTAGCCAATGACCATCAGGTTGGATTTGATGGTGGACGTACCGGTGAGCTGCAGTTCCACGTGGTCAAAGAGCTTGGGGTTGAGAGCCAGGTCCGCGTCCCGCACGAGGTCGTCGAGGTGCGTGTCCAGCTCGGCCAGCCCGGTGATGGGCGTTGATGCTGTCAGCTCCATGGTTGTTTGTATTTTGACCAGAATAAAAAATCAGATGAAATTTGATGGCATTGGAAGAGAGGAAAATACACAAAATGTGCGGCTTTGTTGTTGTTATTTGAAGACCCGTGATCCACGGTGCAAGGCAGCAAGCAGTCGTCAGTTGATGGGAGAGAGTGCAGAGAGCTGCGAGGGGCACTCACTCACTGCCTGCAGCTTTGGTGGGGGTGCATGGAACAGGCAGGGGTCGGAGTGGGTCACCGCTGGTGCAGCGCAGTGCAGCGCAGTGCTGTGGGTCATCGCCGATCTCCAAAGCCCCGCTAAATTTTTGGAGGCACTCATGCCCTTCGCTCCGGAATTCAACACCAACCACTGCCATCACCATCTGCATCACCATCTGCATCTGCATCTGCGCCACACACTCAACACAACCCCGGGTCGCCGGCATCGACCACCACCAGTCCGGGATACCACGTCAATGCGCTGACACCACACAAAAACCCAACAACACAACACTCAACATGTCCGGGCGAGGCGGGCGCGGGGGCCGCGGCGGGCGTGGAGGGCGCGGGCCCCCGACCAACGGCAGGCGCGCAGTCGCCCAGAACAGCGTGCCGTGGGCCATGGACTCGGACATTGTGCTCGACGGCAAGCCCTCGGAGCTCTTTCCAGTGAGTCCACCCAACCTTCATCCCTTCCCTTCTCCTGTCTCCCCTTTCAACTGCCAACGTAAACTGACAACGTCCCCTCCAGCCCTACACCCTCCCGACGGCCCCGCACCTCACCAAAACCGAAGACAAACAAGTCTCCTACTTCCTCCTCTTCCGCGAGCAATGCCAAGACTCCCCGCTCTACACCCAAGCCCGCAGCTGGACGCAAACCCCAACCACCACCTCCTCAGGCCGCACCTACGGCCAGGAACAAGTCAACAAGCGCTACGGCCAGACCACCAAAGCCACCGTCGACCCCTTCACGTCCGTGCCGACCTACTCGCACAAATTCAAGACCGTCCCGCGCACGCTGCCCGACCTCGGCGCGCGCCCCTTCGCCAAGGAATTCTTCCCGCCGGAGCTGCACGCCGCGCTGGACGGCGAGGACGAGCCCACCACTGGCGGTGGCGGAGCCGGGCACGCGGCTAAGCGCCGCCGCGTCGGGCCCAAGACGCTCGGCCTCTCGACCATCACGTCGTACAAGACCGCCGAGGAGCTGTTTCGGCCCGGCGCAGGCGGGCAGCCGGACGGCGAGCTGGGCAAGGCGCTGCAGCTGATCAGCTCGGTGGAGAAGGGGAATGAGGACGGGGAGGCCGAGGGGTTCTTGTCTGGGGAGGACGAGGATGATTGGGTGAAGGGGGGCGGGGAGGAGGATGAAGAGGGGGGCGGTGGCGAGGAGGATGATGTTTATGAGGATGAAAGCGGGGATGATTATAATGCTGAGGCGTACTTTGATGGGAATCAGGATGATGAGGATTATGATGAGGGGGGGGATGAGGGGGGGGGGGATTATTTCTGATCTTGTTTGGGGGTTTCTGGGCTGGGGTTTAGGTGGAGGCAAGGTTGTGATGCAGTGGCTCTGCTTTGCATTTTCTGGCGTATTTCCATGGGGAAAAGTTGGCATTAGATGCGAGGGGACGGGTAATGGAAAAAGTTAAATACCATATTCATGGGAGTTGGCCTGGCAGTTTTCTGGCATGGCAAATGTCAAGTCGATGCACATCAACGGTGTTTTGATGCTTTCCAACCCCTCCGTCTTGCCACGGTCTCTACAATATCAATTACACCAACCCCTCCACCATCTTCCTGACCCTTCCCTAGCTGCCATGCCCCATAAAGTCCTTCAGCTGCAGCTCCGTCACGCCCTCCTTCACACCCCCAACCACGCCAGCAACCTTAAGAATGCTCTCCTCAAAGTCCCGCAGCACAGCCGCCAGCTCCACCACCCTCTCGTCCACGCCGCCCTGGCTAGCGCTCTGCGACTGCGCCGCCACCCGCTGCATCTGCTCCAGCATGTTGCCCTGCACCCCGTGCAGGTGCACCTCGATCTCCCCCAGGTTCCGCTCAAACTTCTTCATCATCTCGTCCATCTCGTCCGCCGTCCGCGAGAACAAACTGATCAAATCCGTATTCGTCTGCGCATCAACCGCCCCGCCGGCACCCCCGCCCCCGACCTGCGCGCCCTTGTTGGCCCACAGCCCGGCCTGGTGGTACTGCGTCGGCAGCTTGAGGTTATCGATGGCGCGGAACGACAGGCGCGCGTGCGCCGCGTCCTGCTTGACCAGCCCGCGCAGCTGGTCGACGGCGAGCACGTCGCCCGCCAGGGCGCTGTGCGCGCCCTCGGACTTGCGCGTCACGAAGGACACGTCGGTCGGGATGGACGCCAGCTGCTCGCCGTGCGAGGGGAGGAAGGCGTCCACGGCTTCCTTGTCGCGGATGCATTTTTGGATGGCCTCGTCGATGGCGGTGATCTCGCGCTGGAGGGACTCTTCGAGGTCGTTGAAGCGGGTGGTGGATTTGATGTTGGAGAGGTCGATGCGCACGCCGGGGACGGTTTGTTGTTGCTGCGTGGATTGGCCCATTGTGAGGCCGACTGCGGGCTGCTGCTGGGGTTGGGTTGCCGGTTGGCCGAGGCCGCTGTGGTTGTCAGTCTTGTTGGTGGGCAGAGAACGCAGAGAGCCAAGGAGAGCTTACAAGAGCCCGCCGCCCGTGCTGGCCGTCGCCTGTCTGGTTCCAAGAGGGCCGGCACCGGGGAAAAGTCCTGTGGTCTGGGGTTGCTGTGCGGTCGAGCCTCCGAACAAGCCGCCTGTTTGTGCAGGCTGTGCCTGTGTCGCGCCGCCGAAGAGGCCCCCCGTCTGTGCCGGCTGCGCGCTCGCCGTGGCTCCGAACAGCCCTCCTGCCGCCTGCTGCGGTTGCTGGGGCGCCGCTGTCGAGCCAAACAAGCCGCCTGTCTGCTGGGGTTGGGCGGCTGGTGCTGATCCAAACAGGCCGCCTGCTTGCTGGGGCTGGGACGCCGGGGCTGCTGCTGGCTGGCCGAAGAGGCCACCGGCCTGTTGGGGTTGGGCGGCGGGAGTCTGGGTCGCGGTTGTGCCGAACAGGCCGCCGGTCTGTTGGGGCTGTTGCGGTTGGGTCGCTGTCGCGCCGAACAAAGAGCCTGTCGCGGCGGGCTTGGGGG
>FTCG01000355.1_pt1 | contig 18120 bp, 22 predicted proteins | sample 1639641 | NCBI WGS metagenome assembly FTCG01 (sample SAMEA3914864, study PRJEB12502) | metagenome | biome: forest; material: soil | place: USA | collected 2012-03-12 | depth 0.3 m
CACACACACATACACACACATACACACACACACAGAAAGATACTGACATCCCCCCAGAATTTGCCACCAAAAAAGTCGTCCTGGTCTCCGTCCCCGGCGCCTTCACGCCGACCTGCCAGGAACAGCACGTCGTCTCGTACCTTGCCAACCTGGACAAGCTCAAGGCCAAGGGCGTCGACAGCGTCATCTTTATCGCCTTCAACGACCCCTTTGTCATGTCGGCGTGGGGCAAGGCGAATGGGATCAACGATGATTCGATTGTATGTTTTCTCGTTCCTTCTTCCTTCCCCTTTTGTTGTGTGATCAACGTCCATGTGTATGGGATGTTGTTGGGAATGCTATCTATGCGGAGTGTTGTTGGGTGCTGACACTGGCCGGATCAGCTCTTCATGTCGGACACCAACGCAGAGTTCAGCAGGTCCATCGGCTGGACCGTGGGGGAGCGCACGGGGCGGTATGCCGTTGTCATCGACCACGGCAAGGTCGTCTATGCCGAGGCCGACACCACGCGCGGGAGCATCGCGCACTCCGGCGCCGAGGGTGTGCTGTCGAAGCTTTGAGTTTTGGAGGGTTTGAGGGGGAGAACTGGGTGGGTGGGTGGATGGGGGTTGCTGAGTACATAGAACCCTGACTGGTGGACTGGATTGGGAAGAGGTTGTTGATTCGCATCTCTGGGGGAGACTCGGGGCTCATGCACATAGAACTCGTCCCTGCCCCTCTTGCTTCTTCAACCAATGCATCGGCATTCTGTGAGCTAACGCAAGCAATGCCCCATTCCCGCTACGCGAGGATCCATGCACCCGGCGCCCTTTCAGATAAACAAGCTGGCTTTGTCAACTTGTTTGCGAGAGCAGAAAACCCTTTAAGAGAGCTGAGCAGGTATAAAACCGAGTACCGACCGACCGACTCCAGCGTTTTCCCTTCCGGCCACAGGCAAGACCGCAAGATAACCGTTTCATCTATTGTGCTCCTCTCATGACCCGGCTTCCCATTCGCCTCCCAACCAAGAACACGCACCCCCTCGCGGACCAAGCAACCCCCAGACACAGACGGTAGCTTAGCGCGTGTTGGCGGCGACCTTGACCTGCGCACCCTTGGAGCCCTGCTTGCTGGTGAGGCGGCCGTGGGCCTGGCCCTTGGCCGCGGCGCCGGCGCTCTTGGCCTTCTCGGCCTTCTTGCTGGCCTGCTCGGCGGCCTTCTTCTCCTTGCTCTCCTTGATGGCGGCGAGGCGCGCGGCGCTGCGGGCCTCGGGGCGCATCGACCGGCGCTCCTTGATCACATCGAGCGAGGCACCGACGATGGCGCGCTGGGACTTGACGGCACGGCGGGTGCGCTTCTTGGCGACTTCCTGTAGGGGCAGTCAGCAGGCCGTCCTGGATTCTCCCTCCTCCGTGTCTTCCATCATCGTCCGTCGCCACCGTCCATGTCGTCATCAGGCCCGACCCGACCCCTCTCTATCATTGTCCCCATTCCCGAACCCGGTGCAAGAGCGGAGAGAACCGTACCTCTGAGATGCCCTTGCGGTGCTGCCTGCGGTAGAGGACGGTCCAGGCAATGCGGCGGGGGTTCTTGCGCTGGAGGAACAGCGACTCGGACTTGCCGTTCTGGAACCGGAAGACCTTGCTGTCGCCACGGACGTACAGCTTACCCTGCGGTGCAAAACACGGTCAGAACTCTTGTATTTTCACCCAAAACAAGTCCCTCCTCCCGTCCCGTCGCCGAAATTCCCACCCCGGTCCTCGTCTGGCGTCATTCGACTTCGGGAGCCGTGGTCATGTCGCTGCTCGACTCGGGGGTGGGAAATTCGGCGTCCGTCGCAATCGGTGGAATGGGCCATCCGTACCTTGCCGGGGTAGATCCGCTGGCCGGAGAAAGAATCGTCGTACGTTCTCATTTTGGCGGTGGTTGTCGAGTTGTCGTTGTCGGGTTGCTTCCTCAGAGTCCAAGGTCCAAGGTTCCAGGTCGATTTTCGCCAAATTCTTTGGTGCAGGTTGTGGGATAGGGCTGCCTTGTGATAGGCTGCGGTGCGAGCCACCCGGGCCCGCTTTTGCCGATGTGGCGCAGTGTCAGCGAGCAAGCGACCAAGCCACAGAAAGCCACATCCGAATCCCAACCTCGACCTCCTTCCTGACTGTTGGACCAAAACTTGTGAGCTTCTCATGAATTCCTGATCAATATTTCTCAAGATGCAGATCACGCCGCATAGTCTCCCAGTTACCACAGGGCAGTTTCGAGGACTGGTAACCTGGTTCGCTGGGTTGTGCACCGCTGAACCCTAACCCTGGATGTATTTACAACAACCGCCATCTTCACTCTCCCTCCCTCCTCCTGACAACGGTCCAACACAGTCTTTAAAACGACACGCCAAGAATGGCGACCGAAGCCGACGACGTGGCCTCGCTTGTCCTGGAAGAGTTCAGCAAGCTCCCGGCCAAGCGAAAGCCAGCTGTCCGCGACAATGGCCTCCGTGAATGGGTGCCCCTGAGCGGCATTGTAGTCAAAGGTACTCGAAGGCTTGATGATATCTCATGTTTGAGCAGAAGTAGTTCATTATGATCTAACTTAAAACCTCGAGATTAGGCCCAAACTTTTTGAAATGCGTGGCGCTGGCGTGAGTCGAGTCCTCTCAACACAATATTCACCCCTATCTCTTCCCAGTTCCATCACCAGCCCGTCCACTGACCCCTCTCCACAGAACCGGCATGAAATGCCTCCCAGCCTCCAAGATATCCCAAGCCAACGGCGTGGCCCTCCACGACTGGCACGCCGAGGTCCTCGCTCTCCGCGCCTTCAACCGCTTCATTCTCGACGAGTGCCGCCGTCTCGCCCAGGACGACACCGCCGAATCAGACTACCTCCAGCGGCGTCCCAAAGCAGACCTCTCTTCCGTCTGTCCACAGCCATTCTCCTGGCGAGAATTCCTCACCCTCCACATGTACTGCTCCGAAGCTCCCTGTTCGTATCCTCCCCCCTCCTCCCAGAGTTAGTCCACCATCACTAACCCTGGCAACAGGCGGCGACGCCTCCATGGAACTAATCATCGCCTCCCAACCCGACGCCACCCCCTGGGACCTCCCACCCTCGCCCTCTCCCATCCCAACCCCCACCCCATCCACACCCATTCCAGCACCACCCACCTCATCCGCACCCTCACCCAACCCAACCCCCAACCCATCCACACCCACACCTCCACCAACATCACCCACCCCCACCCCGACAACAGGAGGAAACATCCCCCTCCTAGGAAGAGGCCACTTCCACAACCTAGGCATCGTCCGCCGCAAACCGGCCCGCGCCGACGCCCCGCCCACACACTCCAAGTCCTGCAGCGACAAGCTTGCGCTGAAGCAATGCACTTCCCTGCTCGCGGCGATACCCTCTCTTTTTGTCTTGCCTGGACACGTGTATCTTACCAGTTTGGTGTTGCCTGTTTCGCAGTTTGATGGGGGGGCTTGTTGGAGATGTTTTGGGGCTGGCGCTGCGGCGGGTGGGGATGATGTTGTTGGCATGGGGAATCGGGGTGATAGTGTTGGTGGTGATGATGGTGGTGGTGGTGGTGGTGGTGGTGAGGTGTTGAGGGAGGGAAGGATGGCGCCTGTGAGAGACAGGGTGTGGGAGGGGGGTTACAAGTTCCGCGGGGTGAAGGTGGAGACCACGGGGCGGGAGTTTGATTTCTCGCGGCGGGGGATACAGGTTGGGGAGGGGATCAGGGTGGCGGCGAGTAACCTTGCGGTTGCGTGGACGAGGGGAGGGGAGGTGGAGGAGGGCCTTGTTGGCGGGGTGCTGCAGGGCCGGAAGGCGTTTGATGCCAAGGGGGCGAGTCGGACGTCGAGGAGGGCGATGTGGGCTGCTGCTGTCGAGGTTGCGGCGCTGTTGGGGGATGAGGGGATAGCGCAGCAGCTAGGGAGCGGGACGTATGATGGGGTCAAGGAGGGGGGGTTGTTGGCGGCGAGGAGGAGGGTGAAGGAGGAGGTGAGAGGGGGGGCGTTGAAGGGGTGGCTGAGGAATGTGGGCGATGGAGGGTTTGGGTTGTGATTTTGGCTACGGAGTTGCTCGGCTGGCGTCCCGTGCAACTCAACTCACAACGGCATCATGACGCCGGCTGCTTCCTCGACATGGTCACGTTATCTCGACCGGTCGACGCAATGCTTGGGATCTCCGTATGTTCCTTCCTATCCCTCCTGGCCTGGACTCTGGGAGGCCTGATGCTCAAATACCGTGACGCCACGTCCTCGAACGGAAAATCAATTTCGTTCCTTGTCCCTTCCAAACAAAACCGAGCAAAGGGCAGCTGGGAACTAGAATTGCGGTAGAGTTTTATTTTCCGAGATCCGGTCGTTTACTCGACCTTGTTCTCAAAGTTCTCGCCGGCGACGAGGTCGGGGATCTCGTCGTCATCCGCCTCCTTCTCGCCCTTCTGCATGTTCTGGTAGCTCTCAGCCAGCTTACGGAGAGAGGCAAGCGAATCAGGCCCGAGCTGGTTCAGGATGCCGGGGACGAGCTCGGTGAGCTCCTTGTCCTCGCCGTTGCCGTAGATGGCAAAGGTGTTGGAGGGAACCGCGGCGTGAACTGTCCGATTTGTCAGCAACCATCACATCCCCTCTCTCTCGTATCGACCCGCGGTACGCACCCTTGGGGGCGGCGAAGTGGATGACGTTGCCGTCGCTCTTGAACATGTTGACCTCCTCAATGGCCTGGATGGGCTGGACATTGAGCTTCTTGAGCGACTGCTGGAGCTTCTTGTCGTCGCCGGCGGAGCGCGCGGGGGCGCGCTTGACCTTTCTCCGGGGAGTGCCCTTGCCACTGTTCGTCACAACGTCTCGTCAGAAATTGGGCCCTCTCATGCAGTTGGTGTTGACGCAGTGTCGGCGAAATCATTCTTGGAGCAGACGTACCCTGGCGGCGAGGTGGGTTAGTCGGGCGATCCGAAAGCGGGGAACGGTCGGCGGGAGAGGAGGGGCAGCAGCAACATACCGATGCGGGCAGAAGCGCCCAGCTTCTTCAACCGTTCCTGAATGTCGGCCATGTTGTGAGGTGTGGTGATTGGTTTGTGGTGGGGGAGGATGCGAAGGCCGGGGCGACTCGGTGAGCTGGAGCTGGGGGGCCGAACAGTTAGCCTAGGGCAGCTCCGGGGCGGTAACGGCGCACACAGAGGGCAGAGAGGGCAGAGAGGGCAGAAAAGGCTCGGTCGGAACAAGCAAAACCGGCAGCAGTTCGCGTGCAGGTGCGCAAAATAACGGCTGGAGACGTACTCTATCAATCGGGTATGATTTCGGTCCTGGAGTCACTCGGAGTATCGTGATAGGCCCGCGATGCCTTACTCGTAAGCCTTGTCCGGTCCGTGGTTGGAGAAATTGTGTGCGCCTGGGCCCTGATATTTTTTCGCTGCCGCAATAACTTTTACCCCACTTTTGAGCCGCTGACCGGGCTCACCGACCGGCTCACCTTGAGGTTCTCGACGATCTTTGGGGACTTGCATGTTAGGAAAGTACTATGTATGAGCTGGGTTGGTAAAACTCGAAATACACAGTCTCGACAGTACAGCACTATTTTGTGCAATATGGCCTGCATCCAACATCGAGACATCCAAGCAATATGCACCGAGGCATCATCCGTCCTCGTCCATCCCGCCTATCCGTCCCAGGTCGAGTCGAAACAAAACATCCATCATCCATCGTCGCAGTATTCCGTTTTATACAGTCCCGAAACCATACACATCGTACAACACAGCCAACCAGTCCCCTTCCATCCTCCCCGTCCTCTTTTCCCGACCGATCACCGACTCCCCTCAGACCCCGACTCTACCGGCAACCCAGCCTCCCTCCTCATGGCGTCTCTCCTGGCCTTGACCTCCTCGGCCAGCTTTATTGACTCGGCGTTGGACGCCTGCTTTGCCCGCTCCTTCTCCGCCTCAGCTTGGACAGTCCATACTGCACACCGGTTAGCCCTACTGCAAGTCATTTGAGGTCGGAACACGTACTTGGCTTGTCCGACTTGGAGTACTCTTTGAGCTTCACGACAAAGTCGTCAAACTCCTGCTGCCGCTCGACCCTCCGCTCCAGACTCCGCTTCTTGAGCTCCGGGCTGTATCGCTGGAAGAGCTCCTCGTCTGTGGGCTGCACCCACCGCACGAACGCTGGGCCGCCGACACAGATGGCACCGCCGCTGGGGCTTTTGTCAGCGAACTGCTCGTGTTGCTCGTTTTGTGAGAGGAAGGAGACCCCGAACTCACCCGACCAGCATCTTGGTCCACAGCCACCAGTTGAAGGGCTTCTTGGCCATGGTGGAGGAAAGTCGAAATATCGTTGCAGCTACTTTGAGCTGGCCCTAAACTGACTTGGAAAACGATTTCGGTGTTGTTGCAGCAGAGTCGTTATTTATTCGGCATCTATATCTTGTACCTCGTTGAACGCGCTGGAGCTTAATGAGATCAGAGCTAAAGGCGGCCAGACACGGCAGAACGGCAGCCAGTCAACGCTCGATCGATGCAAATGCAGGATGCAGCCGCTGCAGCCGACAATCAGCTGGCGGACAGGAGATCGACGGGCCGGCGGAGCCTTGCCCGGGCTTGGCGGGGCGTCGGACAAGGGTTGTGCGGCGGGTCATGCGGCACGAGCCAGCCCCACCGAACCGCTTGGAGTCCTCAACGGCTGTCGTCTCATGCCCCAATTCATTCGCTCGCCAAACTTGACAGGCTCGACAGGCTGTGTTTTGGTCGAAAGTAAGGCAGCTTCCGTGGCGGCCCATTTTCTCGTTTTCCTTGTTTTCCTTTCCCTTTCCTTTTCCTTTTTCTTTTTCTGCAGGCCGTCAACTTGAGGATGCTACATAATAAGTGTTCTGAGGAAATCTACTGGCACCGGAGCTGTTGCTTTTCTCAAGACAGACCGGGCCAACGCGAGGTTGTTGTATTCTGTATTCTGTATTCGGTATTCGGAACAGCCCAGGTTGTGTATCTGTATGATACGCAATACAGAATACACAATACATACCTACCGTCACCACCGAGATCATGAAACACCTGGCTGGGGGCCACCCATGATGATAATCTCGGCGGCCCTCGAATCCTGGGTTTCTCTGACGTCGAGAAGGAAGTGTGATGAAGCCGAGCACGTCCTCCCCGACAATGCGCCCCTGGACACGCAGCCAGACATCCATGGCTGCCCAACATACGGCAGACGGCGCGCATGCACTGCGTCTCGGCGTGGGCTGCAGGCGCATGCGCTGCTGTGCTGGTTGGCTCCCCTTGGATATCTCGCTGTTTCTGTCCGACGCTGCACCGCATCGGCCGGATTCTGCGCGTCTGGTTTTGGGACAGCCAAGAACTCTCCGACTCCTTGCTGCGAGGGCTGAGCGGGAGGCGGCGGACACAAAGCAGCTGTGTAGGGGTTCAAGGAAGCCAATCACGTTCTGGAAGCAGGCAGCTTTTGACACAATTCTCGGTTTGGTAACTTCCCGCATCAGCCATGCAATGGAACTCGCAAAGCCGCACACAACAACAGAAAAACCTGGATCGCCTTGTTCCGGGAGCAAATCAACCGCTGACCAGAGCTGATGGTCCGCCCTCTCCCATTGACAGTGCCGGTAATTCGGTCACAGTATGTATCAAATCCAACCTCGCAACCGAAGTGGTATTCTGTATAGCGGGCAGTGGGCAGCCGGCACTGACAGCCGTGTTTCATCCGAACATCGGCATGAGCCCGACATGTTCGAGAAAGCAAAACAAAGCTTCCTTTTGCTGGTTGTCTAACAGCAGCAAAAGATGGCTTTGAACACGCCTCGCAGAAGGCTCAGGCTGGCTGGGTAGGAGTTGGGCTCGGCAGGAATCGGGGCAGCCTGCTCATTACCGGTCGGTATCTATGGAAGCACACCATGTTGTCACATTAACCTTGACGTTAATTACGGATTACTGTGCTTGCAGCAGCAGCATCTCCAAAACGTAACGTTATTTGGACCCTTGCTGCAGCGTGGGCTAACGTGTAACAGCCCCTGGCCGGGTACGACATACCCTGGCTGAATCGCCTGGCGGCCTGGCCCCGCGTGGGCAAAACCCACCAGCCCACCTCCCTGCCTCCCTGTCCGTGTCCCAGTCCATCCAAATCCGAGGGGTACCGGCACCGGGAGAAGCGCTTTTATTGCCCACCTCAGCCAGCTGACGAACAGCAAGACACAACAATGCATTCCTGTGCTTTGACGCCGTGACCTTTCCAACTGCCGGCCAAATCCACGACCTGGAAGCCACCCAAAGCCACCCAGAGCGACCCCCGAGAGCGACCCCGAAAGCGCCACTGGACGCCGCTGGCGCCATCGCTTCACACTCCCACTCCCACTCCTCTTCTTGTGTCCCACGTAATTATTTCATGCTCTCCGTCGCTTCGCTTCCGAGGCGCGCTTGACTTTGCCCAAGAAGTCCGAGCGCCACCGCCTGAGCGACAACGAACCGTGTCATGACGACCGAGCCCCGCGGCGACTGAACATTCGAAGACCATCGAGGCAATCCACCTGTCTGGTCTGGTCTCGGAGCCACTACCAGGCTGATTTCAGGCTGAGCGAGACGGGAAACCCGACACGAACCATACCGAGAACATCGACAGCCCCAGCGCATCCCGATCATGGCCTACAACGGCCAATACGACGGAGGTCCTGGCGGACGCCAATATGGCGGAGGACCTGGGCCACAACGACCGCCCCCGCAGCGACAATATCCGCCGGGCCCTGGAGGTCCCCAGCAGTACAATTCGCCGCCGCCGCCCCAGCAGTACGACCAGTATCAAGACGAATATGACCAGGGCTACGAGGACTATGGGAACGGGAACAGGTTCGACCGAGGATACGACCAGGGCGGCTACGGCGGACAGTACGACGACAGAGGCTACGGAAGAGGAGGACCGCCGAATCGAGACTATCAACAGGAGTACTATGACCCTGGGCCGAACGGTCCTCCTGGGAGAGGAGGACGCCCAATGCCTGGCGGAAGAGGGGGCCCGATGAGGCCTCCCCCGGGCGATGCTGGCCGAGGCGGTCCCTACCCGCCTCGCGGTGGCGGCTATCCCCAAGGCCCAGGCGGCCGCGGCTACCCTCCTCCCGGCCGGGGTGGGCGACCGGGTCCGGGCGACCGGGCCTTCAACTCAGATCCGGGTGGTGAGTATTTCTGGTCTTGCGCGAGATTCTTGGCCTTTTCACGAAGCGGATGTTAACACTGCCTTAGCGAACCGAGGGCCTCCCATGGGTGGCCCCGGTGGCCCAGGAGGCGCAGGCGATGCAGGATTCGGCGGCCCGTTCCCCACGTTTCCTGGCTCCCAGGGCAAGTCCGACTTGGACCAGGAGCGTCAGATCGTCGCGCAGATGGAAGGCATGGACATTTCCGGCCCGCGGCCCGGTCCGCGAGGTCCCAGTGGCCCGCCTCAGCAGCAGCGAGGACCAGGACCGATGCGCCCTCCTCCCAACGGATACGGGGGACCGGGGCCGATGGGGCCTCCGCGTGGACCCCCTCAAGCGTATCGACCTCCGGACTACCCCGACCAGCAACGCGGGCCTCCTCCGGGACCCGGGTATGGACCTCCCGAGGAAGGCTTTGGGCCTCCGCCGCGGAGCATGACCATGCCGACGAGAGAACAGATGGACATGCGTCAAGGCGGGCCTCTGGTCCGTCGTGATAGCGCACCCTACAACGGCCCTGTCGGTCGGATGCCGCAAAGACCGAGCACCGCCCAAGGCACGCGGCAGCCGCCTCCGAGGATATACCCTCCGAACGGCAACGGCCCTCCTCCGCAAGAGGGATACCGGGGGCCGCCGCAGGGAGCGGGACCGGATTCAGGCTACGACCAAGACCGCCCTTCGTCCATGGATAATTTCTACGATGACTACTACCAGGGAAATGAGGGCTATCCCGCGCAGAACCCTCCCTCGGCCGCCACGTCCGGCCCGGATTTCGATGCCCTGGCCGCCCAAGGGCCGAGGAATTCGGTCGACAGACACATGCAGCCGGGCCAGCAGGAGCAGGCTCAGCGTGGACCTGGCAGATACCCCGAAGTCAACAGGGCCAAGTCTCAGCCCGACCTGCGCAACTCGCAGACGGCCGTCTTCGAAATGGCAGGCGACATTCCCCCGATGCCCACCCAACAGCCAGGCCAGCAGCCACAGCCGTATCCGGGACAATCCGGACCGCCTCCCGGCCCTGGGTTGCCTTCAGGTCCGGCCCCTTACCGACCTGGTACGCAGCCTCCGCCCCAGGCAGGCCCTAACCCGGACAATCTACCCTCGCACCCTGCGCCTGTTCGCCCCGGACTCATGCCCGGCTCGCTGGTGAACCTCAACGATCGGCCGCCGCCGGTGAGGAACTACGGCGGCGCCAACAGCTACGCTGTCAGCGCGTCGACTCCTCCCATGGGAGGAGGAGGCGGTGGAGGAGGTTATCCTCAGGGTCCGTCCGCTGCCCAGGCAGCCGTCCCACCCACGCCTGCGAAGCCCGCGGAAGCCCCCATCACCGTCGAGGAACTGGAGCACCTGCGCGCCGTGGTCAAGAACGACCCCGGCGACCAAGCCACGGCGCTCCGCCTCGCCAAGAAACTCGTCGAGGCCGCAGACGTGCTCGTGCCCAACCTCCCAGACCCCAAATCCCGCGCCCGCTCGCGCGAGCGCTACCTCGTCGACGCCAACAAGATCCTCCGCAAGCTCGAAAAGGCCGCCAACCCGGATGCCATGTTCTTCCTCGCCGACTGCCTCGGGCGCGGCCTCTTCGGCGGCGAGCCCGACACCTCGCACGCCTTCTCCCTCTACCAATCCGCCGCCAAGCTCGGCCACGCCGCGGCCGCCTACCGCACCGCCGTGTGCTGCGAGATCGGCAACGACGAAGGCGGCGGTACCCGCAAGGACCCCCTCAAAGCCATCCAGTGGTACAAGCGCGCCGCCACCCTCGGCGACACCCCGGCCATGTACAAGATCGGCATGATCCTGCTCAAGGGCCTGCTCGGCCAGCCGCGCAACCCGCGCGAGGCCATCAGCTGGCTCAAGCGCGCGGCGGAGCGCGCCGACCCGGAGAACCCGCACGCGCTGCACGAGCTCGCCCTCCTCTACGAGAGCGCCGAGCCCAACGACGTCATCCTCCGCGACGAGGCCTACGCCTTCCAGCTGTTCCGCCAGGCCGCCGAGCTGGGCTACAAGTTCAGCCAGTTCCGGCTCGGGTGCGCGTACGAGTACGGCCTGCTGGCGTGTCCCATCGACCCGCGGCTGTCGATCATGTGGTATAGTCGGGCTGCGCTGCAGGAGGAGCACCAGAGCGAGCTGGCGCTGTCGGGGTGGTATCTGACGGGGAGCGAGGGGGTGTTGCAGCAGAGTGATACCGAGGCGTATCTGTGGGCGCGGAAGGCGGCCATGGCGGGGTTGGCTAAGGCGGAGTATGCGATGGGGTATTTTACCGAGGTGGGGATTGGGGTTGCGGCGAATTTGGAGGATGCGAAGAGGTGGTATTGGAGGGCTGCTGGTAGGTTTTTTTTTTTGGTTTTTTTTTCACCTTTGTGCTGGCTGATGCGGAGTGTGTGCTGACGATGAGTGCGATTTACAGCCCAGGACTTCCCCAAGGCGAGAGAGCGGCTGGAGGACCTCAAGCGCACCGGGCGGAGCGGGCCGCGCGCCCGGGAGAGGATCTCGCGGAGCAAGATTGGGAAACAGCAGGAGGGGGAGTGCGTCGTCATGTGAGCTGCGTTGAGGTTGGGCCGACGACAAGAACAACAACAACAAGACAAGACCTGGATAATGAGGGGTCATGGGGGGGGGGGTTGGGGCGAAGCGGTGGTAATGATGGTGATGTGTAGATGTTTTTTTGTACATGACTGGGGAAAAGAGGGGATTTGAATGGATGCTTTGGTTTTGGAGCCAGTCGTGGACAGTCGGGATGCTATTATGCGTCCGCTTGGGGGGGGAGGGAGTGGTCTGGTTGCCTGGGGCAAGCTGGATGCCTGGGATTTGTTTGTATTCACTTGTACGAGATGATGAAAGGGGTTTTGCTCTCACTTGTGCTAGAGTGTGACTCGAGGTCTGAGCTGTTTTGGTATGGGGTGTTCGATTCCTTCGTTGATCCCTGGGATGTGGGTAAGGGCCTGGGGCGCGGGGAGTTGTTGAGGGGCATGGACAGCATGGGGAGGCGGCATGTGTTTGAAGATATATATTTCCGGTCACTGCGATCAGGGCTGGCCCGGCAGCTCGGAGTTCTTGGGAATCAGAGTCACCGGTGGGAGTAAGTGTGTTTGAGAATACAGTACGATATACATCATCGTCGTGACCAGTTCGCAACATATCCTCGCGAACTGACCTTAGCCACCAATCCCAACCGGGCCTTGCGGCCAGCCGCGTCTCCCGCGCCTTCATATCTCTTTGCCATCGGCCATCATCATCATCATCAAGGCCAAACCGGCCAGACCAACCTGTCCGATGAGACGACGGGAAGTAATCTTGGGCTACGGCACTAGCCCCGCGGGCCGGCGGCGCAGCGGTCGATGTTGAGACGAGATGGTTTGTTTCTTGAGGTGGGATTACGCCATAACCGCAACCTATCTTCTGACAGAGGGCTGTAAGTTGGTTCCAATTTCCAACACTGGAGCTGGAGACTGTCTTATTTTTGGCGTAACTTTTGGCTTGAAACCGAAAGAGAGGTAAGGGTGTGGCGCGGTGTGATGGATGGACAGTCCATTGTGAGGCGGCGTAGCACGAAAGGTTATCTCGACATCAACCGACGTTGTGCAACCTCAGCCATCTCATCTCATGTGTCAGACGGTGTTCGCCGGCGGTCTTGGATTCTGGCCGACATGGTGGTATTTTGCCCCCTTTTTCAGACCACACTGCTGGTCAACGGCACATATGGTTTTGCTCTCGACATCTCGAAACAAACGAAACACCGTACTCTGTTGTCCAGATTTGTATTATCATGTACCCGACATGACATGGCAGTAGACCAGCTACCGCGATACAACCAACAACGCAAAAACAGAAATAGAACCCCCTTCGAACTGTCCCTTCTGGTCGTGTGGGCCGGCCGCCACCACCATCACCCCTTTTCCCTCCTCGGTCGTCTGCCTCCGCCTCCGATGGTGTTTTGTATTTCGTATCTCCATCCCTTCCTTACAGGCGCCGCCAGCAGTGCCTGCAAACTGTGAATTCGGCGCGTCTCGATAGCGCTTTGTCTTTTATCTCCACATCCTTCCTTACAGGCGCCGCCAGCGGGGCCTGTCAACAGTGAATCCGCTCTTGTCCATCCTGGCGATGACGGCCTGCCGTGCCGTAGGTTGGTTACCGCGTCTGCGACGACGAGGCGCCCGCAGTGGCCTTTGCCGGGGCCTTTGTCATGGGGGCCTTCGCCAAGGGGGCCTTCGCCGGGGCCATAGAGCCGCTCGTTTTCGGCAGGCCTCCGCCGGCAGCTGGCTGAGGTTTGACTGGCTGTGCCGAGGCGAAAGCGACGCTTTTGGTGGAGACTCCAGCAGCAGCCGGCTGAGATTTGGCTGGCTGTGCCGGAACCTGCGATGACGACGGCAGCTTTCTGGTCACTGGAGTGGCCGGAGCGGACACTTGGATACTGGCGAGCTTGGTGGTGATGCATGGGACGTCGGCGGGCTTGAGGCTTTTCCCGGGCGTCGACTTCTTGTTGCACCTGTGACACTTGCCATGGCCATTGATGGTGGTGGTGTTGCGGGCCGAGTCCTCGCACACGGTTTTACACGCCTTGCCGCGCTGGATGCGCTCCCGGGCGTGGCCGCAATCGAGGGTGGTGACGGTGTATTTGCACATCTTGATCTGAGCACTGGCTTTTATAACGAGTGAAGTGAAGAGAGGGAAGAGAGTTCAGAAGCTGGGAAAGGAGGCGGTTGCCAGTGCTGGCGTCGAGGTGTCGTTGTCCCTGAGCTAGGGAAGACCGAACTGAGGAGTGTTGGGCTTTTATACTCACTTGCGGACCATGTGGAACAAGTAATGCGTGTGGTTGAGGCACAATGAGGCCGGCTCGATGTGTTTCATAAACCTGCATCTGTCCATCTCTCCGTTGTCGCGTCATAGGTCCCGAGCAGCCGGCCACACCACCTTCCCCCCATACCGTGACGGCCAGCCCTCAGCCGCTGTCTGCAGAGACCGAAACATGGTCGTTGTTTCTGGCAGTTACTGAAAGGCGTCTCCAAAGTCTATTTTGGGAACGCGGCGCCATGTCGAGACCCGAAGACGAGGTGGCCATGTCTCGGTCTCTCAGGTCTGATACGGATGCCTCACCCAGACCACTTCCCTGTCACGGCGGCCCCCTTCATGTGTCTCTGGCCAAGGCCTCACCGTGTATCCTCAGCCGTCGAGGACAACAGATGGAAGCGGACGAGCCGCAGATTCTGAAGTCAACAGCGACCACCCCCTCGCCCTGCTCCCTGGCCTCCGTCCTCGGACGCAGTGTCGGCCGTCACTCGAGTTCCTGGCTGGGAGTGTGTACGAGGCCATGTCGGCGCTCCGAGGTCGCCGTTCGCCAGATATAAAAGGGCCCTCAGATCTCAGTCTCCGTTCCCGAACCACACAGCCCGCATCTTCATCTCATCACCTTGGACAGCCGGCTGGACCAGTTGTCGCATCTTTGTCTTTGCTCCGAACTCTGTCCCCAGTTCAGAACGATTGCCCGTCGAGGCCCCACGACAATGCCCAGAAACGGTGGTATGGCGAAGTGCGGTGCTTGTGATGGTCGTAAGTTATTGGCCGCTTTCCACGACGAAGCCCTTGGCTGATTAGGAGTGCTCGTGACAGAGGCGGCCATCACGGCGATGGTGTGGTGTTTTGACGACCGGCTCGGCGACGAGGCAACCAAATGGGATCTCGAGAACCTCGGGGTGCACTGGAACTGCGGCGTGTAAGTGCGGTCCTGGAATCCAATGAAGCAGTGCTGATGGCGTCGATACCAGGTGCTACAACGCGTGGCTGGCGGCGGGGCAGGCCCAGAACTGCTGGGTGTGTAACAAAGGAGACGGGTACGTCACCAAGTTCTCGTACTCGGCACAGCGCGATCTTTATAGATACGTGGGAGAGATCTATTCCTAATGGGAGTGTGGTGACGAGGAGCTGGACTCCTCGGAGGGCAAGGTTGGATCGAGTTGAATCAGAGCACGAATAGGTACAAGTAGAAGCACGAATCAGGCCCCAGTTCAGTCATTCAATGGATGTCCACCTCTGTGGAGTTTGAACCCCTGCCTGCAGTGGGGTCCAGGCACCAACCAGATCTTAGTGGTCCCGGCTCTCTGGGTCCTTCCCGCCTCCCGCACACAGCATCTCTCACTCTCCCAGACAAAACCCACTTTCGATGTCTGTGGAACAAACCTGCAGCAAAAAACGACGACGAAAAATAAAAGAAAGAAAAAACCACAATCGCGACGCTTGTGGTCTGGTTGCATGCAATTGCAGGCTAAATTCTGCGGCGAACCATGACCGAGATGCAGTTGATGGTCGAAAGGTGGCGGGCGAGGCCACGGCAAACAGCGAAACCACGAAACGGCGGTGGCTGGTTGCCCAACTCCCAACCACCGCTTCGCTTCACCAGCGCCCAGCACCAGCCAGCCAGCAGCGTCTGTCTGCCCAACCTCTCGAACCCAACAATGAAATATTCCACGCCTTGATTTTTATTTTCCCGCAGCCTGCATCTCTCCTGCGTCATCAATGCATCTCCGTTTGCACTCTGATTTGTCTGGGCAATTAATTGGCTCTTGTTTGTTGCTTTCATCTAGGATTCCAGCATGAGCCGGCCTCAGCCTCGGGAGTGGGAGCAGACTCATCCTCATCCTCAGTCTCATCAGTCTCATGCTCAGCCTCGGGATCGGGACTGGGAGCACACTCAGACTCACACTCAGACTCATCCCGCGTCACCTCCGTCGCCCACCCCCTCGGACCTGGACCAGCACGACCACTTCGACCAGTACGTCCAGGACAACCTGTACGGCCCGCCCAGCGTTGCCCGCTCCTACTCGTACGCCCGCCCCGTCATCGTCGAGGGCCCCTACCGCCGCGTGCCCAGCATCCCGCCCCAGCCCGCCTACCAGCCGCCGCTGTGGGACGCCGCCATGAACCCCGCCATGGCCACCGACTTCCGGGACGAGCTGGCCAGGCTCGACGGCGTCATCACCCCCGGCGTCGACAACACCCCCTTTGTGCAGTACGCCATCGAGGCCCTCACCCGCGACCGGGACACGGGCTACTCGGCCGCTGCGCACTCGGGCTCCGGCACCTCCTCGTACGGACAACAACCACAGCACCACCACTACCAACCACAACCACGCCAGCCCCAGCTGCAAAGACCGCCACAGCATGCCCCAGCGGCGGCTCCCCTCCCGACTCTCCCTCCGGTCTCCCACCCACCCGAGACGGACCGCTCCGACACCCTCCACCTGCCACCACCACTCCCCTTTATTCCAGGCCCTCGGGAGTCGGCCCATTCCCTCGCCGACAGCTTGCTCAAAAAGGGCCCGCGCCCTCCGCAGCCTCACGAGTGGCGGCCCGTCGAGGCAGACGAGCTTCTCGAAACGGGCGCCGAGCTCCCACCGCTCACCTTCAGGCCATGGCCGCTGCGAGCACCCGCTCTGTTTGGCTTCATGGCCGTGTGCGTCTTGATGGTTGCCGCCCTCATCCTCAGCGCCGTCTACTCCAACACCCACCACGGCCTCGTCGAGTGGGCCACTCTCTACGGCGGGCGGTACTACCTCTTCCGCATCCTCCCGCAGCTGCTGGCCGCCTGTATCCTGCTCTACGCCCAGTTCACCGTCACCACCATCTTCCGCATGCTGCCGTTCGTCCGGCTCGCCTCTGAGAACCCCGAGGATCGCGAAGGCGCCCTGTTCCAGGAGCTGTATCCGTCCTTCCTCTGGCCGCGGCTGGTCGGGCCATGGAGTGTCTGGGTGCCGACGCTCGTCACCTGGCTGATGAGCCTGACCATCCCGCTCCAGAGCTCGCTGTTCACCGTCATCCTGGTGGACGAGACCTGGACGTGGGCGACTGTCCAGGGCGTTGCCTGGACCCTCGTCGCGCTGTACCTGGCGCTCCTCGCCTCGACCGTCATCACCTGGCGCTACTGGGCCACCCTCGAGAGCACCGGGCTCATCTGGGACCCCCGGTCCCTCGCCGACGTCGCCGCCCTCGTCTCCGAGACCAACACGGCCGAGGACTACCGCGGCACCCAGCTGGCCCGCAGCCGTGACGGCATCCGCTTCGCGCTCCGCCGCCGCGCCGCCGACCGCCTCTGCTACTGGACCTGGAAGGACGGCCGCCACGGCTTCTGGCACACCCTCGGCTCCCCAATGGACGAAGCCAACCTGATCCCCACCCCAGACCTCAACGCCGGCCACCGCATGAAGCGCCACGCCGAAAACCAATCCCTCTTCACCTCCCCCGAAGCCGCGCACGAAGCCGACCTCGAAGCAACCGCCACCCCCCACGCCCGCACCCGCTACCTCCCTTTCTACCTACGCACCAGCCCCCTCCTCTGGGCCACCCTCACAGCCACAACCCTCCTCACCGCAATCTTCATCCTCTCCTTCCTCCCCTCAACCCGCCTCTCCTCCGGCTTCGCCCCGCTCCTCCGCGCAGACCCCCAACCAGGCGCCTTCTCCCCAGCCGACTTCCTCTTCTCCTTCCTCCCCTCCCTCCTCGGCACAGCCCTCTTCCTCCTCTTCCAACCCCTCGACCTCTCCCTCCGCATCCTCCAACCCTGGGCCGCCCTCTCCTCCCCGCGCGGCTCCCCCGCCTCCGCCTCCCTCCTGGCAGATTATGCTGCCTGCGCGCCGGGACAGGTTACTCTGCATGCCCTGCGCAACCGCCACTGGCGGGTAGCAGTTATTTCGTTGTTGGGGACTGTATTCGCGCTCATCCCTGTCCTGGCGGGGGGCGTCTTCATGGCGCTGACGACCCCGCAGGGCGAGGTGCGGATGTATGCCAACACCGCCGCGTACGCGGTCTTGCTGGCGCTGCTGGCGTGTTATGTGCTTGCGCTGGTGTCGTTCTTTCCCGGAAGGCGGGGATTGCGCATGCCGCATGGTGTGACGTGTCTGGCGGAGGTGGTGGGGTATCTTGTTAGTGGGGAGATGAGGGGGGAGGGGGTTTTCAAGAGGTGTGTTAGTCGGGGGG
>FTCG01000053.1_pt1 | contig 17689 bp, 15 predicted proteins | sample 1639641 | NCBI WGS metagenome assembly FTCG01 (sample SAMEA3914864, study PRJEB12502) | metagenome | biome: forest; material: soil | place: USA | collected 2012-03-12 | depth 0.3 m
CAACCCCCGCCACCGCAACCGCCTCCCGAGCCTTCAACCCCCTCCGAAAAGCCCTCGTCTTCCTCCGCCGGCGCCGCGCGATCCGGTCCCGGATGTACCACGCCACGATCACCGTCGCGGCCTGCATCATCTCCTGGCACTTTTGGCGCTGCGCGCCCGCCCACGCCTGGCAGCGCTGCGTCTGGAAGTGGGCGACGGCCTGGCAGCGCTGCTGGTAGTAGGCTGCGATGCGGGAGGCCATGGCTACGTAGCGGGGGTCGATTGCTGGGGCTGTGGGGTGGGCTGTGGGGTGGGCTGTGGGTGGTGCTGCTGATGCTGATGCTGGTGGTGCGGCTGGGGAAGGGGGGAGGGTTGTTGTTGGTGTTGGTGTTGCTGTTGTGGGGTTGTTGGAGAGAGTTGGGGTGGGTGGAAGGTGAGGAGTTGGTGGTTGTGCATCATGTTGTTGTTGTTGGGGAGGTGGTGGTTGCTGCAAAGGCTTGTCCTGGAATAGCGGGTTTGATGCCATCCGGGTTGTTGTTGGTGGGATCCCCTGGGAGGTGAAGGGCCCGGGGGCCGGCAGCGGATAGCCCGCCATGAACATCTGGAAATCTGGCGGGGGGGTGACGGGGATCTGCTGCGCTTTGAACGGTATTGGGATGGACGTCGCCATGGTCGGGGATGTAAGGGGTATATGCAGAGGTGTGGATGACCAAGCAAGTGTGTGTACACACACAGTTTTTTGCCTCTTTAGTTTTCCGTCACAGGATTCGGCGGAAGTGTCGGCTACTTTGTCGCCGCAGTCGGGTTTAAGTGTAGGAACGCGTGGGAGTAGTCGGGGTTTAGATTATAAGCGTGACAGAAGCTGACTGTTTGGTGCATGTAAGACGCCGACGACAGACAACACGGGGAAAAGATTTGGAAGCAGATTCAAGAAATGCCGGCAGGGGTTAGGGCGGCCGAGCAGGGCTGTTCTTTATACCAGGCTTCTCCTGAGGCCCTATCCCCAACGTCCCATGGACCGCTACGGACCGGATAGATTAAGTGGGTTCATCAAGCATCTGGCAACCAACTTCGGGACCTGACGATGGCGGCCACGGCAGCAGCAAGGTGCAGCTGGCCAACGCCGGGGCAGCGCTTGAGGGGCGGGCGACCCGACATGTTCCCACTGTCTGGCGGGCTCTGGCGAGCCCGACGGTCGTCTTGGGCCTGGAACCGGGCAGCTGCGCAGTTGGGACGGGCGAGTCGGGGCGGGGGATGGGCTCCTTCAGGCGGGGGGCCGCAGCCGGAGCTGATGAAAATGGGCTGAGAGATGGACTGAAAACGTGGGAATGATGGCAGAACGAAGCCCGAATCGGCCGATGCCGACTGGGGCTGGCGAGTGGCCACCGCCGGGCTCGTGCTGGCCGAGGACAGCATCGTGCCACCTTGAATCATGCCCAGACTCCGAGGGCACTTTGGCGTGGCGCCATTGGCCCGGCTCCTCTCGAACGGCTCGCATCTCTGGGAATTTGTGGAATTTGTGGGCAGGGTGGCACCAACGAGCCCAGCCACAGCAGCCGCGCGCTCCACCACGCCCATGTCCAATTCTCCATGGCACCTCCATCGATCTGGCTGAGATGATGATGATGAATCTGGTTTCCGAGTTGGTTGCGGCGCCTCCATTCGAGGCACAAGCGGCATGACGTTGCGCTGGAAGCGCCGGGTGGTCCGATGGTCCGCCCAGGTGCCGCGTTTCTCAGCTTACTCTGTACTTATTCCTCCGTCGGCCCTCCACAACATTATTCCCGCCGTTCGGCGTTCGGACGTGGCCATCGGCTGGCCGTCAACATGGGCTCGCAACACCGTGGTTCCATTGCCATTGACCGCCGTGTTGTCGCCCTGTGTTCCCTGCTTTTGCCGGCGGGAATGGGGATATTCGAGGATCGGGCCCGGTGCTGTGCATGATTCGCAAAAAGGTGCGAACCTGCCGATTGAGATCGCAAAGTGGCCCGATGCCCAACGAACCTCGATGTTAGCCCGAAGCGGGAAGAGCCTGGCCGGGCAGGGGGGCAAACCCCAGGGTGAGAGGGTTCGGAAGTGGCTGGAGTGGCTGGAGTGGGACGGAGAGTGGCTGCCCCTGCCCCGAGCCCGGCCGAACGAGAAAAGGACGCCTGGATGCTCCGGCTTGCTTTTTCGCCTTGAATTCTTCTTGGAGGGCTCGCTGCATGCATTTCTTCTGTGGCAAATGGGCATCATCACAACCGGCGGGTGAAGTGTTCCCTCCATGCCCATCCCCCCCTGTCACTGCCGCTGCGTGGTGTTGCGGAGCCTTCCGTCTGCCAATTCCTGGTTCCTTCCATTGGCTGGTTGATCCGTTCCTCAACTTTTTCGACATCACGTTGTCGCGTGCGTCGGTGCCTGGCTGCAAACCCCGATTTTCTTGTCATTGAATTAACCAACACGGAGCACCGCCGTCACTCCTTACCATTTCCCGGTGTCGAGAAAAGGGGGGTAAACCCCGAACAGGCCATAATTCATGCTGTTCCCGCGCCCAGCACCAGCCCCGCGCCTTCGCATCGCGTGTCTCGGCCCCTCTGCTCGTCCGCTGCCACCCTGCAGTCCCGCCACCGTCGGGCGGTTCGGTCGACGGAATGTAGCCACGGCCCTGCGTTCGCTCCCTTTCGGCCGCCATCGCGTGCCTGGACCACTGCTCGCAACTCGGCCTCGTCGGCCACAGTTCGAGCTCCTCCGGGGCGCCCAGGTCGCTCAGGTCCGCGGCAAGAGAACCCGGACCGTTGTCAAGCTCGATGACCTGCCCCAGGGCCTGGTCATCGCACCACCGTCAGACCCGCCCCCGCCAGAGGAGCCAGAGGAGCATGAAGAAGCCGCATACCCGACCGTCGTGCTGCAGGCCCGCCGCAACATGCAAAAGTTCGACAATTGCGTGCTGCTCACCCGTGTCGGCGGCTTTTACGAGCTGTACTTTGACCATGCCGAAGAGTACGGGCCGCTCCTCAACATCAAGGTAGCCCAGAAGAAGACGAGCGCCGGCCCTGTTCCAATGGTATTGTCCTGTGCCCGCACCGTGCCGCTGTCTGGTTGTTCGCCCGTGTTCTGATCATGTCTTCTGCTGCTGCCAGGCCGGCTTCCCCTTCTTCCAGCTGGACCGTTACCTCAAGATCCTCGTCCAGGACCACAGCTGCCATGTGGCCATCGCCGAGGAGTTCCCCAACAGCCCTTCAGAGAAGGTCAAGTCGGGTGGTTTGTTGCACGATCGCAGAGTAGCCCGCATCGTCACGCCAGGCACCCTCATCGATGAAAACTTCATGGACCCCTATGCAAACAACTATGTCATGGCGGTACACCTGCCCAATCCGGCACCGTCGGATGATCCGAGCTGCCACGCGGACCAGCCTGCCGCGGAGACATCACAGCCCACCCCCGATGCTCCGACCCCTATTGGTCTGGCATGGCTTGATCTGTCGACTGGCTATTTCTTCACCCAGCCAACGACTCTAGCGTCGCTCGGCTCCGTCTTCTTGCGGGTATCTCCTCGGGAGATAGTCCTCGGCAAGGCGCTAGAGACGGACCAGGACCACGCTCTCCTGTCCATCCTCAAGGAAGAAAGGTACTCCGTAAGCTATTCGCCCCATGGCGACCTGCGGCGCCCCGCCGACTGGGCGCCGTTTCTGGAGTCCGAGATACCAGCCCAGACGGTCGACAAGTTCACCGAAGGGGAAGTGCAAGCGGCCAATCTCCTGCTCTACTATGTCACGGATAGACTGCGGGGGTTGAGCATGAAGCTGCAGCCGCCGCTCCGCCACGAGAACATGGACATCATGAACATTGACAAGAACAGCATGCGGTCCCTGGAGATCAAGCAGACCATCAGGGATGGTGCGTTCAGGGGAAGCTTGCTGCATGCCATCCGGCGGACTGTGACCAAGAGTGGCGCCAGACTTCTCAACGAGTGGCTTAGTAAGGCCCCTGGATTCTAGGACGAGGTGAAGAAAGGTCGCTAACCTGACACAGGCGCTCCCTCAACCTCGCTCGAAGTCATCAACTTCCGGCAGGACCTGGTCGCCCGCTTCATCCAGGACGAGGACCTCCGAGATGCCACCGTCGTCCTCCTCCGCAGGAGCCATGACTCGCAGCGTCTTGTCCAGAGGTTTGCGCTCAACCGTGGCGACCCAGACGACCTCCTCCGGCTGGCCAACACCATCCAAGCAACACAGGACATTGTCAGCCTCCTGGGCGCCTCCGTCTCGGCCCAGCCAGACGACGGCCCCGAGAAGGACTGCCTCCCCACCATGGTGGACCGCATCAGCCTCGAGCAGCCGCTCAAGCTGGCCGCGCGCATCCGCGACGCCATCGACGAAGAAGGCCTCGTCCAGCAGCACCAGATCGAGGACAGCGAAGCCGGCGAGATGATGGCCCTCGCGCAGGAGATCGTCAAGACGCAAGGCACAGAAGAAGACAGCGCGCTCCTCCCCAAGGGCGCCGCCGCAAAGGCCAGCAAGAAGAAGACCCCCTCCATCAGGGAGCACTACGGCGAAGACAGCGAAGTCTGGATCATGAAGCCCGGCGCCTCCCCCCTCCTCACCCGGCTCCACGCCCAACTCGCCTCCCTCCGCCAGGACAAAGACCACCTCACCGAGACCCTCCGGGCCCGCCTCGGCGCGGCATCGCTCACCCTCCGCTGGACCCCCGGGCTCGGCCACATCTGCCACGTCAAGGGCAAAGACGCGCGGCGCACGCCATCCGACTCCTCCTCCCTCGACGACCCCACCACCAGCGAGGACTCCCCCTCCCCCTCCCCAATCCGCACCCTCACCTCCAGCCGCTCAACCCGCTCCTTCCACCAACCCGAATGGACCGCCCTCGGCTCCCAGCTCGACAAGCTCCGCCTCCAAATCCGCGCCGAAGAACAACGCGTCTTCGCCTCGCTCCGCGCCCGCGTGGTGCACAACCTAGTGCGACTACGGCGCAACGCACTCGTCCTCGACGAGCTCGACATCGCGACGTCCTTCGCGCGGCTCGCCACGGAACAGCGCCTCGTGCGCCCGAGCATGCTGCCCGACAACACAGCGCAGACCGTCATCGTCGGCGGGCGCCACCCGACGGTCGAGGGTGGGCTGGCCGAGCAGGGGCGCACGTTCCAGCGCAACGACTGCCTCATCGGGTCCGCGCCGGGGGCCCAGGAGGCAGGGCACGGCCGGATCTGGCTGATCACGGGCCCCAACATGGCCGGCAAGTCGACCTTTCTCCGGCAGAACGCGCTCATCACCATCCTGGCGCAGATCGGCTGCTACGTGCCGGCCGACTACGCGGCGCTGGGCGTGGTGGACGCCATCTTCAGCCGGGTCGGGTCCGCCGACAACCTGTACCAGGACCAGAGCACCTTCATGGTGGAGATGCTGGAGACGGCGGCCATCCTGCGGCAGGCGACGCCGCGGTCCTTTGTGATCATGGACGAGGTCGGCCGCGGCACGACGCCCGAGGACGGCGCCGCCGTGGCCTTTGCCGCGCTGCACCACCTGGCGACGGTGAACCGGTGCCGGGCGCTGTTCGCGACGCACTTCCACGGCATCGCGGACCTGGTGGCGGCGCACGGGATGCGGACGGCCGACGGGGGCGCCAACGGCGCCGTCGACATGTACTGCACGGACGTGGAGGAGGATGGGCAGGGCGGGTTTGTCTACGTTCACAAGCTGCGCAAGGGGGTCAACCGGCAGAGTCACGCGTTCAAGGTGGCGCGGCTGGCGGGGATGCCGGAGCAGGCGATACGGGTTGCGCAGCAGGTGCTGCGGGATTCAGGGGTCGACACATCGTCACGAGGAGCAGCGGCGCCGGCCGGGACTTCGGTTTCGGCCTCGGCCCCGGCCTCGGTGGGAGTTGTAGGATAAGAAAGCGATGTACAGCAGCACTGTTTGGATGTTTGGTCAGCCTCGATACCCCATGTAAAAAATGAAATGTATCAACAAGGAGAGAAGACTGTGTCTCATAAAGGTTGTGATGGGTTTCATCAATGATATCAGGGTTAAAAAGCTCTTTGATCATTTGCATAATCATCGACAGCGAGTGAGTGGGGGAAAAAGAAAGAGGGGAGCTAACCTTTGTCGGTGAAGGGGTATGCCGAGTCACAGCACCTATATTGTGTAATCACGCAGAAACGAGTCCAGTCGAGGTGACCATCAGACAGGATGTTCAATTGAGCCGCAGCCGATCTATGTAGCCATGACAAGAGGGCCGCAAAGCCATTGCCAGACGCAAGCCAGCATTCGAGGTCCAACAACACCGTCGTCAAGCGTTCACATTTAGTCGCTGTTGGCCATGTTAGCATGAGATCAAAGAAACCAAAACAACACAGGGGTACGAACAAGAGACCGCCGAAGCCCTCGTCGTCAGAGTCCTCCTTCTCGGACTCCTCCTTCTTCTCCTCGACCTTGGTCTCGGCGGGGCCGGCAGCGGCGGCCACAGGAGCGGCAGCAGCGTAGGCATCGGGGTTGGCGATACGGTCCTTGAGCTCGTCGATCTCGGGCCAGCTGAAGTCGGTCTCGATGGCAACGGCAAGCACCTTCTTGTAGGTGTTGACGAGCGAGTGGATGACGGACGGCAGGGTGGGGTAGTTGAGGGCCAGCGAGATGGCGGCGACGGTGGTGACGGCCGAGGAGAAAGCCTTCAGGAGCTGGTCCTCGCTAATATCGAGAACGCTCGAGGGGAAGGTGTTGCCCTGGTCGTAGACCTGAGTGATGCCCAGACCGTAGGTGAAGGGAGAGATGTTGAGCATGTTGAGGAGGGTCGCCTCGGAGGGGCCGACCTTGGCACCGGCCTCGACGAGCTTGAGATCGGTGGTGATTTCAATGGTACCACGGGCGATCTTGGTGGGGACACCGAGGGCCTGGAAGAACGAGGTCTTGCCGGGCTCCATGCCGGTGTTGCCGGCGGGCACCCACACGTCGGACGGGGCGACGGCGCCGGCACGGGCGGGGGCGGCAACCTTGTTGGCCAGGATCTTGTCACGGATGTCCTTGAGGTCATCGTTGGTGAAGACGAAGCCGATGTTGCCCTTGACGAACGGCAGCAGGCGCTCGTACTCGGGGGCGTCGGTCAGGAAGGTCTTGAGCGCACGGCGGACCTGTGGCGATGCATCTGGGTCAGAAAAATGCCGCGAATTCCTGGGGTGTGATCAAAGCTTACCATGGTGTTCTTGCCCATCAGGACAACGCCATTGCCGCGGAGCGACTGACGGATCTCGTGCATCTGCTGCGACGAGACATTGTCGACCGAGACGATGAAGATGGACTTGTACTCCTCCAACAAGCCCTTCAGCTTGTCGAAGTAGCCAGCCTTGTTTCCGGTCTTGCCCCCCATATCTTCTTGGTTACGAAGGCAGGATGTTTAAGGGCGATGGTGGTATGGTGAGGATTTGCGAGTTCGCGATGTTTGCTCGGTGCAGAAAAGTTCCCAAACCAGAAGCTCTCGGAATTTCTCACACAATTGCCTGCAGCTGTGGGGGACCGCGTCGGCTAGGGTTAGGCGGGTCGGCCAATGAGGGCTGGCGGCGGGACCCGCTCTGGACTTCAGACCGATCTGAAGTGGCTCAGCTCGCTCAGTCAACTCACCCAAAGGTGCTGCAAGTGCTGGCTGCTGATGGCAACACAAGGGAAAAGGGGCGGGATGCGCATAAATGGTAGAAAATATAGTCATTTAGCAGCTTGAGAGAGATTGGCCGTAATCAGCACTTTTCTTGATTTCTACCACTGGCTGTTCTCGCCTCTGTCTGCTCAGCCACACCTCGTGTGGCTTGACCTCGACAAATTTCTTGCAAGTCGCGACTGTCACTTTCACTCAGGCAGCCTTCTGACTCCTGCTGTAAGACGGGAGTTACGAGTTACGGTATGGTGTCCATTCTTGGCCAAAATGAGGGGTTATTGACTGACATTCAACAGACACGACCAATTGCACATGAGCTGCAATAGAGAGACATTTTTGATATTTTGGTCCCTTGAACTCTGAGTTCTTGGAATCCTCCCAGAAACCGCCGAGTTGCCTCACTCGCTCGTCGGCTCTTCACACGGCACACTCCATCCTCTCAAGGATTGCCAATACCCGAAATGGCTCTCCCGTACCATCTTCTCAAAGCATGCGGCGGCATCATCTTCGCTGCCCAGGGCGGCGACATCCACTCCTTCAGCTCAGCCCTGGAGCACGTCGCAACGTGGAAGTACCCGGTGCGGCAGGCCGATGAGGCGAGCGCTCCGAGTGTCGAGCCACAGGATTCACCAGCACCCGAAGGACCGCCAGCGAAGCGGAGAAAGGTCGAGGGTGGCCGGGAATCCGTTCCCAATGCCCAGCCGAAGACCAAAAAGAACAACCCGTACGACTGCCCGGCCAACGAGCGGCCTTTCGTCCAGGGCCTCTACGCCACCACCGACGGCCGCCACCTCGTAGCCATCACCGGCTTCGACAAGACCATCTGGGTGTTTGAGCACGACGGCGCAGGCAACCTCAAACAACTCAGCCAGAGGCAAGTCTACCCCCTGACACCCACCATCCGCCTCCTCACAAAACTAACACTTTTCCAGAGCAATGCCCAAACGCCCCTGCTCCCTGGCCCTCACCTCCGACAACCGCACCATCCTCTCAGCCGACAAATTTGGCGACGTCTACGCCCTCCCTCTAATCCCTACCACCACCACCACCCCCCTACCCGCGGCAGTCATCTCAGAACTCCCGGCGTCCCCCAAATCCGGCAGCACAACCCCCTCCACGACCGCCGCCTCCACCCCGACCCCCTTCAAAGCACAAGCCACCGAGCTCACGGTGCACACCAAGCGCAACCTCCGCGCGCTCGAGAACCAAAAGCTCAGCATGGCCCGCCGCGCCGACGGGCACGACCTGCCCGGCGGCCGCCCCCAGTTCGAGCAGACCCTCCTCCTCGGCCACGTGTCCATGCTCACGGCCATCTGCGTCGGAACCACCACCACCACCACCACCACCACCGCCTCTTCCGAAAATGGCCAGGAAGTGACGCGCGAGTACATCATCACGGCGGACCGCGACGAGCACATCCGCGTGTCGCGCGGCATGCCCCAGGCGCACGTCATCGAGGGCTTCTGCCTGGGCCACGAGGACTTTGTGAGCCGGCTGTGCGTGGCGCCCGGCGGGCGGGCGCGCGTGCTGATCTCGGGCGGCGGCGACGACGACCTGTTTGTGTGGGACTGGGTCAAGGGCGAGCTGCTGGCGCGGGCCGGGGTGTTGGAGCATGTGAAGCGGGTGGCCGGGTCCGAGGGCGCGAGCAAGGTTGCTGTGACGAGGGTGTTTGCCGTTGGTGGTGATGGTGCTGGTGGGTGGGGGGAGACAACGGCGGTGTTTGTGGTTGTTGAACGGTATGCTGCCACTCATCTATTCATGTCCTCTCCATTTGCGAATTAAACAAAAGCTGACAAGAATACCAACCCCCAGCGTCCCGGCTCTATTCCGCTACGAGCTCCTTGCAGACAACCAGCTCGAACACCGCGAGACCACCCCCCTGCCGGGGAACCCCCTCGACGTGGAGGTGGTGGACGCCCCGGCATTCCGTCTCCTTCTCGCGGTGGATCCCGCCGAAGGAAGCGGAGGGTCCTCCCTGATCGTGCTGGACAAGCAGGAGGCGGGCTGGCGGCAAAGCGAGGTCGAGAATCTCCCGGCCGGCGCCGACATGCCCATCAGTTCCAGCGAGCTGCAGAAGATTTTGTATTCGACCGAGAGTCTGCGCAAGCTCTCGGATTTTGATTAAGCAGATGGTTGATGTACTAAAAGAATTGAAGAGCCTGGCATCTTAAGTGGCGTTGATGTGCTGTGGTGTTGGTGAGAAGCACATTATGATACTCCCGAGCAAGTATAATTAGCTATCCAATGAGACAGCCACAAAGCAACAGAGACACCCACGAACAAAACGACTCCCTTAATGCCTGATATCATCATTCGCTAATAGAAAAAAGATCCAGGCGACAGAGCAAAGCCTCTGCCACAGGAAAGCCAGATGCCTCTCTATCCTCTCGAGAACGCCGCCTTGCCAAGAGTGTGTGACGTGCCAATAAAAACATGAAAAAATGAGCCTGAGAAACCCCTTCATGCATGCCAGAGAATGAGACTCTATGCTTCCCCTCTGGTTCCTCGTGGGGTATTGTCCATGTACCCCCTCTCCTTCCCCTTCCCCTTCCTCCGTCCTCCCGCCTCGTATCTCATTACCAAGAAGACTCGCCGTAGCAACCTGTGCATGCGCCAAACCCCGTTTCAGCCACCGACTCTCTACTGCGAAGCGCATTGGACGCGCTCGCCGTGGTGCTCGTGCTCCTCATCCTCCTCCATCGCGCCGCCGAAGCCTTTTGAGGAGTTGTCGACATCCTCGAGGTCCGCGGGCTCCATGTTGGCGTCGGCCGGCGGGGTGTTCACGAGCTCGGGCGAGGGAAGGAACTTTCTGAGGGCCTCGAAGGCAATAGGATCGTTGACCCAGTGGTTGTCGGGGAATTTGACCGAAAACTGGATGTACATGTTGCCGTTGTCGTGGTGACGGAAGGATGGCATGCCTTGGCCGCGAATCATCTTGACGGAGCCTGCAAACGAAATGGGTCAGCCAAGAACGTGTCAAAGAAGAGCACAGGGACTGTGACCTACCAGGTGCAATCACTTCGCCGGGGATGATATCGACGCTCAGCCATCGGTCGTCCAGGTGCTCAACATAGATAGTGCCGCCCGCCAACGCCGTGACCAGGTCGATCTCGGTCTTGTAGAGCAGATCGTCCTCCCGGCGCTCAAAGCGGGGGTGGGGCTTCTGCTCGATCTGGAAAACGACGTCGCCAGCGAGGATGCCAGGAGCTTGGTCACCCTCGCCACGGAACTCGACCTTGGTGCCGCTCTTAACGCCACGGTCGACGTGGACGTGCAGGACCTTGCGGTCGACAACTGTCTTCTTGCCAAAGCACTGCTTGCAGCGGTCCTTGTCCTTGACAATCTCGCCCTCGCCGTTGCAGTCTGGGCACACCGTCTGGAAGCGCTGGATCATGGGACCCATCTGGCGCATCATCGTCTTCATGCCGTGGCCGTCGCATGTTGTGCACTTCCGGACGGCGCCCTCCTTGCCGCCGCGGCCTTCGCACTTGGGGCAGATGATGGAGCGTTGAAGCGCCAGCTTGGAGACCTTGCCGCGGTAGATGTCCTCGAGGGAGACGTTGTGGACGTGGTGGATGGTCTTGGCCTTGGTCGGGCCGCGCTGGGCATTCATGCCGCCGAACATGCCGCCAAAGCCACCGCCGAGGCCGCCGCCACCGCCGAAGAACTGCGCGAACAGGTCCTCGGCCGGCATGCCGCCGCCGCCGCCAGCGCCGCCCTCCAGCCCGGCCTCACCATACTGGTCGTATATCTGGCGCTTCTGGGAATCGGACAGGATCTCATAGGCGTGCGAGATCTCCTTGAACTTCTGCTCGGCAGCGGGGTTGTTGTGGTTCTTGTCTGCAGTCACGAGGGTGAGCGCCTGCGCAGATAGGAGCAGAGGGGAGGGGAGGTCTAGACATACCAGGATGGAACTTGAGCGCGCCAACCTTGTACGCCTTCTTCAGCTCTTGCTCGGTGGCGTTTGGCGACACCTGTTGCAGAGTGTCAGCTTGATCCATGACAGGGCAAAACGCAGAGTCTTTGAATGGGAGTACGTACGCCAAGCATGTCGTAGAACTTCGTCTCCTTGACCATTTTGGCGGTTTACTTTGTGTGATAAAGAAAAGGTGGGTATCTCTCGAGGCTGCCGGGGTGGGTTGGAGCCTGACGATGGTGTCGACCGAGTTGCCGGGGGGGCGCGCGGCTTGGGTAAGTCGGAACTGTTGCGGGCAGGGCTGAACCAGTGGGCGGGCGATTAGCGAGACTTGGTCCAGAAGGAAGAGGAAGAACACAGGCGCAACGGTGTAGAAGAGAAGAAAGAAAAATAGTAAGGGGTCTCGGAGTCCGTCGTTGGCGGGGATCGCGAGAATACTAAGCTGGTGGGGGGTGGACGCTGCAGGGAAAAGTCCAGAGGATTCTGCCGCGGGTCCGGGGAAAAAAAAGAAGCGCAAGCCGAGGGGCGATCTTAACGTAGTTATGTGCTTACCAGGCAATCGCAGGATGCAGTGCGCGTCACAATGTGGTTTCTGGTTCCGTCAAGATTCGGCCAAAGACGGTGCCTGATGCGAATCGTGTCGTCGTTGGAACGGCTGGCTCGGAGTCTGTAGGACCAACGTCGCAGTCGAAGCCGGCGTGGTGAGAATGCGGAAATGCTTATAAAACTGCAGGCACCCAGCGGGAGGCTGAGAATTCCTGGGTTTCCAATCGAGTCGCCGCCTTCCTTCCACGGCCATTCAGCCCCTCCCCCATGGAAATCCATCGAAGACTCTAGAGTGTGGCTGGTGCTGTTACCGCGGTACCGCTGCGCACACCTGCAGCTGCCGGGAGCCAAGGTTCTGCCTTATCTTGATCATCCAAAGTCCGCCCAGGGGATGCACATGGAAATCCCCAGCGGTCGGACGGTGCCCCGCCCAGTGGCTGCAAGCCGCTGCGAAAGCGGGCCCGTTTCAGTCCTCCCAAGTCCCAACCAGGGTCCGGGGGCCTAAATTTAGCTGCACTCTGCAGGCATGCCATTGTGAAAGAAACCTCCATGATGCCATCCAGATCCGTCTTCTTTGCCATCCGCCCCCAGGAAGGTCCGGCTTGTCTTTATCCCCTGGAATCCTGCCCGCTCGGTCTCTGGGCCGAGCCTGGGGCGACATTGGAGAATTGGGGGTCTTCCACGCTGTCAGGGCCATCCCGGGCCGCCTGGAGTGTGCCTGGCGAGGTCCACAAGTTTTGCTCGTGTTCTCTCCAAGAAAGTCGAGTCAGGTCATTGGACCCCTTTTGAGCCGAAATCAAGGCAACTGAAATGTTCAAGACACTTGCCACTCGGCCATCATCCCATCTCAAGCTTAGCAGGTTTGGTTTGTGGCAGAAAATGTAACTTTGAGTAAAACATGGACACCAAGATCAACGCATTCATCAACGTATCTCAAAGGTCACCACCACACACAGTTCAAGTTCCAACTCATCTCTTCACTGCGCTGGCTACCAAGCTACCAAAAGCCATGGCCAAACCCCCATCCCATGTCCTACTGTCTCTAACAAACAAGGCCGGCCGTACCCCATGCTCCCACCACCACGCGCGCCAGATATGCAACCATGACCACCCGCCCTCCCCCCATCACAATATCCCCAAACTCTCCCACCGCCCACCTCCAGTCCAAACACCACAAACCACCATATCACTCCACCACACGCATTACTACCATCTCTCACTCCTCCAAACACACATCCCTTTCGTGCAAGCAGCAGACGTCTCACTTCCAACCCCTTTCCACTGACAAACTTTGAGAAGAAGAAGAAAAAGGATCAAACCAAGACCAGACTTTGTAATGTAGCGCAGTCATGTAATAGCGCATGAGAACAGGCCAAAAAAAAAAAAGGAAAGGAAAGAAAGCAACGCATGAAAATGTCTACACGCTTTTGCCATGCCATGCCCCGCGGCTTTTCACCTCAAACCAAGCAAGCAACTTGCAGAAACCGTGAAAAAGGAAAACAGACTGAAAAATACAGTTGTTATACACCACAACCCCCACTCCCCTTCCTCTCCGCCCCCATCAAGAAAGCAAATTCCTCAACGACGGGCTTGCACTCGCTCCGCTAGCAGGCCTGCCCTCCCTGTGCTGCGGCGGCGGCGGCGCGGCAGCCGGGTGCTGCAGCGGCAACCCCTGCTGCTCGTGATGCCCCAACGGCGGCGGCGGGCTGCCGTGGTGGTGCGGGTGCTGTTGGTGGCCCTGGTGGTGACCCCATTGCCTGAGATAGTTCGGCGGTGGGGGCGGGGGCGGTGCCTCGGGCCCCGCGTGGCTCATCCCGACGGGCGGCATCGCGTTCATGGGTGGCATGTGATGCGGCCGGAGTTCGGTTGCGAGGTGGCCGTGGTGGGGGTGATACGGACCGCCGTTCAGGGGCGGCGGCGGAGGGCCGCTGACGCGCCGTGGGGATTGCGGGTGTGGGATGCCGTTGACAAATGGGGGCACCATGTGGCCATTCGGCGGGGATTGCGCCGCAGGATGCTGCGGGATGCTGATAGGGGGCGGCCGAAGGTGGTTAGGCGGCGCTAGGGCGGGCATGGAGGAAGGCGGCGGGGACGGGCCGCCGTTGATCTCGCGGGATGGGTGTAGCGGGGGCGGACCATGGCCGGTTGAAGGCCGGTGGTGCCAGTCAAAGGACCGAGGGGACGCATACCTCGGCGGAGGAGGTTGCACTGGCGGCGCCCTGGGTGCGAGGGTCGGAGGGAGCGGAGGCGGGGCCACTTGCTGGGCTTGGATCGGCGGCGGCGCAATCGGCATGGCGACAGGAGGGGGAGGTGCAGGTGCTTGAAGCAGTGGAGCTTGCACAGCGGGCGAGGGACCGGGAGCAGGAGGCCACCCATTGTATGATGGCGCCCTGCTCGGGAGTCTCGATTCCTCGGGTCGCACAGCAGGCAAGACCGTTGCTGGTGCTGCTTGTGGAACCGCCTGTCGGGCTGGCTCCGGAGGAGGTGTCGGCTCCCTGGGAGGAGGCTGCGAGTGGAAAACGGGCTGCCTGCCTGCCTTCTTGCATTTGTGACATTGGAAACTGCGTTGGTCAACGAACTTTTGAGCCTCGGAACCAATGGTGCCGTAGTAGCCGTTCGTAAGATCCCGCTCATGTGCCTGGTCGATGGCATGCCACTTGGGGCTGACGTCAACACCACACGTCAAGCAGATCTTGCCGCCCGGCTGGAGGGGGCTCGGAGTGGCGCCGTCGTGGTCGCCGTTCATCATGATGGCGAGCGAGGCCCGTCGGTTTTGGTGAATCGCCGTCGAGGTCGGGAAAGGCGTCATCTTCGAGGCGACAGTGATCTGGTTGGCCTTCCTCGCGCAGCCTGTCAAGGTCAGATCGGCTTGTTTGTAGTTCTGCACGAAGAGTTGCAGGGCATTCGCGCCCGTCTCAGCCACGGTTTCGTGCATCCGATGAACTGTGGTCTTAGTCGGCAGGTGGTCCTTGCACCAAACGCTGGCTGACATGGCACCGGTCTCGCCGTTGAGGGTGACAATCCTGGTCTGATCCCGGCGAGAACCCTTGACCGGCGTCATGTCGAAGCCGAGGACGTAGCCGGCTTGATGGGCACACTCGATGTGCACCGGGGTGTGGCAGTGATGGCACTGAACACAGGCCCCGTCCCCTCTTCTGCAGACCTTGCACACTTCCGCATACTTGGTCCGCGGAATCAGGGGGATGCCTTCGCTGGGCCCGAGGGCCTTGGCGTTGCCAAATTTGATCTCGGGCGTCCAGACCGCACAGGTGACGTGAACCCAGTTGTTGTCCGCGGTCCTCTTCAGGGGTTCGCGGGGGTTGACAGGGCGATTGGACTCCTCCTGCTTCTTGCGGTAGTAATCAGCCGTGCGCTGTGCGTTCTCACGCTCTAGCCGCTCGCGCTCGCGCTCCCTCTCTGTCTTCTTCTTGTGAGAGTTAGAGATTTTTGGGGGCTCGACAAAGTCGTGCACAGTATCCTCGATTGGGCAAAGGACACATTTGTAGTGCTGCATTCCGGTCAGTACACCGACTGCGCATGATAGGGAGGATGGCACTCACAATCGACAGCTGGGGGTTCTTGTCATTGAGACACATGTCGCAGGTCCACTTGCCCGGCGCCCGATTGTCAACAATGCCATAGCAGTTCCGATGAACAGTGAGACGGCACTCTCTGCACGACAGGTGCTGGTCGCCCAATGGTTCCAGTTCCCTGCAGATGGCGCAAGGCAGAGTCCGCGGCTTTGGAATCTCGGGGACGGGAGGCGCCAGTTGCTGCTGCTTCTCCACCTTCTCCTTCTTCTTCGAAGCTGGGAAGCCAGACACGCTGCCCGACTCAGACGGGGTTCTCTCGGCATCCCGGTCAGCCAAACTGCTCTTGAGCTTCTTACGCGGAGGCTCCTGCGCCGCTGCTTGTCCGCCAAGCGAGGGTGCCGGGCTTGCCGTCGCGGCGGCGTCGGGCGACGGGAATCGAGTGCTGTTCACCATCTCGTCGACCGCAAGAAGCTCCCTGTAAAGATCCTCATCGACCCTGCGCCTCCATCCACGGCCGCCGATCTGAGCCACCTTCTTGGCCAGCTCATCGACATCCTCCCATTGAATAGCGTACCGCCTCCACAGCTCCGCACATCGCCTGCAAAGGGCCTGGATGTACTGCTCCTTCTTGTCCTTGCTGGCGTTTTTGCCGCCAATGTCGATCAACGGAGTCACTGCGACAGCGGGGGCTCGCCGCCACTTGCGCGATTTCTTGGTGCCGCAGAACTTGCAGGTGAAGCACCGCTTCTTCTCCTTGGCCTTGTCAGCGTCAAAAGCGGAGTCGTCGTGGTCGTCGGCAACGTCGTCGGCGAGCTTGTTTGCGGCAGCCTCGGCCTTTTTGGCGTCCTTCTTCCCCTTGCGGCCCGAGAAGTTGCCCCAGATCGGCTTTCCGCGCTCCGTCTTCTTCCAGGTGTAGTAGTAGCGAGTGATGGTCGCGGCTTTCAGGGTCTTGACATGCTTCTTGACGCTGTGCAATTCGGACCCGAACTTGGCGACACCCTCTTCAAACTTCTTCTGCTCGGCCGGGGTCAGCTCGGGCTCCTTGAACTCGGCCTTGGGCGTCTTGGTGAGCTCCTCGAGTGCCTTTTCCGGGTCGAAGTCCTTGCGGAAGAGGCAATCCCGTGCGACGTCCTGCAGGTTGGTGGAGCGCGGCGGCAAGCCAAGCGAGACCGCCATCGACCTGGCCGTGTCCATGTAGTCGTCGAGGGCCTCGCTGGACATCCGCACGCCGCAGTCCTCGGGCGGCTTGTACAAGACGATGGAGGTCTCATCACCGCCCCGCTCGACATATCCGGGAGGCTCATCCTGAACCCACTTGGGACGCCTCTCCTTTTCGATTCGCTCGGCCTCGAGGGCGGCCTGCTGCTCCTTGGTGTACTTGTTGTTGTTCTTGCCCGATTTCTTGAACTCGAGCGGCTTCACATACTCCACCGGGCGGCCGAACCAGGGGGGCACGATGGCCTGATGGCGGAGGCCCAGCCGGGTGCTCGCGCGGGGGAAGATGCGATCATCCAGGTCAAGGGCATCCTCAACCTTGCAATGCATGCCGAAATACCGGTAGGGCCAGAGACTGGCGTGGTAGATCTGCTCGGCGGTGGGCGGGGGGTGCGGGTTGTCCTCGGCTGGGCTCGTGCGACTGGTGCGGCCCGTGTTGACACCGTCGACGCCGCCCATCTCCTCGTCCTCATCGTCGACGGCCTCGTCATCCTCGCCGTCGTGATGGTGGTCTGAAACATTGGGGGTGTGGCGGGCCTCGAGCTTGCGCTCCTGGGCGCGGCTGCATGCCGCGCAGGACCAAGCAAAGCCACGGCTTGGCTTTTTGAGCAGGGGTGGTTTCACGCAGTTCATGTGGTACGTGTGTTGACACACGGCACAATCCACCGAATCGTTGCTGTCGTTGTGGAGGGGGGGTGTCAGCATCAAGTTCCACTTTTTCCAATGTTCTTTGCTGGGGAGAGGAGGGGGGCGCGGCGCCGCGTTCCCTCGCTCGCCCTCCCGTCCGTCCCTCGAATTTCCTCATTGGGTCCCGCCGCCACCCCGCCAAATCACAGGGCTCGGCTGGGGTTTGGTTGGCTGGGCC
>FTCG01000046.1_pt1 | contig 17368 bp, 15 predicted proteins | sample 1639641 | NCBI WGS metagenome assembly FTCG01 (sample SAMEA3914864, study PRJEB12502) | metagenome | biome: forest; material: soil | place: USA | collected 2012-03-12 | depth 0.3 m
ACGCCCTCGGCCTCCTCCTCCCCGACCACAAAACAAACCTGCTCCGTCTCCCCAGGCTGCAACACCGGCCTCCTGCCCCCACCCCACTCATTACACCCCTCCCACCACAACCCCGCCTCCGCCTCCAACCCAACCCTCTCCAGCACAACCCCCTCCTCGCTACAATTCTCCAGCTGCGCCTCCAGCACCCACTTCCGCCTCACCCCGCCTTCCTTTCCCGCAGCAGCAGCAGCAGCAGAAGACGAGGTAAGCAACCCAGGCTTGGTCCGCACAATCAGCGACGGCTTGCACACAAACTGGTACAGCTTGCGGAACGTGCGCGTGCGGCCCGACAGCGCGCTCGCCTCGTAGTACGAGACCGTCACGCCCAGCACGTGGGCGCCTTCCTCTTTCAGGTCGAAGGCCAGGATGCGCTGGAGGGTCGTGCCGGGGGTGAGGTCGTCTGCTGGTCCTGGTCCTGTTCCTGATGCTGCTGCTACTGCCCCGGCGGCGGTTGTTGTTGTTGTTGTTGTTGGGGGTGTGTCTGGGGTGAGGTGGAGTTTGGTTGGGGTTGGGGAGGAGGGGGTTTTCATTTCTGCTTCGATGCGGACGTCGCGGATGGTTTTGGGTGGGCCATGATGGGGGCTGGTGGTGGTGGTGGGTTCGAGGGGGTCGTGGTTGGCGCAGAGGGTGCAGCTGAAGGTTTCGCCGACGTAGGCGGAGCCGAAGGACGGGGGGAGGTTGAGGATCGGGGTGAGGAGGAAGGGGGAGGGGTTGGTCCTGGCCGCGGCGGTGGCATTGGGGCTGTAGGCGAGGGAGGCCGGGATGGGAGGGGGGTGGGAGGTTGTCTGGTCGGCGGAGAAGGGCGGTTGGAGAGGGAACTGCGCGACGAGGGAAGGTCGTGAGAGGCTGGACGCGACGGGTTGGGTTAGTCTGGTGGCCCAGGTAGAGGGAAGAAAGGCGAACTCAGGGCTGGCTTACCGCAGGACCTTCAAGGACACCAGGTGCGGTTCCTTGACCGCATCATGGGATGGGTATCGTTGGTGGCTCATGACGGGCAGGCATGTTGACAACTGACGGTTGCATGGTTCAGGTGCGGCGGCTGAACGTCAGTGGGCGCCATGGCGGGGCACTGAACGGCACTTGGCTGCTTGCCCGCCCCACTTGAGCTGCAGCGGGCTGGGGCACGGAGTAACCCTGTTGGGTTAGCAGCAACGGTGTGGTTCGCTTCCCCTGGCTTGACATGCTCAGGACTCCGTATTACTCCATATATTCTGATTCGTACTACACATTCTCAACGCATCTGTTTTAGGTGGCTACCTTAGGTAACTACTTGGATTGCGGTAGAGACGAAAACCACAGCGAGAAACACTCAAGATCAACCTGTGCGGCTTCTTGTCTACCTGAAGAGCAATGACTACCTAAAACCATGCGAGTGCTCGCTCACAACGCACGCTGAAAACTCATGTGACGATCAAAGAGCCCTTGGCAAGACTGTCTTCTGTCTTCTCAACCGTTTAGTTTTGATGGAGATGACCACCACTATAACCCGCGCCCACCCCGGCACAGAGACGTGTCAGAATGCCGTGTTCAACGCCCGAAAACCACCCAGTCTGCTTGGCACACAGACTACAGTCTGACGCCTAACCCTAACCGAGAGGAAGATTAGAGCCCGGGCGGCGGAGGCACCTAAGCAACGTTAGTCAAGAGACCCGGAGCTCCATTAAAGATTGGGACCTACCGCGCTGTATCCACCCGCACCAGGCGGCCCAGACGGAGGCGGCGGCGGCGCCGCCGCAGAAGGAGGGGGAGGAGGCGGTGCGGCCTCGCTCGGGGGCGGGGGCGGAGCCGACGCTGGGGCACCCGGAGCACCCGGAGCGCCAGGAGCAGCCCCATGGCCGGCTTGGGCAGCTGCCCATTGCTGATACATCTGGACGTAGGCCTGGTAGCCACCGTAGGCGGCATACGGATCGGCGGTGCCATAGTATTGCGCATACTGGGCGGCGTAATCAGCGGCCGACGTCGGAGTGTGAGTCGCCGGAGCTGGCGAAGCTGACGCGCCGGCCCCGGGCGCGGGGGAGTTGTAGCCGTGGCTGTTGCTGTGGTGGTGGTTGTCCCGGTTGTTGTACCCTTGGTACGAGTCGCCCCCACCCCGACCGCCATATCCTCCACCTCCGCCGCCTCCACCGCCGCCGCCGTAGGTACGGGGAGGCCGGCTCTTGAACTCTTCGTACTGCTCTCTGACATTGCCGAGAAGATCTTCGCAGAGCTCCTTGGCTTTCTCCACCATCTTGGGATCGGGGCCCCTGCACTGGGTCAGTCGAGTCAAAGTGGTTGGACAAGGAGTCACCTACGCAACATGCAAGAACATGTCCTCATCGCTCTCTCGGCCCGTCGAGGCTTCCATGTAGCCAGAGCCGCGACCCTTGATCTGCACGCGGCAGCCGGTTTCCTGTTGGATATGCTTGACATAAGCGCCGCCGTGTCCAACAACCTGCGCGCGGAGATTGAAGCCTGGCACCGACTCCAGCCCGATCGGAATCTTTTCCTCGGGCCATTTGCGCTGTTCACGGTTAGCCGGTACTAAGGAGGATAACAACCTTGCTGTCACGTACTCGGCCGAACTCGTCGCGCTCCACAGGCGCCTGCTGCTGCTGCTCCTGATCCCGTCGGCGGAATCGACGTTCGTCAACAAGCTGGGGCAATTCCTGCTTCATCATCTCCTCGATCTTGGCGACGGCCATATCGAGGCCTTCCTTTGTCGTGCTGGTGACGTGGAGATACAAGGGGGGGTTCTGTGCATGCTGTGTTAGCCCTTGGAACCCCAACCCGGATCTGGTGATCATACCGCGGGCGTAGCCATGTTCTTATCCGGGTAGTAGCTTCCTCGAGTGGTAACATCTTGGGAGAATCAACTAGTCAATCCGTGTCCTCCAACAGCAGCTAAAGGTTCAAGGTGGGCGTACCAGCACCAGTCTCATCTTTGATCTAAATCAAGCAGCCGAGGTCAGCAGGTGCAAAACAGGGTGTGCCTGTGCGAGCTATCATGCTTCAGGTAAGCAAGACTGTCCCGCACAAGAGCGTCATGTAGCGCAGCCAGAGATGGCACGCCACAAGGGAGCTGATGATGGATCAGTGAGACACCAAGGAGTAGTTACCATTTTCTGGGTCGAGCCCTTGGTCAGAAGATATCTGTTTCGCAGGTCGTTGACTTCAATGTCCTTGATGTAGTCGCCGTCCGAGATGTACATCTCCCCGTTGATCGTGCCCGTGCCAGCGCCAGCCGCGGCACCGCTGTCTGCGACGGAGCTCGAGCGAACCGGGGGGACATCGACGTGTTGGATGCCTTTGCGGGCTTGGAGCTGGGCATTGATACGGGCGGCAGCGGCAGCTAAAAATCTGAGGTTAACAAACCACGACTCACGCGACCACGACACGAGAGCAGGAGCGCGCGAGGGAAGCTTACCTGCGGCGGCGGCGGGGTCCACGGGGGGCGATTTGGAGTCGGTAGGAGCGTCGCGAGGTCTCGAGAGGGGGCTACGCTCGCGGTCGCGACCAGAGTCGGGGTTGCGCGCCGGAGGAGAACGGGAGCGACGGTCGAATCGGGAACGGCGAGGTTCCGGCTCGGTCTGGTCAAAGCGGGATCGCTTCGTGCTGCGTCGGTCGGAGTCGTCCATTGCGGAGAAATCCCGGGGGACAAAATTAGCGATAGGTGATCGATGAAGCACAACTAGGATAGCAATGCTAGTGAAGGTGGTTGTCGATGGTTCAGGGTGTTGCGCACCATCGACGGTGATGAAGAGTGCTGGCGATTCACAAGGATCGATCTTCAAAGTTTCGAGGTTCTGCGACAGGGAAAAGTTGAAAGCCACACAAGGCTGTTGGGCAAATGGACTGTGATACAGTGCGGTGTCTTTGTGGTTCACTGCTGGTCGCACTGTAACGGCACATCTGCACCCCGCAGATCCGGAGCCCGGAAGTCGATTTATCCCCTAACCCCCGTCCAGCGGTTCTGGCCGATGCACGCTGCCACGCATGCCCGGACTCGGAGGCTGGCTCTGAGCTAACGTTGACCTGAGCCGAATTGGCCAATGCGAGGGTTTGCCTCTCCACAACTGGCGTTGCTTGCAGCCGTGTGACTGCAACAGCCAGAGCGGTCGGGAAACTTTTTCTTCCTTTCCGGTCTGCTTCCCCAGATTGAAGGTTGACTCACTAGGGCGACTGGGCGACGTCTCCCTTGGTACACGGGCATCGATTCATTTTCGGATCGAGCTTGGGGTCCAGCCTTTTTCCCCGTATCTCGGCCCTCCGGACTCGCAATTGACCTTTGAAGATGGCATCTCGCAGCCTCTTCGCCTCGTCGCCGGCGTGGCGCAGGGCAGCGACCCAGGCTCGGGATGTCCCCCGCCTGGCGTCATCGGCCTCCGTCCGCTACAGCTCCAGCAGCTCGACCTCGGCCCTTGCCTACAAGGCCATCCGTCGCCGCCAAGCGCCTCTCCCCCTCGACCAGCCGCCAGCATGGTCCGCCCAGGCGGCCGTCTCCAACATCCTCTACGAGACCCCGACTCCCTCTGCCGTCCCGCCCAAGCGCCACGTCCTCAACTGCCTGGTCCAGAACGAGCCCGGCGTGCTCTCGCGCGTCTCGGGCATTCTGGCCGCCCGCGGCTTCAACATCGACTCGCTCGTCGTGTGCAGCACCGAGGTGGAGGATCTCTCGCGCATGACCATCGTGCTCACGGGCCAGGACGGCGTCGTGGAGCAGGCCCGCCGCCAGCTGGAGGATCTCGTCCCCGTCTGGGCCGTGCTCGACTACACCAACGCTCCCCTCGTGCAGCGCGAGCTCCTCCTGGCCAAGATCAACATTCTCGGCCCCGAGTACTTTGAAGAGCTGCTCGCCCACCACCGCGAGATGACGGCCGATGGGCTCGAGGCCGAGGCCAACGGCCACGAGGCCAACGACGCCACCCTCGTCGAGACGGCCGCCGACTTCCACCCGAGCCGGCTCGCCACCAGCGAGGCTCTGCGCCACAAGCACGAGCACCTGAAGAATATCACCTATTTCGCCCACCAGTTCGGCGGCAAGGTCCTGGATATCAGCACCACCAGCTGCATTGTCGAGGTGTAAGTCCGCCGTCATGCGCCGCGCCAAGCATTTTGACTCATACTGATTGGATTGTCTTGTTCAGGTCCGCCAAGCCGTCCAGGATAGACTCGTTCCTCAAGCTCATCGCTCCCTTTGGCATCCTCGAGTCCGCCCGTACCGGTCTCATGGCGCTGCCCCGCTCTCCTCTGTATGGGCCCGACGAGGATGCCCACCCGAAGGAGGCGGACGATGTTGTCGACGCCAGCGTGCTTCCCCCTGGCTAAGTATAGATACGATTGGCGGGCTGAGTTGGAGAGAAATGTATCAATCATAAATTGGGAATGTGACAACCAAAAAGTTGATCAAATTCTTTCGTTCTCGAAATGCTATCTTGGTATTCCTGGATTTTTTTTGTACCTGACGCCTAAATCCACGCCCGCGATGAGTCACTACAAAGCGAAACCAACGCCCACATCTGCTTAGAGGATCTTGCCCTTGTTCACCACAAACGCCTCCAGGGCGGCTATCGATAATGTTAGCGCGGTTCTTCTCAGGGACACGAATCAAACATGGACACTTACAGACAGCCGCCCACAGCCTGTTCTCGGCCTCGGGGAACACAAGCGACCTGGGGCTGTAAAAGACCTCGTCGTGGACCTCCTCGGGGTGCCTCGGCAGGCAGTGCATGAACTTCCAGTCCGGCTTGGCGCCGCCGCGCTTGGCCAGCTCGTTGGTGATCTGGAACCCGGCAAACGCCTGCAGCCTCTTCTTGCCCTCGGCCTCCTGGCCCATCGACACCCACGTGTCGGTGACGAGGATGTCGGCGTCCTTGATCGCCTCCTCGGGCACCGCCGTCTCGCTCAGCTTGCCGGGCTGCGCCACGCCGGCCGCCGCCGCGAGGATCGTCCCGCGCATCGCCTCGGGGATGCCGTACCCCGCGGGCGAGGCCACGGCGATGTCGACGCCCATCTTGACGCACGCGATCGCCAGGTCGAAGAGCACGTTGTTCGAGTCGCCCACCCACGCGACCTTGAGCCCCTCGAGCCCGAGGCTGGACTCGGAGGGCGTGCGGGCCGGGAAGCTCTCGTGGATGGTCTGGAAGTCGGCGATGGTCTGCAGCGGGTGGTAGTCGCTGGACAGGGCGTTGATGACGGGCACCGACGAGTGCTCCGCCAGGTCGGCCACCTCCTTGTGCGCGCCTACGCGGGCCACCATGCACGAGGTCATGGACGAGATGACGACTGAGGTGTCGTAGAGGGACTCGTTCACCTGTAGGGAGGGTGTGGGTCAGTAAAACAGAGAGTGGAGAGGGAGGACCCTGAATAGACAGAGTACATACGCCCAGCTGGATGTCGTCCTTGCCCAGGAACATGGGGTGGCCGCTCATTAATTGCACGGCAGCTTCTGTTGACACGCGGGTCCTCGTGCTGCGCTTGCTGAACATCATGGCCACCGTCTTGCCCTTGAGGGCGCCCTCCAGCGGTTTCGGCGGTTGCTCGCCGGCAGCGAAGGCGGCCTTGACGGCGGCCTTGTGGGAGGAGGCATTGAGGACGAGCTTGGTGAACTCGGCCGGGGTGAGGTCGGCAATGGACAGGAGATGCCTGGGCCCGGAGGCACTGGAGAGTGAGCGGGTCTGGAGAGAGGCCATGGTGGATTTGAAAGTGCGGCAGGCGTTACGAGAAAACATGGCGGTGAAAACCAGAAGTTTCTCGGAGAAAGGGTTTGGGTTGGGGATCGGAAGTGTCCAAGGTTCTGGGTTGCCGGTCTCGGAATGCGTCTCGGGGCCCGTCTCGGAATACCGGACAGTACGAACGTATCCCAGCAGCGAATCAACGGAAGCTTGGGGTTGCCGCTCGACTTGAGATGACAGGGTCTTGGTGTTTTGTCGACACCGGGCCGTGAGTCAGTCAACACGGGCTCCAGAAAAAACCGGATGCCACAACACCTTGATGACTCCCAATTCGCTGGCCCCACGAAGCCTGTCTGTTTTTTCTTATCAGTTGGTTTTTCTGCCAGAGAGTTGGCGACAGCTTCGAGCGAGGAGTCACGCTGGCGTCGGGCGAGCGGTCCACCGTGACACACTGTAATTACCGGGTATCTGGCAGCTCGATTGCGGAGTCTCCAGTCAAAAATGCAAAGTCCTCAACGGGCAGTCCCTTGCGAATTGTTGAACCTGGCGGCGTCTTGTTGCTGGGATTTGCGTTCCCGCTGACGAATTGGTGGCGAGCCATTGGGTTCAGTGGGCCTGGAGCCCCCCACCCTTGGGTTGAACCCGGCTGCCGGGTAGCGTCCCGGCCCCGCCAATGAGCGCTGTTCCCCTCGCCGGGCGCAGCGACAGGGGGCGTTGCTGGCCTGGATGTTTCAGACGGCCGCCAGCGCTGTGGGACACACCACATGCACCTCTACGGCACAGGCAGCAAGCGCCAGACCAACTTCATCAACTTCCGTCGTTCATCGTCAACGTCACCACCCTTTACGATCGCGCTTTGACTGTGCATCTCCACTCACTCTATTGTCGTGACCATACCATCGTTCTCCTTCCAAGAATCCATCGTTTCTCGGGCTTGCAATAGACGCGCGGCCCAACTGCCATGTCATAGCCTCAAAGGCCGCAGTTCCGCAAGCATTGCATCACCCGGCCGTCGACTGTCCCCGACAGCGCAGCTGACGCTTCAGCTTCCATCTCGTTTCCCGACGCCGATCCCTAGCACACACACTCCGACATGTCCGAATCAGAGCGGTCGCCGCTCCTCTCTTCTGCTGCCAGCGGCAAAGCCCCCGATACCACCCGCGAAGCCCAAGAGCCCTTTGATGAGACAACCCCGCTATTATCGAGCTCGACCTCGACACCGCGATACGATGGCGAGCGAGACGATGGCGATGCCGCTTCCATCGCATCGCATGCGACGAGCGCGGTCTCGAGTAGATCTGCTAAAGCCAGCTCCATCCGATGGCCCTCCGTCATTGCGATGATCGTGTTGGCGATCTTGGCGTTCGCCGTCATGATGCTCGCCTTTGTTGTCCCCGCCGCGGTCGAAGAGTACGCGAAACAAGCGATCGTCCTCGAGCCCACCAATCTGTCGCTCGAATCCATCACATCAAATGGAGTCCGCGCGAGGATACAGGCAAACTTTCGGTTGGACGCCCAGCGTGTGGCGAATGATCATGTGCGCCGAGTGGGCAAGGCCGCGACGTGGCTTGTGGGAGAGCTCGGGACGGAGGAGACCAAGATCGATGTCTACCTGCCCGAGTACAACAACATGCTCCTCGGCACTGCCGGCGTCCCGCCGCTGAAAGTCAGCATCGTGGAGGGCCGCAACAACGCGGTGGATTTCGTGGCCGACCTCGTCCCTGGGGACGCCGAAGGCATCCGAACGATTGCGAACGAGTGGTTGGAGGGGAGGCTGGACAGCGTCCGGGTCCGCGGGCAGGCCGACATCCAACTGAAAGCGGGAATCATCCCCCTTGGGACACACTCCATCGCGGAGTCTATGACGTTTGAAGGTCAATCTCTCTATCGTTCATTCGCCTCCCTATATCTCGGGGAGAAATCCCTCTTTTAAACCGCTAATAAAATATCGTATGATGACGATATGCCCCTTTCCGAACCGTTGCTGATGAGTTGCGTAGGCGACAAACTGCCTCACATGCCCGAGTATAACATCACGCGGTTGAACTTCAAGGAGCAGCCCATTCCCGGCGACCGGAACGCCATGGCGGCCGACGTCTCGATCACCTCGTTCAACCCGTATCCGGTGTCTCTCGATGTCCCCGGGCTCGCCTTTGAGATTCTTGTGCCTGGCTGCAATCCCACCGACCCAACCATTTTGATCGCGGCCGCAACCACGAGCCGTATCGCGGTACGGCCCCAGTCGGCGGTTCTGGTGGACGCTCGTGGCCTCATTAGGGACCTGCCGGATTCGCTCACTCAGCTCTGCCCCAACTCGGATTCCTCCCCCCTGGACATGATCTTCAAGAAGTACCTCGGCGGCGAAGCGGCAACCGTGTTCGTTCGCGGCCAGAAACAGCCCGCCGGCGACACTCCGGGTTGGCTCGTCGACATCTTATCTAGCATCACGGTGCCTGTGCCGTTCCCAGGACGCTCGTTTGATAACTTGATTCGGAGCTTCTCTCTGGCGGATGTCAATTTCAAGATGCCGGACCTCTCGGCGGAGCCTGACGATCCCGCGTCCAACCCACAGGTATCTGGAACCATCCTGGTTCTCGCGGGGCTCCCGGCCGAGATGAACTTCTCGCTGAATGTCACCAAAGTCCGCGCAAACGCAGATGTCTTTTACAAGGGCGACAAGCTTGGAGAGCTCGACTTGAGGGAGTGGCAGAACGCGAACTCAACACAAACCCCGGCGACTGAGGACCATGAGGCCGAGCTCAGGATTCAGTCGCGTATCGAGGATGCGCCGCTCGACGTGACGGACGCCGATGTCCTCACCGATGTCATTCAGGCCCTCATTTTCGGTGGCAGAGAGGTCATGTTGAGCGTAAAGGCTCTCGTGGACGTCAAAGTCCAGACCATCCTCGGCGAGCTCTTGGTGAAGGCCGTCCCCGCCGAGGGCAAGATCCCAGTAAAACGTCCGTCTCCTTTTTGACCGCGTTTTGAACTCCCGGCCACGCCGCAGACCAACCTCAGTGGCCAACTAACTCGGCGCCTCTCGCAGCCCTCGGCAACGATCTCTTGGGCTCTGCCGCGCCCAAGGTCGGGGCCATCGAGATCACCGACACGAGCCCGACTTCCATATCGCTTCGAGCATCGGTCAATATTACGAATCCCACACCGTACTCGGCACACATTCCTTTTATCAGTATATACATCGAGAATAACGGGACAACCCTCGGCGAGGCCCGCGCAGAGAACGTGCATGTGAAGCCGGGAAACAACACAAACCTGGCGGTGTCGGCAACGTGGAACCCATCAATGGGTGGAGAAAGGGGCATCCAGCGGGGCCGCGATCTGCTGTCGGAGTACCTGTCCGGCTACAACACCACCGTCACGGTGCGCACCCACCACGGCACTTTTCCTGCCCTTCCTGCCCTCGGCGACGCCCTTTCCCGTCTAAACCTCACCCTCCCGGCCCCGCGGCTCCGACTCCCCGGAGACAGCGACGACAACGACGACAACCATGGCGATGACGATGGCGATGACGACGGCAACAACAGCAACAACAACAGACAAGCCCACTTCATCCGCGACGCCACATTCCACGTCCTCTCCTCGACAGCCACCTTCACGCTCGCGTCCCCGCTCCAGCACAACACCATCTTCATCGACGCGGTCAACGCCACGGCGCTGTACAACCACACGGAGCCGATCGGGCGCATCGAGTACGACCTGCCGTTTGCGGCGCCGCCGGGCCTGTCGCTCACGCCCAAGCTGCCCGTCGACTGGTCGCTCGACTCGGTTGGGTATGGGAAACTCAGGGAGGCGCTGGGTGGGAGGATGAAGTTGGATGCGCGGGCTGTGGTGGATGTTAGGGTTGGGAGGTGGAGGGAACGGGTGTGGTATGTTGGGAGGGGGATTGGGGCGGGGGTGAGGTTGTGATTCTTTTTTTTTCGTTTCGTTCCTTTCTTGCTTGTTTTTCTTATGGGTTGGGCCGGTATGAGGCGTTGCGTTTTTAAGGGATACAGGAGGAGTTGATGGGAGGGATATTGGTTCCTATGGGCTATGGTTGCTCCGCGTTTTGGCGTGGTGGTCGAGAGAGGGAAGACACATGGCTTGATGGTGTGGGGGTTCCCGGCATCGGATTCTTATGCGCTGCTTCGTCTGGGACATGTTGTCGAAGACACTGGCAGGTTTTTGTGAACGAGAGAGTTGCGGCTAGACACTGTAGGTATCATGAAGATAGAAGCAGGAGCACTACGGGTTCTGTATTCTGTTTACCTACCTATATCTCCTCGTGGATAGGAGGCCAACAAATGTCACAAGGGGCAGTCCACCCGCTGTGGCGGTGATGGTGGGGCCACCCCCACGTCATCGGACTTTTGCTGCAGCCGATGCGCTCGGCGAGGTGAGAGGTCAACGTGCAGGCGTGCTGGTTCGGTGGCGTGATAACCTATCTCAAGCTGAGAGAAGCAGTCTGTCCAGACTTTAACCCCTCCAGAGTCGAATTTGTTGCGGACTGGGTCTTCTAGACACAGCAGACTTACAGAGTAGAAATACAGCCGGAATACAGAACACTCCGTCTTACAGCAAAACCCACTCTCGAGCCACTGCAGAGCGTGCCAAGCAATCGGTTAGTGGGCCCGCCAGGTGCTTGTAAGACGAACACGGAACGGCACGCCACGGCACAGCTCCAGGTAGCAGCAGCCGTGGCCATCCCCCGTCTTGAACATCGCCGAGCTCGCAGCTCTTGTCGCCCAGATACTTCCAGCAACACGCCAACGAGCAATCGATCCGCGAACACACCGTCGAATCCCCGAAATGTCATCGCAGGACACGCCCTACCGGTAGAACAGAATGCGCGCCGTCCTGCCCGGCAAGCCCGAGTCGCGGCTGCAGGCCCTGGCCTCGGGCTGCTGGGAGTCGAGGCGCATCACCGTGGGGCTCTCCCTCTCTTCTCTGTTTTCCTCTGGCGGGAGATAGGTAGCCGGCTGACTGACTGGTACGCATGCCGCAGGCCTACATCACGGGCAACGCCCTCGCCATCCTGGGCGCCGCGCCCGACGAGCTCCTGCAGACCGTCTACGACGACGACCCGGCCCCGCTGCACGCCGTCGCCCTCGACGAGGCCACGGGCAAGATCGCCGTGTGCACCCGCCGCGCCGTGAGGGTCTACCGCCCAATTGGCAGCGGCCGCGACCTGGACGCCCTGCAGTGGGCGCTGCAGGCTTCGTTTTCCGTCGGAGATGGGGAGGAGGATGGGACTACAGAGGAGGAGGAAGGGGGTGCCGCGACGTCCCTGTCGTGGGGCGCCTCCGAGGAGCTGCTGGTCGCGCACCGCAGCCTGGAGCTGTACCAGACCTCGGAGAACCTGGCGGGCCCCGAGTGTTCGTGGCGGAAGCGCCTGGCCAACCCGGTGCGCCTGGCCAGCCTGTCGTACGATTCGGCGTACATCGCCTCGGTCGGGGAGCACGACAGGCTGGTCAAGGTCTGGCGCAGGCTGAGCTACGGCACGGGCGAGGTGAGGTTTGATTTCATCTACCTGAGGCACCCGCAGCCCGTGACGGGGATCCAGTGGCGCCGCCCGCACCACGTCGACCAGACCATCGAGAACGCGCTTTACACCTTCTGCGCGGACCGTGTCCTGCGCGTGTGGGTCGGCTCGGACAGCCACGGGCATCAGCATCTGCAGCTGTGGGGGACGCTGGACTTGGCGGATGCCATCCAGGGCAAGGCGCTGGGGTCAGCTCCCGAGGATGGCCTGCGCTGGGCCTTTGTCATGCACGGCGGCGACCTTGCGGCTGCGACGGAGAAGGCTGTTCAGGAGGGCGCGCAGTCGAAGGAGGAGGCCGCCGCGCTGGAGCATCTCATCACCGTCGCCAACAGGAGCCCCGAGATTTGCGTGGTCCTGGATGGCCGGGGTCGCATGTCTGCCTGGGCGCTGGAGAACATTGGGTGCAAGACGAGCAAGTCCAACATCTTCAACGTGGTCCATGTCGCGTCGTCCGAGCTGGACTTGTTGAAGGGGTCCTCAGCGGCAACGAGCCCGCACGTCGAGGCCTACAGCTACTGCAACTCTGGGGGGCGCTTGCACATCCTCCTGCACTTCTTTGACGGCCGGGTCGAGGTCTACCGCAGCAACGTCGCCGCCTTGTTCGACCCGAATCCGAAGAGGAGACGGCTGAGCATGGCGGGCATCTGGACGGGCCATTCTGCGCCAATACGCAAGATCGTGCGCAACTTCAGCGGCAGGGCCATCGTCTCGCGCACCGAGCATGGGCAGGGCGTCATCTGGAAACATAGTCTTGATGCCAGGCGGACGGAGCTCGCGCCCCAGGCCGTCATCCCGCCGCAGGGGCACATCCACAGGATGTGTCTGCTCAGGAAGGGTCGGTTCGCGGTCTTTCTCCGCCACGAGGGTATCTCGCTGTGGGACTGCCGGCAAGCGGAGCCCAGGATGCTCGCCGAGAGCAGATACGACGTGCCTGGAAAGCCGCTGTGTTTGCTCATTCTCCCGAGGCAGAAGGTGGAGGACTACACGACGGCCCATATCGCCACCATCACATCGGAGAAGCAGGGCGTTGTCTGGGAAGTCCAGTTCCCCTTTTACTCCCACGCCGGCAACACCGCTCAAGCCACCAACGGAGAAACCAACGGAACTACGCACCCCGAGCCCTCAATCCGTGAATTCGCGAATTTCACCCTCAAAGACGCCGGAGACCTGGCTTACGTCCTCCCCGTCGACCCCGCCGGCGTAACCCCCCACGTGTCAGGCTTCCTCGACGTCTTCGCCCGCGACGTCGCCATCTCCTACACCCACGGCGGGCGCGTCGAGTTCTGGACCGCCCGCGTGGGCCACGGTGACCGGGGCGTCGAGTGGCTCTCGACCTGCTCCATGGAGACGGGCGTGTCTGACCCGGCCCTGGTCAGCGGCAGCACGCGCAAGACGGCCGCGCTCGTCGACGCGGCCCGCTCGACCCTCACCATCTGGGACATCCGCGGCGCCCGCCTCGAGTACACCCAGCAGTTCGAGAACAGCCACACCATCCGCGACCTCGACTGGACCTCCACCCCGGACATGCAGTCCATCCTGGCCGTCGGCTTCCCGCACCGCGTGCTGCTGCTGTCGCAGATGCGCTTCGACTACCTCAACCAGGGCCCCGCCTGGGCCGCCATCAGGGAGATCTCCATCCGCGACTTCACGCCCCATCCCATCGGGGACTCGGTCTGGCTCGGGGATGGGCATCTGGTCATTGGCGCGGGGAACCAGCTGTTTGTGCAGGACCGCCAGTTCGACGCGAGCAGCTCGCTCGTGACGAGCCTGAGGCTGCCGCAGAGGAAGGGCGGGGAGAAGCATTGGGATCTGTTTGATGTGGTGCAGAGGTTGAATGGGCCGTTGCCGGTGTTCCACCCGCAGTTTTTGAGTCAGTGTATCCTGGCCGGCAAGATTGTGCTGGTCCATGCCATTTTGACGGCGCTGAATCGGACCCTGAGGTTTTGGGTCGAGGGCGACGCGGTGGATGATTATCTGGGTTTGGAGCTGGAGGACTTTTACGAGATCGATCATGTGGGTTGCTGTCGCATTTCCTCCCGGTGCTAGTTTTGAGTGCGGTGGCGGTTGCTAACGGTGCGAACAAACACAGTCAACAAAGACGGCCGCGCTCAAGGACCCCGGCCAGTACCTCGCGCGGCGCATGTCGTACGACGAGGGGGACGCGCCGTTCGACGAGGAAACGGCCGCCGAGATCAACGAGCAGCTGACGCGCGTCGGCATCCCGCAGCTGTCGGGCCACGAACAGATCCAGCTGGTCGACATCGTCGAGTGCGTCGGGCTGGTCGAGAAGCAGCGCCGCTCGCTGGACGAGAACGGCGCCCGCTTCATGCTCTTCTTCCGGCAGCACGCGCTGCGCAAGGGCCGCACCAACGAGATCCACATGGGCTGGCGCGAGATCAACTGGGCGTATCACTCGACGAGCCAGGACGTGCTAGTCGATTTTGTGTCGAAGCAGAGCCATGGGCGGATGCTCTGGGAGAATGCGAGGGAGAGCGGCATCTTTATGTGGTTGGCGGATAACGCTGCTGTGGTATGTTCATTTGTGGTTTGGGAAAGGGGAATCGGCTGACAAAAGGAACAGAAAGCCCAATTCGAGGTGATTGCGCGCAACGAGTACACCAAGAACGAGCTCAAGAACCCCATCGACTGCAGTCTTTTCTATCTTGCGCTCAAAAAGAAGACGGTCCTGCAAGGGCTGTGGCGCATGGCGACTTGGAACCGGGAGCAGGGCGCGACACTGCGGTTCCTCGCAAACAACTTTGAGGACCCCAAGTGGCGGACGGCGGCGCTCAAGAACGCGTACGCACTGATGAGCAAGCGGCGGTTCGGTATGTCTTCCTCCACTCCATCCCGTGGTACATACCAGCATAGGTCTGACAAACGAGCAGAATACGCCGCGGCCTTCTTCCTCCTGGCCGACCACCTCCACGACGCGGTCAACGTCTGCCTCAACCAGCTCAAGGACCTGCAGCTGGCCATCGCCGTGGCGCGCGTCTCGGAGGGCGACTCGGGCCCCGTGCTCCGCCGGCTGCTCGAGGAGGAGGTGCTCACCATCGCCGCCCAGGAGGGCAACCGCTGGCTCGCGTCGTGGGCGTTTTGGATGCTCCACCGCCGGGACATGGCCGTGCGCGCGCTGATTGTGAGTGCCGCTGACATGCTTGAAAAGCGACAACAAGTGTTTCTTCTTGCACCCACCTTACTCTCACCCGTCCACGTGTTCCAATCCAGTCAGCTAATCAACGAACCCAGACGCCCGTGTACACCCTCCTGGAAACACCGGGCTCGCCAGACCTCAAGTCGCGGCTGTTCCTGACCGACGACCCGGCGCTGGTGATCCTGTACCGCCAGCTGCGGCAGATGACGCTGCAGACGCTCCGCGGCGCCAGCAAGGTCACGCCCAAGGTCGAGTGGGAGTTTGTGCTGCACAACGCGCGCCTGTACGACCGCATGGGGTGCGACTTTTTGGGGCTCGATCTCGGTATGTATCCCCCCCCTTCACCCCTTCTCTGCGAGATGTGTGTGATGGCTGACGGCTCTGCCGGGACAGTGCGCAACTGGGAGTTCTTCCAGCCGTTTGGCGTCGGCGCCGTCGCGGCCGGGCTGGGCGGCGAGATTGACCCGCTGCGGCTGCTCAAGCGGAGGGGCTCGCTGGTCGTGGCCGACTTGCCTGTGCTGACGTCGCCCGTGGCGGCGGCGGCGCACCAGCTGCCGGCTGAGATGAAGTCGGGCGGGCACTTGCCTAAGACGCCGCAGGCGCCGGCGACGGTGTTTGAGGAGCCGGATGCGAATTCTTTGTTGGATAGTTTTGGGTTTTGAAGAGGGGGGGCCGGGTTTTCCTTGGGCGGTGCGTTGTGTTGTGTGTTGCATAGTTTGGGGTGTTGCGAGTTTGATGGGTTTGATGCGTGTGTTTGGGTACGGGATATTGCGCATTGTTTAGTCAAGGGCATTTGATATTGCGGTAGGGAGTTTGGGCGGCGTCTCGATTTCATGACGATGATAGATGTGCTCGTCGTCGGAGGTCCTGTAGATTCAGCATGCCCGAGGCGGGTTGCCGGAGACGTGTCAAGGGTCGGAAGGTATATAACGTCGACGTTGACCTTAACTACTCGACTTGGCCTCTTTGGATATGAATCCTTCCCGTTTACCTTTGTGTCACTTGGTCCCTGATCTGATATCTGGTCGAATCGACGGCCGTTGCCAGACAACAGGGGCAATGCCGAGATCCGATTTCCTGTTGTGGCTAGCCGTCTCGGCTTTTATTTATTTTATTTTATTTTTTTGACGCTAACGTTGACATGGTGTAACCTCGTAACTCCGATCACCTCACTTCCGCCCTCGCTGTATTATTATTCATCACCCAAGTCTCTGTGAATCACGGCGCCCAGCTGTGTTTGACCCCCATCATCTATGTAGCCGACAACAGCATTATCCCCCCTTTTTGTTTTACCATCCTTCCATCCAACACACCCCTCGCGCCCTCGGCAATGCCGCGCCAAAAACCAAAACCCGCCTCTCCTCCCGCCACCACAACAACAGCCCCATCCTCTTCACCACCACCATCAACATCAACACCACCAACCATGCCTCCCTCCCAGGAAAACCCCGCCAACACCACCCTTTCAGTCCCTCCAAGAAAACACCCCCGCCTCATCCCCGGCCAATCCCTCACCGCCCGCGGCATCCTCGTCGGCCTAGCCGTCGGCCTAGTAATCTGCTTCTCCAACATGTACTTCGGCCTGCAGACGGGCTGGGTCAGCACCATGACCATGCCGGCCTCGCTCCTCGGCTTCGGCATCTTCCGGCTGCTGCGCGCCCGCCTCGGCGAGCTGCCCTTCTCGCCCGTCGAGAACGTGCTCGTGCAGACCGTGGCCGGGAGCATGGCGATCATGCCGCTTGGGTGTGGGTTTGTCGGGGTGTTGCCTGCGATGGGGTACTTGTTGACGGAGGAGGAGCAGGGGCCGATTGTGTTGGGGTTGGGGAAGTTGGTGCTGTGGAGTTTGGGGTTGTGTTATTTTGGGGTGGTGTTTGCGGTGCCGTTGCGGAGGCAGGTCATTATAAGGGAGAGGTTGAGGTTTCCGAGTGGGTTTAGTACGGCCGTGTTGATTGGGGTGTTGCATGGGCAGGGGAAGGGGGAGGG
>FTCG01000358.1_pt1 | contig 16933 bp, 14 predicted proteins | sample 1639641 | NCBI WGS metagenome assembly FTCG01 (sample SAMEA3914864, study PRJEB12502) | metagenome | biome: forest; material: soil | place: USA | collected 2012-03-12 | depth 0.3 m
CCCCATTCCCCAACCAACCCCCTTAAGCCGTCTTAGAGTAAACGCTCAGCCTATTCCCATTCCCGCAGAAGTTATTCGCATTCGCGGCACACGTCATCGAGCAGTCCGAAGCAGGCGCCTCCACGCTCCCCGCGCCAAACCCATTCCCGCAGTAGCACTCGCGCCCGTACTCGGTGCCAAAGTAGTCGTACGCGGCGCAGTACAGCGCGCACGCCTCGAGCGTCATGGTATCCGCGGCGAAGCTGTCGGCCGACAGCGCGCGCACGCCCGTGGCCTCGGTGACGCACTGGTAGAAGGTCCACCCCCCCGCAACGGTGGCGGGCTGGACGGGCCCCGAGGGCGGCGCGGCCGGGTCGGTCTGGTACAGCTCGATGCGGTTGGGGCCGCCGCAGTACTGGAAGGCGTTGCCCGAGCAGGGCATGTTGCAGTCGGCGAGGTCGGCCTCGGCGGAGCCGGCCGCGAGCGTGTTGCCGCAGTAGCACTCGGCCGCGTACTCGGTCGCGAAGTACTTGTAGCCCGAGCAGAAGGCGGCGCAGGCCTGGATGGTCATGTCGGTGCCCGACGCGGTCTGCTTGGCGTCGAGGGCGCGGCCGGCGGTGGCTTCGGTGTAGCAGCCGACGAAGTCGTACGGGGAGGCGGTGGGGACGTGGATGAGGGTATTAGTAGGGGCGGTGGAGGTGGTAGCGGCAGTGGAGGTAGCAGCTGGAGGTTCTTGTTAGAATCTACATGTGAGTCGTGTGGGGTGAGTGGATTCTATTGTCTCACCATCCGTAGAAGAGGCCGTCGTGGAAGAGCTGGCCCCGAGGCTGTAGAGCTGCAGGCGGTTGCCGGCGCCGCAGTAGTCGAACGAGTTGCCACCGCACACCATGCTGCACTCGGTCACAGGGGCCTCGACACTGCCGGCGTTGATAGTGTTGCCGCAGTAGCCTGTAATATGGTTAGCTCGGATCATCTGGGAGGTCAAGGTTGTACAAATTACTCACATTCACGGCTGTACTCGGTCGCGAAGTAGGTGTAGCCACTGCAGAAGGTCGCGCACAAGTCCAGGGTCATGGAGTCATCGGCGTACGTCTTGTCAGAGAGCGCACGGCCGGTGGTCGCCTCGGTCTGGCAGCCGACAAAGGTGTAAGCACCGACGGTAGGCCTGACAGCAAGAGTGCCCGTCGGGGTGGCAGAGGCAGTGGCGGTGCGAGTCGCCGTGGTCGAGTACAGCTCGATACGGTTTCCGTTACCGCAGAACTCGGTCGGGTCGCCGCCGCAGAGCATGCTGCAGTCCCCAGCCGGGGCCTCGGCGCTGCTAGCCTCGACATTGTTGCCGCAGTAGCATTCCCTGCCGTACTCGGTAGCCCAGTAGTCAAAGCCAGTGCAGTTGGCCATGCAGGACTCGAGGGTCATCTCGTCGTAGGCGAAAGCAGCGCCGCCGAGGGCCCGCACGCCCGTGCCCTCAGTCCGGCAGCCGACATACACGTAGCCGCCGACGGTCGGCTTGACGGCCGGAGCAGCGGAGGTGGTAGTGGCGGCAACGCTGGTCGAAACCGTGGACGAAGTGGTCGTCGAGGGAGCAACGCTAGACACGGTAACAGCACTGCAAGAGGGACCAGTGAACATCTCGGCGCAAGTGCCGCCGAGGTCGCTGGCCTTGTTGAAGTCGTCGGTATAGGCAGTGGCGCCCGAGCCGGCCGAAACGCTGATTCTGGCGTTGTAGCTCAGACCGCCAGGGATGGTGAAGCTTGCCGAGTACCAGGTGTACTGGCCGACGCAGGAGCCCTTGTCCATGGGGACTGTCGCGCCGTTCAGGGCCGGGACCGGGTTGCCGTCGAATGTGTTGCGGGGCGTCAGGTACGAGACATCCAGGGTCACGGGAAGGTCGGCGGCGTCGTTGCGGACCTGTCTCGCCGTCAGCATCGCCACGCTGATTGGGATCAAGAATTAAACTTACCAGGGCAGCCACAGTCAGCGCTCCACTAGTCTGGAGCAGGCAGCTCTGCGTCTTCTGCAGGACGATGGCGTCGGAGAGCGGGTAACCGTTGCCGTTGTTGTTGTACGCCTGGCTCGGGGCGTCGTTGAAGTTCACGACGAGGGTGAACGACGAGATACCAGAGGCAGCGGGGATGTTCGCCGTGATGGGGAAGAGCTAGGACGGTCAGCATTAAAACCAAGCGGCGTCGGGAACGTAGACATACAGCAAAGGAGTCATCAAGTCCGGTCGCGACACCCTGCTGGGTGGCAGTCACGGAGCAGGTGGTGGACGAGCCGCAGCTGTTTCCGCCGTTCCGGTCCTTCCAGGTGAGGACGACGTTCTGGATGGAGGTCGCGGGGACCGTGGTCGTCCGGACTCGGATGTAGCCGGTCAGCTGGAACTGGCCGTTGGAGCCCAGGGTGAGCTGCATGCCGAGAGGCTTGACGGCGTAGGGCGTGATGACGTCGGTCAGGGTGACGCCGTCGGGGACAACCTCGATCATCTTCTGGAGCATGGCGGCGCAGGTGTTGCGGTAGAAGGTCGGATCGGCCATGGCGTTGATGGTGACGTTTCCGTCCGAGTTGAAGACCTTGAAATCCGAGTTGCGGCCAACACCAACCGAAGCCCCGGAGACAAGCGGGTTGGTGGTGGTGCCGGCAACGTACTCGGCGGCGACCTTGTTGTCGAAAGCGGCGTTGGTCGAGTCGAAGGCGACCTGGCCAACGGCGGCAGTGACGATGGTGGGAAACTCGGTGCTGTGAACGGAGCCGAGAGTGTGGCCGCAGGCCACCAGCTGGATCATCTCGGCCTGGGTGAAGGTCATGCGATCAAACGCCTGCTGGAAGGAGAGGGCCGAGTTCTGGGGCTGCGGGACGCCACCCAGGCCGGCCTCTGTCGCATCGACACGCCCGAATCGCAGGGGAACGACGGGGCCGCCGCACGAGCGGACCGAGGCGTAGACTCCCGCGGCGATCAGGTCGGCCAAGCTGGACCTGGTGGACAGGTAGTTGGCCAAGAACGAGAGCGTGGTGCCGTGGCCGGGGCCGGTGTTCTCGCCGTTGTTGAGCTCGAACTGGAGCGAGCCGTCGAGGCCATCGGTGCCGAAGTACTTGTTGTGCGGCGCCATGTCACTGGGCAGGGTCAGCCACCATCTTCTCATCACAAGCAAGTGCCACTATCACGCACTGGAACCCCACGCGCAGCCACTCGCTCGCCGTGATGCGGCCAGGGCCGGCGGCTTCATTGTTGCAGGGCGTGATGATGTCGTTGAACAGGCTCCCCTTGACGCCCTGGAGCTGGAAGACGATCTCCTCCAAGTGGTCGGTCGAGGCGGGCCATGTCGGGTCAGCCTTGCCGGGCTGGGCCACGAGGGACAGGATCGCGGCAACGACAGATGCTTTCGTTCTCATGCTGGGCGAGGCTTCAAAACATTAAATTAAGATGATAGGTAATAAAAGACAGAGCCAAAACGAAGGACAGGCTCTCCCGGTTGCACGACACCCAACCCGTGACTTGGTAGCAACGAATTGACGGCGCAAGGCGAGCTGGAGCCAAGAGGAAAGCGAGAGGAATAAGACCGGAACGGTCAGGGTCGGGGCAGAGCTGGCGATGAAGTATCGCAGGCTGGACTCAGGCGATCGACATGTTGGGCACTGGTGTGTTTTTCCCACCACATCCCGCTGCGCTAGGGGCCACCGCTCCGGCGCTCAGCCGTGAGCGCGCGGGCAGGCATGGGACGATTTGGCCGACCCCTTGCGCCTAGACCCCGGATCCCAGCGCGCGTCCCTGTCAGTTCGTATTTCCGCAGGGTCTTGGGGGTGGGGATTCCCAGGTCCAAGGGACGCCAAGTGCGCGATCCCCTGAAAAGCAGCCGGCCTGATTGGCCCGTGTCTCGCCTGGGCTCCAGCTTATCGATTCCGCCTCAGCCGCATCCCGTCCGTTTTGGTGGGTTGTTCGCGGTCGGTGGAGCCCGCCGAGCCCGAGCATTGGCAGAAACCTCGCCTGACCCTGTTGGTATTGAATTCTGGCCTGCAGGTTTTGTCGATTTGGACCAGCCTGGCTCGCCTGGGCAGCACAAGCCACGTCAACTGGGCTGCAGGCCTGCAGGAGCCCGTGATTTTCTTCGACTCGGATGGCCGGGCGGGTCCTGCTGGAGTCTTGCTGGGTCCAACTTTCTCTCTTGCCCCGCCCTACGGCGCATCCGACATCCGATGGGCTGCTGCAACTTGGCAGAGTTGGCCACCACAGCGAGCACTGCGCGGTTGTGCGGCAGCTCGTGTCTGCAGGCTGCTGCAGCGCTGCAGTCGATAGTCGATAGTCGATAAGAACGTGGGAGGGGTCCATCCCAATTCTTTTTCCGTGCCCCCCAGTCCGTGTCGATCCCCCAATGCCGTCGCTCCCGATCTTGGTTTCGCCGTCTTGGCACTCCTCCCATGGCTCCGATCCCACGTGGAGGAGCGGCGTTCCAAACCACAGGGTCGGAGTCCGTAATCAGTGTTGACGTCGACATTATTGGGCGTCGTGGCTCGAGAGATGGCTTGAAGCCTGCCGCTGAGGCGTTTGGCTTTTGTGGCGCGAGATTCCCGAGCTGGAAGTGGAAAGTGGAAAGAAACCGGGGGGTTCCACAATTGGGTGATTGAGCGCTTCCATCGTTGCTTGTCAACGGCTGGCTGCCTTGCGCGCCTTCCACACTGGTCAGCCTTCTTTAAAGAACTCGAAAAAACACTTGACTCCAAAAGTGGCCAGTTTTGTGCCCGAGGAACTGCACAGATGAATGACCAAGTATCATTCCTCGCTCAACCGGGACTGCTCTTTTCCCTTGACGCCTCTTATCTTCCATACGAAGACCACATCCGACGGCAACCATCGCCGAAAGGTCACGCTAGCGGCAACCAGACGAGCCAGAGCACCGTGTTCTCTCCGGTCAGAACCTGCCCGTGGAAATGCACCTTCTTCGGCCTCGAACGAGCTGATCGTGTCGCCCCTCTCTGTCGGCTCCGAGCTTCACTCTCCGAAGGCCGCCACACGGAGGTATCCGAGACTCTCTCTTATCTGCCGATGAAGCTCGCTCCGCACTTGTCTCCACCTCTAACGGCTCCTTCTTCAATAGTCCACTTAGGACGGTCGCGCCAAAATTGTGTATAAGACACGAGAATGGCTGCGAGGACTCTTCGGCGAGCGGTGGTCAGGTCGGGCCGCTGAAAAGGGGCAATGTGTTCCTTGATTCTCACCTACCCACTCTGCAGCCAAGGACTGAGGCGTATGTCAATTTTGTGATCTCCGTAAACAGGCAGTAGATCCAGTCGGCGGCAATTCTATTGCTCTAAGAAGCGGTGGAAGCCCGTTCTCTACCCCCGGCCTGATGTGAAGGATAAGATACGATGCGCCGGCTGCAGCGACAACAATATCGGGCTCAGGTACGAGAGATAGCTACTCTCGAGCTACTCCACACTGCCGGCTTGTAGGTCTTGGCCTAAGCGGGCAGTGTCCATACTACTATGTAACAACCTGGAGGCTGGAGAAGCGATGGAGACAGGTTCGCCGCCAATGCAACTTGTTCATTCGCTTATGTCTCGATTATGTCAGCGCGCGCGCCTAGCTCCATGCTTGTGAGGCGGGGCTGCGACCGGACTCCGCGGCACCGCCAAACGGACTCCGTCCCCGGTTGTGATAACCTCAGCACCCACTGACATTGTTGACAAGGCGGACAAGGCGGCCAAGGCGACGCGCAATGCCGCGACAGAGAGGACCTGGCCATCTGGGGCCCTTCGGCAACGCGTGCAGGAACTGCTTCAAGGCCAAATGCAAATGCGTTGCGCGACCCGATGGCCCCGGCTGTCAGCGATGCCACCGACTGAAGAAGCCGTGCCAGCCCTCCGACTCGACAAGGACGGGTGCTCTTCGCAGAAGAGACTCGGACCGGGTTGCCCAGCTGGAAACGAAGCTTGATGGGCTCATTTCGAGGTTGGAGGCCAGGCCGAGGAGGAAGAGACCACCTGCAATTTCAAGTGCAAAAAATAAGGGGCAGTCTTCGAGGGCCGTGGCGGAGGACGAGGACGAGGACGAGGACGAGGACATGGATGAGGAGGATAGTGACGATTACTCAGACGAAGAGAATGTGGATGATCCAGACGGCGGGGAAGACGACGATGGGGAAGATGACCATCATCGCGTGCAGCCAAGCCCCCCTGTTCGCGACGATGAGGCTAGAACGGTCGAGAACGAGACGGAGGTCTTGGGTGTGTTTCGATCACATATGTTGCCACACTTCCCATTCTTCTCTCTGGACGACCGATATCATGTACCTGGCGGAGTCTATCAGCTCGCAAGCGAACGACCCTTTCTGTGGCGTGCTATCCTCTGCGTGGCGTCGCGGCATGGCAGGACCACCAAGGGTGTCGAGCTCAGACATGCGCTGTACAAGGCGCTGCTGTGCCCAGACTCGGACGCAGACCGGATGGATCTCCTGCTGGGCCTCCTCACCTACCTCTCCTGGGGCTGGGACCACAGCAAGCGCATCTCACGGCTTACTCTGCAGGCCATCTCGCTGGCCTGCGAGGTGATGCCCAGCCCCAACCCGGAGCCGGCATGTGGATTCGACGCTCGCTCTCTCCGCCTGCCCAACGTCGATGGCACGGCCGGCAACACCACCGGCGGTTTCTTGGAGCGCAATCGTGCGGTCCTCGGCTGCTTCGTACTCAGCTCCGCCGCGGCCGCCTTCCTCGACCACAGCATCGACGCGCTGCGCTGGACGCCACAGCTAGACGAAAGCCTGGCCGCCCTCGACGCCAACGTCCGCGAGTGTCCCTCGGACTCGACCCTCGCCGCCCAGGTCCGTCTGCAGCTCCTCTCCCAGAAAGCCGTCGACATCCGCCGCCAGCAGCTGGGCCAAGCCCACGCCCAGGTGCCCGCGCTCGCCGCGTCCGCCGGCGGCGCCAACGACCACCTCGTGACGCTAGCGGTCCTCCACGCCGACGCCGAGGCCCTGGCGCTGCGGCCGCCCGCGCCGTCCGTCCTCCACGCCGTGGACGCCGCCTCGCGCAGCCGCCACCTGGCCCACGCGTCGGCGACCGCGCTGGCCATCGGCGCGACGCGCTATCAGATCCTCGCGGCGCAGCCCTTCATCGTGGACCACTTCGGCGCGCTCACCTCCAAGACGGCCAGCCGGCCCAGCCGCGGGGAGCGCGCGGGGTGTCTGTGGGCGTGCGTCGACGCCGCGCAGGGCTGCGCCGCCAGCCTGTTGTCTCTTGCGGACGCCGACTTTGCCGGCGTCTCGCTCGTCCAGTGGGCGCAGCTGGTGCGCGGCCTGGCGCTGCTGCACTTTGTCACTGTCGCGTGCCGGGACCCCTACCCGTTCTGGGACCGCGCGGCCGCGCGCGCCGCCGTGGACGTGCCCGCGCTGTTGGAACGCGTTGCCGAGAAGGTGGTCGCGGCCGCTGCGGCGGCGGGTGAGCAGCTGGGGCCTGTGGGGCTGGAGTCGGAGGGCTCTCTGGCCGGCGTCGCGTCGAGATTGCGCGGCTTCGGCGCGCAGGTGAGGGAGGTCATGGCGGGGGAGGGGGCGGAAGAGGCCGGTCAGGGTATGAATGCCAACCGTCAACCGGCCGCGCTTCCGTGGATACACGACTCGGGGGCCTCGAGCACATGGCGCGTGTCCCCGTGAATAACTGTCTTGCATTTCGAAGAGCGCCATGAGTCTGTCTGTCAACTGGAATGTTCAATCGACGCACTACAGGATGGCTCTGAGTAATGATGAACCGGAGGAGGACAGGGTGGCGGGTATTTGAAATCATTTCTCAGGGGTGAAGAGGCATTGATATTGTTCTAGAGAATGGGATACATTGGGCGGTTAAGTAGCACGTATGACCAAGTTACCAACAAGTCTTGGCAAGAATCTGCCTCAGACCTGCTCTGCACCTTTCTAGCTTCTTCTCTTGCAAACCGTCCATGGCTGTCTCCTCGGCCTTTACGTCTTGACCGTTTACGTCTCTCTGAGGTATCCCCTCTGCCTTCTCTCCCTAACTGTTCGCCTCCTTCTGGCTCTTCATCCTGTGGATATTCCCATTGCCCAGGCCAAAGGTGCAAAAAATCGTAATTATAGCCGTCGCAACCCCTAGCCACATGACCTGGTCGGCAGCGTTTGCGTACGATTGCACGGCTGCTGATAGACCCTCGGGGTTTAAACCTATATCCCTCAGGGAACGAGCCCCGGCGTCGATAATAGTCTCTGGGTCAACGTTGAGACTGGAAGCGCGGCTTTCCAGCTCCCTGCGGAGGCCGTTGTTGAAGATGGCGTTGGCCACCACAAGGAAGACGGAGCTACCCAGGTTCTGCGCAAAGAGGACGATGGACATGGTCTGAGGAACTTGCTTGAGGGGAACGTGGGCTTGCACGGCCACGAAGGGCTAGACGACATTGCAGTTAGGCACGGCTGAGAAAACGAAAAAGCGGGAAAAGTCCAGGGGCGGGCTTACACTCGAGGACCCCCCACCGGCCCCCAAACCGTAGAGCACCTGGTACCCGATCCACTTCGGAGCAGGGGTCGTAGGATCCAGCGTCGTCAACGCTCCATACCCGGCGGCGGCGAGGACGCTGCCGGCGATAATCCACGGCAGGCAGTAGCCCGTGGTCTGCGTCATCTGGCCCGTGACCATGGTCGCGACGACGATGCCGAACGAGGCCGGTAGCATGTGTACGCCGCTCATCAGGGGCGAGTCGTTCCGGATGGCTTGGAAGAAGATGGCGAGGTAATAGTCGGCGATGAGGACAACGGCAAGCTTGAAGAACTGCGTCAGAGCGGCCGAGCGGATGACGGGGTTCGACACCATCGCCAGCGGGATCATGGCCCCTTCGCCCTGGCGCCGCTCCCAGACGACGAAGACGCAGGCCGTAGCGAACGCGCCGACAAGGAGCCCGATCACCACCGAGCTATTCCACGCATACTGGTTCCCGCCGTACTCGAGTGCCAAGAGCAGCATGATAACGGCGGGGCTGACAAGAGCGAAGCCGGGCAGATCGAGCGCCTTCAAGGCAGTAGCGAGGACCTCCCTCGGCGGCGGCTTCTGGTGGGCTTCGGGGATGTCGTTAAGAAACACGCCGCCTATGACCAGCGGGGCGCAGAGTAGATTCAGGTAGAAGACCCAGCGCCAGGAGGCGTTGGTAGTAAAGGCGCCGCCGATGATGGGCCCCAGGGCGAGGCCGAGCTGGCCGATGCCGACGTTGATGCCCATGACGGCCGGACGGCGCTGCAGGGGCAGCACGTTGGCCACGGTAACCAGCGTGCCGTTGAAGATGCCGCTAGATCCCAGCCCCGCAATGGCGCGTCCCACGATGAACATTGTGCTCGAGGTCGCCGCGCCGCAGAGGGCAGAACCCAGCTCGAACACAACAAAGAAGCAGATGAAGGACAACTTGAGCGGGAAGTAGCGGTAGATCTTGCCGCTCAGTGGCGTGAAGGCAGAGCTTCCGAGCTGGTACGCGCTGCCGTACCAGCCGATGTCGAGGAGCGAGTTAAAGCGCGACGTGACGGCGGGCGTCACCGTCGACATGACGGCCAGGTCGAGGAAGACCAGGAAGTAGGCCGTGACGACGGAGGCCAGGATAGACCAGAGGTGCAGGCCCTGGGGGAATACATGGACAAACTCGGGGGGTTGTGCCGCGACCGTGGCCTCGGCCTCCTGCGTGGATGAGCTGGACGCATTGCCGTCGACTTTCTGGTCTTGAGTTTGTGTGGGGGTGTCGATTTGCAGAAGGGTTGAAACCACCCCTTCCAGAGCAGTCGAAGACTTTGTGGCGCCCATCACTTCAAGGTCGTGCTGGTGGACGAGAAGTATTTTGTTCGTGAAAGCCTTGATTACCCAGGTAGTACTAAACTAGAAAAGTGTAAGAGCAAGGGCAAACAACCAAAGTTTTGCTCATATAAGAATCCTCAACTGGGCGGGGGTGGAATCCGTGGCAAACCAAAAGACATTACTACTACAAACAATCAAAAGTTCGATCTCTACTTATCTTTGCCTCGGTATCGCCTCGGGAACTTGCTTGCGGCCCTTTGCAGGTGGTCGGCTTCTCTTTTATGCTGGCTCCCTACATTGCGGTTTTCATGCTGACCAATGGGACAAGAACGGACTCCGTCCCCGGACTTCAGATTTCACATCATGACGGAGTCGGAGAACTCCGCGGTTCTAGACTACCTAGGTAGCCAATGTCAACAATGAAGGCATTGCCTCGTGTCGATTGGAGGCCGGTATGCGCTGGTATCATTTGAAATGCATCTCATGCCATATGGCGATAGTAAAGCACCAGAGGAACAGAAATCTTGACAATCTACCTAGTTTACAGCCAGGGAAGAAGAAGATGAAGAAGCGTGATGTTGGTATCAAGTAAAACTAAGGCAGTGACACAACAATCTTCGCAGCCGACACGCCCTTCTTCTGGGCCTCGATACCATCCTGAATGGCGTCCAAGCCCCGTCCCACTACCTCGGCCCTGGGAGCGCACACAAACTGCCCCGTAGCGAGCGCCTCGCTCATGTAGTCCTGATACAGGCGACTGACGGTGCTCTCAGGGTTCACCTGGTCCTTGATCATAACAAACTTGATCTCGACGCCTGTGAACATCTTGCGCAGGGCGAGCCGCGTGAACAGGACGCTCATGTTGGCGATCAGCCCCGGGATGACCAAGCCCCCCGCCAGCGTCTCGGGCTCGCGGCGCGACCCGCCCGCCAGCGCGACAAACTTGCGCGTCGGCAGGTCGGGCCACCTCGCCAGGCGCTCCTTGATGACGGCCGCGCACGTCTCGTGGGCGCCCTGCCCGACCGTCATGCAGGCCGCGAGCTCGTAGCCGGCCGTCGCGGCCGCCAGGTCGCGCACCAGCGTCGCGCTGTGGTAGTCGAGCACGTGGGCGGCGCCCAGCCCGCGCACGTAGTCGAAGTTGTGCGGCGAGCAGGTCGAGATGACGGCGTAGCCGGCGCCCCTGGCCAGCTGGATGCCGCACGAGCCCAGGCTCGAGGCGCCGCCCGTGATGATGACGCAGCGCCTGTACGCGGCGCCGGGGCGCGGGTTGGCGGGCGGCGGGACCGTCGGCGCGTCGAGCGCGCAGTAGTCCTTGGAGAAGAGGGCGAAGCCGGCGGTCGCCAAGCCCAGGCCCAGCACGGCGGCTTGCTCGTCCGTCGCCGTGGCGGGGGGCTTGCAGATGAAGTACTCGCGCAGGACCGGGTACAGCTGGAAGGCACCCTCGGCGTGCTGGCCCGACTCCTTGCCGATGACGGCGGCGTGACCCGTTACCCTGTGCAGCCACAACTGTGAGCAAGTCTCGATTGCTGCGAACAGATGCGAGTCCTTACCTGTCGCCAACCTTGAAGCGCGTCACGTCGGAGCCGACCTCGACGATGGTCCCGGCGCAGTCGGTGCCTAGAATAGTCGGGTAGGTAAGGTGGGGTGCGAACATGGCGCCGACGTACTGCATCCACCAGTCGAAGGGGTTGATGCCGACTGCGCCATTCCTGATAACGACCTGGTCCTTGCCCGGCGGCGTGTAGGGCGCGTCGTCGACCTTGAGTGCAAGCACCTTCTTGTCTACCTGCCAAGCAGCTCGGTTCACGTAAGCCATCCTGATGGACAGACGGACAGACGACTACCTAGGTAACGTTAGGTGCGTGCCTGAAAGCGTGAGCGTGCGATGTTGAGAGCTGGAATGTGGTGGAGAGAAGGGGCGGGCTGCAGCACGTCGAGGGGGGGGGGAAAAGGAGAAGAGGGGAGGTCCCCCGACGCAAGCTTTTCAATGTGATGGGCGGGTGAGTGGTCAGACTCATTCATGGTCAGAATTGGAAGTATTGCGCCCGCGTGTCTGGCGGACTTCGTTCCACGTTCCACGGCTTAGAACCACCCGGCAATCGGGTCGGAGTCCATGCCAGAACGTCGGAGTCGGAGTCCGTTTCCGTTTCCGCGCTGTCAAGTGCTCTTTGTTCGCGCGGCCTAACTACGTCCCGGCTCGGGCCGCATTCCCAACTCCCGCTCGCCTCCCGCACGGCATGATCAAGGGTCCCCAAACCAGCAAATCATGGGGCAAGGAAGCACCAATGGCGAGGGACTCAGACTTTGACGCCGAGCCTGCGATGATGATCTATGTCGAGTAGTCCGAAAAGCTTGCCTCTTAAGGAAGCTTGCCTTAGGGGTAGACAGGCTGCATCTCTTCACGTTGCATGACTGCGTTCCTGTGAGCCGGGGCCGCTCACGAGTCCCGCTTCTAAACCAGGAGGTGTGGTCGGGTCGCTCGCAGACTGCTTGCTTTAGAGAGCCGAGCTTCAACCCAGCACCAGACTCTGCGTTCACAATGCTGGGTGTGTGAGCGTTTATGTGCGTATTTTCCAAGACCGGATGTCAACAGTTGTCAAGACGATTGCTGCCAACTTCGCCGCGGGAGGTTTGCGTGTTTGCTACGTACGGGAAGCGGCAGCTGGTGCCTGCCTTTCATCCAAACACGCCTCTCCAGGCACCTGCCGCCGGCACTTCTCCAGCACCTTCCGCAGCCAGTCCATGAATCCAGTTTCCGCCTGCTCCCTCCAACAAACAACAACGAGACCCCTCTGGTGTATCGGTTAACATAGCGGATTCTCATTCCGTTGCGCGGGGTTCGACTCCCCGGAGGGGTATCTTTTTTGCCAGTCCTACTCCATGGGACCAACAGCTCATACCATCAAATAAAGTCGGCAAGGACCATCTGCGGCGTAATCCCTCGTTCCCCAATCAAGAACACACCATCTCCCAACACCACCAACAACTTCCACAAACTCATCCCACAAAAACACGTTCTATTCCCCTCCCCCAATCCGTATAGTACATTTCCCCTCCCGGTATTATACAACCACCCCTTCCCCCCCCTCCCTTTATCCCCCCTTACGCACTCAACCTCTTCCGCCCCTTAACCCTCCTCCTCATAAGCACCTTCTTCCCCCCCTGCGTACGGATCCTGCTCAAAAACCCGTGTCTGCGCTTCTGCACCAGCCGCGAGGCGTTGCCCATGGTCGGGCGCGGCCCGCACCGGATCTGGCTGGCGCACCCGCCCAGCGCCGGGTGCGACGTGATGGCCGACTTGGCGAGCACGTCGAGCGTCGTGGCGGCGTCGGTTGTCTGTTGGAGCTGCGGCTGTTGTTGCTGGAGGGTCTGGTTCGGGGCGCGGAAGATGGGGGAGGGGGTGGTGAGGGTTGGGCGGAGGGTTGGGAGGTGGGAGAAGGTCCTGCGGTGGAGGGGTTAGTTATTATTTGAGGGATTGAGGGTGTTGAAAGGTTGTGTGCGAGGCGTACCGTGCAGTTGTCGAGGTCGCGGGCGTGGGAGTGCAGCGCGGGAGGAGCTGGGCGGTCGGCCGCCGCAGGGCCGCCTGGAGCAGCCGAGACTGGAGGTTGACGCGGGACATGCTGACGCAGGTCTCCGTTCTGGTTGTTCGGCTGGGCGGGCGACCGGATTGCTTGCGGTATCGTGGTGTTATGATACGCCGCTGCAAGTCGGGCCAAAGTTTTGGGTGAGGTTCGGGTCTGAGGTTCCGCTGCCGAGCGAGCATTTCGAAGGTGCAGTCAGCTGGCAGGGGCAAGTTGACAGCTGCCAATATCACCGAACCAGCCCACCACAACCCACCACCACCTACAACCTACAAGCCCGAGATACAGCAGAAGGGGGTTAAGCGCTCCTGATAGAAACCGAGAGAAAGTGCGGTGCTTGATTTCAAGCTGGAACACTCATCAAAGGAACTTTCAGCGTCTGATCTTCAATACAGGGTTAGGGTTGTGGTTCTTCACACCATTCGGTCCCCCCAACTCCCCTAGCCAGAGACGGGAATCACAAGCGATAACCGATGAACAACAAGTCCGATCTCCCATAAATTGCCCTAAAGCCAAAACAAATCTTACAAAACCCAAACCCCCCATCTACAGCTCATCCCTGCCTGTCGCAGTCGCGACGTCCGCCTTCTCGTCCACCTCCGCCTTCGCAGCCTTCACCTCCACCTTCTCCGTGGGCTGCCAGTTCAGCGCCTTCAACCGCTCCGACAGAATCGGGTGCGAGAAGTTGTAGCTGGCAAACATCCAGTCGGCATCCATGGTGCTCAGGTTCTGGATCTGCAGCTTGATGAGCGAGCGCGCCAGCTCCGTGCGGTAGCCGAGGCCGTTGGCAAACTCGTCCGCCTGGAACTCGAACCGGCGGCTGAGGATGTTCATCAGGAGCTTGATGACGTTGTCCATGGGGCCCAGGACGTCCGAGAACAGCAGGAATCCGACGATGATGGGGTGCTGGTTGATGAAGCCGAAGTCGGCGTAGAGAGACTTGTTGTTGACGAAGACGGAGAACAGAGCAAAGATGTAGAAGAAGTGAGCCTAGAAAGACGTTAGCGCTATCGTATGACAAAACATTTGTTCGGACGACTCACCTGCGAGATGCCAAAGAGCTTGGTGGTGTGGCCCAGGCTCCAGTGGCCGAGCTCGTGCGCAAGCACCGCGACAACCTCCTCCTTCTCGCTCTTCTCGATCAAGGTGTCGTAGATGACGATGTGCTTCTTCCAGGGCAGGCCGAAGAAGTAGGCATTGCTGTGGGCGCTGCGCTTGCTGCCGTCAATGACGTACAGCTCATGGAGCGGGAACTTGAGCTTCTTCGCCAGGTCCTCGACATCCGTCTTCAGCTTACCCTCCTCTAGGGGAGAGAGCTTGTTGAACAGCGGGAGGATGACGATGGGATAGATGGTGATCATGAAAACCTGCAGGCCGGCGCCGAACATCCAGAGATAGTAGAAGAACTGGCTGCCCGTCTTCTTGATGATGGCGAGGAACCCGGCCAGGATTGGGGGCGTGAGAACGAAAGCGAGGATGTTGGTCTTGATCATGTCGGTGATGAAAAGCTTAGGCGTCTGCTTGTTGAACCCAAATTTCTCTTCCAGAACGAACGTGTTGTAGATGCTGGTCGGCAGTGACAGGACCTGGTTGATGACAATGAAAGACAGGATGAAGACGATCGAATGCGAGATCTCGCCGGTGAAACCGGCCGGCGCGAACCGGAGAAGAAGGTCGCCTGACCATGACCAGAGCTTGGGCAGAACATCAAAGTGGTAGAAGGCGAGATTCTGGAGTTGTCCGTAGAGGCCGCTGAAACCCGAGAACTTGGCCTTGGCCCGTCCGTAGGCCTGGCTCTTGTCATAGACCTCCTGCGACACCTCGTGTTCCAAAACCTTGGGCGGCTTCGTCTGCTTCAAGACTTTGTATTGGCGGTAGCCGAGAAAGGCTTCGAGCATCCACTGGCCGACGGAGAAGCCGATGATGAGCTTCTTCCACGGGAACAGCGGGCGGTCTAGGAACCGCGCGAGGCGCTGTGGAACACGGTGTTAGTCGGCAGTCATGAATGAGGCGATCGGTGGTGGGAGAGCGTACCTGAAGAATATCCATGGCGGCGGAAGAGGCCGCGACTGTCCAGCTGTCGCGCTTCCGAGTCAACGATGGGGGGTTGCAGGTAGGAGGCTGAAAGAAGGACCCTGTGGTAAGCACGGGAGGAACAAGCTGTCCTCGCGCGACGCGGGCAGGCTTCCGTTATCGCAGGAAACAAGTTGATTGGCTGTTATTCTCCGGCTGTGGGGCTGGCCTGGCAGGCATCCGAGCCCCACCACACCCGACGCATTTCGGTTTGCTGGAACAGACAAACACGGCTCACAAGCCACCTCCCTTCCCCTAAAATCCACAAAGCATTCTTCGTTTCCATTGTCCTGTCCAACGCCCCTGACTGCGTGCACGAGTGGCTTGAAAGTACCCTTGATCTGAAAGGGAATCTATCGTGTCCCGGCTCGAAACTCGACTCCAGTGTGTACTTGAGAGCCTCTCACCCCAACTTACTGCCTCGATATCCTCATGTTCGCCCGGACTCGTTCGAGCAGCTGTTCTCTTGTATCCGAGTTTTGAGGGTGCAGGTTTCTCTGTCTCCATGTCAGTATGGACTTTACGCTCTCGTATCTGAACCGAGACCTACAGCGGCGAGCCATCTCCGCAAGTCTTCTCTGGACCAAGTTGCCGGGTCGCCCTTGGGATCTGGTTGCGCAGGGAACATGTCCCCTCCCCAGATGGCCCACACAGCCACACCTGTCACCAAGCCAGTGAAGGCTTCCAGACGTCAACACGGCAGACGGAGGGTCGTTTTGGGTGGCGCTGCATACCAAGGAAGGCGTTCTGGAACAAGCAGAATGGGTCAGAACATGGGCCGCCCTGAGACAGGTGAGGTGCAACTCTGAACTCACCTTTGATTTCATGGCTTTGTCGAGTGCCGTCGGCATCTTGAAGACTCGAACTGCGCGGCGACCTTTGTTGTAAACACAATATCTCTGCAAAACAAAACGAATGGCAAAACAAGCGCAGCAAAGAAGACCACGATTTGGGGAGCCCGACGATGAAGAGCGATGCCAATCACATACCTGTCAACATGTGCTCGTCGTTCGACTCAGAGAGCCAGCGCCACAGGCCGCGTCATGAGCCACACCAGAAGCTCTGACCACACCCGCCCCGGCCACCGGCCACCCGGCAAACCGTCAGATGCATCTGTCGGGGTGCCACCCCACTGGGGAAACCCACACAAAATAATTTCGAGAAATCCAACCCGAAGCCTTCAACCGAGTCCCCCTCCAGACCAGTCCAGGAACCTCGACACAGCCAGCCAAAATGCCTCAGGAAATCGGCGACATCAAGAAGGTGCGAATTGGTCTTACTGCGGTTATGCGGTTTTGTGGCGAGTCCCGACGGCGTACTGACATTTTGGCCCAGTTCATCGAGATCTGCCGGCGGAAGGACGCTTCTTGTACGTTCCACACGAAGTGACCGATCGAGCGAGGAATTGGTGCAGGACGGTTCTGACAGTGGTGTTTTTGCGCAGCCGCCCGGATCAAGAAGAACAAGAACACCCAGCAGATCAAGTTCAAGGTCCGCTGCCAGAGGTTCCTCTACACCCTGGTCCTCAAGGA
>FTCG01000328.1_pt1 | contig 16541 bp, 15 predicted proteins | sample 1639641 | NCBI WGS metagenome assembly FTCG01 (sample SAMEA3914864, study PRJEB12502) | metagenome | biome: forest; material: soil | place: USA | collected 2012-03-12 | depth 0.3 m
CTCAGACTCCATCCGGAATCCTTTGTTGTTATGGCGTTATTGTCCCCCGGCAATTGCAACGGCTCCGTCCAACCCCGTTCCAGCATTTCCTTCTCCGCATCGACTCCTCCTCGGCGTGGAAAACCGAAACCGACGATGGCAACTCAAGCTATGCCGCTTTGCTCCGTCCATATCGTTTCTGTCCTGATGTTGCGACTGCGCTAGTTGTTAAACCCGGCCGGTGAGTGGACAGAGACCGTCTTCAGGGGTGTTGCGACATCGACCTGCGGATGTCGTGATCAGCCGAGAGCGGCCCTAAGCAGCCGCAACAACGGGGTTAAGCCGTGACTCCCGACACCACGGCGCCGGATTGCGCCGACACCCCGAGAAGGAATTGGGGTTGGATTTTCTTTTGATGCCCGCATGCAGGTCGTCCAGGATCTGTACCCTTTCGTCTTGGTAGATCGGTCCAACTCCAGTCTTGTCACTCCTTTCAAGCCACAGCATCACCAATTACTAGTAGCTTTTCCTTTATCTTCTCTTCTCGATGGTCCAGCGCTCAGAGGCGCCAGGCGCCCAGCCTACCGAGCAGTCGCCGCTCCTTATCAAACCCGACGCTGCGAACGGGAGCCATGCATATGTCTCCATCGACGAAGTGTCTCCTGAAGGATCGCTCAGGAACGGCGTCAATGGCTCGGTTCCCAAGATCAGGACAGAAGATGAAGAGAGTCGGGGCAGCGGGGAAGTCGAGGAGGGGATTGGGAGAAGCAAGGTTGTTCGCATCATCTTGGTGCTGCTCATCGGTGCGTCCTCTTCCTCCCCGAAATGCAACAAGGCGTGAAGTGCTAACGAGGAAGATAGGCATCTTTGTCGGCAACGCGGATGGCTCCATTCTCTTGGCAACGCACCCCATCATTGCCTCTGAGTTCAACGACCTCAAGAATTCCAGCTGGCTGATTACCAGCTTTGCCCTGGCCGGAGCGTCTACCATGGCCCTGGTGCGTACCATACGTCGAACGAGACATGACATGAGAACTAACACGTGCCGCCATACAGTACGGCAAATTGAGTGATATCTACGGGCGGAAGACCCTCGTCATCATTGCCTATGTCATCTTTGTTGTTGGATGGTAAGTCTCCTGTCCGACTCGGTCCGCCAGATTCAAACGTGGTCGAATTCAAGCTAACGTTGCGATAGCGCCATGGTGTAAGTCTCTTCCGTCGCCCGACAAGTCGCGGGTAAATAGACACTAACCTGAGAAACAGCGGCATGGGCCAAACCATGTGGCAGGTCATCCTCGGCCGAGTCATCTCGGGTTTCGGAGCATCGGGCATGGCCGGCCTCGTCTCCATCTTGATCACAGGTCAGTCAAAGACGACATGTCGCTTTAGAGTTCAAGCTGACGCGTTGCAGATCTGTTGCCCATCAGAGAGGTGGCTCAATGGCGTGCCTACGTGAACCTAGTCGCCACCTTTGGCCGAAGCATCGGCGGCCCCCTGGGCGGTTGGCTTGTCGATGTCATTGGATGGCGCTGGTGAGTTATTGCACACATTCTACAAACAGAGACAAGAGAAACATGCCCCGTTCTGACTGTGGGATTCACAATAGGTCTTTCTACGGCCAAGTCCCGCCCATCGTCCTCGCCATCCTGCTGGTGGCCATCTACCTGCCCAACTCAACGAAATCAGAGTCACAGGACTCGATCGAGAGCCCGGTCAGCCAAAAGAGCAAGCTCAGCCGCATCGACTTCAAGGGCTCCATCCTGTTTGCCCTGACGGTCCTGACGCTGCTCTTGCCCCTGGAGATCGGCGGCATCAAGCTCCCGTGGAGCCACCCCTTTATTCTCACCCTCTTCGGCCTCAGCGTTGTTCTTTTGTTTGCTTTCATTACCGTCGAGAAAAAGGCCGACGAGCCAATCCTGCCGCTCGAGATCTTCCACCGCCGAGATGCCGTCTTCTCCTTTGCCATCTTGGGCCTCCAGAGCGCTGCCCAGCTCGGGGTGAGTGCTCCAAACTTTAGAGTCTGACGGTAACTTGAAAGAAGCTGACACTCTGCAGCTCATGTTTTCCGTGCCGCTGTACTTCCAAATCACGGCGAGGAGCTCCAACACCGAGTCCGGCGCGCACCTGGTGCCCGCCGTGGTCGGAAACGCGATCGGCGGCATCCTCTCAGGCGTGCTGATCAAAAGGTGCGCTCAACCTACCACACAACGCCCCCAAAAACGAAACACTAACCTTGCCCAACTCACCCAGATCCGGCCGCTACAAAGCCCTCATCATCATCGCCGTAACCATGTCGTCCTTCAGCTATCTCCTGCTCATGCTCCGCTGGCACGGCAACACCAACATCTGGGAGTCGCTGTACATCTTCCCCAGCGGCTTCGGCACTGGTATCGCCCAGTCGGCGGTCTTCATCTCCCTGCAGGCTGTCATCCAGGACCCGTCGCATCTCGCCCCGGCCATCTCGTTCATGTACCTGTCGAGCACGCTCGCTGTGACGCTGGGTCTGCCGCTGGGCAATGCCGTCATGCAGACGGTGCTCCGACGGACGTTGCGGGCGAGGCTTTTGGGGCTGGGGTTTGAGTTGGGGGCTATTGCTGAGGTGAGTCTCTCTTGTTTCTTTTCGTGTGGTGTCTGGTGTTGTTTAGGGGTGCTTAGTGCTGCGTCAATGTGTTGTTCGTGCCCATTTGCTGACATTACACTCCCGTGTAATAGATCGTCGAAAACACAGTCTCCGACGTGGACTTTGTCGACCGCGTGACAGGCCCGGTGCGGGAGGCCGTCGTCGGGTCGTACGTGGACGGGTTGTGGTGGAGCCACGGTGCGTCTCATCTTCATTCTCACTCCCGCTTCTCAATATTGTGTGTGTGTGTGCTGACCATCGCTCAGGTGTCTCGTTTATGTTTTCTGCCTCGGCGTTTGTGCTGGCGCTGATCATCAAGCAGAGGCCTCTGGAAGGGCCGAGGGCGTAGAGGCTGGAAAGATACAAGATCATTTTTCTTCTTGGGAGGCGAGTGATGCTGCTTCGCTGGTGTTTGGGAGGTTGAGGTTGAGCAGGAGAGTGTCGGCAAAACGGGTAGACATGGACAGGCGGGTATAAACGTCCGGGGGCATTCTGTTTGGTGAGCGCGGCGGTCACCAGTAGAGGAGGGATCTGGCATTCTGGACACATTACAACATTTCATCAAGCAATACATTACCCTTCATCTTGCTAAGGGAAGCCTCAGATGAAGACGTTTCCTTCGACATCTCCCCCTGAGCAGATTGCAAGCTGACTCCGTACAGAACCCTTCTGATATAACACCTACATTGAGATATCTAAGCCAGACCTCGTAGGACGGATCTTCTGTAAACTTGAGACGTGCGAACCCTTGGGTATCTTGAATCAAACGTCGTTTTCTTCCGTAGCTCGCCAGAAAGAAGCTCGGGGACAAGTACCCAAGACAAATAATAAATACCACCACCCCGTTGCTGTTGTACCATGGAATCTCAAATCCCATTCCACTGCCAAAAGTAGGCACCAAAAATGTCCTAAAAATGACTCTTGCCAGGAGACAAAAGTAAAGTCGAGTGCGGTTTATGTGGATCGAACACATGACCTTCAGATAGAATTCCCGAAGTTTAACTTCAGTCTGACGCTCTCCCAACTGAGCTAAACCCGCTATTGGATGAGACCTTACACCGGCCTGGCGGCCTATGAGTGGACACATCGAGTGGAGCAAAACCGAGACTTGATCTCCTGACGGAACTTGAACAACACTTGAGTCTCTCACCAAGACACCAATGCAAAGATTCGAATTAGTTACCAATTGTATAGCGCTATGATCACAAAAAGCCACAACCCACCCCAACGCCTTCCCCTTTCCACCCTCCCCCCTCTCAGATCATGATATCACTCCCTCTTCTTCTCTACCCCCTTCTCAGCCTTCTCCCGCCTCCGCTTCCTCCACGCCTTGAGCTCATTCAACAGCCCCATAACCAACGGCACAGCCACGGGTCCCAGCAGCGGCAGGTACACAGCAATCTTGTGCTCATCCGGAAAATACAGCTGCCCGACCATGCTCTTCTCAAAGAAGGCGCGCTCGGCCTCGGCCTCGGCGACGCGGGCGTGCGCCAGGCCGTCCGGGCCGCCCAGCGTCTCGCAGGCCAGGCGCAGGTGGCGGATCGTCTTGGACACGCCGTCGGCGACGCTGCCCGGGATGGAGATGGACGGGAGGGCCAGGGCGAGGCGGGCGAGCGAGCCGAGGGTGGACGAGGCGCGGAGCAGCAGGTCGGCGGAGCGGATGCGCGCCAGCGTGGAGAGGCGCAGCGGGAGGGAGCCGGATTCGGGGGCGCCTGTGAAGGAGAGGAGGTGCGAGGTGAAGGTCAGGAGGGGCTGCTTGAGCGCCGCGGAGGAGACGTGGGTTGCGTCGGAGGGCAGGGCGAGCAGGTACATGGTGCCCCACTGCGGGATCAGCCACGAGTGGGGGGCCGAGCCGGGGATGTCGCCTTCTGCGGGGCTTTGCGAGGGCGAGGCGATGGTCTGGTTGCCGACGAAGACGATGAAGTTGATGGTGGGCGCGCCGCCGATGGACGGCGACAGCGGCCACTCGGCGGCGTTGATGAAGGACGAGAGGTCCTCCTTGTTCAGCACCTGGTTCTGGACCCCCGGCGTCGCGTACAGCTGCACCTGGGTGTCGATGGTGAAGTTGTGGATCGGCGAGAGCACGTCGAGCACGGGCTTCATGTATTCGGCGATGGCCCCCTCGATGTCCCAGCTGCTCGGCAGCGGCCCGCTCGTGAACAGCGAGAAGGTGAGGTGGTAGGTGGGTGCGTATTTCAGCGACCTTGTAGTGCGCTTCGAGAGCGACTCGGCGACGTCCGGCGAGAGCCCCTGCGGGCGGTGCTCTGAGGGGATCGAGTTGGTCGACAGCAGGTACGAGATGGTGGCCTGCTCCTCGGCGAAGGTCGACCGCAGCTGGCCGGCGATGTAGGTTGCGAGGGAGGACGACGACGAGGTGGGAGAGGGAATGGCATTCGGCGGGTAGGTGACGTCGAGGACCGGCTCGTACGGGTCGAAGGTGGCCGTCGTCGACTCGCCGGGGAGCAGACGGATGGTCAGCACGCTGGCGCGGTCATGGTTCTGCGTCGCGGTTGGCGGGGCCAGCTGGAGCCGCAGGTGGTGGCCCGAGAAATCGTTGAGATCGTCGAGGGCATGTTGGGTGAGGCGGAGGAGGTTCTGGGCCTCTTGTTCTTGGAGCGCATTGGCCTGGATGGAGATGCGGAGGGGGAAGACGGGACGACAGGCCTGGAGTCCGGGTGTCAGCACATTCCGCCGCCAAACGACGGGGCCGTATAGCATGGCCGCATACCTTGCCGTCAGCCCAGTCGAGCATGTCCTGTATGGGGAGGTCGGCGCGGTAGATGGTCGTCGTCCTCCACCATATCGGCAGGCCGAGACACAGCACGATCAGCCAGAACGAGAGGATGATGTGGCTGCGTCGGCGCACGTCGGACGCCTTTTCTGGCGGCGGCACCTTTCGCGTTGGCGTCTCATTGTTGGCAGTCGCCGGCCCGGGGCTGCTCATCGACGGCGGGGTGTCTGCATCGCCGCTACCGGGTGGTTGTTGAGTCGACATGGCGGCGGGAAGAGTAATGCCCGTCCATGGATTTTCTGCAAGTCTGTCGCGCTGAACACGCTCTGGGGCAGCCACCTAGGCGGCCAGCCCCTGTGCTGCGCTGCGCCAATGGCACATTGAAACACCTGCAACTCGCCAAAACAGGGTTAGTGCGACACGTGACAGGGTCAACAACTACTGTCAACCGTCAACGCTCCGTTCCTCAGGGACAACGTCAGCGGCAGCGTTTTAAGGTGCGGCTTCACATGGCGTCCCGAGGCAAGGGCCATCCCCGGCCCAAACCCGAACTCCGCGGCGCGCCTGCACGGTTGCAGCGACGCGAGGCCCGAAGCGAACGGCTCCAGAAATCCCACGCTGTTGTTGGGCGGACATGCTCTGCTGGCTGTTCTGAATTGGGACCAGTCTGTGTGTTTTTGGTGGCTTTCGGTTGCCCATTCCGGGTTCCTTTTATCCCGACAGCGCGGGTTCGCAAGAATTGCCAAAAGCTGCGGGCAGAAGCACTGTATTCTGTATTTTGTACAGATCACCGCCATTCGCTGCTGTCACGCCAATTGCACCTCTGCCGTCACACATCAGCGCCCCCCCGCCCAGCACCGTGTCTGGGCAACTCTGGGCATGCATCGCTGGGCCACGGGTGCCCTTCTCGTTACCGGCATCGTATCTTCCTGCCCAGTGCCGGGATTATTGATCGCGAGAGGCAGGCCTGACGCCCCGAGCCGAGGCATTGCATTGCAGCAGTCACCCACCGCATGCCTGCCCCGGCCCGTCTGGTCTGGCGTGGCCTGCACCTGGACAGTCCTGCAGCGCTGCATGCACTGCACCGCACTGCACCTTCACCATGACCGCCCACCCACTGCCCACTGCCCTCTATCCACTATCCGCGTGGGGATGGCGCCGTGTTGCTGCTGTCTCTTAAACTTGACCCTCCATCCCGCCGGGATTCGCATTCCACGGACTTCAGACAGCCCTGTTGCCCCTCTTCGCGCTTCCGTTGCCCACATTCGGAACCTCGTTAGCGTTCTTCCCCAGTCCTGATCCCTGTCCCGTGGTGTGTCGTCTCGCGGGATTCCCTGGACTGCCCTGCGAATCGGGCATGCATCCAGGTAAATCCAGATAAATCCCAGGAACCGCCGGCGCTCCATCTTTCGTTCACGACGGATACCCGTTTCATCGTCATCGCCGTCGCATCCGTGCCCATGAACGGCGACTGAACCCTCCGGGCCAGCCTCTGCTGTCTTTCTCTCTCTTCTTTTTGCCGGGTCCGGACTGCTCATTGCTGCTCGACATGGCTGCCCGTAAGTGCTCGCTTGCTTGACCAACCAACAACAGCCTGTGGAACATGCGACTAACATGACGGCCAGTCCCTCTGATATCGTCTCTCCCCGTCGCCGTGCCGGCTTTGGCTGCGGCGGCGGCCTATCTCAACGCCAAGTCGCTGCTGTTCTACGATCTGGGCATGCTCGGGGCCGTCATCCCGACGGTCGCCAGAGTGGCATGGTGGACCAACCGCGGACGCCTCAACTTCTTCTACCGCCTCGAGGATCTCGCCACGGCCAAGTCCTCGGCCACCCGCGTCTTCCTGCGCTTCGAAGACAAGGCATACACCTACGCCCAAGTCTACGACACGGCGCTGCGCTATGCCACCTGGCTGAAGGAGCGGCGCGGCGTCAAGAAGGGCGAGATGGTGGCGCTCGACTTCCAAAACACCGACACCTTCGTCTTTCTGTTCTTTGCGCTCTGGTCGCTCGGCGCCGTGCCCGCGCTCATCAACTACAACCTCACCAGCAAGCCGCTGGCGCACTGCGTTAAAAAGGCAACCGCGCGCCTCGTGCTCATCGACCCCACCGTGGCCGACAACGTCGGGGACGACGTCCGGTCGGAGCTGAGCGAGGTCAGCTTCGAGGTGGTCACGCCGCAGCTCGAGCTGGAGATGCTGTCGCACGCGCCCACCCGGCCGCCAGACGAGGCCCGCCACGATCCCTCGGGGGCCGCTATGGGCATCCTCATCTACACGAGCGGCACCACGGGGCTGCCCAAGGCCGCGATAGTGTCGTGGTCCAAGATCGCCATCGTGGGCGGCTTCACCTCCCGCTGGGTCGGGACGCGCGAGAACGAGGTGTTTTACACCGTAAGCCAACCACGCCCTCTCTCAAAAGCACATCCATCTAACCACCCCTCCAGGCCATGCCGCTGTACCATAGCACGGCCATGCTGCTCGGCTTCGCGCACGCGCTCTCGGTCGGCGCGACCTTTGCCATGAGCCGCAAGTTCTCGACGAGCACCTTCTGGGACGACGTGCGCAAGCACAAGGCCAACATCATCCAGTACGTCGGCGAGACGTGCCGGTACCTTCTCTCGGCGCCGCCGCGCATCGACCCAGCCACGGGCGCCGACCTGGACCGCGCCCACAACGTGCGCGTGGCCTTTGGCAACGGCCTGCGCCCGGACGTGTGGAACCGCTTCAAAGAGCGCTTCGGCATCGACACCATCGCCGAGTTCTACGGCTCGACAGAAGGCAGCTTCGCGACCTGGAACCTGAGCCGCAACGATTACAGCATGGGCGCCATCGGCCGCAGCGGCACGCTCTACAACATCCTCCTCGGCCGCGCCGTCGCTATCGTCGAGGTCGACCACGAAACCGAACTCCCCTACCGCGACCCCAAAACCAACCTCTGCCGGCGCGTCCCCCGCGGCGAGCCGGGCGAACTCCTCTTCAAGCTCCCCGCCAAGGACGTCGAGTCCCGCTTCCAGGGGTACTACCGCGACGAGGACGCGACCGCCAAGAAGGTGATGCGCGACGTACTGACAAAAGGCGACGCGTGGTTCCGCACGGGGGACGTGGTGCGGTGGGACGGCGAGAACCGCGTCTTCTTCACCGACCGCATCGGCGACACGTTCCGCTGGAAGAGCGAGAACGTGTCGACCGCCGAGGTCGCGCAGGTGGTGGGGCTGCACGAGGCGGTGCAGGAGGCGAATGTGTACGGCGTCGAGGTGCCGGGGCACGAGGGGCGGGCGGGGTGCGCGGCGGTGGTCTTTAAGGGGGACGCGGTGCCGGGGGAGGCGGTGCTGAGGAGTCTGGCGCAGCATGTGCGGCGGGGTCTGCCGAGGTATGCGCTGCCGCTTTTTGTGAGGGTTGTTAAGGCTGGGGGGTTGCAGACGACGGGGACGAATAAACAGCAGAAGGGGGGGTTGAGGAGTGAGGGGGTTGAGCCGGGGAAGACGGGCGGGGATGCGGTGTTTTGGTTGAGGGGGGATGGGTATGTGCCGTTTGGGGAGGCGGATTGGAAGGCTTTGTTGGGTGGGAAGGTGAAGTTGTGAGAGCGTTTTCCCTGCCTTGGCCCCTGAAGAGTTGTTTGTGTCTCTGGTTGTTTTGTATTCTTTCCTCGGTGGGGTTGAGTCATGGGAATACCCTGTATGATACCGGTACTTTTGTTAGTATCCAGCATATGAGTTGGGGTTGCGTTGAGCAGCGAATGGTTCAACGTTGATGTCTTCTTCAAGCCGGGCTGTATGAGTGGCGAGTGGTTCAACGTTGACGATGCTTCTTCAAGAGCTGGGCTGTATGAGCAGCAAGGAATATCTACACATTCCAACCTAATCCGAGCCGTGTCGTTGACGACTCGACGTCCCCTGTTTCAGAACTCGGAATCTTCCGACGAGGCACACTCGGGTCGTCGGACTGGACGGCGCAGCCACCAATCTCGCGGCACGTGGCACTGCTACCGTACACGGCAGACTCGGGATGAGATGGGATGGAAGAGGTCAACTTGGGGGCGGTTTCGGGGCGGAGGTTGCCGGGCGTCAGACGTCTATTCATCCTGCGTGTGTGACGGTCGGAGGATGCAACGCATGTGCGTGCTGTACATAATATGGAATATGTATATATAGCGCGGGAGGTCTGTACCTGAGCTGAATTGGATATTTCCGGGTGATAGCGTTGCTTTGGTGAATGCAGTACCACGTTGACGTCGGGTTCACGACTGCAGGACCCGAGAGGAGTATGCTGGAGGTCCTCGAGACACTGAGCGGGGGTGTCATCAAGTCAAGAAGACATGTCGATCAAGATCGGCGCACTCGGACAGCTGGGAAGGGATGCGAAGGGTAGTCATGGACTACAGGGAGCATCCAACATCGAACGTCAGCATCAGCATCCATCAAGGTTCTCGCTGCGACCTCACTGCGAGCTGGTGTCCTGGATTCCTGATCTCCCGAGACCCTGAGATCCCGAGATCCACCCGTGACGGAGTCCACCTCACTGCTCGCCTCGCACCACTCCTCCTCGAGTCCTCACACAGGCAGACCAGGCTCAAGCTGCGCCGAGCACGCCGCCCGCCATCGGCCGTGACGAATGACTGTCCTGCAGCTGGAATAACGTTTCGAGGCCCACCCCCACCAGCGACACCCAGCCGTGCCAGCTTGCGACAAAAGGCGCCAAATGACACGATGGCGAGCCGGGGAGCCGGCCAATGGCACGCGTCACCGATCGCGCAATGCGGCGCCAATCCCGATCGAGGCACTGAGGGGCCGTTGGCATCCCCACGTTGCTGCTGATGGAGGGGTCGAGAGCCCCGCGTCGCGCCGCCGAAAAGTGTCGAGCAGCGCCGGATTGGGGGGTGGATGCGCCATTGATGGGCCATTGTGCGACCGGGCGGCCATTGTGCAAAGGGGAAAATCGTGAAAGGTGGAGGCGGTTCGAGGGTGGCTCAGTGGGTTTTTGTTGGTGTGATGCGGGGGGGAGGAGAGAGCTGGTGACAGATCCGCGGAGGCCAGGGATGGGGAGGGGAGCTCTCTGCTGTGGCTCTGGGTCTTTCTGGCTTTGTAATTAAATACCTACAACTGCCCACTCCCCCTCCTCCTCCTCCTCGTCGAGCTGAGGATTTCTACCATTTCTACTGCAACAACTTTCTCTGTTTTCCATACCCAAGATACCCAAACCCAACCCACAACCCACCGTCAAAATGGCCTCTGAGCGTTCCGCACCGTACGTGACGACCCGGGCACGCCGCCGTGCCCATGCGCTGTTTCTGGGAGACAGACTAACAGGACCCCTCGCAGCCTCCGCCTGGGCACCGTTGCCCCCAACTTCCAGGCCGACACCACCGCCGGCCCCATCGACTTCCACGAGTTCATCGGCGACAGCTGGGTCGTGCTCTTCTCGCACCCCGAGGACTACACCCCCGTGTGCACCACCGAGCTCGGCGAGATGGCCCGCCTCGAGCCCGAGTTCGCCAAGCGCGGCGTCAAGCTGATCGGCCTCTCGGCCAACACGCTCGGCAGCCACGAGGGCTGGATCCAGGACATTGTCGAGGTGACGGGCTCGCTCGTCGGCTTCCCCATCATCGCCGACAAGGAGCGCAAGGTCGCCTACCTCTACGACATGTGGGTACAAGAGAGAAACGAAAGAGAGAGCGAGCGCTGATGAGGTCTGCAGGATCGACTACCAGGACACCACCAACGTCGACTCCAAGGGCATCGCCTTCACCATCCGCTCCGTCTTCGTCATCGACCCCAAGAAGACGATCCGCACCATCCTGTCGTACCCGGCGTCGACGGGCCGCAACAGCGCCGAGATCCTGCGCATCGTCGACTCGCTGACCACGGGCGACAAGCACAAGATCACCACCCCGGTCAACTGGGTGCCCGGCGACGACGTCATCGTCCACCCCGCCGTCCAGGGCGAGGAGGCCACCCGCCTGTTCCCCAACCTGCGCGCCGTCAAGCCGTACCTGCGCTTCACCCCGCTGCCCAAGGATGCTTGAGCAATGCGAGTTGGGTAGCGTTAGTGGTTTGGGTAAAAAGTTGGGAGGAAGAGATGTCTATTACAAATCATTGAAACCAAAGCCGAGGGAAACAGAGCCCATTCCCGTCACCGTCGTTGGGCACCCACCGGACATGGGCAGGGACATGGACATGGACTGCACATGGGACATGACGTTGACGTCTTAACCGAGATTTGCAAATGGCGCTGGCGGATACCAGGCACGCGAGGGGTCGGGATGCGTTCATGCGGCCCGAATTGAGGCTTGCTTCACCTCCATCTTCCAATTGTTCCAAGCTTGTTCTCCCAATCGACGATCTTGTCCCAATGCACTCCTCGTCCCGACGCCGGCCATCTCCGTCTCCCACGTGGATGTCGGCTAACGTAGCGCCCGGAGCAGGGGCCTGCTGCGCGCTTGAATCGGTAGCTTGATTTCCGGAACAGCGCGGAAACAACGGCCCAATGGTGTTGCGATGCTGGCCTGTCGCTTTGACGCTGCTGCAAGCGGGTGCCTGCCAGTGCCTGTGAGAGCCCGCCGAGCCCACCAAGCAGAAACGCAGGGCTCTGGTGCCTGCATGCACCCGTGAGACCCGCCAGCAATGGGCGGTTGCCTGCCGCCCATTCGTTGAATCTAGAAAGGCGGGGCAAGAAGAGCCACTTTCTGATCCGTGCCGCTATGCTTCCCCCACCAAAAACCCAAGCCCACCTGAGCCCGGAGCAAGCCAAACCCAACCCAAAACCCCAAAATCCACCCCCGAGCCACCCCAGAAAAGGAGAGCCCCGAGCCAAAGGAGCGGGCGGCCTGTCCTGTCTTGACTGACCTGTCAGCCTGTCCCGTCCGTCTGTCCCTGTCAGGACTTCACCCCACATTTTGCCGGTGGAGTTGCGAAGGCCTGGTGAGATCCTGCGATCGAGACCGACCGGCGTGCTCGCCTCGAGGCCGGCTTCCTTTGACCGAGCTCGAATTTGCCTCGTTTTCTCGATTTTATTTTATTGATTCCCGGGTCCCTTCTCCTCGCGCCCGCTCTCTCAACCGCCCCGAACAGCCCCGATCTGTGACCGCGCGGCTACCGGTCTCCACGGCTCGACGTCAACCAGCGTCGCCAACATTAACCACCTTAGCTTCGACCCCGCCGCTGCTTATTGCATTGCATAGGTCCATACATAACGTTGGGACCCTCATCGTCCACACGACCCCCTTTCCCTTTTCTTCCGCCCCGTTCATCCCAAAGCCCGTCCGTGCGGTGCGCTCAACCAGCGGTGGACGGACCTCGCGGCGACACAATCTCGTGCTGTCCTGACTCTCCGCCATTCCCCGCGCGCGAGAGAGAGAGAGGCGAATCCTGAATTGACTGCCATCGAAAAGGTACGGAACATGTGCGATCACATTCATCACTCCCGTCATCCCCCCTCCTCGTCCTCTGCCCCTTACCCCTACCTCTCCTTTTCGTCCCCGCGCCCACGGTCGCGGCACCCTTCCGGTCGGGCCACCGTCGCTGCCCCTGGTCGGCGTGGCATTTTGTGCGGGCGTCAACCCTACAATCCCCCCTCCTATTATCCCCCGGGCCTCGCTTAGAGGCTCTCTTTACGAATGCCGCATTGTCACCACTCGGCTACTCCGTTACCACCTGACTCCTGCCCCATCCGACCAAGATCGCTGCGTGGCCGCCGGTCGGTGGGTTGACGACGACTCGGGTGCGTCCCACGCGCCCGAGGACCGCAGGCCGCAGGCAGGGAGCTCCCGGCGCATGCCTGGCCCCGGTCGGTCCCCTGGTCCCGCCGTCAGTCCGCCCAGGATCCCAGGATCCACGAGCCCCCATCGGACGGTGACAAACAGCTGGTTGCTCACGGACTGGACTGTGCCTCAGTGGCGGCACCCCTTCGCATTCCATCCGCCCTTCTAGAATTTCTCTTCCCTTCTCCCTCCCCCAACACCTCGTTCTGCCCACGTGGCATGTCATCGCGCTTTGTCCTGCCCGCGGACTGCCGAATCCCGAATATCAGAGCCGGCTGCCTCGGAGCTTTGTCCGCGCAGCCCTGTCTTCTATATATCCCCAGACACACAAATCCCAGCACCACACCTAGCTAGCTGCCTCGCCTCGTCGTGCGGCGCAGCACGCGACCGCATGCCTGATCATGTCGAACTTTGGACTGACATTCAGCAAACAAGGCCAGCAGCAGGCCGGAACCGACGACTACTTTAGCCGCCGCTCCGATTCCGAAACCGAAGACCGCCCCGCCTCCAAGTCGTCCTCCGGCGTCCTCTCCTCAGCCTTCCGCGGCATCAAGAGGATCACCCCGGGCAAGCCCTCGCACCTTTCGCTCCGCAGGCCCTCCGAGCCGCCCGCCCCGAATCTCGAGAGGTCTGCCGCCTCGGCGCCTCTCCTGCCCAGAAGCACCCGCCCGGCCGTGCCGAGTCATGCACGAAGCCTGAGCCTGCAGGATAGCCTCGCGAAGCCCTTGCCAGAACCACCCCCGCCGCAGCTCTCTCCGGCGAGCCCATTGACCCCGCTCCAACAAGGCAGCTTGGCCACAATCCTCGACACCCCGACGGAAGAAGCAGAGTACCGCCCCGGCACCATGGAGTCGGCATCATCGGCCGAGATGGGTGGCGGACTGTATGCGAGAGGACAACTCAGCCACAGCCAAGACAGCAGCAGTCAGGCGAGCTCGTCCCGTCAGGATGGACAGGACGACCGGGGTGACAACCTGACGCCCAAGAGCACCGGGCCTTTGTCCGCCGGGCAGTCACCCAACGTCGGCCAGTCGAGGACGCAGGCCGGCGCCGCGGCTGGAGCCGCCACTCCGTCAGCGCACCTGTCCGGCCTGATGTGCAACGTGCACAGGACAACAGGAAGGGAACCGCACCCCCTGGTCGGCGCGACCACCACCATTCTGGGGGACAAGCTGTACGTGTTTGGAGGCAGGATATTGTCCAGGAGCAGGCCAGCGCCCTTGACCGCAGACCTGTACGAGCTCGACCTGATCCGTCGCCACTGGACAAAGTTGGAGACGACGGGCGATATCCCACCACCCCGATATTTTCACTCCATGTGCGCCTTGGGGGACACCAAGCTGGTCTGCTACGGTGGCATGTCGCCGACAACGAACCAGAAAAACATACCGCAAGACCAGCAGCCCGAGGTCACCGTCATGTCGGATATCTACGTCTACGACGTGGCGACCAAGAAATGGACCTCTATCCCCACACAAGACGCTCCCCAGGGCCGCTACGCACACTGCGCTTGCATTCTCCCGTCCTCGGCCACCTTTGCCTCGCACCGAGCGCCGCTTTCGGCGCTGCAACACAATCCTTCCTCTAGCAACCCCAACGAGGGCCGCATCGGCATCAACATCGACGGGAGCGGCGGCTCCGAGATGATTGTCGTCGGCGGCCAGGACGCGTCGAACCACTATATCGAGCAGATCAGCGTCTTCAACCTGCGCAGCTTGAAGTGGGTCTCGACCCAGTCGCTGGGCAAGAGCTGCGGCGCCTACCGCAGCGTGGTGGCGCCGCTGCCCCCATCCGTGACCGCCAAGCTCGGCAGGTCGTTCCCTGGCGGTGCCGCGCGCCAGGAGGTCGGGGGGATTAGCCAGGAGGCGAGAGAGCCGGGGTCCAGCATGTTGATATACAGCAATTACAACTTTCTGGACGTCAAGCTCGAGCTGCAGATCCGGACGCCCGACGGCCAACTCACCGAGCGCACGATGAGCGGCACCTACAGCCCCCCCGGACTGCGCTTCCCGAATGGCGGCGTCATCGACACCCACTTTGTCGTCAGCGGCACCTACCTCACATCCTCCAAGCAGGAATATGCCCTGTGGGCGCTGGATCTGCGCACCCTCACCTGGAGCCGCATCGACGCCGGCGGCGCCGTCTTCAGCCAAGGCAGCTGGAACCGCGGCGTCCTGTGGAACAGGCGCAACACGTTTGTCGTGCTGGGCAACCGGAAGCGCAGCCTCGTCGACGACTACAACCACCGCCGGATCAACTTTAGCAACGTCTGCATGGTCGAGCTCGAGGCCTTTGGCTTCTACGACAACCCCCGCAAGACGGCCCCCCTGAGCGGTTTCGTCAGCGCCAGCTGCCCCTACACGGGCCCCGGGTTGAGTCTGGCCCGCAAAGCTGGCTTCACCGCGGGCGGCCGATTCCACAGCCGCGCCGCCGAAGAGCTCGGCGAGAAGGCCCTCGCTTTGAGGGAGCTGGCCGACATGGACATCCTCTGCATCGGCGGCGAGCGGATCCCCATCAACTCGCGGATCGTCGCGAGGCGCTGGGGGCCGTACTTTGTCCAGCTGCTGCGGGAAGGCACCGCAACGCAGGACGGCAGCGACGCGGCGACCCTCCGCTCCAACTCGGTCTCTGCCCCGGGCGGCTCCATCCGCAGCTCCAACCTCACCATCACCCCCGGCAACATGAGCGGCACCACACTCTATTCCATCAACAGCTCCGCCTCCAAATCCACCAACCCCGCCGCCGCCACCCCCATCGACCCAGCCGCCATCAACACCGCGCCAACCCCGCGCACCCTCCCTCCCAACTCCCGCCCCCGCTGCCTCTACCTCCCACACACGTACCTCACCATCCAAGCCCTCCTCCACTTCCTCTACACCTCCAGCCTGCCCGCCCCCTCCTCCCCGCTCTGCACCCCACAAATCCTCTGCTCCCTCCTGCAGATCGCCCGCCCCTACCGCGTCGACGGCCTCCTCGAGGCGGTCGTCGAGCGCCTGCACGGCCTGCTCGACAGCCGCAACGCGGCGGCCGTGTTCAACGCGACGGCCATGGCGGCCGGCGGCGGCCGCGGCATCGACGGCTCGCTCAACCCCAACTTCTTCCCGCTTTCTGCGGGCGGGTTGGACGCCTTGACCGGCCTAGCGGATCTGCCGCTGCAGCAGCCTAACGGGAACGGCACCGCGACCACCTCGTCCTCGGACGCGTCTGGCAAGGGCGGACTCAAAATCAGCACGGCTGTCCCCGGGGCCAGACCAAGCAGCGACGAGCTGAGTGCCACGGGGAGCGTCAGCGGCGCGAGCGAGTGGAGCTTGTCGGAAGCTGGAGATAGCAGTGAGCGGGGCGGGTCGCCGCGGGAGGTGTGGAGTGGGGATCTGAGCGGGGTGATTGGATTGCAGAAGAGGGGGTTGAGGGGGTTGATGGAGGGGAGGAGGATGAGGGAACGGGGGGGGAC
>FTCG01000421.1_pt1 | contig 16208 bp, 15 predicted proteins | sample 1639641 | NCBI WGS metagenome assembly FTCG01 (sample SAMEA3914864, study PRJEB12502) | metagenome | biome: forest; material: soil | place: USA | collected 2012-03-12 | depth 0.3 m
CCCTACCCAATGCTCCCCGTCGCCACCGCCCTCTCCCTCATCGCAACCCACACCCCGCCACCCACCATCACCACCCTCCCCGTCAACCCCTCTCTAACCGGCGCGGTCCTCGCAGCAGACCAGCACGCGACCGACCCCGTCCCCGCCTTTCGCGCGAGCATCGTCGACGGGTACGCCGTCGTCGTTCCCGAGGGGGGCGATATGCGGGGTGTGTTTCCCGTCGTGGCCGTTTCGCACGCCACTGCTACCTCAGAAGGGGTGGTGTTGCAGCCGGGGCAGATTGCGCGCATCACGACGGGCGCGCCGGTGCCTGCGGGCGCGACGGCCGTGGTGATGGTCGAGGACACGGTGCTGGTGTCGCAGACGGAGGATGGGACGGGGGAGGAGAGGGAGGTGGAGGTTTTGGCGGCGGGGGTGAAGCCTGGGGAGAATATTCGCGAGGTGGGGAGTGATGTGGCGGCTGGCACCAAGGTGTTGGGGAAGGGGGAGGTGGTGTCTGCTGTTGGGGGGGAGATTGGGTTGCTCGCGAGTGTGGGGGTCAGGGAGGTGGAGGTGTATCGGCGGCCGGTGGTGGGGGTGTTGTCGACGGGGGATGAGATTGTCGAGCATGATCGGGAGGAGCCGCTGCGGCTGGGCGAGGTGCGGGACACGAACCGGCCGACGCTGATTGCGGCGGCGCGGGAGGCCGGGTACGAGGTGGTGGATCTGGGGATTGCGAGTGACCGGCCGGGGACGTTGGAGGAGGTGCTGCGGGATGCGCTGCGCAGGGTGGATCTGGTGATCACCACGGGCGGCGTGTCGATGGGCGAGCTGGACCTGCTCAAGCCGACGATTGAGCGCGCGCTGGGCGGGACCATCCACTTTGGGCGCGTGGCCATGAAGCCGGGTAAGCCGACGACGTTCGCCACGGTGCCCGTCAAGGACAACGCCGGCGAGCGGGTGACCAAGGTGATCTTCTCGCTGCCCGGCAACCCGGCCTCGGCGCTGGTGACGTTCCACCTGTTTGTGCTCCCGTCGCTGCACCAGATGTCGGGCATCTCGCCGCCGGGGCTGCCGCGGGTGCCGGTCGTGCTGTCCCACGACTTTGGGCTGGACAAGTCCCGGCCCGAGTACCACCGGGCGATCGTCTCGGTGGGCAGGGACGGGGTGCTCTCCGCAACCAGCACCGGGGGCCAGCGGAGCTCCAAGGTGGGCAGCATGAAGGGCGCCAACGCGTTGCTGTGCATGCCCAGCGGACCGGAGCCGCTGCGCAAGGGAGCCAGGGTCGAGGCGCTGCTGGTGGGGGCTCTACGAAGCGACTTGTAGTCAAGGACGGCGGAGAAAGCCTGGGATGTGTAATAACCAAATAATATATGATGTGACCTGACGAACCTCTTCTGTACAGTAAGCTTCTACACCGGAGATATGATGCCGACCATGCCCATTGACCATCCCTGCCCTCTTCCCAAACGCCGTGATAATGAAGCTATACAGAACACGCTTGCCGCCGCCGCAGTCTGAATTCAAGGTGAAAGGCTCGCCGATGTGCGTGTGAGTTGACGGGTGAAGGGGAGCGCCTACACGCTCCCAAAGTCGGTGGCCTTGTTCGACACGAGGAGCCCGATGATCAGGCCGAAGAGGCCCAGCACGGAGCTGAAGATCTCGATCACCAGCATCTTGACGAAGCTGCGCGGGTGTCAGTGTCGCTGCGGAGAGTGCATGGAGAGCTAAAGCCAGAAAACATACAGGGTGGGATCGGCGGCATCCGCCAGCGCGGCACCGCTGCCGTTGATACCGACGGCGACGCCGCATATCAGGTTGCACATGCCGACGGTGAGGCCGGCCCAGAAGAGCGCGTAGGCCGTGTAGTAGGTGTTGGCCGAGTAGGCCATCTCGCCGCGCACCTGGTTCAGCTTGGCCGAGAAGACGATGGCCATGATGACGCCGTAGATGGCGACGACCTCGCAGAAGATGATGGAGATCAGGTTCTTGGTCCGGATCCGCGGCGTGCGCACGCCGCCGCCGAGGATGGACGAGCCCGTGATGAGGATGCCCCTGCACACGCTCGCATGTTATTACGGGGGCCCGGGGGGTGTGGGAGGGCGCTGGGAGAGCGTACCATGCTGCGCCGACTACCGAGAGTCCGATGCAGAGCGCGATGCCCGTGGATGCCCATGTATACGGCGAGACGGATTCGATGAAGGCGCCGACCTAGAGGTTCGAGTGAGCAGGACTGTGTCTTGCATTGGATGCGCGGGCAGAGATGGATCGTTCGGGGATCATCGTACATTGAAGGCTTCTCCGCTGCCAGTAAACAGCATGTCTGCGCAGGGAATCCGTTAGCATGAGACATCCCCTGACCACCTCCATGCTTCCTCCGTTGACGCAGGCAGCAGAGGTTGCGCTGGAAGCAACTCACAGGCGCCCACAACCGCGAGGGTCGACCCTATCCCGCTGACCCCGTACTTCAAGCTCATCTTGCCGGATTCCACGCTGGTGCTGGCGGTGGTGATGGTGGTGATGGCGCGCCCCTGGGAAGATTGGCGTTCGTGATCTGCTCACAGCTCGTCGTCGTCGTCGTCGTCGTCGTCGTCGTCGTCGTCGCTGCGTTGCGCAAGCTTCCAGCTTTCCCGGTTCGCGATTGGAGGGACTCTCCAACAAATGCACAGCACCAATGCACCGCCGCCAACTGCCAAGGCTTGCCAGTGTAGGTCACGTGGTTGAGCCCCACATTTCCACCCCGGACTTACTGAACCGTCCCCCAGGGCCCAGCAACTTGCCCCTCGACAACCAAACTCGCTGCAAACCGTCGAGAACCATCGACGAACAGGACCTGGCAAAATGGCAAACCCGTCAAACAACTACTACGATTTGTACCGCCATGGAAGGTATTTTTGCCGGTTCTGACAGTCCCGTTTGCTGCGAGCCTGCGCGCGCACGTCTGGGTGAGCATGCCATGGCTGACACACCCGTCCCCACAGCCTCGGCGTTGCCTTGACGGATGCGCTCGACGAGTTGATCGGACAGGAGCGCATCGACCCGCAGCTCGCCATGAAGGTCCTGACCCAGTTCGATCGCGTTATTGCCGAGACCCTGCAGGAGAAGGTCAAGGCCCGGTTGACCTTCAAGGTGAATTCCTCCCGCGTGGTCCCAGAGATGCGCAGTGCTGCACGACACGGACAGGGCTGACTCGGCCTCTTTTCACAGGGTTCTCTCGACACCTACCGCTTCTGCGACGAGGTCTGGACCTTTTTGATCCGCAACGTCACTTTCAAGCTGGACAATGGCGGCCAGATGGTCAACGCGGATAAGGTCAAGATCGTCAGCTGCAGCTCCAAGAAGAACGACGAGAAGTAGGGCTTTTTGCCACCCACACACCCGCGGGATCGAAGAATACTCTGGGACTGGGAGCATGAGATGCACCGGAAGGCCAAGAGGACGGATTGGAGGAGGGTGAAGAGGGAGAAGGACGCGAGGCTGGAGAGGGAGAGGGTGGAGAGGATGGGGAAGACGGGGTGAAACCATTCGCGGCATCTTCTGCGAACTCCCGCCGACGTTTACGGGCTCCGGCTTGGTGCCTCGACTGGGATCTTTCTTCTGGCAATGGTTATGACTGGCGTTGGCTTTAGTGCCCATGGGTGGCATTGTTTTTGGTCCGAGGGAATGGCGTTGGGACTTGGGAAAGGCTATCATTGCACTTAGACTGCGGTTGAATGAATCGCAGCTGATAAGGCACATCGACATATTGCTTACGGGACTGTAATCTGCAGGGGCGTGGCGTTCTTGAATCCCATCCATAGCCCATGATTTCCCGTTCTCAAGAAGCGCCGTTGGAGGCTTGGCCCCGGCACTCAGCACATTTCGGATATTTCCGCTGGCAATTGACCTCACCCGACGCGCTCACTCATTGGCTTACAACACACTCAAACCCCCAGACAAAGCGAACACATCGGGCTGCATCCATCCCATTCTCTTCTAACCTCTTCTCTGACGCCGTGACCGTCGTCCCAGCAATCACATATAAGCAGCGTCCCCCGTCGCGATCCAACAGAATCGGACGAGGCAGACGGACAACCCAGTTTGTCATCATCATCCCAACCCGGAACCCGGCAACAACCCACACCCCGTTGTCACACCCGGCAGATCCGCATATCTAACCCCCGGCCGGCGGTCTCACATCTCTCCCGCAAACAACCAAACAATGCCCACCCTCCGCCCGCGCAAGCCCCGTTCCGAGGAGCCTGCACCCATCACCAACAGCAACCCCAAGTCAACCACATCCAAGACCAGCGCCATCAGCAGCAGCAACAACAACAACAACAACAACAACAACAACAACAACACGACCGACACCCTCAAAAAAAGAAGACCCGCAAAGCCGTCAGCAGCAGCAGCATCACCAGCCAGGAATGAAAAACACCCCGCCGCCGAGATGAGCAGCAGCAGCAGCAACAGCAGCACCAATGTGCCGGATGAGGAACGCCCGTTACTAGACGGCAGCAGCAGCAGGAGGGGTGGTGGTGGTGGTGGCAGTCAGGAGGAGCAGGAGGAGGTGAAAGCGGCCAGCTGGGCGAGGCGGAACGAGTGGATTGTTTTTGCGCTTGCTAGTGGGGGGTGTGCGGCCTTCAATGGGGTTTTTGCTAAGTTGTGAGTCTTTTTTGTTTTACTCTCTTTTGTTGGGGGTTGAAGGGGTGGTGGGGGTGGGAGGGTGGTGGGTTGGGTTTGGGTTGCTGACGGCGGGTGGCTGTAGGACGACGACGGAGCTTACGGCGAGGCTGTCGTTGGGTATTGCGAGGTTGTTGGGGCTGGAGAGCGTCGAGAGGGTTGTTGAGTTTGTTGTGAGAGGTGTAAGTGAATCCCTGAGTAACTTTGGGAGCTACAGACTGACATGTGGCCGCAGTCCTTCTTTGGATTGAATCTTTTCTTCAACGGCGTGGTAAGTTGCAACCATTCTCTCACGCTTCTATTCTTGGCTCTCTCTAACACTCCCCTAGATGTGGACCCTCTTCACACAAGCCCTCGCCAGGGGAAACTCGACCACGCAGGTCTCCATCATGAACACGTCGTCCAACTTTGTCATCACTGCCGTGCTCGGCTTCGTCATCTTCTCTGAGGCCTTGCCGCCGCTGTGGTGGCTTGGCGCGGCCATGCTCGTGGCAGGGAACGTGATCATCGGGCGCAAGGACGAGGGGAAGGCGGAGGCAGAGGACGTGAAGAGCGTGGACGAGACTGCCGTGCTGTTGCCAGCTGGCGGTGAGGGCGTTGGAGCGGTAGCCTCTGGGAGCCGAGGGCAGATCATCAACGGGGCGGATGAGGATGAGATGAAGGATGAGGATGAGGATGAGGATGTCCCGGAGTTGAGGAGAGGGGCAGAGTCGGCGCGTTAGAGAGAGAGATACATCTGTTCATTATTTGTGTCCCATTTGGAGACGATCTAGATACTTACTAGGAGAAAGTAAACAAAAACAAGACATGCTCACCGTGAAGCTGGTTTGTCTCATCCAACCCCCTGAGCGTTGGAGGTACAGTTGGAGACCCTCTGGGGGAACAGTGGGGTGGCGCTCGATAACAGTGCGATAAGCGCATCACACAAGACCGCCCGCTGCAACACTGCGGGGCGACTTTTGGTCCCTCCAAAACTTTTTGAACTTTGCGATTGAGCAAGCCCAATTAGGTCCTCAAGCGTAAACGTTTACTGACACACCGCTCCGGGGAGCCCCGAGCAGCCATGTTCCCCGACAGCCGGGGCGTGGCCCCCTCCATGACAGAGGAGATCACACAATGTAGGCTGCCCTTCTTTCTCCTCAGATCCCGAGCCAGCACTGACATGCTCGTCTCAGTCGTGCTGGAACAATGGCACCAACACCGGATCCCGATCATCATGTCGACGCTGTTTGTGCTGAGCCTGCTGCGCATATACCTCCATACCACACAGGAGAGGGAGCCTCTCCGAGTTCTGTCCGATCTCAAGCAGAAGGTGCCTCAAAAGACGGCCGTCGCCACGGACGAGAAGCCCAAACCCCAGGTCAAAGAGGAGGAATCCGAGGGCCCCGACAGCACAGGGAATGGGACTGAAAAGACGAGGACAAAACAGGGGCCGAGGAGGATAAAGGGCGGCGTCAGCAAAAAAGCGCGAGCCGGCCTAGAGGCCGAGGGCGAGGGGCGCAAGATCCAGGTCTTGATGTTCTACTCGTCCCTGACCGGGAGCACCGAAAGGATCGCCCATGAATTGGCGCAGGAACTGGCGACTGAACTAGGATGCGCCGCCGACACGGAGTCCAGCTCCGCATTTCTGGCACCGCGGGTGCTCGACCTTGCCGAAGCCGACTACGACGAATACTTCATCACCCCGCCCAAGACCGAGGACGCGCAGACGGACCTCTTCTACCTATTACTCATCCCTAGCTACAACATCGATACCATCAACGACAACTTCCTCGAGCATCTCCAAGAGACACACCACGATTTCCGCATCGACACATCCCCGCTTGCCCCGATCCTCGGGTACTCGGTGTTCGGCTTTGGCGACAAGGAGGGATGGCCGACCGAGGAGGAAGGGTTTTGTGTCCAGGCCAAGGATGTCGACAAGTGGATGGCCAAGCTGAGCGGGCGGAAGCGCGCGTATCCTCTCGGCATGGGCGACTGGAAAAGGGACGGCAAGGACAGGCTGTCAGAGTGGAGGACCGGGTTGGTCGACGTGCTCAAGCACCTGGAACAGACTGGGGGCTTGGGAGACGGTGTGCGGGGCTCCGGAGACCCCATTGAGAGCGACGAAGAAGAGGAGGCTGAGGATGACGGCGAGGTGCTGATCGAGGAGGATTCTGGGCCCAAAGGAGCGAAAGGCCGGACCTCCGGCTCACTCGAGGATCTCGAGGACATCGGCCGGATCATGGAGCTTTCGCGGTCAGACACCCCCGGCCAGAAATCTTCAGCACCGCTTGCTATCGACTTCACCACGGAGGGCAAGGCACCAGTAGCCAGGAAGACTGCCACCGTGACCGTCAAGGAGATGGTACCGAAGAGCTCACCGACCTACGCCGCCCTGACCAAGCAGGGCTACTCCATCGTCGGCTCCCACTCCGGCGTCAAGATCTGCCGCTGGACCAAGTCCGCCCTGCGCGGTCGCGGCTCCTGCTACAAGTACTCCTTCTACGGCATCAACTCGCACCAGTGCATGGAATCGACCCCCTCCCTCTCCTGCTCCAACAAGTGCGTCTTCTGCTGGCGCCACGGCACCAACCCCGTCGGCACGACCTGGCGCTGGGTCGTCGACCCGCCCCAGCTCATCTTCGACGGCATCCGCGAGAACCACTACAAAAAGATCAAGATGATGCGCGGCGTCCCCGGTGTCCGCGCGGAGCGCTTCGCCGAGGCGATGCGCATCCGCCACTGCGCCCTCTCCCTGGTCGGCGAGCCCATCTTCTACCCGCACATCAACGAGTTCCTCGGCATGCTGCACGGCGAGCGCATTTCCTCCTTTTTAGTCTGCAACGCCCAGCACCCGGACCAGCTCGCCGCGCTGCAGCACGTCACGCAGCTCTACGTCAGCATCGACGCGTCCAACCGCGAGTCGCTGCGCCGCATCGACCGGCCCTTGCACCGCGATTTCTGGGAGCGCTTCCAGCGCTGCCTCGACATCCTGCGGGAGCGCCGCTTCCGCCAGCGGACTGTGTTTCGGCTGACGCTGGTCAAGGGGTTTAATATTGACGACGAGGCTGAGGGGTACGCTGACCTGGTCGAGCGCGGGCTGCCGTGCTTTGTCGAGGTGAAGGGTGTGACGTACTGCGGCACGTCGACGGCGGGCAGCGCCGGGCTGACCATGGCCAACGTGCCGTTTTACCAGGAGGTGTGCGACTTTGTGGTGGCGCTGGAGAAGGCGCTGCTGAAGAGGGGGCTGCGGTATGGCATTGCTGCTGAGCATGCGCACAGCTGCTGTATTCTGCTTGCTAGTGAGAGGTTTCGGGTCGAGGGCAAGTGGCATACGCTGATCGACTACGAGAGGTTTTTCGAGCTGCTGGAGGAGAAGGGTCCTGATGGCGAGTTTAGCCCGGAGGACTACATGGGGCCGCCGACGCCGGAGTGGGCGACGTGGGGCCAGGGAGGGTTTGATCCGAGAGATCAGAGGGTGGATAAGAAGGGAAGACCTATTGAGGCGGCATAAGTTGGTGCAGGGTAGATTGGTTAGCAGAGGGGAGGATATGGCTGTCCGACTCAACATGGAAACGGGTTTACAAAGTCGTCATGTTTGTCATTTTGTCATTAAAAAGCCAAAAAGCAACCCTGGCCGCTGCTGCTTTCCGTCATTCGTTTAACTATGTTTGTGTACTGTACAGTACCCCTCTGTGCACCTTCGGCCTCCCTGCTCCGGAGGGCTACTGCTCCCTGCCAGCCTATAAACGAGGGACAACGCCCCTTATCCTACACTGGAGCTGAAGCCCGCCGAATATCTGCTGTGCATGGCCGTGGCGCGCCCAAGTGCAATTCTTCTGATTTTTGCTTCTGTTTCCTGGAGAGGGGTGGGTGGTGGGTGTTTTTGGAGTCTTGGACGTTGCGCAAAACGTCCTGGTCAGACCGACTTCCAGCGCCGCGTCTGAAGCGGCGGACGCCGTGGTGGGGTCGACGCGGGCGTCTAGTCCAGGCCAACACCCGGGACACCGCCCATCTCGCGCATCAGCTCGGCCATGTCCACGCCGGCCGGGCCGCCCGTGTACGAGGTGCCGATTCGGAGGGTCGGGTCGTAGGCGATCATTTCGGCAAGGATGTCCAGGATGGGCTGGGTGGTGGGTGTGGGACCGGGTTAGCGGGGTTGGCGCGGTGCAACATCAACACCACCGCAGGGAGGGGCGGGTGAGGCTGAGAGGCTCAATCGACGGGTTTTCTCACCTTGGATACTGTCTTGTCGTAGATGTTGATCAGGTCGCCCGGCGTGGGGTAGACCTTGAGAGCCTTGTAGAAGGCGAGGGCGGCCTCGACCGACTTGGAAGCTGTGTCGAAGGAAGGTTAGCCGGTTCCGTCTGCGGGTCTGCGAAGGAGTAAACAAAGCAAGCAAAACGCACTATCTGTGCCCAGGACCTCGCCGGCCTGCACCTGCTCGAGGAAGTAGGCCTCCTTCTCCTCGGCGCTGGCGGGGAAGCCCTCGGCCTTGGCCTCGTCGACGGCGTCCCGGATGGCCTGGCGCTGGGCCGTGGCAGAGGCCTGGGCCTGGTCCTTCTCGCTGCGGGCCTGCTGGCGGTGGTTGCGGCGCAGTTGCTTGCGGAACTCGGGGCTGTTGCGGCGGCGGTAGTCGAAGTAGGCGGCGTAGGCTGCGGGCCGGACAGAGTCAGTCACGCGGGACCTTCAAGGAGCGGGCGGAGCGGAGCGGGCTGGAGCTGTGGGTGGTCGGTGTGCGACTGGATGCTACGTGGGAAGCGTACCGAGGATGCCCGCAGCAACGGCGGCGACGGTGGCGGTCGCAACTACGGTGGTGCGCGAGGGTGCTGCTGACATTTTGATGTACGGCGGGGAGTCTGGGACTGTTCTCGTGGGATTTCGACGGTGGGAAGGGAGCGTGGCAGGGGGGGAATTCGTGGGTTGCTGGTTGTCGGGTGGTGGCTGGAACTTGTCTGAGCGGACTGCAACGATGCAACCAAGTCCACGGGTGATTTTTTCGAGGCCCGCGCTGCCGGCCGAGGCCGCGACGAGCCCAGGCCCATGCACTCGCTGCACCGCTGCAAGCCTCTGCTGCAGCTGGAGCTGGGGACCTGTGCACGGACCAGGGCGCCAAAGCAGCCGCTGTTTCTGGTGCTTGTGCTTGGTGCTGCACTGCTGGGGGCTTCCCCACAGATGCCCCCTGCTCCTGAAACCAGCCAGTGTGAACTGAGAAGTCGACGTTGGCATCTCGAAGCAACCCAACCCTGCGAAGCTCTCGACATCACGACTCCAGATTTGGCTGGGCCACAACCTCTGATTTTCCCACGGGCTCACGATTATCGAACCGGACACAGCTCCATCCAATCGAGATTACTGCAGCCTTCCCTTCCCGCCACCCCGCACGCTGTGCGTGCTGATTCCGCCATGTCTGAGGAACGGTCCAAGGTCTCGCTGCGAAGCGGGAACAAGAGAAAGGGCCGGCCGGCCATCAAGATTTCAGGGCCCATCATACAAGAAAATGCTGCACCCCGGGGATCCTCGGACCGCCCGAGAGCAGAGGCCGCGCCCCCTCCTCGCCAGCGTCCCCTGCCCCAGAGCAGCGGGAAGGTGAGTTGGCCTTGAGCTTCCAACCAACGCCACTGGCAGGTAGTTGACGTTGGTCTGTGTCGCAGACCTCGGATCTTGTCAAGCGAAGATACTCGACACGCTTCAACAACTTGCCTGCCGACTTCGACCCGACAGCAAACCCGGTGCCGTCCCTGCCGAGCCTGGACAAGTATGCGCGCGGCCAGGACCGGGACCGCCGGGCTCCGCCATCGAGAGGGGGCCGAGACGATATCGGGAGCGGGGGCGGGGGCGGAGGAGGATCGGGACTTCAGATGGATGTGAGGGCGCTCCGGGACCCGAATCTCGTCCCCGAGCAGTACGTCGCCGAGATCCTCAGCGAGGCCACCGAGGACGAGATCCGCGAATACGAGTCCGCTCTCCGAAAGCTCAAGCGCCGGGCGTCGGCGGACCTCCAGGCAAATGTCTACCAGAACCGCACGCAGTTCATCAAGATCAGCAAGGAGGCAGAGAAGCTGAAGGGCGAGATGCGCACGCTGCGAAACCTGATGGCAGAGCTCAAGGCCAATACCACCGCTCTGCGATCAGGCTCCAACAGCGTCGTCGACCCGGGGTTCAACGGCCAGATTGGCACGGGGTTGAGCCGGAGGGACAAGCGAAGCTCCGTGGCCGATAGAACCGCGCTCTGGAGCTCGCAGATGCAGGCCCTGTACAAGAACGTCGAGGGCTCGCAGAAGTTTCTCCCAAACACCCCGGGCCGCCACGTCGTGCAGAATGCGGGACCGTGGGTCGAGTTGGACAACGCCACGTACAGGTCCCGGCGGGCGATGCAGATCTTCCTGCTGAACGACCACCTGCTGATCGCGTCGCGGAAGAAGAGAAAGACCGACGGTCCAGGCGCTGCCGACAGCCGCGCGCCCATGACGAAGCTTGTCGCCGACCGCTGCTGGCATCTCTTGGACGTCGAGGTGGTGGACATGGCCGGGCCCGGCGACTCCTCGGGAGGCAGGAACAAGCTGGCCGACGCGGTCATGGTGCGCGGGGGCGGGCAGAACGAGTCCTTCATCTACCGGACCGAGAAGCCCGAGGACCCGGAGAAGGCAGCGCTGATGCTCAACATCCGGAAGCGGGTGGAGGAGCTGCGCAGGAACCTCCAGTCGGAGAGGGAGGCGACCAACAAGGCCAAGGAGACCATCAACTACTTTGCCTCGCGCGACCCGGGGCTGCTGCAGAAGACGGAGCTGCTCGAGACCCTGTCCGACATCAAGGACATGCTGATTGAGGTGGACGGCAAGCAGCAGAACCTGCGGTGGGTCGAGAGCCAGATGGACGAGCTCGACATCAACATTGCCCTCCAGCAGATCGAGCCGGCGGTTGTCCTGATTGAGAAGCTGAAGAGCCTGGCGTACGGTTTGAGGAACAACGCCATGGCCCAGGACTTCATCTCGTTCAAGGTCGACGAGCGGCGGGCGAAGCTGGCGGGGCTGGTGGCCCGGGAGCTGGTCAGCACGCACAACCAGCAGAAGAAAGCGAAGCAGAACATTTCGTGGCTCGCCCGGCTGGGCCTGGAGGACCGGGCGCGCGAGGCGTACTTGGAGGCGCGGAGCGAGACGATCCAGAAGCGGTCGAGGTAGGCATTGCAACCCCTAGGCACGACCGAGAGGCTTGGCTAACAAGTGTGAACACAACCCAGGCAGTGCATCTTCCAGGGCAACCTGGACCAGTACATCTGGGAGATCTCGTTCGTCTACTTCACCATCATCCGCAACACGGTCAGCTGCTTCCAGGCCTGCTTCCCGCCGCCCATGATGAGCGCGTGCGTCAAGTGGGCCAAGGAGGAGGTGGACGCCTTCAACGCCATCCTCGCGCGGCAGCTGAGCGGCGAGCGGGAGGGCGGCGAGGCGTGGGCGCGGTGCATGGACACGGCCAAGGAGCACGCCGGCTTGCTCTCCGAGGTCGGTCTGGACTTTCGCAACCTGGTCGGGCAGAATGTCAAGACGGGGGGGGAGGTGTCGGCGTCGGCGGCGGCCAATGCGCCGGCGGGGTTGGGCCTGATTATGGGGGCGCAGGCTGCTTGAGGGAGAGATTTGAATATTTGGGCTATGCTAGTTTATTTATTTTATTTTATTTCATTTTATTTTCTCTCATTTTTGTCCTTTTCGTAGCTGCCCTCTCCCCTCTGTGACGGCAGCAGCAGTGATGATGAGGCTGGCGGGGGTGATAAGCTGAGTGGGGCTGGAGGTGGGGTGCCGGTGCGCGGGTGGTGCCCAGACTTCAGCTGGCCGCTGAATTTGGTGGGGAAATGCCCGCACGGGCCAGCTGCCACCCTGAAAGGCGCCAGTGCCGACATCAGCGCACCGCACTCCTCAGCAAAACAACGTGCCGGTCCCTGTCATCGCACTCGATTTCTGTACACCCTTCCTTGGCCTGGCATCAGCAGCTTGTGACGGCGGCGCGAGTCGAGACCTGTCATCTCAAGTTTTGATTTTTGACATCCAGTTTGAGCAAATTTGCACTCCTCAAGGGCGACGAAAAGCAACAAGAGGAGACTGAGAGCTGAGGAGAGCAGCAGCAGAGCAGCCCCTGTCGACCACGAACGAACCCAACCCAAACCTGGAACCATTTCCCTGACCGAGCTGCCCACTGCTTGCTGCCCGCCCGCCTGCACCACTCACCATCTGCATCCGCACCCGCACCCGCACCCGCCCACCTGCCCACCTGCCCAATTTTGACCCAGCCTTGGACCCGCGCCGCGCCTCGCCTGGAGACACAAACGTGCCAGTGGACAACAAACGTCATTGCTCCCATTCTTCGCGACCGCCGTCGACCACGCCGAGCGGCCATTTGATCCCGACCACAACCCCTCCCGTCCCCGCGACCCTTCACCACCCGACCCTGCAGAACCCGCCGACGGCCCAATTGCCAGCATGGACACAAACATGGAGGACGTCGGGCGCGTGCCCACAGAGCTGGCCCCGGTCAACATCGAGCCCGCTACCGTCCCAACCCTCGACGGCTGGATCGAGAGCCTGATGCAGTGCAAGCAGCTCGCCGAAGCTGACGTCCAGAGGCTGTGCGAGAAGGTCCGTCTTGGCTCCTGGCTCCTCTCCTCGACCCCCCCCCACCCCCAACACACATCTAGCATCGCCAGGCATGTCGATCGATGCCACCCGCCTCTTCCCTCTACCCCGCTCTCCAACGAACATACGCCTTTAATTCCCGGCGCGCCTAGTGGTTGAGCGCGTTTACTGCTCCAAACAGAACCATGCTGACATGCCGTCATGTTGTAGGCACGTGAGGTGCTCCAAGAAGAGTCGAACGTGCAACCCGTCGTATGTCTGCCCTCGCGACCCAGGCCGCCATCGCGACGTCCTCTCGTCCTGATAGACTAACGCCGCCAGAAATGCCCCGTCACCGTCTGCGGCGACATCCACGGCCAGTTCCACGACCTGATGGAGCTCTTCAAGATTGGCGGGCCCAACCCGGACACCAACTATCTCTTCATGGGTATGGCGCGGCCTGGCTGGCGTTCGGACGAGGCGAGCTTGATAATCTGACGATTTGGGTCTTCAGGGGATTATGTTGATCGAGGGTACTACTCGGTCGAGACTGTCACGCTGCTCGTGGCACTCAAGATCCGATACCCTCAGCGCATCACCATCCTGCGCGGCAACCACGAGTCCCGCCAGATCACACAGGTGTACGGCTTCTACGACGAGTGCCTGCGCAAGTACGGCAACGCCAACGTGTGGAAGTTCTTCACCGACCTCTTCGACTACCTCCCCCTCACCGCCCTCATCGACAACCAGATCTTCTGCCTCCACGGCGGCCTGTCACCGAGCATCGACACGCTCGACAACATCAGAGCCCTGGACCGCATCCAGGAGGTGCCGCACGAGGGCCCCATGTGCGACCTCCTATGGTCCGACCCCGACGACCGGTGCGGCTGGGGGATCTCGCCCCGCGGTGCGGGGTACACGTTCGGCCAGGACATCTCGGAGGCCTTCAACCACAACAACGGGCTGACCCTCATTGCCCGCGCACATCAGCTCGTCATGGAGGGCTACAACTGGTCTCAGGACCGCAACGTTGTCACGATTTTCTCTGGTGGGTTTTTCACTGCACGACGATGGCTCGGCCCTGAATCCACGTGCTGACACACGGCTGCAGCTCCCAATTACTGCTACAGGTGCGGTAACCAGGCCGCGATAATGGAGATCGACGAGCATTTGAAATACACCTTGTACGTTTCTCTGGCTTGACCCATGTTTTCCTCGTTAACCAACGCCCCAGCTTGCAATTCGACCCGTGCCCGAGAGCCGGCGAGCCCATGGTCTCTAGGAGTAAGTTTCGGCGCTTTTATGGACATCGATGTGCACTAACAATTCCGTGCAGGGACGCCCGACTACTTCCTGTAATGAAAACGGGGCAGCCCCGGCTTCTCGCCGTGCAACCGCATAGAGCAGGGACTAGCTTAGAGAGGGGGAAGGCATTGGCGATATGTCGACCAAGACCGTCCGCCGACTGCCCGTTGCGTTCAAGACGGGAAGAGTGGCGGGTGGACGAGGTGCGTAATGATGTATCAGCAACCCAAAAAAGAGTTCCCAGTTTCTTTGCCCTTGTGACAGACAAGTGGGAATTTCCTGTCCAGCCATTCTGTTGAACTAGACGCATGTCTCGTTTCGGGACGGAGACGCGGTTAGGCTAGATTTGCTATGCGAGTGGCCGTTTCTGATACCAATGCGAGTTTTCTGTCAATGGGTGGTCAGAGGTGATGTGGTGGTGAGGGCGCTCATGAGAATGGCTTCGAGTCACGCATATGTCATCCGGTCATGCATGCTCTCATGGTTTGTTCCGTTGGTGTTCATTTCTCGCAGGTTACAACGGAACTCTTAAGGTTACCTCACTTCATCTCCCGAGTTGTTAGTTATGAGGTCAGCACAGCGTCTACTCATGCAGGCTTGCTGATATCAGGGACAGATTGAAGGACGGCGTCACTCAGACGGCCGGTCGGCAAGTCACAAAACCTGCCATTGAGCTGAGAGTAGGGCAGCTTTTCCAGCCGTTTGTTCGAAATAGGAGTCAAGAACGCGCTTCTCTCACACTCGCCGTCGAGCTGTTCTCCGAGACGCTGGCCGTCTGGCCTTCTGGCCTTGCTGCAGCAGGTTCCCTCGCTCGGCTTGCAGGAGTGTTCTGCAGATGACGTTGATCAGGTGTATCATGCCTCACAGCGGCGTCTCGGATCTGTCGGTCGACAGTGTGCGCTGCGCCGGGACGTCGGGGAGAAGTAGCAGTCCTTGTGGGCGAACCTTAACAAGTTCCAGGACTCCGAGGCCTGCTCGCCCACTTTGTCAATCGGTCTTCTCTCCGTTCTGTCCTCGCAATTCTCATCGAAAACCATCCCGTCCGTCCTTCTTTTCGTTGTGCTTTTTAATTACCCGTGGGGATGAGCCAAAATGTCGTCGTCCACCACTTCATCGGCTACGTCGTCAACGACCTCGTCGACCAATCCGTCGATCAGCTCATCGGCCAGTACTTCCGAGACCTCCTCGACGAGCTTGTCGACCACCCCGTCTACGAGTTCGTCGACGAGCATCTCCACCGCGTCGTCGACCAGCTCCCCCGCCAGCTCGTCGGCCAGCACGTCGACGACGTCGTCGACCAGCTCATCTGCCGCCTCGCCTACTGGATCGTCGACTGGCTCGTCGTCTGGCTCCTCTACCTCCTCCTCGGCTAGTTCGTCCACCACATCGTCGACTAGCTCCTCCGCCACATCGTCCACGACGTCGTCCACGACTTCGTCCACGACTTTGTCTACGACGTCGTCAACCACTTCTTCTGCGACATCGTCTACTAATTCTTCTACGACGTCGTCTACCACTTCTTCTACGACTTCGCCAGCGACAGAGTCGACTACTTCGTCCACCACTTCTCCCACGACGTCGTCCACCACATCCTCCACGACATCGTCGACAACCTCGCCAACCACCCTGTCGACCACCACCTCAACCTCCCTCGCACCCACCGCCACCGCC
>FTCG01000106.1_pt1 | contig 15996 bp, 10 predicted proteins | sample 1639641 | NCBI WGS metagenome assembly FTCG01 (sample SAMEA3914864, study PRJEB12502) | metagenome | biome: forest; material: soil | place: USA | collected 2012-03-12 | depth 0.3 m
CCCTAGCCCTCTCCCCCACCCCGCTCCACATCCCCCCCGAAGCCCTCGCCCCCTGCCACTTCGTCGCCAACTTCGTCCTCATCCCCCGCCAGGACGGCACGCGCGGCTTCCTAGACTACCTCCTCCCGCTGATGCAGCACGACGGCAGCATCTCACCGACAATAACATCAACACCAACACCAGGAGGCCCCGGAAAAGGAGAAGACCTATCCCATCTCCGGCACGCGTTCAATGCCTGTGCGCTGGCGTCGCTGGGGAATAAATCCGGGCCGGAGTCTGCTTCTGCTGGGTTTGGGGAGGGAGGGACGGTCGGCGTGGGGATACCTGGTGTGGCGGGGTATGGGAGGGTGTCGGGGGGAGGGTGCTTGGGCAAGGCGTTTGGGGAGTATAGTCGGGCGTTGAGGGCTACGCAGGCTGCGTTGGTGGATCCGGAGAGGTGGAGGAGTGATGGGGTGTTGGCGGCTGTGTTGTTGTTGGGGATGTTTGAGGTGAGTTTTTCTTCTCCGTTTTCCTTCCTTTTTTCATTTTTTTTTTATTTGGTTCTCCTTTTCCTACTTTTTGAGAGAGAGAGGTGTTCACTGACTGACCATGGACAGAACATCACGGCCAAGAAGCTCGGGAGTCTGGCTTGGGGGTCGCACGTCGAGGGCGCGATACAGCTGGTCAAGGCGCGGGGGCGGAGTCAGTTGCGGACGAAGACGGGGATGCAGTTGTTTATTGCCGTGCGGACGCAGCTTGTAAGTGCTTGTGAACATAAGGAAAGATGGTGTCCTATCTGACCAGTGGCAGATCATCCACACCCTTGCGTCGGGGACGGCCCCGGCCATGGGCGCCGACTGGTGGATCGACGACGCCATCGTCGACTCGACGGCCGCCGAGTGCCAGCGCCTCAGCCTCAAGGCGGGCGAGGTGCGCGCGCACGCCACCCGCATCATGGCCACGGCCGCGCGCACGCCCGAGAACATCCAGCTCGTGCGCGGCCTGATGCACCAAGCCCAGGACCTGGACGAGCGCACCGCCGCGTGGATGGACGGCGTGCCCGAGGCCTGGAAGTTCAAGACGGCGTGCTGGCAGGTCGACAACCTGCCCAGCGGCGACTACGCCAACGCCGAGGTGTTCCCGGGCCGCGTGGACGTCTACAGCGACTACTGGGTGGCCGGGGTGTGGAACCAGGCGCGCACGACGCGGCTCGTCCTCATGTCGGTCGCCGTGCGCTGCGCCGCGTGGGTGTGCTCGCCCGTCGACTACCGGACCACCCCCGAGTACGCGACCGCCGCGCGCGTGTGCGTCGACACCATCGCCGACATCATCGCGTCGATCCCGTTCCACTGCGGGTGGCACGCCAAGCGGGGCGACCTGTTTGACCAGCCCAACGGCTTCGGGTGCGGCGACGAACGCGGCGCCAAGGGCCTGGCCGGCTACCTCCTCACCTGGCCGCTGGCGTGTGTTATGACACAGGATTACTCGACCGATGCGCGTATGTCTTGTCCCCCTCTCCTTGACCAAGCCGCGGAAGCTAACAACAGCTACCCCAGAACGAGCCTACACCCGAGGCCGACTCAAGCACATCGGCGACGGCCTCGGAATCAAATACGCACACATCCTCTCCCACGTAAGGAGCTCACCTTTAATTGCCCCGGATCGTCTCCCGCTAACACACGAAACCAGCTCCACGTCCGCGTGCCATCCATGCTCATCCGCTCCGACGGCCTGCTGGCCAAGCCGTACCCGATGGCCTACAACTTTGAGAAGCTGATGTCGTCGGCCCGCATGGCGGGCACGCTCCCGCAGGGCTACTCGCTCAGCCACCTGTCGCAGTTGCAGCAGGGGGGTGTGCCACAGCAGCAACAACAGCAACAGCAGCCGCAGCAGAGCCAGGGCGGGCCTGCAGGGGCGTCGGGAGAGGCGACGCGGCCTGTGATGCAGAAGTGGGTTGCTGCGTGAGGCGGGAGGCGGGCGTGGTGGACGATGGGGTGTTTTATTATTCGTTGGGGCTTGTAACGTTTGACTGGTGGTGTTGGATACCCTGATTTACTTTCTGTTTGAGACCGCTGGCTGCACATGAGACTGCCGCTGCACATGAGATGAAATGTCCACTATCGTCTGAACCAACGCGTACTCCCCGAATCGGAAATGTTCATGAACTCGGCTAGCTGCCGTGAAGAAGCAACGACATATATCCCACGCATTCCTACATCCCAACCGTCCGCCACGCGACTAACCACGGTGGTTCTCCCCGGGCTTCGCCTTCGCCTTCCTACTCTCCAGTTAGCCACTGCCGCACCACAGCCCACACACACACAGAAAAACACACCTCTGCCGCCCCGTAGCGTCGTCGGCCTCGTTCGCGCCCGAAGCGCTCCCCAGCTCCCAGGCCTTGACAAAGAAGCTCTGGGTGCGGTCGAGGTACGACTCGTTCTCGACGTTCTTGACGTTGACGCGCAGGCCGCCGTCCTTGGTGAAGACGACGTTGTTCTTGTGCATCTGCTGGCGCGCCTGCGCCTGGATCTTGCCCACCGACAGGTAGATCTGGTAGCCGACCCAGGCCAGGCCGGCCAGGAAGATGAGGGTGATGATCAGGGGCAGTAGTTGCCTACAGTGTATGGGCGTGGGAGGTTAGCTTGGCGGCTGATGCCAAGGGTGAGATGAGATGGCGTGGCGGGACGGACCTGATTGCCGATGGCGGCGGCGGTTGTGCCTTTTGCTTGCCCCAGGCCATGGTCACGTAACGTGTGTGGTCGGTCGGTGTTGGTCTTGAGGTTGTGAGTGTGCCGTGGATGAATAAATCGGTTGGTTGAGCGGGGTATCGAGTCTCAAATCCAGGCAATGAATGAGAGGAGCGCGGAGCTGACGCGGTTGCACAAACTTTGGCTCTGGGAGAGAAGAAGCTTCAAACCAAACCCCCGAAATTCCCGGGTACTCGGAGCAACGCTATTTAATCTTGTGCTGTGTGCCCACGCTGTTGCTGCACGCTCTTCTTGAAACGAGGCTCTGAATCGGGTCGCTTCTGAGGGACGCAGCGCTGTGGCATGAACCAACACGCCGTCACGTTGGCTGGCAAGGGAACATTATTTTAAGTTCCTGGTTGCGTGAATCATGAGAGTTCCAGTCCAGGTCCCAGGGGCTAAAAGAGAGCGCAGTGGCGGCCTCATGTGCCAGGGGTGCCCGTCTCAGCTGTCACCTCTCGGCCTGAGTTTGCCGATTGCAGCAGATGCATGGAGACCGGCATGGAGCCATCTCGGCGCGGCGGCGGATTCTTGCAGTGGACTCCATGCGGTACGTGACGAATGCACCAATACAGAATATATGTACGTTACGGTACCTGTGTCACACTGATGCATCTATCGAGGCATGCATCCATCGAGTCTCGGCGGCCAGAGCTGGCCAAAGTACCTTTTCCTTGGCGGACTCGCTTGGGTCCAGGCTGCCGCTCCAGCGCCACAGTGCGAACGCGGAGCTCTGCGATAGCAGCCCTGCGGTGTTCTGAGGGCCTGTGGCTCCGCTGCGAGCGTGCTGATCAGGCCAGTCTGTCATCCCGCAGCGCCTCACCAAAAATTGCTAAGGACACGGCAACAGCTCTAACCCTTGCGGCTCGACTCCAATCCAAGCTTGCTCCACAGCCCGCCACCATCCACCCACCATCCGCCCTCGACCTCCACCGACGACATCCACCCCATCTTGCCAGCTCTCCGTCTCCAAAACCCCAGGTCCGGCCGCCGACTATTACAACGCTGCAACGCCGCCAACAAACAGCCCACCGTCCTTTCGGCCACCCTCGCTGGTGTTGTTTGACGCCGTATTGCCCGCACACCGTCTCGTCCCCGACCTGCGCTGCCGCAGCGTCACCCCGAGCCCACCATGTCGGCTCCCCACGAAGGCTACGGCCAGTATCCGCCCCAGCAGCCCGCCGAGCAAGGCCCGTATCCCGACCAAGGCTATGCGAACCCGGCCGATGCCGCTGCCGGCGCACACCCCGCCGTCGATCACGGCAAGAAAAAGAAGAGAGCATATGCCGCCGGCGCCTTCGATGTCGCCGCGGGGGGCAACGCTGCAGTAGGCGGCCAGCAGCAAGGGGGAGGCCAATTTGGTGCGCCCGTGCCGGCATACGGAGGCTATCCGCAACCAGAGGTCCAGCCCGCCGCCTACGGCGCCCCCCAGCCGCAACAGCAGTACGGCCAGGCTCCTGTCGCTGGCTACCAGGCCCCGGAGCCCTACTACCCCTCGGCCGGCGCTCCTCCTGTCCCCCCCGGGGGCGTCGCGGGCCTTGCTTCCGGCATGTCGGCCATGAACCTCGGACCCGGAGCGCAACAACAGCCGCAGCAGCTCCCCGCCCAGGGGAGACCTGTCCCCCTGAACCAACTCTACCCAACCGACCTCCTCAACCAGCCCTTCAACGTGTCCGAGTTGGACCTCCCGCCGCCACCCATCATCTTGCCCGCGAACGTAGGTTGACGTCCCCAATGCTTTCTGTGTGTTGCGGCAAGGCGCTGACCTCTTGCGACAGTCCAGTGTCACCCCTTCCCCCGATGCGAACTGCAACCCCAAGTACGTGCGGTCGACCCTTAACGCCGTTCCCACAACGCACTCGCTAGTGAAGAAGAGCAAGCTTCCGTTCGCGCTTGTCATCCAGCCTTATGCGGCCCTCCACGATCTGGATGACCCCGTCCCGGTTGTCCAGGACCAGGTCATCTCGCGTTGCCGGAGGTGCAGGTCGTACATCAACCCCTTTGTCACCTTCCTCGACCACGGCCACCGATGGCGTTGCAACATGTGCAACCTCACCAACGACGTGCCCCAGGCATTCGACTGGGACGCCGCGGCCCAGAAGACGGTGGACCGGTGGCAGCGGCACGAGCTGAATCACGCCGTGGTCGAGTTTGTCGCCCCGCAGGAGTACATGGTCCGGCCCCCGCAGCCGCTGGTGTACCTCTTCTTGTTCGACGTCAGCTATGCCTCCGTCTCGACCGGCCTCCTAGCGACCAGCGCCCGCACCATTCTCGACAGTCTCAACAGGATCCCGAACGCCGACCGCCGCACGAGGCTGGGCTTCATTGCCGTTGACTCGAGCCTGCACTACTTCTCCGTCCCCAAAGACACGGACGAGAACGGCGAGACCAGCATGCTTGTGGTCAGCGACTTGGAGGAGCCCTTCCTCCCCGTGCCCCAGGAGCTGCTCGTCCCCCTGGCTGAGTGCCGGAACAGCATCGAGAACTTCCTCACCAAGCTTCCTGAGATGTTTGCCGACAACCAGAACAACGGGTCCTGCATGGGCTCTGCCCTGAGGGCCGGGCACAAGCTCATCTCGCCTCTCGGCGGCAAGATCGTTGTCCTCAGCGCGTCCCTGCCCAACGTCGGCTACGGCAAGCTCGAGATGCGCGAGGACAAGAAGCTGCTGGGCACATCCAAGGAGAGCGGACTGCTTCAGACTGCCAACAGCTTCTACAAGAGCTTTGCGGTCGAGTGCTCTAAGAATCAGGTCTCGATTGACATGTTCCTCTTCTCGTCCCAGTACCAAGACGTGGCCTCGCTAAGCAACCTCCCGAGATACACGGGTGGCCAGACCTGGTTCTACCCCGGCTGGAACGCGGGCCGCCCCGAGGACGCCATCAAGTTCGCGTCCGAGTTCAGCGACTTCCTCTCGTCCGAGATCGGCCTCGAGGCCGTCCTGCGCGTGCGGGCGACCGCGGGCCTGCGCATGAGCACCTTCTACGGCAACTTCTTTAACAGGAGTTCCGACCTGTGTGCCTTCCCTGCGTTCCCGCGCGACCAGTGCTACGTGGTCGAGGTGGCCATCGACGACAACCTGACCAAGGACGTCGTCTGCATGCAGACGGCCGTGCTGCACACGACGTGCAACGGCGAGCGCCGCATCCGCGTCATGACGCTCGCGCTGCCCACCACCCAGAACCTCGCCGACGTCTACGCCTCGGCCGACCAGTGCGCCATCACCACCTACTACTCCCACAAGGCCGTCGAGCGCGCCCTCAGCAACGGCCTCGACTCGGCCCGCGACCTGCTGCAGAGCAAGGTCACGGAGCTGCTGCAGACCTTCCGCAAGGAGCTGGCCGGCGGCAGCATGGGCGGCGGCCTGCAGTTCCCGTCCAACCTGCGCGGCCTCCCGGCCCTCTTCCTCGGCCTGATCAAGCACGTCGGCCTGCGCAAGTCGGCGCAGATCCCGTCGGACCTCCGCTCCGCCGCACTCTGCCTGCTCTCCACGCTGCCCCTACCCCTCCTCATGCAGTACATCTACCCGCGCCTCTACTCCCTGCACGACATGCCCGACAACGCGGGCTACCCGGACCCAGAGACAAGCCAGATCGTGCTGCCTCCCCCTCTCAACCTCTCCTCAGAGCGCTTCGTGCCCTACGGGCTGTACCTCATCGACGACGGGCAGACCCAATTCCTGTGGGTCGGCCGCGACACGGTGCCGCAGCTGCTGGTGGACGTGTTCGGCGTGGCGGACCGGGCGCAGCTGCGCGTCGGCAAGGGCGCGCTGCCGGAGCTGGAGAACGACTTCAACGAGCGGGTGCGCGCCGTCGTGGCCAAGAGCCGGGACCACAAGGCCAAGGGGGTCGGGAGCATCACCGTGCCGCATCTGTATATCGTGCGCGAGGACGGGGAGCCGAGCCTCAAGCTGTGGGCGCAGACGCTGTTGGTGGAGGATCGGGCGGATCAGGGGATGGGGTATCAGCAGTGGATGGGGATGTTGAGGGAGAAGGTTAGTATTTGATCTTTGATCTGGTGGGTGGGGGTGTGGTTTGTGTTAGATGCTGATGGCGCGAGCAGGTTGTCCAATAATGGACGGTTTGTGGCGGCGGCGGTGGTGTGTTAGGGTTGTGGTTGTTGGGGATGTGGTGGATGCATGGGTAATGCGCTGCGGTGAATAGATGCTACAGAGCAGCAATGAAATGTCTGGAGAGAGAGAGCAAGAGAGAGGATTTGCCATCTTGGTCATGTGCTGCTGTGAGACTGGCTTCGATGTGACTAGGTACGTATTGTGTGTTCACCATCGCCGTCTGGTGTTCGCAAATCGCCATCCTGTTGTCCACTCCGGCGGCTCACGGCATTCCATCCATCCCCACCACCGAAACAGCACCCGGCCCTCCGAGAAGCCGCCCGGCCACTCCCGAGGGACGTCATGAGGATCATCACCAACCCGCCCGCCAGCCAGCCCGGCCGCCTCCCGACCCAACAACCTCACTGAGGTCAGCCCTGCGCTGACTGTGTATACCGAGGTAGCTCTATCCGGGGACAGTAGTTATGATGATACAGTACATCCATAATGGGATATGCCCAATCCAGTGACCAGCCCAGCCTTGCCGGCCGGCCGGCCAACGGGCCTGGCTTCACGTAACCCAGCCCAACCTAGACACCACACAGTACCCGCATCGATCGCCCAGAATAGAAACATGGCGGCATGCCCCACCGGGCCGCGTTTTCTGGCCATCTCGACTGCATCACCAGGGGTAGACATGTACATCGACCATGGACGCAGGAACGAACGCAAAGGCACTCGGGGATGCGGCAGCAGGGTGGTTTGCGGTGCGGCTCTTTTTGTTGCCGATGCAAGGCTCTTGACTACTCTGGGCGTCTGCCGCCCGTTCACCACTTATCCTTGGCCTTGAGAATGCAGATTTGGCTGGGATGGATGACACTGGACAGGGGTTGATCTGTGTGTGTGGTGTTGATTTGGAGGGAGGCAGTGCAGACTCCGCGAGTGGGCGCGTGCTAACGTTATTGGCTCCGTTGAAACCAAACCGCCGGCTTCTTTCCCCGTGAACAAGAAGAGGCAGACGGTCTGTGTTTCTGTTTCCGCGTGTGGTTGGGACGGGTGGGCGGGCGGCGGAGAGCGGGCGGTGCACATGTGGGCGGGCGGGCCGCCGTTCAGGTTTGGTTCTGGTCTGGTCTGGTCCGGCCTTGAAACACTGGCCTGCCGGCGATTGGCGATTTCAGGTTTGAGACAGGCGCCGAGGTGGGAGGGGAGAGGAGGACCGCAAGCGGGTCCCGCTTGTGCCGCGCCAGAGCGATGGTGGGGGAAAGGGGGCTTGTTCTGGGAGCTCTGGCTTTCGTACTCGGCGCCTAATTTGACTGCTCGTTGGGCCGGGCTGGGGGAGTGTATCATGCAGGCCCTGCTTTGGGACTGTGCTTGGTGGATTGGTGGACCGCCGTGGGACGGATTTAGCACGCCCGGGGGCATGCAGTGTGATCAGTGTGACGATGGTGATGGGGGATGGGGATGGGTGAGGGTGAGGGTGATGGGTGAGGGACACCTCCGTCTCATGTCCATGCCATGTCGACGGCCGTGGTCGGCGGGAACGTGAGGGCCGAGTCGAGATGCAGCGCTGCACCGGCACACCCGAAACACTGCGACGATTCCGTGGCATCGCGATCCATCACGGGATGGGGATGGATCTCAGTTTGATTGTTTAAGCGCCCTTGCAGTCTGGTTGGTACAAGGACAGCACCGCCAGTTGGATCGGGCAGATTCAGGTCAGATTATGATTTTTTTGGAAGTGAATCAGGTGCTCGATTGCGAGCCCGCTGTTGGCTCTTCAGGAATCAAGAACATCACCCGGTCAGCTGGCCGTGGGCATCTCGGCCTCGTCCGAGCACATCATAGAGGTCGGAAAAAACGACCGAAAATGACCGAGAGCTTCGCGACGGCCCATGTTGGGACCTGGTGTGCGTTTTGACTTTTTGCGAGGGCGGAATGGATGATGGAGCTTCTTGATGAGGAAGAGGCCTGGGCTGCCCACAGCCCAACACGGTACACCACACCACACCGGCACACCCACAGGCAGGCTCACAGCACCATCCTGACAGATCCACCAACCACCCCCCCGGTCTGTCCCCTGTCGCTCCATCTCCCCGCCAGTCAGTCCGGTCCACCGCCCGCCAGTGAGGGGCCGGAGCCAGGATGGCTGCCGCAGTGCCGCCAAGCTCACCTGCTCGCTCTTCTTACAACACAAACCACAAACCTCCCCTCTTCCCCTTGTTTGACATGCTGAGCTTGGGTCGTCTCTGGTCGTCTCTGGTCGTCTCTGGTCGTCTCTGGTCGTCTCTCTGCCCGCCACCGCCCGCCTGATACCGGTGCTGTCCTTTTTGTCTACACAGTAAAGCTGCTGCTTTGCGTCTGCCGTCGACGGAACCGAGCCCGCGCCGAAGCCATCCGTTCATTTCTTGGCCAGGCACAGAAAGTACCTGACCAGTGACCCGCGCCAACCACCCCGGCTTCGCAAGCACAGGTCCAGCCCAAGAAGCGGGGCAGCCTCCCCTCCTCCATCTTGTCGCAAGACCGTTCTTAACTCTCGCTCTCACCACCACCCGTCTTTTCTCTCCAGAAACCTGTCTGTCCAGCCTCGCTCGCGGACGGCTCCCTCAAGGTACGTGCATGTGTGCTTGTCTGAGCATTCTTGAAGAAAACACCCTCCCCGCTCTCCCCGGATCGTCCAGCTGCCACGGCACCCCGGCCCTCATTCCCACTGCCATTCGCAGCCCAGAGCTGAGATGGACGCGATGGGAGAGCTTCTGCCCGGATCGGTGCGACAGCTGCGGTGCCTTGCGGCGCAAATGCGATCTGTCGTCCCCGACTGGGGAAGGGGGCTTTCTCGCAACCCCTGGGCTTGGTCTGCGGGAACGCCGAGAGATGCATACGAAGCGTCTGATCGCCAGCTCCCGTCGTCCCACCCCACCTGTCGGCGACCTCGTCTGCGAGCTCGCCTTGGGATTGCTCGTTTTGGCTTGTTCGATGGGGACTTCTAGAAGCGCCTCGACACCCGGAACTCTGCACGACCGCACTCGCCGCCTGATCGTCGCCCTCCCGCTGCCACTGTTGCGAGCACGTCCGCTGTCAGCAATCATGGGAGGGGCCAGCTCTCCACAGAGGATCAGGCTGGAGGATGCGACATCCGCCGGCGTCAGCCACAGCACATAACTAATCCTCCGCCACATTGTGTATTCTTCGTTTTGTTGGCCGTTCCTGGTTGCTAACCTGCAATTGTTGCTTGCGACAGACACCAAGCTCCGACCCGAGCTCCTCTCCCACGCGACGCCCACTCTCGTCCAACAAAGAACCACCGAGTGGCTCGCGCGGCTCCGTTGCACCGTGCTCCGAGTGGACACTGACATCCCCGTCGCCGTATAAAGAAACCCTCAGCCTCAGGGGCAACGTGGGCTGGCTTGACACAGCGCCCTGACACGTGCTCGACACCACAAATAGCCCGCTCTCCTCCCCGGTGCCACTGCGAAGCTCCGGACCAAGACCCCATCGACGTGCGCGCCAGCTGGGGATACTTCGGCAGCCATGAGTAACGCGCAGGCCAAATCAGGGGGGGCGCGGAAGATCTCGTTCAACGTGAGCGAGCAGTATGACATCCAAGATGTCGTCGGCGAGGGCGCCTACGGTGTCGTGTGGTAAGTCTTACATCCGAGACGCATTGTCTGGCAACCAGGAAATCTGACCGTCAAAGCTCTGCGGTCCACAAGCCCTCCGGGCAGAAGGTCGCCATCAAGAAGATCACCCCCTTCGACCACTCCATGTTCTGCCTGCGGACGCTGCGCGAGATGAAGCTGCTGCGCTACTTCAACCACGAGAACATCATCTCGATCCTCGACATCCAGAAGCCCCGGAGCTACGACACCTTTAACGAGGTCTATCTCATCCAGGAGCTCATGGAGACCGACATGCACCGCGTCATCCGCACACAAGAGCTCTCGGACGACCACTGCCAATACTTCATCTACCAGACGCTGCGCGCCCTCAAGGCGATGCACTCGGCCAACGTGCTGCACCGCGACCTGAAGCCGTCCAACCTGCTGCTCAACGCTAACTGCGACCTAAAGGTGTGCGACTTTGGCCTGGCGCGCTCGGCGGCGTCCCAGGAGGACAACTCCGGTTTCATGACGGAATACGTGGCCACCCGTTGGTACCGTGCTCCCGAGATCATGTTGACGTTTAAGGAGTACACCAAGGCGATCGATGTCTGGTCGGTGGGCTGCATTCTGGCCGAGATGCTTAGCGGCAAGCCCCTGTTTCCGGGCAAGGACTGTATGTACCTTTCGTCTCCATATCTGTCCCTGCTTAGGAGAAAAAGAAATACTGACACGCTGCGCAGACCACCACCAGCTCACGCTGATCCTGGACGTCCTGGGAACACCCACAATGGAGGACTACTACGGCATCAAGTCGCGGCGCGCGCGCGAGTACATCCGCTCGCTGCCCTTCAAGAAGAAGGTGCCGTTCCGCACGCTCTTCCCCAGCACGTCGGACCTGGCGCTGGACCTGCTAGAAAAGCTGCTCGCCTTCAACCCCGTCAAGCGCATCACGGTCGAGGAGGCCCTCAAGCACCCCTACCTCGAGCCCTACCACGACCCCGACGACGAGCCCACCGCCCCGCCCATCCCGGAGGAGTTCTTCGACTTTGACAAGCACAAGGACAACCTCAGCAAGGAGCAGCTCAAGCAGCTGATCTACCAGGAGATCATGAGGTAGAGACCGGTCGCCGGGTTGGCTTGGATTTGAGAGGGGCTTGTTGTCTTTTCTGCTGCTTTTTTTTGTCTGGTAATTGTAGGAGATAGAGAGGGATGAGTTGTTGGGTAGGGGCGGCGGGTTGAAGGGGGTGGGTGCATGTCGACGAGTGCTGGGCCGAGGATCTCTGGGGCCTGGTCTGGAAAACCTGGTCAGCGGATATGGGTAGTAACGGTTATATGTCTCGTTTTATGCTATTCATTCGTCCTTTGAGGAACGCCCGGGTTGAGTTTGTGATTGTTTGGTGTGTATGGTTGGCGTTGGAGTTGTCAGGCACACGGTTGCTCGGGATTCAAGTGACTTGTCCGGGTTCATGGCTTGTTCCGACCGGTACAGAGCTTGGTTGGGTATCTCCTGATTAACTATCACAGCCAACCGCTTCGTCTCCTCCTTCTCCGTGGTGTTTTCAGCCGTCAAGGTCGACAAACTGACCCTGCTGTCCTTGCCAACGCTCGCCTGCCCGTCCCAACTCCTCCCAGTCCCGATCATGATAATTTGTTTTTGGAGCGAAGATGCACACCAAGCCGAACCAACCCCAGAGAAAAACAACCAGAACGCCAGCCAGCCACCGCCTATCCCATCCCATCCCATGTGCCTTGCTTGGTATCAAACCAGCCAGCCAGCCATCATCACATTTCGTGCAAGCCCCCAAACCCCGCACCATCCCCCCTCCTTCCTTATCTCCCTCCCTTCCCAAAACAGATGATACAGAGCACGCAGGCAGAGTAGATAAATAAAACATCGCCTCCCAATGACCCAAACCTCCACGCTCAACAATCATACCGTCCTTCTTCCCTGCTCTTCGCTCAACAGTTCGTTCTCATGTGCCAAACCGGTCGCGTTGACGCCCCTCTCCAGGCTATCACCAAGCCACACCCCAAACCTCCCATCCCCACCTCCCCCCCAAGCAACAACAAATGCGCTTCGCAGACCAACCCTCATACCAGCCCCTACCCATACCCTACCCAAGCAGACAACAAGCGCCATGGAAGGGAAAACGGCCAGGTAGACAAACTACGCACCAACAACCCAAACCTCCACCCCCAACACCCCAAATTTCTCCCCTTCCTCACTCAACGGCTCGTTCCCGTACGTCAGGCTCGTCGCACTGACGCCCCTCTCCAAACTGTCGTCCAGCCACAGCCCGAATTTCCCGTCGTCGCCTGCGCCGAGTGACAGGAAGTGCGTCTCGCAGAGGAGGTAGTACTCGTTTATGCCTGAGTAGGGGAAGGCTTTGAAGCGGATGGATTGGGTGCTTCTTTGAGAGGAGGGGGTCGGGGTGCGGGATATTGAGGGTGTTGGGGGGTTGGAAGTGGAAGTGGAAGGGGGTGGTGGTGGGAGGGCGGGGAGGAGGGAGGCGCGCCAGAGGAAGCATTCGCCTGTGCCGAAGTATTTGGGGGCCGGGTGAGGGTGGTCGGAGAGGTAGGCGCCGAAGAGCTGGAGGGATACAAATGGGTGGTTAGTGATCGTGTGTTTTGGGAGAGAGGAGGGATGGCATGGAGTGGGATGGGAGAAACGTACACCACCCTCACAGTCCTTAACAACCAACACAAACCCGACCCGCCGCCCCTGAAACGCAGCACACTTCTCATACAGCGTCGCCAGGCTCGCGCCGTCCTGCTCCAGGCTATACACCAACCGCCACTCGTCGACAATCCCCAGCCGCGCGGGCACCATGATGCGGATCTCCTCGGCCACGGGCGCCGTCAACAACCTCGCCTCGGGGCTGGTCTCCGCCGCAAACCCCTCCAGCTGCAGCGGCTCCAGCGGCGGCGGGCGCATCGGCGACATGGTCCTGTGCGGATGCAGCAGGTGCGGCGGGGTGCACACGCCGCCGCCGTCGAGCAAACCGCTGCCTTTCAGGCCGTCGGGCTGGAAGGTGCGCGCGTGGGGGAGGCCGGCGGGCGGGGGAGGGGTCGCGGTCGCGGGGGACGGCTCGCTCGAGAAGCGGCGCTTGAGGCCGCCCCAGAGGCTGGAGACGGAGGAGGAGAGGAAGGTGGAGGAGCTGGGCGAGGGGGCGCCGCCTGGCGGGGTGACGGCTCCTGGGGAGGAGGCCGGGGAGATGTCGAGCTCCGGGGAGTCGCCTGTGTCTGTGTCGCCGACGCGGAAGGGGTGGGTGTGGTTGGTGTCGTAGTAGGTCATGGTTTGGTGGGTTGTTGAGGTTGTTTGGAGGGGCGGTGTGTCTGTCGGACGAGGGATGGCCGTGCGGCGGTGCTCGGGATCGCTGCGAGCAGCTCGGAGTAGGGATGGGCCCTTGGTTTGGTGGGCGTGGTTCACGCTGTGGGTTGGAGCGCTGAGAGGGGACGAGGGTCCGGGATGACAGCCATCCAGGTTGGAGAGGTCGGTGGCCGGGTGGTGTTGTTGTGGTGCTGCTCTTCGTGTCTGTCTGTCGTGTCGTGTCTGGGGATTCGGGCTCGGGCGACGCTGCGTCAGCGCGAAACTGGGAAGTGTCCGTTAAGGTTGCCGGATCGTGCATGAGCCGACGGCGCACTGTGCCACGTAGCTGCTACACCGAAATACCTTGGCGCGCCACCGCCCAGGCGAGCTCAGGCGGTGGGTTAGGTAACCGTTAGGTAACTGGTGGGGCAGAGGAGGTACCGGTACTTGACGCCCAAGGTGCCGCGGGGCAGCGATTGGTGAAGCGTCGAGTGCTTCAAGCTTCCAAGGCCGAGAGGGCGGCAGCTCGCCTCCGGACATCCCGACTCGTCTCCTCGTGCACACGTGCGGACTGTGAATTTCATGCCATGTCTATTTCTATTCCAGGGACTCGCTGAAGCGGCAGATGCCCTGCCAGACGCCCTCGGGCGTGGGCTGGGCGGCGCACACGTCGGGCTCGAAGCCGAAGTGCTGCATCAGATGATCACGCGTCGTCGGCCCAATCGTGGCAACAAAGGTGTCTCGGCCCGCCTGCTTCGGCTTGGCCCTGCCCGTGCTCTCGTCCAGCACCCCCATGGCGCCCAGCATGCTGTCACACCCGCTGGGCGAAAACACAACCACCCACCTCCGCCGCCGGCCCGCCGTGGCCGCGAGCCGCCGCGCAAAGTCCTCTCTGAACGACCCCAGCTCCCCGGTGCCGTAGACGACCACCTCGTCCACGCGCCACCCTGCCTCGGTGAGCACCCTGGGGATGATGTCCCGCCGCTTCTCGCCCACCAGGAACAGCAGCGGGGGTTTCGTCTCGCAGTCCTTGTACCACTGCCCGTAGTGCTCGACGATGAAGGGCGCCAGCTTCTCCCCGACGCCCGTGTGCTCCCCAAACACCTGCAGCGGCGGCACCTGGGGGACGGCCCTCAGGGCGCGCGTGGTGGCCGGCCCGACGCTGTAGACGGGCACGTGCTGGAGGTGCGGCCAGCCCTGTTCGCCTGCGGGTTTGCTCACCTTAGCCATTCTGCGCCTCGCCCCCCCGGGGAGACGCGAGTCTCACCTCTCCCTTCCTCGACGAGCTGGGTGAAGGCCTCGACGGCGCGCTGGGACGTGAAGATGAGGCCGCCGTAGGCGCTGCCCTCGGCGCTGCCCTCGGCGCTGCTTATGGACTGGGTCTGGAAGGCGCGCCGCACCTGGGCCATGCCGTGCTCGTCGAAGCGGTGCTCTAGCACGGGTACGAAGGAGGGCTCGAAGTCGGAGTCGACGCCATGGGAAGGGGCTGAGAACAGCTCCTCGTAGGCGTCGCCGGGGACCGACTTGGTTTTGAGGAGCAGGACGGGCGTCTTTGGTGCCATTGTCGGTATGAAGATGGGTGGACGGAGCGGGAAGCTAAATGAGAATGGTTCCTGGCTTCCAAGTTCCATGAGATGGATCTGTTGGCCCCACGTGGTGGCCAGTGCTCCAGCCCAGCACCTTCAGGTGGATTTTCCACCTGCGGCAGCTCTCCACCCCAGATCACCATCATCACTCTGTTCTGCTGCCTCTGCGCCTGTGCCTGTTGAGAGGATCCTGTTGGGACCAACCTTCATGCCAAGCACGTGATGAATCCACAGCACAGAAGACCCGGTCCTTCGGTCTTGTTGCTCAACGAACGCGCACCGTGTTACCTGATCCCGTGATGTCCTCCCTGGACTGAACGACACGGCTGCGGCGGGGATCTTGACGACGTCGGCCGGAGAGCCGCAAGGGTCCTGACGCTGGGGGCTTCGGCGCTGGGGGTCAAGGCAAAACCTCAGAGAGCATCCAAAGTATCGACAACGAACTTTGAGCGCTTGCCTGGGCCAATGACAGACAATGGCCCGTGGAAATAGAAATCCAGCCCACGCGCCTCGGGCCGCCGATGTGGTCGCGTTCGGCGACGGGTGGCAGGCTGGGCCATTGGGCAGCGACACGCCTCGAGACACGCTCGACCAACAGGCCAATCTCTAGGCCGCCCATCAAGGCCACCCACATACCGGGAAGCATCCCCCCGCACGTTCCAACGGCTCGAACTCTCCCCCGAGAGACCATCCAGGTTCAACTCGGACAACACGCCAGACAACAGC
>FTCG01000031.1_pt1 | contig 15498 bp, 8 predicted proteins | sample 1639641 | NCBI WGS metagenome assembly FTCG01 (sample SAMEA3914864, study PRJEB12502) | metagenome | biome: forest; material: soil | place: USA | collected 2012-03-12 | depth 0.3 m
GCCGGGGCTGTCTGCGACTTGGGCTGTCTCGATGAGGCCCAGTCTGGCGGAATCTTTGGGGGAGGGTATTTCCCCTCTGCGGCGATGCCAGATGTTAGGGGGTCCGGCTCTCTGCCGAAAATAAACCCATCCAGGGGTAGTCGTCCGTCGTGGCATTTCCGCACCCCCAAAGCAACCCTGGAAAGTGCAGATTTCCTTGATGGTATAAACGTTGGCTTTGCCTTCAAGGTCGGGTTGATCGATACAGCGGCCTTCTTCTTCTTCTTGTCTCCTCCTATTACCCGATTGTAAGATATCCGCGGGCCAACCTCGTAGGGATCTTCGTCGTCGGAGCCGGTGTCATTCAAGATACCCACCCCGATGCCTCCCCGACCCGTGTCCTTGTCCTTCTTACGACCCGTAGCCAACGTGAACTTTGGTCTCCCAAATTTGCCCATACCATGATCGTCGTCATCGTCCTCGGAGTCGTTTGCGCCGCTTGTCCCTGCAGAGAGGCCGACAGGCGTCAGCCTCGTTTGCCCCGCAAAGCCCAAGCCCCTGTGATCCGATTTTCGAACAAAGCTAATCATCGGGACGTTCTCTGGCGCAAATAGATGTGTCCCACTCGCGTCGTTGGTGTCGCTGCGGAGGTCGAGCCGGGCTTGCCTGCGGACCTTGGGGCCAATGCCTTGGCCCTCTTTCCACCCCATCCGCCTGAGTAGCTTCGTGCCCATCGTGTCTCCTTCGGCGCGGAAGAGGCCCATCAGGCCTGACGTCCTCGTGCCATCGTCGGCGGTTGTGCCGAGGCCGGCAAATGCGGCCTGGGTTTGTATCCTCTTCGACTCCTCGGCATCGGCCAGGTCCTCTTCGTCCATGAAATCCTCGAGACGTTGTTGAGCTGCGCTGGAGTCATCCTTGCGGCGGTTGGTTCGAGAAGAAACGAAAGTCGAAGGCGTCCATCCTTCTTTGGAACCGACCGTATTGAAGTAGCTAGACGGAAGAAATCGTCAATGTCAGCTGGCCTGTCTCAAGATTGCCCAGGGATGAGGTCATGCTTACCCTGCACTCCATCCTCCAGTAAATGCGCCATGTAGCCTCTTCCGCCCCCGTTCATCCCTCACTTCCTGCTTCCATAGCGGCACGTAAGAGCCATCGTCCCGGATCTCGGGATCGAGCGGCGGAAGCGGTGTCCCAAAGAGGACAAATGGGGCTTGCTGCGCAGTCGGGTCGGCCTCGTAGGTGGCGCGCGATCTCTTGTAGGACATGGGGAAGCCACGGGAGACAAAAGTTCTTGGATGGATGGCGGACGTCTGGTTTCGCGGCGCAGGTCTGGGACGGCTTGGTGCAGCAATTCCACCGTAAACATTTGAAGCCGCCCTATCAGCAGCTCGAGATGGGAAGGCGGTGAGATTGGCCAAGGATCAGTGGGGAAGTTCTGCCTCCAAGAAACAACGAAAGCAAACCACAATGCGGGGAAAGTGGGCCAGATATTTTGACAGTTGCTTGTGGCCGCCAAGAGAAGCCTTTCCACTCAAGTTCACTTGGCTAGCCCGGAACAATCCTCCGGCTCGCCTTGTTCCAGAAACCCATTCATTGATGTTGATGGGCGAGCATCTCCAAGGACGTGCGAACGCATTGCCTTCAGGAAAACGAGCAGCACGGACTCCTCAGAATACGTCACTGCGGTTACACTCGAATTGCGAATTCGGTCCCAGGTCCCGGACATGCAGGGTATTGAGGGTAAAGGGTGCCTCTGGGGCCCTCAAGCACGGCCAAGATTCCCCCATCTTGGTACTCCGTAGAAGCGCGCCATGATATCATCCCGCCGGACTCGCGAGAAATGCCGCCCCTCAACCTTGACTGGGATCACACTTGACAGGTTGCGCTGAGATGGAGCCTGGTTCCGTCCCAGCCATCGGAGGAGCGACTGAGTGCAATGCGAACAGTCGGAGAAGAGGTGGGCCATTGGAGGCGGAGCTGGGGCAACGCGGCGCAGGGCTCTTGAGGTCAGGCTGGCTGAGGTGGTACAGCTCCTTGAGACAGCACTTTCCATGTCAACGTTATCGCGTAACCGATGCGGGGTTGTCTGAGCAAACCACACCATGAGCATTGGTTCGGAGGAGGAAGAAGAAGGCCGAAACCCCTGACTGGATGTGGGTAAGAATGGAGGGTAATGGGCCCGGTCAGGCACAGGGCAGAAACAGACGGTCTCCATCGTGGATAAGTCCCATCCCAGGTTCCCTCGCCATGGACGAGTCTCGAGTTCAGCCTCCGCCCTCCCTGGCCGTCGCCTGCGGCTGGAAAAGCTGGTGTTATGTGGCAACCGGCCTGCCTATCCTTGGACCGTCTCCCCTATCTCTCCTGAGGTGGCCGTTTGCCTCGAGGCAGCGAGGGAGGTGGGGAGGCGGGTCTGTGGAGCGGCTGCTTGCTGGCCGGGCCGGGGGCCTTGGTCATCGCGCGTAATACGCATCATGGTCACCGGCCAGGGGCCAATCAAGAAGCGATCAAGCAGCCACTGAGCTGGGCCTGCAGAGGAGAAGCAATCTGTATTGCGGGCACCCAGACACCGCAATTCCTGTGGAATCCCCTCCTCCCAGAGCCCAGTTGAGCCAGAGTCCCAGCTTTGTCTTGCTGGCGATCCTGACCTCAGACCTCACTGCACGAGATCGGTGTCGCCGGCCCGAGTCTGGCCTAGCCGCCTCACGTTAGGCCAGCCAGTGGACCCCATTACGTCCCTGATGCCGTGCAGTATTCTGTACCGTACGAGGCTCGCCCCCAGGGCTGTAACGGGGATGGCAACACCTCGGAGCTGGGAACGCAAATATGGAACGTTGGTGTTGGTAAAACCGGGGACGGCGTCGGGGTCAGTCGAATTGGACGGGCTGAAATCACCTGGAATGGAGGCGAACCCAGGTACCCGAGCAGGCAAACCGAGGGCGGCGAGGGGTGCTCCCTGGAGGGCTGCGTGTAATTAACGTTGCCTGTAATGATGTGTACAGAAGCCGGGCCAGAGACGAGGTCCATACCGCTTCCATGTCGGTCGTGGGGACCGCCTGCTTGGACCTCCAAGCAACGACGTGCACTCCACTGCCCGGCCCCCTGACGAGGCCCAGCCAAACAGCCGACCGGGAGTTGTCCCCCTCAACTCGCACCGAAAAGCGCCCTGGACTGCCCAACCTCAGAGCGACACGCTGCATCACCCATCACCGACCCATCCAGGCACCAAACTCTCCCTCTTTCACACGAAGCGCCGCAGCGGTCAGGGCCCGCAGCCAAAAACAAGAACAACAAAAACCGAACCCGATCCTTGGTTCTTTGTTTGCACAGCGCCTGCCTGCCTGCACCGTGCCTGTGCCCTGCACCCTCTGCTGCACCCTGCCGCTCGACTCGCGCTCGGTCGCCGGCTGCTTCCCGCCATTATTTCTCGCGCGCCTGCCTGCCGCTGCTCGACTCCTCCCTTCGCCTGGCCAGAGACGTATGGTTTCGACAACCGTCGCGACCTGTTATTGTGTCTGGTGAACGGCGATTCCCGTCTGGAGCACACCTGTAGTTGATTGGTGTGTTTCCTTGCGAGCCTGCGCTTTCCTGTGCACCACGATCCCCAGCAGTCGGTCTGCCGTACCCCCGAGGCAAGGCACGAGGCAGCGAGCACTCCCCAACCGCCGCCTGGGCTCGCAGTTTCGCCCCTCCCCGCCATGGCGACCTCCCTCTCCGCTGGGGCCGAGCTGCCCATCCGCTCACAATCGGTTCGGACACGGCGCCCGCCAACCTCATCACGGGCCGAACCCCTCCCACGATCCGAGTCACTCACGAGAGCCGAGGGATCGCGCCCCCACCGCCACAATAGTCAGCGATCAACCACGGCGCAGTCGCCCCGGCACCCTCCCCCATCCGATATGCCCGCGCCGGCCCCCGCGCAGAACCACGGCGCCGACGAGGGCCGTGACAGAGCTGCCGCCACCGCAGGCTCCGCTGCCGCCGCCGCCGCCGACCCACAGGCGCAGCGCGGGTCCAAGCACAGATACCGCACCGTCATCCCCGCCCCGTCGGGCAACTATGCCTTCATAAAAACCATTGGCCAGGGGAGCATGGGCAAGGTCAAGCTGGCCAAGAGGGAGGGCACCAACGAGCTGGTAAGTCTTGGGTGTTGCACCCTGCACCTGGCTATTTCATCTGTCTAACCGGGCTCTTTGCCCGCTGCAGGTCGCGTGCAAGATCATCGAGAGGGTCTCGCCCGACGATGGACGCCAGACTCGAGAAGAGCGAGAGAGGGCCGACGCCGCCAGGGAGGACCGGAATGCCCGCGAGGCGGCCATCGTCAGCCTGCTCGACCACCAGTACATCTGCGGGCTGCGAGACAACTTGCGCACGAGGTGGCACTGGTACATGTTGTTCGAATACGTCAACGGCGGCCAGATGCTCGACTACATCATCTCCCACGGGAAGCTCAAGGAGAAGCAGGCCCGGAAGTTTGCCCGCCAGATAGCGAGCGCCGTTGATTACTGCCACCGAAACAGCATCGTCCACCGAGACCTCAAGATCGAAAACATCCTGATCAGCAAGACGGGCGATATCAAAATCATCGATTTCGGCCTCAGCAACCTCTTCTCGCCAGATGAGGATCGGAAGCTGAAGACGTACTGCGGCAGTCTCTACTTTGCCGCCCCCGAGCTGCTGCAAGCAAGGCCCTATACGGGTCCCGAGGTTGATGTCTGGAGCTTCGGCGTTGTTCTGTTCGTCCTAGTCTGTGGTAAGGTCCCATTTGACGACCAGTACATGCCCGCGCTCCACCAGAAGATCAAGAAGGGCGCGGTCGACTATCCCAACTGGTTGTCGAGCGGTAAGTGCAATTCAAAACGCTCCTGGCTTGCCTGAACATCCTCGCTGATAGACGGGCAGAGTGCAAGCATCTAATTTCCCGGATGCTGGTCACGGATCCGAGGCAGCGCGCCACCATGCACGAAGTCATGAACCACCCCTGGATGCTCAAGGGGTACAACGGCCCTCCCGAAAACTACCTTCCGCAGCGCGAGCCTCTGAAGCTGCCGCTCGATGAGGAGATCATCACACACATGACAGGATTCAAGTTTGGCCCTCCGGAACACATCCGCGAGGAGCTGACCAAAAAGATCACGTCACCGAAATACCAAGCAGCAGTCCGGCGCCTGGAAAGAGAGAGGGAGCAACCGCTGCCCACTCCTAAAGACGCAGAGAAGCGGCGCGGCTTCGGCTTCGACTTTTACAAGCGGCGAAATTCGGTAACCAGCAAAGACACCTTGACCAACGGCAGCAGCGACGGCCTGCCCATCGGCGATGACCCGCTCAACGCTTTTGATCCCATGGCTTCCATCTACTACCTCGTCCGGGAGAAACTCGAGCGCGATCGCCAAGCAGCGCAAGACGCGCAGCCGGTCGTGCCGCCGCCCAAGGTGCAGGTGCCGCCATCTCCACAGCTCGCTCAGCCCGTCCCCGTCCCGCCGTCGCCCATCATCGCGCGGCCAAAAGAGAAACACTCTCTCGCCGAGATCGTCCCCCCGCAGCCAGCACACACCGAAGGCGGTCCGCGCACCCGGCCGAGGGCGAGGTCGCATAGCGAAGACCAAGTCCGGGAGCCGGTCAAGAACGGGTTGCTGTCGCCCGAGATGGTCACGCCAAAGAAGAGCAGCGGGCCCGTGTCGCTCCTCCGCCGGCTCAGCACGCGCGACAGGAAGAAGGAGCCGTCCGAGGCCAAGGCCAACCTCATGCAAAAATCCGTCTCAATGCGCGCCAAGTCCCTCGGCCACGCCCGCAGGGAGAGCATCCAGGCCCGCAGGGCCAAGCGGGAGGCCGACGCGCGCGACCAGCTCCTAAACCCATCACCCAACCACCAAGACGCCGTCAAGGAAGAGACGGACGCCGAGCTGGGCCTGGAAGCCGAGGGCGGCGAGACAAGCGGCGGCTCGCACGAGCGCCTCGCGCCCGAGGACCCGGACCTCGCCAAGCCCGTCTACCTCAAGGGCATCTTCAGCGTGTCGACGACGTCGACCAAGCCGCTGCCCGAGATCCGCGCCGACATCAAGCGCGTGCTCAAGATGCTGGGCGTCGGCTTCACCGAGATCAAGGGCGGCTTCAGCTGCACGCACGCGCCCAGCATCGCCGAGGAGGATAGTCATCTTCTGGGCGGGCGCCACGGCGGGCCGTCGGAGCCGCGGGTCGCGGACGGCGAGATCCGGTTCGAGATTGTCATTGTCAAGGTGCCGATTGTCAGCTTGCATGGCGTGCAGTTTAAGAGGGTGGGGGGGAATACGTGGCAGTATAAGGCTATGGCGGAGCAGATTGTGAGGGAGTTGCGGTTGTAGGCAAGGGTGTGGTGGTTGTGGGAGAGGGTTGGGAGAGGGGTGGGGGGTTCTATATTTTCTGCTGCGTGTGAAGCTACGTCGGTGTTGGGTTGCCTGTGCTGTGCTTGGCGAGATGATGGTCGTGTGTTCCGAGGAAATTTGTTATATTTTAATTATTACTTAATACGGAGATGGTGCCTCTCTTCATGTCCTGGGCGTCTTGGTAAAGAGTGGTTGGAAACTCAGGACATACCGTCGAGGTTGTGATCTATTGCTTTTCTCATGAGTTTAGGGGTGAGGGTCACACGGTTGAACATCGCTGATGGATTCAGACCTGGACAGTGTTCCGTGCCCTGCCTGGTATGTATTGTGTTCCATTGATTTGCGCATGGTACTGAGTGGCGTCGCGCTCTTCCTGATATCAAAACATACAGGAATCCATCTGATGGCTTGAGAACCCCCTTATCCCCAGCTTTGGCATACCATTTATCCCATACCCCCAACGACCCACCGACCCTTTCCAAACAAACTTCATCGTTGGAACTGATTGATGTTTGGGACGGTCTTATTCCCTTTGCAAACCGGTAAGATGATGACCATGGGTGATTCGGAAGTGAGGAAGGCCGAGCTACTTCGGTGTTGGTCACGCCCCGAAGGCCGAAGGCCGCCAAGGCAAGGGGGACTTACACATGCAGATGATGAAATCCACCATGGGCCTCTTACTTGGTCCCCTGCCCGGCGCCAGCGCCCTCCTTCCTCCCCGACCACCACCTCGAGAACATGTAGCCCTCTGCCACGGTGAGCACGCCGAAGCCTGCGACCACGGCGAGACGCACGCGGGGGTTGGGCGAGATGCGCTTGAGGGAGAGGAGGGGGTAGGACGGGGTGGGGTTTGCGTTCATGTTGGAGGGTTTGTGAGTTTTGGTATTGTGGTTTGGTCTTGGGTTTGGACGTGATAATGGTGAGGAGGAGAGGGGGGTTGGGCAGAGGTGACGGAGGTGGTCTTTATATGGGTAGTTGGGGAGTGTAAGGCACTGGTGCTTGCTGTGACGCATTGGTCCTTGAGATCGGGACAAGTCGGGTTTACACCACACGAGGAATACGAGCATGCGTGAGTCTTGATTCGGGTATACGGCACACTGGACAGAGGTCTACAGTTCTGCAGTTCTATAACGACTAGGTATATAACTCCCCGTCATACATCTCTCATAATCATCGCCATCACGATCTGCTGATCGTCAACGGCTTGAACGGCTTCCGCAGCCTCTCGAGCGGCGCGATCTTCTCCCTTCTCAAGCCAGCGGGCCGCCTAAACCCGCTGTCACGTCCCATAGGCAGGCCGACCGTGGTCGCGTGCAAGCAGGCTGCCGGGCGGGTCGGCTCCGGCGGCGGCTCGTCATCTTCGGGCTCGCCCGCGTCATTCCCGGTGCTGTCATCTTGTACCGCTGCCGGCTGGGGCGGCGAGCTAGAGAAGCAAGCGTACTGCTTCCGCTTGCTGGGATTGTCGTCGCGTGGCACCGCCGGACGGGTCATCATCCTCCCCGCGCCAAGCTTGTGGCCGGCAAGGACCGGGTCAATAGCCTGCGGTGCCGGAGAATGCTGAGGTTGAACCCCGAACGCGATTCGCGTTGGGAGCGGGTTGTTTGGCTTGGGGTTGGCTGGCGGCCCGGCTGGGGTTGAATGAGCGGAGCCAGAAGCAGTTGTCAAAAAGCCCATGAGACTCTTCTGCTTCTGGTCCACCGGCTTCTTGCTGGTAGGCGCCTTGCTCTTCTCGGCGTTCTTCTGCTCCCCCTTGATGTTCGCAGCAGTAATGGCTGCTTGATGGGCACCGACGCTGATGAACCCAGGTAGAGAGGCAACGGTGAAGGTTGAAGATTGCTCCATGGTTGTTGGGTCCCCGCGCCAGGGGGCGTCCTCGCCGCCGTTTTGCGCTGCCGGGCCCTGAAGCCTGGGCCGTTTCGCGTGAGGTGCGCCATTCGGAGGGTGGCCGCTCTTCGTTTCTTGGTTGGCCTCGGGGTCAATCGGAAACAGGTTGTCCTCGGGGCTGAACATGGCAGGAAGGCCCTTGAAGATCGACTCGTCTGGGGGCAGCTCGCGCTGGAGGATCTTGGCAATCTCGGCCATGACAGGCCGGTCAAGACATGGGCCCTTCTGGAGAAAGGATTCCTTCACAGGGCTGACAAAAGGCGACAGTTCAGTACGTTCCCCGTTGCCGTTTGAGCTGAAGAGTGGGCAACTGAGGTACAACAGAGATTGGGCCCTGGTCATGGCGACGTAGAGCAACCTCCGCTCTTCATCGTCGTCTTCGGATCGCGTGTGGGGAAATGATCCGTTGTAGACAGCAGGGATAAACACCATGGGCCACTCGAGGCCCTTTGCTGCGTGGACGGTCGAGACGGTCACGGTTGGCTTGCTCTCCTGGTCATTTTCCCCGGTCTGCGCATCGGCGACGAGCGAAATATTGGCCAGAAAGCGTGGCAAAACCTCGACCTCCTTCGTTTGCTCGAGACCCTCGATGTCGGGGAGAAACTCGTCGTCAGAGTGGTCCATATCCCGCACAAAGTCGGCGGCGACACCGATGAACTCTTGGACGTTGGCCCACCTCTGCTCATGGTCATCACGGTGGTCGGCCTGGAGGTGTTTTTGGAAGTCCAGTTTGGTCAGAAGCAGCTCGATCATCTGGACCAATCCGAATGGTGCCCCATCCGGGCCAGAGGCGTTTTTGATCTGTCTGCGGATGTCTTCCAACGGGCGAATCAGGCCACCGCTGATCCTCTGCTCGGTGTGTTTTGTGAGTTTTGTCTTCGCGGTGCGGTCTCCTCGGCAATGTTTTGACAGCACGGCCCACATGCTGAGGGACGAGGTCTCGGCCTCCTCGAGCAGGCGTTTGATAGTCACGTCACCGATCCCTCGCTTCGGGACGTTCATGATTCTTGCGAGCGCGTCGTTGTTCTCCGGCTGCTGAATCACACGCAGATAGCTGATAAGAGTCTTGATCTCTTGGCGATCATAGAACTTGAAGCCGCCAACCATCTTGTAGGCGATTCCCGCCTTCCCGAGAGAACTCTCGACGTGTCTCGACAGGGAAGCCGAGCGGAGTAGTATTGCCACGTCGCCGTGCGTCAGCATGGAGCCCGACATGGTGGTGACTCTCCTGATTTCCGAGACAATCCAGTCGGCTTCGGCGGATGCGCTCTTCAACCTCCGAAGGACCGGACGGGAGCCTTTGTTGTGAACAGGCTTCAACTTTTTGTCATAACGCTTTTTGTCCTGCTGTATCACGAGCAGAGACAGGCTGAGGATGGATTGGGACGACCGGTAGTTCTCCTCGAGGGAGACCTCCTCGGTTTGGGGAAACTCGCGGAGCATGCGCCATAAATTCCTGATTTCGGCTGAGCGCCAGCCGTAGATGCTCTGGTCTGGGTCTCCTACAGTGGTGATCCTTTGGTGACGCTGAGCTAGCAGCTTCATCAGCTCGTATTGGACTCCGTTCGTGTCCTGGTACTCGTCGATGAGGACCGTCTGGATGTTGGAGACGCAGGATGGAAACTGGCGGAGCAGCTCAACGCAGCGGACCAAGAGGTCATCGTAATCGAGGAGGTTGGACTTCTCCATTTGGCTCTGGTACTCCTGATAGCAGGTCTCCAGATCCTGCTGGTTCGGGTTCGGGGCCTTGGCAGTCTCTTTGCGCGCGGGCTTAGAGGAGGCGGCCTCGGTGCCCATGGCTTTCTTCTTGCTGATCCATGCGCGTGCGTAGGCCGGGTCGACGGCCAGCTGCAGCCTCTTGCAGATGCGCTCGACCATGTCGCGGGCGGCAGCCTCGTCGGTAATCCCAAATCGCTGGGCGAGCCCGATGTGGCGCCCGTAAGCGGCAAGGTAGCGGCGTGCGATGCTGTGGAAGGTGCCGAGGACCAGCTTGGTTTCACGGCCGCCGCCCAGGGCCTTGCCGATACGGTCCTTCATCTCGCGGGCGGCCTTGACGGTGAAGGTGGCGACGATGACATCCTCGGGGTGGAAGCCGACATGGTTGACCAGCCAGACGACGCGGGCGGTCAGGGTGTGGGTCTTGCCGCTCCCGGGTCCGGCGAGGATGGCAAGGGTCGCGGCGTCCGAGGTCACGGCCCGGCGTTGCGCATCGTTAAGGCCGTGGAGAATGGCATGTGTGGGCGCCGAGGGCGCCATGCTATGCTGCTGACCCGCCCGGCAAGTTGCAGGTTGCAAGCTCCGACCACATCAGCCGGGGCGCGTCGGCGCGTCGGGGTTGTTGAATTGGGGTGTTGGTGTTGGTGTTGGTGTTGTGGCTGTGGATACACCAAACAAAGACTCGAAATCGAAGGAAACCCGGCCAATTGGATTCGGACCGTGGGGTTTACAGTGCTGACAGCAGGCAACAGCAGGCAACACCAGGGCACGCCGTTCGGACCGCGACTGCCCGGAAGCCGCGATGCCCGGGGGCGCGGCGGAGGTTGAGCTCCACTTCGGCACGAGAGCACGTGACTCGAACACCGTCTTAGGCCTTTCACACTCGACCCCTTGCCTGTTTTGATCATGCTCCTTCTGCTGCCTCGGGTCAACTCGTAAGCCACACGTTGCATCTCGACGGCAACATGTCCGGGAGTGCCCAGGACACCGCGTGCACGTGGGTGTTCCGGTCCATCCGAGTGGTTTTCTCGGCTTCTTTTTTGATCTTTGTCAAGATTTGAATTTCTGATCATGATTCTCGTCTCGTCGTTGTATTATCCAGGATGCAACATTGCGACATCTAGGTTATTCTTAGCCGGCGACCGCCATGGAAACGACATGGAACCCGTAAGCCGGCAGGATAGCAACACCAGCTTGGCCGCTTGCGGCGAGGAACCATACAGGTTATAAAGGTAAGGCGATAGTAGTCGACTTGCTTGCTCACTAGACCCTCTCCATTCATCATCACCCGCCATTGGCATCACAAGCCCCCTCGACGACAGCCATGCGTTGGCTGCACAGCATCGCGCTTTGGGCGCTGCTCGCCCCCCTCTCACACGCCGTGGTGGACGACCCAGCCAAGGATGCCACGCCCTACCACAAGGAGTTTGTTCTCTTCCGCAGCGCCAACATGGCCTCGCCGGACAAGTTGTCCAGCGGCGTTGGCTTCCACTCGTTCCGCATCCCCGCAGTGGTCCGTACCACCACGGGACGGATCCTCGCCTTTGCCGAAGGCCGCCGCTACTCGAACCGAGACTTCGGTGACATCAACCTCGTTTACAAGCGAACCAAGACCACCACGGATAGCGGCGAGGACGCAACCGACTGGGAGTCTCTACGTGAGGTGGTTGGCACAGGGCCAGGAACATGGGGTAACCCAACTCCCGTCGTTGACGGGTCAACCATCTACCTCTTCCTCTCGTGGAACGGAGGCGGCTACAGCCAAAACGGCGGCGACGTCCTCCCCGACGGCACAATCACAAAAAAGATTGACACCACGTCAGCCGGCCGCCGTCATCTCTATCTCACCAAGAGCACCGACGACGGCGCCTCCTGGTCCACCCCGACGGACCTCACCACGTCGCTGACGCCAGACGGCTGGGCCTGGGACGCGGTCGGCCCAGGCATCGGCATCACGCTCACGACAGGCGAACTCGTCGTCCCCGCGCAGCGACGCAACATCGTCGGGCGCGGCACGCCCGGCAACCGCACCTGGTCGCTGCAGCTGCTGCCCGGCGGCGGGTCCGAGGGCACGGTGGCGCAGACGCCCGACGGCCGGCTGTACCGCAACGACCGGCCCGGCGACGGCGAGTACCGGCGGGTGGCGCGCGGCACGCTCGCGGGCGGGCTGGGGGCGTTTGCCGACGACGGCGGGCTGCCGGATCCCGGGTGCGAGGGGTCCGTGCTGCTGTATAACCTGGCGGACGACAAGGGCCCTGCAAGGACGGTGTTTATGAACTCGGCGAGTAAGGATTCCCGGCGGGCGATGAGGGTGAGGATTAGCTATGATGCGGACGCGGCCAAGTTCGACTTTGGGCGCGAGTTGGCTGACGCGCCGGTTGCCGGGTCGGGGTATGAGGGAGGGTATTCGAGCATGACCAAGACGGCGGACTTCAAGATTGGGGCGTTGGTGGAGAGCGACTTTTATAACGACAAGGGGGGGGCGGACTCGTATCGGGCGATTCTGTGGAGGAGATTTAATCTGTCTTGGATTCTTAACGGGCCGCGCAATTAGGGGGTGTGGGTGCTACGATGGACTCGGTTTGAGGTGTCAGATCCATCGTCGGGAAAGTACATCGCCTTTTTTGCTAAGTATATATATTCTTGATTATGTACTACGTCGACTTGGGCTTATAACCTGGCGACGGCTTGATATCCATTCTCGTGATGTGATACTGCATGTCTTCAGGTGTTCATCCTAAGCCTACTGGTATCGTGATTGGAAGCAGCCTACTACATACTACAGTACACAGTACAGACAGGGAGCGAGTGGATTTATCTCCCAATGGAGCATCAACTCACCATCCTCCCCTTTGGAACAGGGGTTGATGTCAACGTCGATGTGGGACGGAAGTGAATGGCGCAGACTCAGCCCTAACCCTACAAGACCACCTGGAATGCTGACATCTTGCAGTTTCCCAAGCGCAGCTTTTGAGACGGCGCTTCCAGGCTGCCTCTGGTTTGCTTCTGGTCTCGAGCCAAACCTGGCTGTGATGATGCCCGAGTCTCGTCTGGGAAGAAAACAGCAGAGCATGGGAACTTCAAACTTCATCTGAAGACCCGCCTGGGTCCTGGGCCCGGTTCCTGCTTCGATTGATCGGGCGCACGGCCGATCGTGTGCTGCAGCTCGAGCAACTGGGCTCGCGGGATGCACCACTCAAGAGCTTGGCTCGCTTGGGTCGTTGTGATCAGCAACAGTCGGGGTACACGGCGCCGTGACGACGAGTGATGGGCACGCACGACGGACCGAATGCAGTGTAGAGGCGGATGCTTTTGCCACGGTCAGTATGGTCATCACGGGCTTCGCTTTCATCACGGTCATCACTCTCGTCACGCATTCTTCACGAGATGCCTCCTCTGCATTAGCATCACCCTCTAAAGTGCAGTTCCTCACCCAGCGGCATCCTATCACCGCGGCCCATGGCTGGTGGTTGCATCTGCGGTGGAGCCTCCAGCCCACGAGCGACGGCAAGGAGGGGCGGCGGAGGGGGCGGCCGACAGGGGCGGATGCGGGCGGGATGGGTGGATGGCGGGGGACTGGCGGGCTCGAGAGGTGCCACCCAATCATAGGGCAGCCTTTGCCGCTGGGCTGCGTGCTTCCAGGCGGATCCGGCCAACCAGCGGGCGGGACGACCTTGCAACTCCCGTGCCTCTCCCGGCGAGCGGACGCCGGCCACCCTCACAGGTCGCACACGGCGAGCGCTATTTCGGACCGCCCAGCAAGTCAGAGGCCTTTTCGCACTGGATTTGCACGCGAGCGGCCAATGGCGAGGCGGCGCCTGCAGGTCCAGGGATGCCTCTGCGGACTCTCCAGGGACGCAGTGGGCCCCCCAGCGACCCCCAGTGCCGACCCGGTGCTGTGTCGGGTGCTCGCCTGCGCTGCCTCTGCGTCTCAACAGCCGCTATATACCCAGTCGGGCCCGGTTGACACGCAGTGTTGTGACTCCTGCCGTCCGCCATTTGCCATATCCAGTGTAATTGCTCCGGCCCATCTCGCCATCTCAATCACATCGTGTTTCGGGCACAGCGGAGACCATGAGCCATCCTTGAACTGGACGTCTCCCCCTCGCGACGCCCCTGGCTGAACAAGACTTGACCGTCCCCGACCCCCTTCCCCTCGCCCCCTCTTTCACCACCATGCTGTCTGGTGTCTCGCCGGCCTATAACTCAGCCTTGGTTCTTCTTCTTCTCGCGGCCTCTTCTTGGACCTCTCCGGTTGCTGCTGCTCCGTGGACTGGCCTCTCGCGGCGCTTTGAGCTCATCCTAGACTACTCGCCCGCACCGTCTCCCGAGGACGGCCCTCCCGCCTCCGCCGGTGCGCTTCGTGATCCCGCATATCTCCCGGCTGAGATCGGCGGCATCGTCGGCGCCTACGCCTTCTCGCTGGTGCTGGTCGCCATCCTTCTCCTCGCCCTCTCCAAGACACGCCGCGACCACCTGCGGAACCGTGACCGCGAGGACGAGGACGACTTGTTCTTTGACTTCAACCCCTTCCCCGAGCCGTGGTTGCTCGAGCAGGAGGAGGAATACAAGAGGCAGCTCGAGGACTTCCAGAAGCTGTCGCTGCAGATCCCCCAGAGCCACGTCAGGAACTTTTCGCTTCCGTCCGCTTCCCCCTTGAGTCCGACCAGGACCGTCCCGTTTAGCCCGACCAAATCGCAGCGGTCCGTCTTCACCGCCCCGTCGCCCACCTCGACTATCCTCGCCCCCGGCATCGATCTTTCGGTCGACCAGACGGTCGTCGCCCGAGACAGAGCCATGGCGCAACAACAGCTGGAAGAGATGTACAAGTACGTCATGGAGCAGGAGCAGGCCAAGGCGGAAGGCAGGGAGTACCAGGGACCGATACTCACCTCGCCGTCGTCCCACACGGTGAACGCGAGCCCGGCCAAGGCCGCCAAGAAGGAGAGGAACAAGCCGTCGAACCTGAACCTCGCGCGCGACGAGAAGTCGCAGTCCCGCGGCTCCTCGATCTTCTCCTTCCTCAAATCGCCCCGCAAAAACAAGATGGGCGCGCCGGGCATGAGCATCTCATCGCCCATCATGACGCCCCAGTCGGGGACCTTCCCGCGGCACGACGAGCAGGAGATGAACCCCCTCTCGCCGCGGTACTATGTCCCGCCGCCCGCGGCGCCCATCACCACCTCGGACCTGCCCTTCCGCCGGGCCGCCGCCTCGGCCGCGGGGAGCAGCCACCTCCCGACGCCCGACATCTCGCCCGTCAGCACGCAGAGCATCGACTCGCGCATCGACGCCGCCATCGGCCAGGTCCCCAGCCGCGCCTCGCGCCGCGAACAGCGCGCCCCGCTCGCCTTCCCCTCCCACTCGCGCGACCACTCCACGGCAACCAGCGGCGCCGGCGGCCCAGACCACGAGCCCGTCTCGGCCACCTCGGAGAGCTCCACCTCCAACCTCGTCGGCCTCCCAGTCTCCCCGCGCCCGGGCGTCAACCGCTTCCCCAGCGTCGACTCCCTGCCCGCCTCCCCGCGCCCCCACCAGCAATCCTTCCACCTTCCTCCCC
>FTCG01000242.1_pt1 | contig 14904 bp, 13 predicted proteins | sample 1639641 | NCBI WGS metagenome assembly FTCG01 (sample SAMEA3914864, study PRJEB12502) | metagenome | biome: forest; material: soil | place: USA | collected 2012-03-12 | depth 0.3 m
ACTATGGAGGAGGGAGGGGAGGGAGGGCGGCAGGATGAGGATGTTGAGATGGACGATGAGCGGTATGCCGGCAGGGGGTTTGCGCCGTTTGTCGACCGCGACTATGAGTCTTTTGTCGACCGCGGCTGATGGTTGGCGTCGTGGTGGGAGGGAAAAGCGGGTTAGCTACCTACTGTCTCGGCTTTGGGTGGCTGGCCTGGAGTGTACCAGTATTGGGAGGGGTTCTGTGCTTGCGTTGGGAGGGATGCCGTGGAGAGGGCGTTGGAGTTGGCATTGGTTGGACGCTGTCTTATACCCACATTGACCTTGGCTTGACCTGTTTGATAGGCGTGTATCATAGTCGCCGGCCCACGAGGCTCTGGTTCGTTGTCGCAGAGGGACCTGCTGTGAGGAACATTTTAACCCTCTTCCTGGAACCGCGGATTTAACACTGAGCTTCGGACCTGGTGGCGTCAAGGTTGTTGCCAGCCAGACGCTTACAAGCATCGCCCCTGGGACATGTTGTTGTTGTCCCTTTTCCACCCCTTTTCGGGCTCTTCTCGTTTAGCCACGATACGGCCCTCGAACCACACCACCCACCGCCTGTCAAAAGCGGTTAGTGCTCCCTCTGGAGCCCAGTGCAAACAAGTGAGTGGTGAGTGAAGTCCAGGGTCTGACGCAACCTTGGCGGGATTAAGCATTATCGGGATGGTTAGCCATATTGCCTCTAGTGAAAAACCCCGCTCTCCATGTCACCACCGACACCCGTCAGATCAGCCATCTGTCTCACCATCTCCACCACAACTACTCACATCCACTCTCTCTGTAACCTGGCACAGCACTGCCCCATATGGCGGGAACGGACCCTGGGCCCGAGGCGACCCCTCTTAGAAAGGGGTTGATCGAGCATGAGATTGAGGCAATTGAAGTTGACGACACTGTAATCCCATCCCTCCACAGCCTCGTGTCGTTGAGTGAAGATGGTCTGACTTATTTGTGTCCGTTTAGCTGGACAGCGACTTTGACGAGACGCTGTAAGTGATAAGCCAAGCCCTCCGGTTCACTCAGCCCGAAAAAGCAAAAGCAACCGCTGATCGGCACTCGGTCCCACCAGCGGCGAGTCGAGCTATGCCACGTCCTTGGCCTCGAGTGTCGTCGACTACCCCTTTGAGCATGGCCGTCGCTATCATGCGTTTCGAGCGGGAAGATACTCGCGGCCAAACGACGAGCAGGAAATGGAGCGTTTGCTTCTTCTTCATGACATCCTGACCCGTCTTGCTGGCGGTTTGTACCTCGCGCCCCTCGACAAGGCCAAGACGAAGCGGATCCTCGACATTGGCACGGGGACCGGCGTGTGTAAGTGGCCATATTGACCCGTCGTCAAACCACCACTCGCTCACACTTCGCAACAGGGGCCATCTCCGTAGCGGAACACTTTCCCGACGCCACCGTAACCCCCCTTTCTTACCATCACCCCTTTCACACAACCACTAACCCCTTCACAGATCATCGGCAACGACCTCAGCGCCAACCAAACCCCCTTCGCACCCCCCAACGTCAAGTTCGAAGTCGACGACGTCGAAGACCCCTGGGTGCAGGCCGCGCCCTTCGACTTCATCTTCACCCGCTACATGGCGGCCAGCATCCACGACTGGCCCAAGCTGGTCGCCAACATCTACGACAACCTCGTCCCGGGCGGCTACGCCGAGTTCCAGGACTTTGATCTGCTGTATACCTCCTCGGACGGGTCGCGTATGTCCAGCCCCCTAAACCAACCCAACCCAGACAAACAACTAACACCCATCCCATGCAAAGTAACAAAAGACCACGCCCTCTACCAATGGATCTCCACCCTCTGCCACGCCGCCTCCAAACTAGGCCGCGACCCCAACCCAGGCTCGTCCCTCGAAGGATGGGTCACCGCGGCCGGCTTCCAAAACGTCACGCACAAGCGCTTCCGCGTGCCCATCGGTTCTTGGCCACGCGATCCCACGCTCAAGGAGGTCGGCGGGTGGAACCTGCTGCAGATTTTGAATGGGCTGGAGGGTCTGTCGATGAGGTTGTGTACGGGGGTTTTGGGGTGGGGGGAGGCGGAGGTGAGGTATGTTTTTGACTGATTCTCTGTCTTTTCCTTTTCACGCATCATAAGTGGAAAGTCATGGCTGACGTTGCTGGGTAGGAGCTTACTCGGACGGGTGAGGCGGGATTTGGCGGATCCGAGGGTGCATGGGATCTTGGATTTGTGAGTATTTTTCCTTTCTGCCTCCTTTTCGGTTACGCTCTCTCTCGAGCCAGCCCTGTAGATTATGTGCTGACACTGTTGGATGGCCAGCCATGTCGTGTATGGGCAGAAGCCGGAGTGAAGCAGGTGAGAAAAGGGGGGAGGGGGGTGCAGAAAGGGGAGGGGTGTCACTTGGCCTCCGTTCCAATGCAGTCGATGCTGTGTGGGTTTGAACTCGTCAAATGCAGATTTTATTCGTCTCGTCTAAACCTGTCTTTTCCCTCCAACGGACCCTTTTCTCCAGTGAAATCTCCATAGTAAATCGCCCGAGTTGAACGGGCCGAGATACTGTACGAACATGCCAGGGTGGCTGCCCTGGTCCAGCTGTGTTCTTACATTGCAAGACGTAACCGCCGGTTTGCACGTTCTGTGGGGTGCATACGTCTGGGCCGATCTCCCCCACGCCGCGCCAAACGTGGGCGCGCTTGAAGCCGGACGAACGGCTTCCCCGCATGCACGTGCTCCGAATCAGCATATGCATCATCCGTTGTCCCATGTGCTGCCGCATGGGTGGCACGATCGTGGAGATGCGCTCAGGGGCCACGTCGCCGCCCGCGGGGCCGGCGGAGGCAGGGACAGCAGAGCTTGAACGGACGGCATTGACAGAGTCGATTGATTCAAGGACTCGGAACACAAAGCCACTACCACGCCGTGATATCATCAACCTCGGCCTCGCCAAAGGTACTGCTCTTGGTGAGCTGGCCAACCGAGCTCTCCACCACCACGCCGTCGGTGTCCTTGCTCATGATGTCCGGGAGCACCTCCCTCAAAAAGTCGAGGATGTAGTGGTTGACCTGCTCGAACTGCAAGAGGAAGGCGTCGTGGCCCTCGGGGCTGTCGATCCTCTCGAGCCGTGCGTTCTTGATGTGCGCCGCGAGCTCCTCTTGCTCGGCAAACGTGAACAGCCCGTCGCTCTCGATGCCCAGCACAAGCGTTGGCTGCTCGATCAGGGCCAGCGCGTCGGCGATGGTCCCGGCGCGGTCGCGGCTCACGTCGTGCGTGTCCAGCTTTCGCGTCATGGCGATGTAGCAGTTGCTGTCGAAGCGCTTGACAAACTTGGAGCCCTGGTACCGCAGGTAGGATTGCGCCGAGAAGTAGGTGGAGCCCGCCGGCATCACCTCGCCGCCCGTCAGACTGCCATTCTTGGGGCCGTGAAACTGCGGGTCGGGGGCGTGCTCCTCGGATTCCTTGTATCGGGGCACCTGCTCGCCATCGCTGTTCTTGCGGGACGGGCTCCGGGTCCATTTGTGGCCGTCGTTGTGGATGTGGAAGTGAGCCTCGGAGGGCGTGGCGGGGGTCTCCCGGATATTCTGCCGCCGCGAGGGGTCGGGGATGTTGCGGCCGAAGCGAGCCTCGAAGGAATTCCGGCTCCGGTACGTCAGGAGGGCGGCCATGCGCGCGGCACCGAGGCCGGTCGAGGGCGGGTCGGAAAACGAATAGTAGCCGTCCTCGTACTTGGGGTCGGCGTAGATGGACTGCCGCTGCGCCTCGCCCCAGCTGATGCCCCAGGCGCTGTGCCGGCTCGACGTCGCGATGGGCACGACGCACCGCACGTAGTCTCTCCCAAAGTAGGCCCATTCGAGGACGAACATGCCTCCAAGGGATCCGCCGATCACGGCGGCCACCTGCTTGACACCCAGCTCGTCGAGCAGCAACTTGTGTAGCCTACACCTGTCAGAACGTTTTCCCCCTTCTGCTTTTTTTCCACCAGGGGCGCTTACTGGACGTCGTCTCGGATGGTGGTCAAGGGGAATTCCGGGCCATAGCGGCCCTTGGTCGCGTCCCCGTCCTTGGCCGTGACGGGGCTGGCGGTGCCGTACGGGCTGCCCAGGCTGTTCATGCACACGACAAAGAAGCGAGACGTGTCGAATGCGCGGCCAGGCCCGCCCAGGAGAGGGCCCCACCAGTCACTAACGTCGGCGCTGCCGGTGAGGGCGTGGCAGATGACCATGACGTTGTCGGCTTCGGGAGAGAGGGTGCCCCTGGTGGTGTAGGCCACGGGCACATTGTAGAGGGTGGCGCCCGACTCGAGCGTGAAGGACGGGATGACGGCTATCTGCTGGTGCGGGATGAGGGCGGCGAACGGATTCTCGGGCTGCGAGTGGATTCTTTCTTGGAAGTATTCAGTCACCGCTCTTGTCGGAGGGGAGGGGGCAGAGAGAGAGTGCGCGGGGCGTTGACTCACCATATGTCGGCCGCTCGCCGTTGCGTTCTGAGGAGTCGGGAGTCATGGTGGACGTGTGCGTGCGAGCCGGCGAGGAGCGAGCGAGCGAGCGGGTGTTCGAACAAGGCAAGGCAGGGCAGGACAGGCTGGAGATGGAGACCGAGATGGAGGCCAAGATGGAGGCCGAGATGGTCTTTGGCGAGGGATAATGAGATTCTCCAGCGCCCGTGGACCGGATTCCTCGCTTAAGGGACAAGCTTAAGGCTAAGGATTGTGTCGAGGAGGGTCCCGCGGAGTCATGGAGGAAAAAGTAGCACCGCAATGTGCAGCATGGGTCACGGCGGGCGTGCCATTAATTATTCAACGTGGGGCAGAATTCTACCTCGGAGCCGCAGAAGCGTGGATTGCGCAATTCGGGCCTCGCAGCAACGCCGCATCCATGTCGCATGCCGGAACAAGGGAGGGTGGTGTGTGGGTTGGCGGGCGGTGGGCGTGGGCAGTGGGTGTGGACAGTGGGCGTGGGCCAGTGGGTGGTGGGGACCTGGCCGTCCCTGAGAATGACCGAGATGCTGCCCAGATGGCCCAGATGCGGCGGCCCCGATGGCCGGCAATCGGCCGTGGCGGCAGGGTTTCCGCTAAACTTTCAACGCTCAAGCGGGACAGCAGCGCGTCACAGCCAATGGCAGCCCAATCCCGCGTGCTCTGCTGGGCAAGGTCGCGGATACCCGTGCTCTCAGCCGCCAATCGCCTGCCCCTTCCGTCCCCTGTACTTCAGACCCCAAATCTCTTGGCAGCCTTGCCCGCGAGGCTGGCCTAAGCTCCTTGCGGCGCCTGCCAAACGGCAAACCACGCCAGAGCTGCGTGCTGCGATTTGGCGATTTGACGCGAGCCTGCAAACCTGCCCAGGGTCTGCCTCCAACACCTGCCCAGCATCGCCAACTGGCAGCAGCCCACACCGACTTCTTCCTTTTTTTTGTTCGGTGTTTGGAACAATAAATTCCATTTACATTTGGTTTTTTAATCGGTAAATTGCGCTTTTTCTTTCCTCTGCCGGTCGCTCGTTTTCTTCCTGCTGTTGCGCCGCGCGCAAATCGTCGAACGGTCCTCCGTCCAGAGCTTCCACCGTCACGCATCCATCCCTCACCTCCGTCCCTTTCTTTTTCATCGCCGACGGCTTTGACATCTAACCTGGCGCGAAAGAACTCTCGAATCCATCAACCTTTCATTGATTGCTCCGAGACGGCGACCCCCGGCTGCGCGCCGCACCCTCGATAAATGACCCGACTTTTCCGATCTCCCCTTTGATGATGCCTCCGAAGCGCAAGAGAAACGATCGGGGTCCCGGCGACGCTGGTTCTTCCAGGCCGTCGCCCCATCGTCCCGCCGACACGACCTTGGGACAGCACGATAGAAGCTTCGATGGCGGCCGCGGCCGTAACGGGCGGAACTCGCGGAGAGGAGACCGCCGCGATTCTTCCCACTCGCACACTCCGAACTCGTCCTTCAACAACGGCCCAGGCCCGAGATCGCCAGTACGCCCGAGGCCCTCGAGTTCGTCCTCCTCGGCCCCGCCTGCTCCTTTGACAACGACAAAACCGGCACCTGCGCCAGTGTCAGCGCCTGCGCCAGCTGCAGCCCCCCCGACAACCTTGGCACCCGTCCAGCCTTTCTACGACTACAGCATTGTCACCCAAGACCGCGTTGAGAGATGGGCCAAGGGCGCCCGGCAAGAAGTCATCGACCATGGCGTCCAATCGCGCGAAGACGAAGATCTCACAGAAGTCATCATGATATTTCAAGAGCTCATCCACTCAGTTAACGACGGCAGGCTGCAGGCTCCTGATGCCGGTCAGGTCGTCCGAGATATCCTGGGCCCCGACTTGTCAGAGGCGGACCGCGATGCTGCCGTGTTCGATCCCCACACCCTATTCCTCGACACTGTTTCCACCTTTGTCGACGTCGAGTCGGGTCCGCTCCGGCCGCAGCTTCGCGACTTCATGATGGCAACAGAGGTCTCGCCCACCCTCATGCGGATTGTCTTGGACCCGCCCGTCCTCCAACATCTCGACCTGATTCGCGATACTTTTGTTAGGATGGGTATCCGCCAATCGACAAACCTGCTCTACCGCCAGGCCAGCTACAACCTGTTGCGCGAGGAGACCGAGGGCTTCTCCAAGCTTGTCACCGAGCTGTTCACGACAAGCGCCTCCGAGCCGCCCACTTCCGAGGTGGTGCAGGCTACGTTCAACAAGGTTATGGGCCTGATCGGGACATTTGACCTGCACCCTGGCCGTGTTCTGGACGTGACCTTCGACGTGTACGCCGCCGTTCTTATCAAGCAGTTCCGCTTCTTCGTCAAGTTTCTGCGCGTCAGCTCGTGGTGGCCCCGGAGCCAGCTCCACCATTCGACCGAGTTCATCGGTGGTCTGCCCCTCTGGGCCCTGCCTGACCATTCCGGCTGGTCCACCACCGACGAGGAGGAGGCCATGCTTGCCGACCAGCGCCTAGCGCGGGACATCTCGTTCTGGAACCGGGCCCGGGAGAGCAAACTCGATGCGTATTTTGGCCTGGGTGGCGGGCCGCTCTCCGCCGCAGAAGAGGAGCGATTGGCAAACGGCACATCTGAAGACGGCCCAGAGTCCAGCATCGAGCAAGAGTGGATCAGGATCACCAAGACACGCCCTCCTCCCGGCAACCGGGACGCCGCTCAGATGCTAGGTTTCAAGCTCCGCTTCTACACCTCGGAAGCAAGAGACGCCGACGACACCCTGCCGGCGAACCTGCTTTATCTCATCTCCCTGCTCATCAAGATCGGCTTCATCTCGCTGACCGACATTTGGAACCACATCTGGCCCCATGACGAGGACATGGAGGCTGTCAGGGACAAGATGGTGAAGGAGCTCGACGAGAAGGAGAAGGCGAGCCGACCGGGCGGCGAGCGGAACGCGCTGATGATGGCGGGGGCTCTTCCAGACGACATGCCGCCTCCGCCGACCCTCCCTTCCCGTCGCGACGCCGCAGCCGGCAGGCCAGATCCCAACGCCACGGCTCCCGCGCCGACAGAAGAAAAGCCGAAGCTGCCTGAGCCTTCGGACCAGAAACTGCTTCTCCTCAAGTGTCTCCTCACGATTGGCGCCATCCCCGAATCGCTCTTCATCATCGGGCGACACGAATGGACCCTGGATGCGTATCCCGACATCATCCCGCTCTTTCACCGCATCCTTCATCACTCCATCGAGAAGGTCTACCAGCAGAGCCGCCCGACATCGTCGCGCCCAACAGAATGCCCGCCCAAAAAGCTGCCCGATCCCGACCAGTCGAGCGCCCCGAAAGGCAGCGTCAAGTTCATCACCCCGTCCGTCAAACGGGCCCTGAGGTGGCCGAACCCAGACAAGGCCGATTCTGGCGACGGCACTTCCTACCGCTTTTACTGGGATGAGTGGACCGACAACATTCCCGTCTGCCAAACCGTAGACGACTTCTTCACTCTCAGCGACTCGCTCCTCAACGTTGTCGGCGTCAATATTGGCCTGGACGCCTCCCTGGTGGCCAAGCTCGCCAGCATCGGCTGCAAGAGCCTCGCCGACGATCAGTCGCCCGACAATGTTGCGCGCTGGCTCAACCTGCTCAAGCGCGTGCTGGTCCCGGCGCTGAGCCTTGGCGAATCCAACTCATCCATTGTCGACAGCGTCTGGGCCCTGCTCAAGCAGTACCCGATCCGAACCCGCTTCACCATCTACGCCGAGTGGTACGAAGGCGCCACCTCTCGACTCGAGCCCATGAGGAAAGCCTTCGCTCGGACAAGGTTGGAGACGCTCAGTAAGATGAAGCGACTCTCCCACAGCAACATCATCCAGATGGCCAAGAGCCTCGCAAAAATCGCCTACGCGTCGCCCGGCGTCGTTTGCAAGGTCGCCCTACAGCAGATCGAGTCATACAGCAACTTGATCGAGGCCTTTGTTGAATGCGCAAAGTACTTTACCGATCTGGGGTACGACGTGCTCGTCTGGTCCGTCCTCAGCTCCCTGGGCGGCCAGCAGAGGAGCCGCACCCAAGAGACGTCGGTGCTGCTCACCAGCAAGTGGCTCCAAGCGCTCTCGCGGTTTTCGGGCAAAGTCTTTGAGCGCTACTCCAACATGGACCCGTCGCCTATTCTGCGCTACGTCCACAACCAGCTTCTTCAAGGCAACTCGACAGACCTCGTCATCCTGGAAGAGCTGATCGAGTCCATGGGCGGTATCGTCTCCGGCTTCGACTTCACCGATGCCCAGCTCCGCGGCATGACTGGTGGCGAACTGCTTCGTCGCGAGACTCTTGCCAACCTTGGTGACAAGCGGGCTGTATCAGTACGGAGCGCTCAGCGCCTTATGAAGGCCTTGTCGCAGTCCAACCTAGCAGGCCAGCTGCTCGTCAACATCGCTCAGTATCGGCAGAATGCCATTTTCACCATCACAGATGCGGGAGCGCGCATCAAGTACCTCTCTAACGTCGTCGACGGCGCCCATAAAGTCCTTTCCCGGTACCTTGATCTGCTTCTCAGCAACCTCGATCCCGACACATTCGACCGCCTGATCCCCGACGTGATCCAGCTTATGAGGGATTTCGGCGTCGACGCCAACCTCGCCTTCATGATTCGACGAGCCAACATCCGCTGGGATGCGAAGGCCCCTGCCTTGCCGACACCGCCCTTGACCACAAAGACCGCGACTGACGCCGATGGCGATGTCCCCATGGATGCAGCGACGGAGAGTGGGGCTCCCGCCAAAGATGATACCGGCGATGCATCGAAACGACCCACCGGCCGTCTGCCAGAGTCACTCCCCGAGGCGCTCGCGCCGCTGATCGACGAGATTCCCAGTGTTTTACCCCAACAGCCTTGGCAGTATATCACACCGGCATGCTACGTCTTCTTCTGGTCCCTGCAGCTGGGAAACCTGGTGTGGCCCCAGGACAGCTACGATGCTGAAAGCAGAAGGATTCAGGCGCAGGTCGCAGAAGTGAAGACCGACCGATCCGACACGCCCCGGTCTATCGCAACCAAAAACCAGAAACGGGACGAGCTCCTGGCCCGGCAGCAGCGTCTTGTGCAAGAGGCAAAAGACGGGATCGAGCGCTTCTCCAAAACCAAACTGCACATCGCGAGGCAGGTCAGCACCTGGTTCCCGGCCGATATTGCAAAGGCCGATGCCGCCGCGGATGCGCTGCTCGAGGAATGCATCCTGCCGCGCCTGCAGGTCTCGCCGGTGGATGCAGAATATTGCTTCCGGTTGATCAAGTTCCTGCACCAGTTCTCGGCGCCCAATTTCAAACTCATGTCGCTCTACAACCGATTGTTCAACCACAACCGCCTGCGCGCCCTGATCTTCACCTGCACGGTCCGCGAGGCCGAGCACCTGGCGCGCTTCCTCAAGTTCATCCTCGGCGACCTCTCCAAGTGGCACGGCAACAAGAGCGCCTACGAGAAAGAAGCCTTGGGTCTCAAAGAGCTCCAAGGCACCAAAACCAGGGAGTCCATCGGCTTTGCCACGGCGTTTGGCGAGGATGGCAAGCCGACCGAGTTTGTCGAACACGATGCATTCAAGGAACTCCTGTTCCGCTGGCACAAGGAGCTCAACACGGCTCTGCGGTCGTGTCTCAACGGCATGGAGTGGATGCATATCCGCAACGCCATCACCGTCCTCAAGGGTGTCATCGACTTTTTCCCCGCCATCAATTTTATGGCCGACAAGTTCCTCGAGCAGCTCAAGACCATCACCGACCGCGAGTCTGCCTCGTCGAACGCTCCGGAGTCGGCTCAAGGCCATCGCGTCGATCTGTCGGTAACAGCGCAAACCACCTATTCGGAGCTGCAGAGGAGGAAGCCGAAATGGGTCCTGGTCCAGGCGTTCCGGCCGGGTGTCGTGAGTATTCTCTCTCAGTCATCGGGGCGGTCAGAAGCTGACTATCCACAGAAGAGCGACGGCAAGGACGAGAAAACCGCACCGACCAACTCCTCCCTTCGAGGTTCTGCGTCGGCGTTCAGGCCGGGCGCGGCGCGCCCTGCGCAACCCTCCGAGGTTGAGGATGGAGAGGTCGACGAGAGCAGGAAGGGATCGAGACCAAATGGACCCAATCTGCCACGGCCGCTGCCCGCCAGGGAGCCGCCGAGGGATACCAATTCTCCGGCACCAAGGCCCGGCCCTGCCGCCGCCGGAAGGCCTATCACTCCGAAACCTCTTCCGCTACCGCACCAAGGCGGCCGACAGGAGCCTGCCAGGTTCTCGACCCTCCCGCCGGGTGGCCCTGGACTTCCAAGCAGACCAGACCTGCCCAATAGGCCCGATGTACCTGGCGCCAGGTTTGGCCAACCCCGACACGACAGGAGGGAGATTCCTTCACGAGACGCTCGCGATTACCGAGACCAACATCAACGCGACATCCGCGAGCCCCACGGCGCTCGCGACAATAGAGATTACCGGGCGCCCGAGGCTCCACGCCCCGACCGCCCTCGCGAGATGCCGCCGTCCGATAGGCGTGCACCTGAAGCTGGGCCGCGTGAGCTCGGTCCAAGAGATCCTGGCCCGCGTGAGCCCGGCCCAAGAGATGCCGGCCGCGATGCCGGCCGTGAGGCTGGCCGCCCTTCCGATCGGGGTCGAGCGGAACTTCCGCCGCGTCGACACGATCATGCGCCGCCAGTGGACCGAGACGGCCGTCCTGATAGTCGTCCGCCACAACTGCCACGGGAGAGGGGAACTCCCCAGGGCCCGAGTCGGTCTGACTCGAGACCGGCCCGGGAGCCTGCTGTTTCCACACCACTGCCGGCACCTGCAGCGCCGACTCCGCCGCAAGGACCTTCAATCAACCCCGAGCGCGCACGACTCATCGAGACGGATCGGCCTGAGATTCTCAACCCAGCCAGAGCTGCCCAGATCAACGACACGCGAGAACCTCCAGTTCGCCCCGCGCCGAGAGATCAAACCCGCGAGCGGCCTCCGCGAACGGAGTCACCGAGACGATCCGACCGGCCACCGGCGAACGCTCCCCAGCCTGATAATGTCCGCGACGATCGCCACGGCCGCCATCGGAATTCGCCCGGTCCCAGGACTCCACGGGACCCGCAAGAGACGGCAGCGCCCACTGCAAGACCCGAGAGGAGGGCGGAGGACGACAGAAAGACCGCGCCCAGGGATGCGCCCGGCAACCAACCTCGCCCAGATCAAGACAACGGGAGGCTCAACCAGCAAGACCCCAATTATGGTCGGCTGAACGCCATTCAGTCTGTCGTCGACACGCCGACCGGTGCGCCTTCTGGTCCGCGGGGTCGGGGCGGGCGGAATGCCCCTCGATCCGGTCCAGTCAACGGTCCGCCGATGCGCCCCGACAACCGATTCCCCCCGCTCGAACCGATCCGCCCGCCCACTCCCGAGCGCCACCCGCCAACGGGCCCCTCGGCAACGCGTCCACGGCGAGGCCCGTATGAGGGTGGGAACATGAACTCACCGACCTCGGCCGCCCCTCCTCCCATCGGGGGCCACCCCGACCGGATGCGTCACAACCACCCTGTACCACCTCCCCCGCCGCCTCCACCTGCGCCGAGCGGGCCATCGGGCATCCATCCGGATCGTCTCAACCAGATCTCCGCCCAGCCTTCAGGACCTAGCCCACACTCGCGCCCACCCATGCACACCCCCGACCGCCACCCCATGTCGGCTCCCAACTCGGGCTCACGGCCGCCGTCGGGTCCGAGTGCTGACTTCTCGTCGACACCCACAGGACCCGCCGCGGCGAACGACCGAATGAGGCCGGGTGGCAGGCAGCTCCGCGGCATCCAGAACATGCTCGACAAGGCCTCGGCAGACAACGCCCGCGGTCCGAGCCTGCGGATGTCTCGGTCGAGGCCGAATCTGGCGGGCTCAGACGCACAGATATTGGCTGGCGCCTCTCCCGTCACCACGCCCGTCCACGAACGACCGCCGGATCTACGAGACCCTTCTCGGCGCGACATGAACGCCGACCGCACGCCGCGCGGACCGGAACCCATCCAAGTCGTCAGCGACAGCCGCGACACCAGCAGCCGCGGGCCCGCCACCAACGGCGAGGAGTACGGCTCCGGGCGCGGGGAGCACGAGCGCAGCCGGCGGGATCACCACCGGTCGGACCGCAGCAGCCGGCCCTCCGGGCGCACGAGCAGGGATCGCACGCCCGACCGCGAGCGCGAGCCTAAGGAGTCCCGCGAGTACCGCGACAGGCGGTCGGGCGTGTCGTCCAACGTGCCGGGCGGCAGCGGCGCCCGCGAGGAGAGGGACGGCGGTCGCCGGTCGTCGATGCGCGAGTCTACGGGCGGCGGGAGGGAGCCGGTCCCCGGCGGCGGACGCGACATGGCGCCCCCGCGCGAGGCTAGTTCCCACCGCAGCCATCGCGGCGACGGTCCGTCGGGCCCGAGAGGCGATGGCGCGCCGGGTGGCGGGCGGAGTGACGCAGGCCACAGCAGCCGCGGCGAGGGAGGTGGAGGAGGACGAGGAGGGGAGGAGTATGGACGGAGCGGGTCTTCGCGCGGCAACGCGCCGCCGAGGGACTCGCGGTCGTCGAGGCCCGGTGGAGGTGATGAGCGCGGCGACCCCCGCGGCGGGGGCGGTGGAGACGAGAGGGCGAGGAAGCGCAGGAGCGAGGGCGCCGAGTTGGGAGGCGGGAGTCACCAGGACAAACGGCAGCGGCGCTAGTGGGTGCCGTCGCGTTGTTGAGGAATGTCTGTCGAAAGGGGGTGGTGCGCAAAGCAAAACGGAGAATGGGGTGTGTGGTGTTACGATAAGGGGGGAGGGTGGGAGGACGACGAACGATGCAAGATTGCGATTGAGAAGGATCAGATTGGAGGATACCTGCTACCTACTACATACGGATACGAAGACCAAGTTCTTTTTTCTCGGACGGCTTCAGTCATCATATCATGGAGGGATGCCTGCGGCAAAGGGCAGGCGGGTTTTTACTAGAATATTTCGGCGGGCGCGGGGATCACCATTCGACAAGAGAGACATTTCCACTTTACACTACAACCTTCTCGGGCATCATCATTGTGAACGAGCCAAAACAACGAAGGGCTGGGCTTGAGAGAGCCGGGGACGGGGCATCTGTTGTGCCGGCCATCCTGTGCATGCGAGCGGACACGGAGACGATCGACTCGCCCTTCCCGGCTGCTGGACGACGACTACACGTACATCTTGCCGTGCTTTTTTCCTCTGTTTGTGTACATGAATCACTCGGCTCTCATTCGGCAACGGCGTCTAAAAAACTTGTGGCGGTTGTGAGCATTCCCGGTGCATATCAAAGCGGCGTTTGGAAGACATGAACGACTGGTTTCGGTTCTAGACATCCGGGATACATTTCTGTGACAGATATGTGGTGAATTCTTTTGAGTGATACCAACGAAGGACATCAAAGTGGCGTTAAAAGGGGTTGGTTTGCTTGGAATATCAACATGGTTGTCGTCTACTCTGAGCTGTATGATATTGGCGTTGGTTTGTGAGGCTTGGGGATGGGAGGGATGGCATCTAGCATAACATGGCATGGCGTTTTGGGTTGCATTGAAGACGGACATGGAGGCGATGGGGGTGGGAGGCTTGTTGTTTGTCGACAAGGTGGACGGAGCGGACGAGACGACAGCAGGCAGTGGTTTGCTGTCAAATCTGAACTCAACCTTGTCGTCTGTGATACCGCCGCGAGAGTTGCCGGAAACAAGTAACCAACTTCTCCGTGCCACACGCTCCATGACGCACCACAACGCCGCGTCAAGCTCCTCCTGCTGGGCGGTATTGAACAGCCTTCTGCATGTGATATTCCGTATGGTGTTGCCATCCCGGCATCCCCCGACCTTGCCTCCCTCCTTCACATGCCTGCAGATCGCGGGATCTCACTCCCCACGCCCACCACGGAAATATCAATATCACAGCCTTGAGGGCCACGGTTCGTGTGGCTAACCATCTATCCCAGCTTCTCTTGGTGATGTAACCGCGCAGGACTATTCATAGTCAAACCCCATCGAACCATCCAGATGTCTTGCCCCTGAATATCCCGAACCCACCAACCCACCAACCCACCGTATTTTCTCTTTCCACCTGCTCGGTATGTAGATGGATCTGCCAGATCTGCTTCAAAGCCGCCACCCCAAGGATGCACTGCACTGTACCAAACAACACAACAGAACCCGCCACCAACCCACCCACACTCCGCCAACCTGCCAAGCCGAGCGAGCCTAGCTCGAGCCTAGATACCCTCGAGATACCTTCCCACAACCCATTTTTCGTTCTTGATCCTCTCTCGAGCCTCCCTCTATCTCGCCACCCCGTATCAACCCACCACCCACAGCCTCCCGCCAGCTCCACAGACCAACAAGCAATCAGAGCACAAGGAGAGAGAGAAAGACGAGAAAGATAATCTATTTCCACATCTCATACACACACGAAGAAGAGAGAAAAAGAAAACCCACACCTAACCCACAAAACAAACC
>FTCG01000420.1_pt1 | contig 14759 bp, 13 predicted proteins | sample 1639641 | NCBI WGS metagenome assembly FTCG01 (sample SAMEA3914864, study PRJEB12502) | metagenome | biome: forest; material: soil | place: USA | collected 2012-03-12 | depth 0.3 m
GAGGAGAAGTTGGGGGCCGTTTCTGGTCCGGCCCCGGAGAGAACCCTCCTTGGCAACCACCCCCCGCCAACTCAATGGCGCTCTGATGATCCGGATAAGCGCACAGGGCTGCCATCCGTGGTGGTTGTATATCCGTAGTTTCCAAAGACGGTCCCAAAAGAAGACGAAGGTTGCGGCGAAGGATCGTGGATGGGAGGTCAGCGTGGGGAGCCACTGGTGATGCTATCCGAAGCTAGAGGGAACTGCCGGCATGGCATGGGGGGATCTTGCGTGGCGGATGCCCTGCAGGCTTGCAGACTTGCCATGTTTGGGCAGTGGTGTCGCAAGCAGGCTCGCAGGATCCGGTTGCAGACGACTGCATGCTGCACCGTCCACAATAAATGCAGCCGACGTCCCGATTTGGCAGAGCCCATATTTAGAGCTGACGGCCCGAGACGGTGCCAAAAAGTCCCAGTTGTCACGAACGCTGTGTATCCATATCTCGTTGCCGTCCAACAGAACAGAACAGGTTGGGTGGCTTCGAGTCCACGGTGTCGAGCCAGACGAAGCCTGGGTGCCAGCACGTGGGCGAGGATGAGCGCGGATGAGAGCGCGGGTGTGAGATGTGAGGGCGGGTGCTGTCCCATCACTCTCGTCTTGATGTTGCATCGCGAACAACCAACAAATCGTGGTTGTCCCGCAAACCGGGTGAGAACTGACAAGATCGTCAGATGCAAGAGACTGAAGACAGCGACCGAACCAACGATTTCAAGAGTTGGAGGGTGGCAGGCAGGAATGCCAGCCCTACTGTGTACGGAGCTGCAAAACAGCAGGAGCGCAGAAATTGGTTTCGACTGCGCTAGGCCGAGAAAGGGATCTCTGTCCTACTCTCGAACTCTCTGAGAGTCAGAGCATCCGGATTTCAAGGCAACGGGTAGGAATAGATCTTCATCCTCTTACCACATTTCAGAGTTGAATGTCCAAGATCGGCATAGATTGGCAACGGTGAAGCCAGCTCATGTTGTTGGGGCTTGTTTCTTGTTTTCGAGTCTCTGTCCACGATTGAACTGTGTTGCTACCTTGGGTACGTTTTTGGAAACTGCATTAAAGCGAGAAACACAAAGCGTTTTGTTTAATCTGAGACGCACAGCCCAACTTGGTTTGCCAATGACAACTCCTGATTTAGGTCAAGGAGCTACAACGCCTACCCAGTCTCAATATACAGGCGTCAGTCAATAATAGCCACATAAGAGTCTGCAACCAGCGTCACGGAACTGCGCATTTCAAAGCAGCATTCTGGAACGATGTAGATTCTTGAGAGATTGGAAAAAGCGAAATATGCCCGGCCCTGCAGTAATGGACATCCAGTCAAGAGCTTCCCGGATATGGCTTCGGGCACGCTCCTCGTCGAGGCCTTGAGCCCTCAGTCAAGCCGCATCCCGAGTCAAAGTGAGAAGACGAAGACGAAGGTCGAATGGTGCATTAACTGAGAGGTTTTAAGATGATTTGGGGGATGGATTCGTTGAGGGAGTTGTTCACCACCACACTCAACACTAAAGTTCAGTCTCGTGGCCACCTAGGCTTCTTCTCTAAAGTTTAAACCGCCGTTCGTCGGAGCACGCCACGCCCGTTTTAATTGGTCCCTTAGTTACCTCACACATTCTTTTTGTTCTGGCAAGACTGCTACCTGCTGGCACACAAAATGAGTAGATCATCTTATGGCCCAGTGTCAACTCAAGTGTCGGGAACGTTGTTTCTTGATTAGGTGCGAGCTAGAACTTGTCTCACTAGTATCAGAATGTTATTTGAGTAGCAAGTTAACCGATAATGGTACCTCTCTTCCTACTTGCTACCGACAATCTATCCGAAAGTCGACGGTACCTGGTAATGATGTATCTGTTCAGGGACTAGTACCTAGGTAGTAGGTGGGTATGCACCTGGCCCCGGGGGACCCCACACCCCCTAGAATCCATCCAACAGCTCATCCAGGATCTCGATCAACTACCTCCCTACATCGGTAAGGTATGTTTCTGTTGCATGCCAGTCTTCCTCCGCAAACCTGCCCTCATCACTTTTTACCCCAGGATTGGGAACCTCGGTCCCCCCACGCATTCATGCCATTTCAGAGTTCATTCGGTGAACCAACTCGAATACACTCCTTATTTCCGAACCTATCTCCAGAGAAAAGCACCTAGTTAGTCGGGGCGACAGGGGAGGTTGCCATTTCTAACTCGGCTCCAACGGCGTGTTGCAAGCACGTGTCAGGACGATTCGTTGTATCTAGAGGTTTGTAGTCTGCGGCTTGGCGGAGTAATCTGTAAGCCGAACACTAGGTTGGTGGCGCCATCATGTATGATGTAGGGGCAGGGCAAAGTCAACAGGGAATAACAGATCGGCGGCATAGGTATTTAACCGCTCCAGGCAGCTCGTCCGCTTACGGACACCGACGGCCCCTGCCCATCGGAGAGTTCGCTCCTCTCGACACCTCATGGCCGCGTCGGGGAATTGGGGGACCCGAAGACATGTACAGAGAGAGGGTTGTGTCCTTGGCAACATATAAAGGGCAGCGAAATTCCCAATGCTGCAACTCAGTCGGGGACATAGACAAGCCAATCACTCGCACCTCGACTTACACCGTCCACCACCATGATCAAGTCCGCTCTCGCCGCCTCCGTCGCCTTCGCGGCGGCGGTCCATGCCACGGTCCAGGGCTTCGACATCTCCCACTACCAGTCGAGCGTGGACTTCGCGGCCGCCTACAAGGCGGGTGCTCGTTTTGTTATTATCAAGGTAAGAAGCATTGCCCAGCACCATACCCACAATACCGTCTCTGACACGACCTGCCCTCGCCAGGCCACCGAGGGCACGACGTACATCGACCCCAGCTTCTCGTCGCACTACACCGGGGCGACCAACGCCGGCCTCATCCGGGGCGGGTACCACTTTGCGCACCCGAGCTCGTCGACGTCGACGGCGACGGCGCAGGCCGACTACTTCATCGCGCACGGCGGCGGGTGGTCGGGCGACGGCATCACGCTGCCGGGGATGCTGGACCTCGAGTCCGAGTCGTCGGGCGAGTGCTGGGGCCTGTCGGCCAGCGCCATGGTGGCGTGGATCAAGGCGTTTAGCGACCGGTACCACTCGCGCGAGGGCGTGTACCCGCTGCTGTACACCAACCCGTCGTGGTGGAAGGACTGCACGGGGAATTCCAACGCCTTCGTCAACACCAACCCGCTCGTGCTGGCGCACTACAGCAGCACTGTTGGGACTATCCCTGGGGGTTGGGCGTACCAGACCATCTGGCAGAACTCGGACTCGTATGCGTATGGCGGCGACTCGGACATCTTTAATGGCAGCTTGGACCGGCTGCAGGCGCTGGCGAGGGGGTGAGAGTTGTGTCGACAGTCGAACTGAATGAGAATCTATTTTGGGTTTTGTTTGTTCTTTCCAGTTCCCACGCACCTGGGGGATTTGGGGCTCCGTAGCAATCCATTGGCACTGTGCCCGTCTGATTGGGCCCTTCCCCGGCAGGTCGTCGTTTCATCCCCGCAGATGGCTCGGTCCAATCAGAGACGCCAGCCCTGTGATTGTTTCAGCGCACAGTGGCCTGATTGGCTGGATGCCTGCGGGCCGAACGTGCGCTCCCTGTCAGTCCGATCGCTGGATGCACGACCAGGGATGTGCGGCCTCCCCTCCCTCCACTCTCTCCCGCTCTCTGTCTCTCGCCCCAAGACACACCAACCAGCCAGGGCCCAGATCCAGCACCAACTCCGTCCAGCGAAGCCCGTTGGCACGGCCATCCAGATCAGCAGATGTTGTGTGACGGAACCAACCGTCAGAGAAAATAGAATTGTTGCCCACCCTGTGATACCCCTCTCCCCGCTCTCTGCTCCCACCAGGTATTCGGGGTCGCGCGTGTCCCTCTGCTGTCTCCAGTATCCACCCCGTCGAGTCTCACTTGGTCGCTGCACCTGCTGCACCTGCACCTGCACCCAGCAGTGGCCGCGGCCGCAGCCAAGGTTTCAGGGGCGCTGGCCGGCAGAAGAATGGGACGACGAAACCCCAGCGCAGCACAGTGGGGACAAGTCACACGTCGTCTCATCACCTCACTGGCCTGGCGCTTATTATTGGCAGGCCGGCGGTGCTGGGCCGCAGGCCCCCATCACCCAGTCCAGTCCCGTCAGACTCTGTACGTTCTAGTGCACCACCAGTACCCAAAAATACCTACACACACTCCCAAGAGCCGTCTAGAAATGGCTGTGCCGCTCCCCGCTGTGCCGGGGGGCTTTCGGGTACCCCCTTGTCCCCATCACGCCCTCTTATCGTCCGGCCCCCCCCCTCGTGGATTTGTCTGTTCAAGACTGGTTTGAACCCCCTCATCATTCCCTGAAACATCATGGCCATTGCTGCTGCGGCGGACGTCCTGAGCACCTGATATCGCCTGGCCGGAATCGAGAGGGACGTGGTTAGGTGGCTCTTTGTTTCGTCGACCGAGCGAGGCTGCCCTGCGACGGCCCCCAGCAGTCCGCCGCCATGAGGATCGCTTGCCTGCAGTTCGCCCCCCACGTGGGCGACGTCGTCGACAACCTGTCTGCTGCCGACGACGTCCTCGACAGACTGGACCCGGCCGATCTCGATGGCCTTGATCTGCTCGTTCTGCCGGAGCTGGCCTTTACTGGTGCGTCTCCTGCGTGGTCTCTAACCGCGCTCCGAATAGCGCTAACACGGCTCGCAGGCTACAACTTCAAGTCGCTGCAGCACATTACTCCGTGTTTCGAAGAGGCGGGCTCGGGCATCTCGTCGCTGTGGGCGCAGAACATCGCCCTCAGCCATGACTGCGCTGTGGTCGTCGGATACCCCGAGAAGGTCGACGTTTCCGAGACGTGGCCGGCGTCTCCCGAGTATTACAACTCGGCCCTCGTCGTCAACGGTTCCGGCGACGTCGTTGGCAACTACCGAAAGTCCTTCCTGTACTACACGGATGAGACCTGGGCTCTGGAGGGCGGCCAAGGCTTCTTCAAGCGCGAGATCCCGGGACTTGGGAATGTCGCGTTGGGTATCTGCACGGATCTCAAGTAAGCTGCGCTGTCTTTCTCTGCTAGACACTGCGGTGTTGACAATTTTCTAGCCCCTACCAACTTGAAGCCCCCTGGGATGCCTTCGAGTTTGGCTTCCACGTCGTCGAGGCGCAAGCCAACGTAGTGATCATGAGCATGGCGTGGCAGACTCACCAGGACGCCGAGTCATTCAACAGCACCCCCCAAGAGCCGGACCTCGAGACGCTGGTCTACTGGGTCCAGCGGCTTGAGCCCTTGATCCGCGCAGACAAGGAGGAGGAGATCATTGTCGTGTTTTGCAACAGGACCGGCACCGAAGGCGACGCCACCTACACGGGTACAAGCGCGGTCCTCGGTATCAAGCGGGGCGAGGTGTTCGTCTACGGAGTGCTCGGGCGCGGCGTGAGCGGCCTTCTCATGGTCGACACCAGCCAGCCACCAAGAAGCAAGCTGGCGGATGCCAACGCCGTCGAGGGCGGCGACATCGTCGAGAAGAAGACGTCCTTGGACACCAGCGTCGCGGCCCGAAAGCCGCCACCCCAACTTCCCCCCCTCCAGCTTCCCTACGACATGCTGCACGGAGCCTCGCCCCTATCGCCCACCTTCGGCAGCCCCCGGAGCGCAACATCTCCCCGGCTGCCGTGGCTGGCCCACGGCCCGCAGCCGGCCGGCACGCCCACCGACAGCCGGTCGCCCACCCGCCTGCAGATCCCCACGCGGCCGCAGCTCGGCGAGTTCACGGCGATCGACAGCGCCATGACCGACGACGTCATCATCGACACCCCGGCCATGCCCAACACGCCGGGCTTCGCGCGCCGGGCGCTGCGCTCGCAGCTGGCGCCGCCGGGGTCCCCGTGGCGGTTCCCCGGCAAGGCGAGCCCGTACCCGTGGAACCACCACGACGGGTCGCGCTCGGCGCTGTTTGGCGGGGGCGCTGCGATGACTCCGATCACGCCGTTTGATGAGGACGGGTGGAGTGCTACGCCGATTGACCCCAAGGGGCCGCCGCAGTGGTTTTGGAGGCATGAGCCGACGCTGACTGCGTTGGAGGAGACGATTGTGGAGGAGGACGAGGAGGAGGAGGAGAAGGAGAAGGGAAAGAAACAGGATGGGCCATCTGGATCGTCAAATATCCAACCCGAGCCCTTGAAACGGGATGAGGAACGGGAGCTCGCCCCAATCGGCCTGACAGAAACCTCCGGCGCCGACCCAGCAAGCCAACCGCCGGCAGACAAGGAGGAGGTGGCTGCCGAAGAACCATTATTAGACGAAGAACCAGAACCAGCACCCCTGAGCGACTGGGCCGAGCTGACACAGGTCCTGGAAGGGCTGAGAGCACGCCCCAGCGCAGCGTTTGATTTCGGAGCCGGCCGCCCCCAGGACAGACCGTGCTCGCCAAAGTCACGCTACCTGTCGCGAGACCCCAGCCCTTTCCGGCTCTTCCAGCCCTCCGAGCTAGACTTTGACGACTGGGAGCCGGCGACAGCCCCGGAGGCGAGCGAGAACCCCGATTTTGCGTCGGAGGCCCTCAACGAGAGACCACCAGACAGGAAGAGCCGCCGGTCCATTCCCAGAAGCGACTCTTCCGAGGGCACCCTCCCGACTCGGAGGAAGCGGCGCGGCCCGTCCCGCCTGCGGCATGCCGTCTTCTTTCCAGACGACGACGACGCCGACACCGAGGACTCGGGTGACGACGAGCAGGAGGAGGAGCCCTTGTTCGATCAGCGTTCAGAGCTCTCTATCCCTGTCGAGGTCCCCTACCCCTCCCACCGCCACAGCAATCGCTACAGCAATAACCACAACCACAACAATAAACCCCCCAAAAAGCAAAACCCCCCTACCTCCCTCCAACTCGCACTTCCCACCACCGCCGCCGCCGCCGCCGAACCTCCAAACCACTCCACACAATCCCAACCACAACCACAGCTACAGCCCCAATTACCGCAACCACATTCACAATCATCACAACCATCACAACCATCACAATCCCAATCTCAACCACAAGTACCAGTCCAACCCCCCCCAACCCTAACACTAACACCCGTCCCCCCAACACCAACAACAATCCCCACGACAACACCCAGCCTGTGCTCCACCACCTCGGCAACATCAGTCTCGACCTTCAGTGATCACCATCCCAAGGCTAAGTTGGAAATGGAATTGGAGATTGATCCAGAGCTGGACGTGGATGTCGCAGTCGTGGCTACATCAAGTGATCTGGGAAAATGGGGAGGGGAGATTTCTTCGGATGTTGTTGTTGATGTTGGTGATGTTGATGTTGATGTTGGTGATGTTGGTAACGTTGGAGATGTAGGGCGGGTGGATAAGAATGGTGGTGGTGGTGATGTTGGTGGTGGTGGTGTTGGGATTGGGGAAAAGGGTGTGGGGGGGAAGTGGTTGGAGGGGGTTGAGAGTGTGGAGGGATGGAGGACGGGGAGGTTGGGGAAGAGGGCTACTTGGTGTGGGTGAATTACTGAGGGGAGGTTGATGATTATGATATGATGGGATGTTTTTACGGGTGGGAGTTGTGCATGTTGGGAGGGAGTTTAAAAGGGGTGTTTACTGTGTACTTGGTGAGGAGGGTCAGGAGGTGTTGGGTGGGTTGGTTAGGTGGGCGTATCATTTGTGTGTACTTTAAGGGCATGTTTTGCATTATTCACGGCTTTGTGCACTCGGTTGCTGTGTGTTGGTCCTACGTGTACACTGGTCTTTGACTCCTTGTGTGATAGAGCGCTGTGGGCTGGAGAGAAGCATCCCAGAGAATCTTCACTGTTGACTTGGCCATTTCTTGGTCTGCTCGCCCTGCCAAGTTGCCCCTTGGCGATGCGCTCGGGAATCTCCGCGAGCAACCAACAGCCCTCTCTCCGTGGGTGTGCACCGCCTGCACCTAAGCGCCGACACCACGCCGCTTTGACATGCAGGGCCATGCGAGGACAGGCATGCCCTCGTCGGCATTTCACACTCGTCATGCCAGATGGCAGGCGGATGGGATCATCTTTGCTCGTTGTGTGCCCATCACGCCCCAGGAGTCCCGGCAGTTTGGGCTTGCCGCTGTGCCCTCTGTCGCTCGGTGATTGTGATATATGACATGCCAGAGGAGCAGAGTGGCAGAGTGGGTAGGTTTGGAGCATGGCTGATGACAGGCTGGGTAAATGGCTGTGATAATGGGGTTGCATGCAATCGCTGGGCGCGTCTGCAGTCCAGGCACTCGGGATTTGCCCAGCCCGTCTGACATCTGCGAGTCCAGGTTGACGCGGAGGGTTATACCGTTATTGATGATGGGATAATGGAGGTGCTGACACCCGCTGGACACACGATAGAAAACAAGCTTTTTGGAATGCTGAATGTTGAATCCTGTCGGCGGTTGGACATGGATGCTCTTCCTTCCCGCCGCTGGTGCGGGGGAATCTGGCAGTGGTTTGGTGCGGCTTCAGGTTCTGGGGGCCAGAGGGGCCGACCCGACGCACTTCGGGGGCAAACCGACAGCAACGCGCATGCTGTGAAACTGCTTGCATCCATGTGTGTGTGGGAGGCCACAAAAGTCGGCCATGATGGGGGCCGCAAAGGGGCCGATCTCCGGCAAAACCACAGCTTCCCCTCACATTGTGTACAGACAAGTGCGCACCTTCACGGCACACGAGTGGGTAGGCGAGTGGCAGTGAGTGGGCGAGTGGCGGCGAGTGGTGGTGAGCGCTGGAACTTGGCCTTGGGCTGGCCTCGGAGGGGCCTCGGGGCAGCTCAGCTTGGCCGCATGGGGCAAATGGTGGGTCACGGGTAAACGACCTCGAGGAGTGACCAGCGGGTGACAGCCAATCGCCGGCGGCGGGCCGAGTGGGGGCTGTGAAGAGTGCAGGGGACCTTGCAGCAAGCACCTGGTTCCTGCGCTGCGACTGGCCAATGCTGGGCAGCACATGCATGAGCCCGCATCGCCTGTGCCCTCCAGCGGCAGCACTCCCGCTTCTTGGCTGCGGCCACTGAGAGGCGGGCTCGGCGGGCGACGAGCTGTGAAGAGTGACGATCGGGGCTGGTCGCGGTGTGTTCCGAATCCCCAATCACACCATGGCATCCGAGGGCGATCCCCGCCCGCCGCCAGCAACGGGTTGAGACTGGCTGGGACTGGCTGGGACTGGCTAAGCAGGTCGCAGTTTGCGCCGGGGGCTGCAGAAGGCACATTTCGGCATCTTGCTGCCCTCGTCTCGCCGACTTCCCCATCACTGTCACACCTGTTGGCTGTTTGTCCTGCTGCCGTTGGAACCTGCACGTTGCGTTGCGACCAACAAACAGCCTCGACGACGTGAACAACTGCGCGCTTAGCACGAGACAGTCGCTGTGGCTTCCCTCTGCCATCCATATCCATATATCACGACTTCCGCCTCATCCGCAGGTCTCCCCGCAGCATCTCAGCATCTCAGCATCTCAGCATCTCAGCATCTCCGCAGACCCGATAACCACCTAATTACCCTATCGTCGGGCATCGGGATGTCGTACAGGAAATCGGTGCGACAGTAGAGCATTCCCGAGCTGCAGTGCTGCGTCCCCGCATCTTCAACCAGAAGACGGTGACCGCCGACCCGGAGCCAGAGCCTCGAGAGCTCAGCGGGGCCGCTCCCGACCACCTCACATCCTCTCTTCACATCCCCAGCTCTGGCAGCAGGGACAAACCGCCACGATGCGCATCACAACACCCCGTCTTATCACCACCGCGCTGGTGGCGGCACCGCTGGCGGCTGCCCTCTTCGTCAACCCCAGCTCGCCCTGCGCAAAGTACTGCGGCAACGTGCTCGGCTCGACATCGACCGACGAGATGGCCTGCACCGCCGCCACCCTGGCGACCTCGACCGGCGTGGTGTGGGAGCAGTGCATGAACTGCCTCCTCACCAGCACCTACGGCTCGGGCGACCAAACAGACACCCACTCCCTGATCTGTATGTGGCGTCTCTGACTCGCTGAATATGGCTTCCGTCTGATCCTAACCTCTTAGATAACTTGCGGTTCAACATGGGATACTGCCTGTTCGGCGCGGTCAACCCGTGCGTGACAAAGTGAGTCGCGGTCTTGTTGCCCTCGCCCCTCGCGATCGTTGCGGCTAACCAGAACCCAAGAACGGGATGTGGACCGCTCGGGGATTCCGTCCAATACAAGAACATGTCGACCTTGGGCGGCACGTACGACTACTGCAGGACGTGGAGATCAGACATGGTCTCGCACTGCCAGCCGTGCCTGGTGCCGCTCGACACCGACGCCGTGGACGGCATCTACCAGAACAACTACCTGACGGTTCTGGAGGCGGCGTGCGAACAGATGCCCGCGCCCGGATCCACCATCTCCATCAGCGGCGACCTTTTCGGCGTCAACCCAATCACCATCGTCACCCCGGAACCAACCTACTCCTCCGTGCCGGCCCCGGACTACGGCCCCATCTCCCTCGGCGCCCGCGTCGGCATCGCGTTCGGCGGCCTCGCCTTGCTCCTCGCCCTCGCCGGCGGCGTCGTCATCTGCAACGGCAAGCGGAGGAGACGCGCCTTTTTACGCGAGCTCGAGCAGCGGAACGGCGGCCAGGGCTGGCCGCACCCCAAGTCGCGCTACGGCGGCGGCGGCAGCGCCGACATGTTCGAGACCCCCGTCAGCCAGAAGCCCCTCCGCGGGTGGGAGAACGAGAGCCCCGTGAGCGCCCACACCGACTCCGGGCCGTACCAGCGCTACTTCAGCCCCTACTCGAGCCAGTACAACAGCCCCGTGACGGGGCCCGAGGGCGGCCCCGGCGGGCCCGGCGCCACCCACTGGCCCACGCTACCAACCCAGGAACAGCTCGACCAGCTGATCCAGGCGCATACCCCGGTGCACGGCTCCCCGCCGCCGGCGTTCAGCCAGTGGCCGACGGTCAACCAGGAGAAGATGCTCATGCAGATGCACGCGCACCACGAGCAGCGGCAGCACGAGCTGGCCATCGGGCTGGCGCTGGGCGGCGACGACGCCAGCCTGCGGTCCAAGAACTCGAACCTGAACCTCAACGGGTTCCCGATCGAGTCCAAGGGCAAGGAAAAGGACGAGACGTACGAGATGGTTGAGAGCCCGTACGGCAACGAGAAGAACGGCGATGCGGCGGCGGCGACGGCGGCCGGCCGCGAGTATGAGTATCCGTACCGCATGCCTGCCCCGCCGCAGGCGCCCGTGCTGCATCATCCCGGATATGGGAGGCATCATGAGTCGCGGCACGGGTCGGAGAGTTAACACAGGAGGAGGTTGGGCAGGAAAAGATAATGGAGCGTGGTGTTTTGTTTTGTGTCTTTTTGGTCTGTTTTGGTTCATCTTATAATACCCGGAGTCTGGATTGAGGGGGAGATACCTGGACGCCGCCGTGCTATTGGCAGGCTTTTGCTTGGATCGAGACCATCTTGGTTGTATATGGGTGCATAGTTGACAAGACTTCTCAACACAATTGCTTCAAACACATCGAGTCTCGCGTTTTGTGCATAATTCTGTGCATAACTGTCTATTCAAGTCTTGCATAACTCAGCATTTCGAGTTCGCCTCTGACTTATCTGCACGTGAAGCCCCCCAATGGGCTTAGCGCCGCTCCAAGCCCGCGCTATCGCATCCCCACACGACCTCAAAAAATTTCGGGGACGGCCACTGGACAGAGCTTTTACTGCGTTGAACTTCAGGTTAACAACCACAGACGGTGGAAAATCGTACGGCGACTGTCCGACTACTCGATCCAGCCTGCCGGCCGACGCGTGAAATTCCTCACGTTCCACCCATAACATAACAGAATCTGCTTGCCGCACCCCAATTGCCCGACCAGACACGCGGACTCGACAGTCTCTGTGCTTCAATCAACAGACTCGACTCGACGTCTTCGCGGGGAACTCGGACTCGGAACACAAACAACACCCTCGACATCGCCACACACACAGCCATCACAATGGCCGACTCAAAAACGCTGGCCAAGAAGGGCGAGGAGACCGAGTATGTCATCCGCCCGCAGAACGTGGTGCCGACGCTCGACACGAGCGAGTGGCCGCTGCTGCTCAAGAACTACGACAAGATGCTGGTGCGCTCCGGCCACTACACGCCCATCCCCAACGGCTCGTCGCCCTACAAGCGCGATATCAAGTCCTACGTCTCGAGCGGTGTCATCAACCTCGACAAGCCGTCCAACCCCTCGTCGCACGAGGTCGTGGCTTGGCTCAAGCGCATGCTCCGGTAGGTGGCAATTCAGAGGAGGGGCGGCGCGCATGGCGGTGCTGACTCGGTTTGCAGTGTGGAAAAGACGGGCCACTCCGGCACTCTCGATCCCAAGGTCACTGGCTGCTTGAGTACGTTGTCCCGGCTTTACAAACTGCCAATGGTGGGCGAGGGCTGACCAAACTAGTCGTCTGCATCGACCGCGCCACCCGTCTCGTCAAGGCCCAGCAGGGCGCCGGTAAGGAGTACGTCGCCGTCGTGCGCTTCCACGACACCATCCCCGGCGGCGAGCCCGCCTTTGCCAAGGCCCTCGAGACCCTCACGGGCGCGCTGTTCCAGCGCCCGCCCCTCATCTCGGCCGTCAAGCGCCAGCTGCGCATCCGCACCATCCACGAGAGCAAGCTGATCGAGTTCGACAACGACCGCCACCTCGGCGTCTTCTGGGTGTCGTGCGAGGCCGGCACCTACATCCGGACGCTCTGCGTCCACCTGGGCCTGCTGCTCGGCGTCGGCGCCCACATGCAGGAGCTGCGCCGTGTCCGCAGCGGCGTCATGTCCGAGGACAACGGCTCGCTCGTCACGTTGCACGACGTGCTCGACGCCCAGTGGCAGTACGACAACGGCGGCGACGAGTCGTACCTGCGCAAGGTCATCATGCCGCTCGAGACCCTGCTCTGCACGTACAAGCGCCTCGTGGTCAAGGACTCGGCCGTCAACGCCGTCTGCTACGGCGCCAAGCTGATGCTGCCCGGTCTGCTGCGGTACGACTCGAGCATCGACACCCACGAGGAGGTCGTCCTCATGACCACCAAGGGCGAGGCCATTGCCATTGGTATCGCGCAGATGAGCACCGTTGAGTACGTATTTGTTTCCTGGGGTTTCCAAATTGTATTCCTAACAATTTTCTAGGATGTCCACCTGCGACCACGGCGTCGTCGCCAAGGTCAAGCGCTGCATCATGGAGCGCGACCTCTACCCCCGCCGCTGGGGTCTCGGCCCCGTCGCCATGGAGAAGAAGAAGCTCAAGGCCGACGGCAAGCTGGACAAGTTCGGCCGCACCAACGAGGCCACCCCGGCCAAGTGGACCCAGAGCTACAAGGACTACGACCCCCAGGCGGGTGAGGCGGCTGCCGCCCCCGCCGCGGCGCTCGCCGAGGCTGCCTCGCCGGCCAAGAAGGCCGACGCCGAGGAGCAGGCCGACGACGACAAGAAGAAGCGCAAGAAGCACGACGGCGAGACGGCCGAGGAGAAGGCGGAGCGCAAGCGGCTAAAGAAGGAGAAGAAGGAGAAGAAGAAGGCCAAGGACGACGATAGCGAGTAGGCGTGTGTATGATGGGGGGTTCCTTCTTCTCTCTTGTGGAGGGGCGTTTTTGCTGGCTGTTGCACGGAAAATGACGGCGTTTCTGGTTGTTTCTGGTAATCGAGGATTGTCAATATCTAGGGTGTTTTGACGAGATATAGAGTTGTTGCTGAAGTTGTGCGTACTTGGTGTGTTTCGGATGACACGTCGACTGGCATAGCCGGGCGGCGATGTTGCAGGTGATGCATGTCGATGGTTGACGATGCATGCTGTCACCGTGCGTTGGACATATCCTCCACTAACACCGGAGATGCAGTCAACTCTTGCATGCATGCCCCTCTGTGCTTCTGGGCTGCAATCTGCCATCTTCAGGGCGTCACACAAGTCCCGAACGACATCAATGTTGTACGATATCCAGTTGGTCCTCTCACCCTAGATGAATCTCGATTTTTGCCCCAGCTCGCACTGGTGATCTCCATTCATATCTCCCCCGCGGGTGTGCTTTTGTTACCAGACTTTCCTTTACGCGAGCTCCGTGCACAACCAACCTGTCTGAGCGCCGGCAGCTTAGACTCGACCCAGACGACGATGAGGCCGAGTTCTCTCGGTGCATAACGCATCACGCAGTCCTCCTAGGACCACTATCAAAACCAGTCAGAACCCTGCGGGCAGGCGGACGGCCCGCCCCCTGAATGGCGGGCGAACCCCAACGACTAGCAGCGTCCCTCCGGGAAAGCGGCCACCGCTTCCTCCTCCTCCTCCGCCGACGCCGGCCCCGTACCCGCCTCGCCGTCATGCTCCTCGCCCTCCTCCCGGCCTACGTCTTCCTCACCCTCCTCCTCCCGCCGCGCCGCACCACCACCATCATGGCCGACCACACCTCCGTCACAGACACAACCACCACAACAACAACAACCACCACAGCCACCACCCCGCCCAGAACCGCCAAAACCCCCCTCCTCTCCTTGAACTTCCCCGACCCCTGCATCATCCGCGACCCCTCCACGGGAACATGGTACGCCTTCGCCACGGGCTCCTGGCCCCCGCCAAACACCACCTCCAACACCACCACCTCGAACACCACCTCTAGCAGCACCCCCCAAGGAGGAGGAAGCGGACAAGGAGGCAGCCAAAACCAAAACCAACCAACAAGCTACAAAAACATCCAAGCCGCCTCCGCCCCCTCCCCCGAAGGCCTCTGGACCTACCTCCCCGCCGCCGACCCCCTCCCCTCC
>FTCG01000259.1_pt1 | contig 14561 bp, 8 predicted proteins | sample 1639641 | NCBI WGS metagenome assembly FTCG01 (sample SAMEA3914864, study PRJEB12502) | metagenome | biome: forest; material: soil | place: USA | collected 2012-03-12 | depth 0.3 m
CCCCCATCCTCAACCCCCACCCCCAATCCAAACCCAAATCCAAATACAACAACGAGCGTAACGAAAATGGCCTCCAACGCCATGGCCCTCTCCCGAATCCGCGCGCGCCTGCCTCTCAAAGCGGTCGTGCAGAGCGTGTTGAGCAGGACGAGGGAGTTGTTGTTGTCCCCGCCGGGGTATTTGTTACGGCTGATGTTGAGTGTGGCGGCGAGGATTGTCGCGGGCGAGTGGAGGGGGATTGTTAGGGGACGGGGCGAGGGAGGGGAGCGGGTTAGTGTTGCTTGGGAGTTGGAGTTTGATATGTTTCTTAACAAGAACAGGAATAGTCATGGGGGTGAGAATGGGAGTGGGTGGGAGGATGGGAAAAATAAGGGGTGGGGCAGGGGGTTTGAGGATGTGGGTGATGTTTGGGGGAGGGGAAGGCAGGGGAGGAGGGTGGCGGAGAGTGATGATGATGATGATGATGGAAATGGAAATGATGATGACGAGGAGGTTGGGCCGTTGGATTGTGGGCCTGGGCCTAGGTCGAAAAGGGGGGAGGTGGATGGGGAGGGGAGGTTGAAGAGGCGGAGGGAGAGGAGGGAGAGGTTGGATGCTGAGTGGGGGGTTGATTAGGCTGGTTTGGACATGGTATCATCATCATCATGATTGTCGTCGTCGTCGTCGTCGTCGTCGGGTCGGCTGGTTCCCAGCCCGTGTCACGCAACACCACTCATCAGTTCAAGCTAGACCGTGTCGTCTGCTGTGGCAGACCTGACTGAATCTCACCTGCAACGAAACGAACTGTTTATTCTGTATATAGCAACGAAGCAAAGCAATAGCAACGAAACGGAACGAAACGAAGCCCCAGCAAAAAAAGGAAAGCGGGAAGGGGGGAAAATGAATAAAAAGAAACAAAAAAGAAGAATAAGAAATGACACGTCTGATCATCACCAGTCCCTACCTAATATCAATCAACCTCAGTGCTGTTGGTATCTAACCGCTCCCACCGTCCCACCCCTTCCTGCTGCTGCGGTATCTTTGTCTGTCCGCACTGCGGTGTGGTGGACGTGGACGGGTGGTGTAGGGTGGAGTACGGACATACTCATGGGAGCTCCGACGGGAAGGGGAGGGAACAACAACAAGTATCTCCCCTACTTTTCACCTATTGCCAGGGGTCACGGGCGGTGAAGTTTGGTTGGCGGTGGTGTGTGTGTCTTTTTCTTCATAATTTCCCCATTTTTTCTTTTTTGTTGACAGTGACATGGCATCCTGTTGAACGAGGTCACAGGAACGAGGTCATGGAGGTCAATTGCATTGATTGAGGACTGCAGAACTGGTCCAAGGAGAGGGGGAGAGCCTGTCTAATATACACAAAGGATGTGGGAGGGGGTCCACCCTGGACCCCGCGAGGCTTGTGGCCTCTGACCTTCAACACATCCATGGTATGGTATGGTGACGACGACTACAGAAATGGAAAAGCAGACAAACTTGCATGTTGAAGTGGGAGGAGAGAAGAGAGAAGGGGTTGGGGGGGTTGGGGATGGTCTTGCTTGGTTGGTGTGGTGTGGTCAGGTGAAAGGGAGGGTGTGAGGTGGAGGTGAGATGAGAGGTGATGTGGGTTTTGCGGCGATGGTGATAGCGATGAGTGCGTGCGTAGGTGTGGAAAGGGGGGATCGTCGTCTGTTTGTCTGATACATGGCAAATTGGAGGAAAAGAGAAGGGGCTGAGGGGGGTGGGTGTGATTTGTTGGTTGGTTTGGGCACATGAAGGCGACAAGGGATGAGAGAAGAATCGTGGCGATGTCTTGTCTTGTTTTGTCATGTGCGTTGCATATTTGGGGTTGACCGTCTAGGCATGCTTGAGAGATAGTTGATGGTTGTCAGCGATAAATCGTCTCATTTTAGTGAGCATAGCACGTCTAAATCTGAGTAGAGTCTTTTGACATGTACTACTGTAGATACCACGATGTAATGCTCTGTGTGTGGCCCTCCATGTTCTGACATGCCGGCTCAGAGACGCCAGACCAACAACCTACGGCCTCCCAAGCGCAGTGCAGAGATACGGTACAGTCCAGCAACTCTATGCGGTCCCAAACTCCGCATGCGCAAATATGTAAAAACGAAAATGACACTTGCAGTTCATCTCACCTCCCAAAACTACCACCTCCGCAACCTCACCTCCTAAAATCCACACTCGCCCTCGCGCTGTCCAGACTCGGCCGCACCGAGGAACTCGAGCTGCGGCGCCTCCTCGCGCGCTGCTCCGACGGGTCCGACGGCCGCAGCCCGCTCGACTTGGCAAACAAGTTCAGGATGTCCGTCATGGACACCACGCCCGTCAGACAGCCCGACAGGCGGGCGCCGGGCAGGCCGCTCGGCAGGACGGCGGTGGAAAAGGTCTGGTTCGGCAGCGGCGACGGCGGCGCGGGCGCGTTGGCCGCGGGCGGGGGGATGATTACCGTACTGGGCGGCGGGCTGCTCAGACCCGCCGGGTGGCTGGCCTGTAGCAGCGGGGTAGCCGGGGCGCTGGGGGAGGGCGAGGCGGACTCGACGACCCACATGCGGTGGGACTTTGTGGCGACGAGCTTGGCGACGGTGTGGCCGAGGGTCGAGTAGGGGTTGACGTGGAAGACGGGGAACGAGTCGCGGCCGTGCTCCATGCCGCGCTCCGAGAGGATGACGCTGATGAAGTTCATGCAAGAGCTCTTGAGCAGCGGCAGGCTGGCCGCGTTGGTCAGGTGCTTGACGTCGTGGGTCGAGATGTTGCCGACCACGTTGAGGCCCTGGTCGACGACGGCCACCGACGTCAGGCCCTCGTTGTGCATGAGCAGGAGGGCGTCGGTGAGCGGGCGTTCGAGGCTGGCAGGTTAGCACGCGGAATTAGGAGTCGGTGGGGATCCCTTACTTGATGGCAATGATCTGGTGGGTGCCGATCTGGAGCTCCCGCAGCAGACACTGGTACAGCCTTTCGATGGCCGGGAAGTTGACCGACTCGTTCCAGAAGAACTCGATCAGCATCTGCTGGTTGAGCACGCCGACGACCTCGCCGGCCTGGCTGACCACCAGGATGCGGTGGATGCCGCTCCCAAAGGCTTCGACGGCCTTGTCCAGGGTCGCGTCGCCCGGCAGAGTCACGAGTTCTTCTTTCCGGGAGAGCGGCTGGATCTCGCGCAGCGTGATGTCCTCCTGGGCCTGGGCCTTCTTCGAGATCTCGGCGTACAAGTCGAGGTGCTCGTCGTCGGGCTTCGCGAGGCCCACGACCACCAGGAGGTAGGCGTTCAGGTCGCTGTAGTCGAAGGTGGTGACGGCCGTCTTGGACGGCGGCGTCTCGCGGACGAGGACGACGTTGGCCGGGTTCTGCTTGAGGAGCAGCTGGGAGGTGTCAGTGTCCGTCACGGCGACAGTCCGACGAGCGTACCATGGTTGCCTCCTGCACGCTGAGGTCCAGCTCGGCCCACCTGACGTCCTCGGGGGCGGCCAGCTCGCCGACGCCAATGTCGCGCCAGTCCCGGCCGGCGTAGCGGGGATTCGGGTGTCTGTTGGAGGTGGGGTGGTTCATGAGCTCGAGCAGGGCGGCCTGGGTGAAGGAGGGGTGACGGCGGTCGCGCGGGGACGGCGGCGGGTATCTCTGGTTCTCGGCGAAGCTCTGGCGGTGGGCGGCGATGTGGCTGGGCTTGTGGGTGCTGGATTGGGAGCTGTTGCGCTCCATGGCGGGCGGGGCGGCGGGCGTGCCCAGCGAGCTGGTCGAGGCCGAGGGGGAGGCGCCCGATGCCGTCGCCGGGTTTCCGCCCTTTGCGGCCGAGTCGGGGTCCATCGCGAGGAGATGCCCCGGGATGAATTGGTCGTGTTGTCTGAGTTGTCTAGGTTGGAATCGCAAGTGACGAGATGGCCCGGAGGAAATAGAGCGGGTGCTTCGTACAGAGATCCCTGACGATGCTGGCCGTAGCGGTGCCGGGCAGGGATGGGCAATGAGCAATGACGGAGCTCACAGTGGCAGCAGTGGCAGCAGTGAGCAGTGACAGCAGTGACAGCACTGGCACTGCGGGGTTCTTCAGGTATTCAAGTCCAAGTCAGTTGCAGCTGTCAGTCAGTCTGGAATTGGAGACATTCGCAGCTCGCAACCAGCGAGATGAGTGAATGTGTGGTGTTTACGGGCAGATTAGAGTCTCAGGTTGATACAACAAAGGCTGGGAAATGCCCAGCAGCACATGACACCACCGGAGGGAAGCCGTTGATGCATCAGGTTCAATGTGAGCATCGGAGCTGGAGCTTGAAGTGGGGAGTGGGGAGATGCGGGCAGTGGGGCACCGAGTGGCGGTCACGCCAGGCCCGCTTTATTTTCTTATCACCGGGTCTCTGTCTCTCTGTTCTGTCTCTGTCTCTCTGTCTCTGTCTCTGTCTCTCTGTCTCAGTCTCTCTGTCTCAGTCTCTCTGTCTCAGTCTCTCTGTCTCAGTCTCTGTCTTTTGTTGACTGTTGGAGTGGCAGCTCCCGACTCCGAAATTACTGGCCCAAAGAGCCCAAAGAGCCCAAAGACCCAAGCAACTCTCCAGCCCAACATGAAAGAGCCCGTCCAAATTCACCATCTTCTCTCTTGAATACCGGTACTGTGATATCTTGTCGACGGGCCCTGCATGGTCCATGCCAAGCTCACACTGTGCAGCCATGTCTGATGTCCCAACCCAGAAGCAGACCGCCTCGACAGCAGTTGGACCTCGAGTTGGCTGCAAGACGGCCTACCTCCCATGCGTTGGCGAACTCCGTCCTGTTGGCTCCTATGACACTTTATCCCCGCTTTGTTGCTTCATGCCGAAATGCCACATAATGCACAGGATGCCACATGATGCCACCAGATGCACCAGATGCACCAGCTGCCGCAACCTCATCAATACGACGTAAATGCCACACTCTGCGCACTGTGCGCGCGCAGACCTCTGCCTGCTGCCCTGCTGCCCCTCCTTCCCCACCGTGGGCCGCAGGCCAATCAAAAAAAATCCTGGCCCTTTTCGCTCCCCTCGCACCGCACGTCCAAAAGCCCCTCCTGCGACTCGTCCCTCCGCTCTGACACGCACCCGCCGGGACTATTTTTTTTTTTTTCCTGCTCGCGACTTTCGGCGCCCGACGCGTTATCGATCTCGAACCCGGCTCCGCGACGGCCACGGCGGCTCCCGCGACGTGATTTCCCAAGTCATCGCCCTCGCTGCCTCACTGCCCATCCGGTGCTGCCCGAAGGAGCTCGCTCCCCGCCAGATTCGGGTACCTACACCAAGGCCTGACAGGGCTTCTCCCAGCCAGCGACACCGCGACACCGCGACGGCACGCTCCAGCTCGCCTCTCTGCGACACCCTCTCCCGGCGGCTATAATTCCCGGCGCATTCCACATTCTCAAACTCCGCTCTCCCAAGCAGCTGGCCAGCATGTCCCTCCTGCCGGCCGAGGTCAGCGCCCAGCTGGTGCAGCTGCTCGGGCAGCTCCAGTCGCCCGACAACAGCGTCCGCTCGCAGGCCGAGGATGTCCTCCAGAACCAGTGGACCAGCCAGCGGCCCGAGTGGCTGCTGATGGGCCTCGCCGAGCAGATCGCGACGTCCACCAACTCGTCTGTATGTGCTCACCTCCGGTCCGATGCGCCATGCGCTGCTCCGATGCTGACCCCGCCAGTTGCGCTCCTTCGCCGCCGTCATCTTCCGCCGGATAGCCTCCAAGACCAGGAAAATCGGCGCCTCGGACAACGTCGACATGTTCATCTCCCTCGACAAGGAGCACAGCACCATCATCCGCGGAAAGCTCCTCGAGACCCTGGTGACCGAGTCCGACAAGGCCGTGCGGAACAAGATCAGCGACGCCGTGGCCGAGCTGGCCAGGCAATACTACGACAGCAGTGCGTCACCAATGTGACCTGTGGCTTCCCGACCAGATGCTGATGTGCCGCAGATGACTCGTGGACCGAGCTGCTCCAGGTCCTCTTCACGCTCAGCCAGGCGCCAGACGCCGGCAAGCGGGAGACGGCCTTCCGCGTCTTCACAACGACCCCGGGCATCATCGAGAAGCAGCACGAGGACATGGTGGCCCAGGCGTTCGCCCAGGCCTTCAAGGACGACTCTGTCGCGGTATGATGCCAGAATTTGTTGCGTGTTGGTCCATGCTGACCTCCCCAGGTCCGCCTCGCGGCCATGGAGGCCTTCGCCGCCTTCTTCCACAGCCTAGCCAAGAAGAACAAGACCAAGTACCACGTCCTGCTCCCAGAAGTGCTCAACATCCTCCCGCCCATCAAGGACTCGCAGGACTCGGAGGACCTCAGCAAGGCCCTCGTCGCGCTTATCGACCTCGCCGAGTCGGCGCCCCGCATGTTCAAGCAAGTCTTCAACGTCCTCGTCCAGTTCTGCATCTCGGTGATCCAGGACAAGGAGCTCAGCGACCTCTGCCGGCAAAACGCGCTCGAGCTCATGGCCACCTTTGCCGACTACGCGCCCACCATGTGCAAGAACGACCCCAACTATACCAACGACATGATCACCCAGTGCCTCAGCCTGATGACGGACCTGGGCGAGGACGACGACGACGCCGCCGAGTGGCTGGCCGCCGACGACCTCGACGACCCCGAGAGCGACCAGAACCACGTCGCTGGCGAGCACTGCATGGACCGCCTCGCCAACAAGATGGGCGGCATGGTCATCCTGCAGCCGACCTTCAACTGGCTCCCGCGCATGCTGTCCTCGCCGGCCTGGCGGGATCGCCACGCCGCCCTGATGGCCATCTCGGCCATCTCGGAGGGCTGCCGCGACCAGATGCTCGGCGAGCTCAAGCAGGTGCTCGAGCTGGTCGTCCCAACTCTCAAAGACCCCCACCCCCGCGTCCGCTGGGCCGGCTGCAACGCGCTGGGCCAGATGAGCACCGACTTCGCGCCCACCATGCAGAAGGAGTACTACGACACGGTCCTCTCGGCCATCGTGCCGGTGCTGGACTCGCCCGAGGCGCGCGTCAAGTCGCACGCGGCCGCCGCGCTCGTCAACTTTTGCGAGGAGGCCGAGAAGAGCGTGCTGGAGCCGTACCTCGACGGGCTCCTGACCGCCCTCTACCAGCTGCTCCAGAACGAGAAGCGCTACGTCCAGGAGCAGGCCCTGTCCACGATCGCGACGATCGCCGACGCGGCCGAGCAGGCCTTTTCCCGCTACTACGACACCCTGATGCCCATCCTGGTGAGCGTCCTCGGGCGCGAGAACGACAAGGAGTACCGGCTGCTGCGGGCCAAGGCGATGGAGTGCGCGACCCTGATCGCGCTCGCCGTCGGGGCGCCGCGTCTCGGCGGGGACGCCGCGATGCTCGTGCAGCTGCTGGCGAGCATCCAGGACACGGTCCAGGACCCCGACGACCCGCAGGCGCAGTATCTGATGCACTGCTGGGGCCGCATGTGCCGCGTCATGGGCAAGGCGTTCCTCCCGTACCTTCCCAAAGTCATGCCGCCCCTCCTCGAGCTGGCTAGCGCTAAGGCCGATATCCAGCTCCTGGACGACGACGAGCAGATTGAGAAGTTCCAGCAGGAGGACGGCTGGGAGCTGGTGCCGCTGCGCGGCAAGACGATCGGCATCAAGACCAGCTCCATGGACGACAAGCACATGGCCATCGAGCTGCTGGTGGTGTACGCGCAGGTGCTCGAGGAGGACTTTGCGCCGCACGCCGACGAGATCATGGAGAAGATCGCGCTGCCGGGGCTCGCCTTCTTCTTCCACGACCCCGTGCGCTTCGTGTCGGCCAAGCTCGTCCCGCAGCTGCTCGGCTGCGTCAAGAAGGCGTACGGCCCGCAGTCGGAGCAGCTGGCGGCGCTGTGGAACAAGACGGTCGACAAGCTGCTCGAGGTGCTGACCGCCGAGCCGGCCGTCGACACGCTCGCCGAGATGTACCAGTGCTTCTACGAGTCCGTCGAGGGGATCGCTAGGCCCTGCCTCACCGACGCGCACCTGGGGCGGTTCATCGAGGGGGTCAACTCGACGCTCGAGGACTACAAGGACCGCGTGGCGCAGCGCGAGGAGGAGCGCCGCGGCGAGGCGGCCGAGGACGCCGAGGACGAGGCCGAAGAGCTGCTCATGGCCATCGAGGACGACCAGACGCTGCTCTCGGACATGAACAAGGCGTTCCACTGCGTCTTCAAGTACCACGGCGCCAACTTCCTCCGCCACTGGGAGCACCTGCTCCCGACGTACCAGGGGTTCCTCAAGTCGGACGACCCCACCCAGCGCCAGTGGGGGCTGTGCATCATGGACGACGTGCTCGAGTACTGCGGCCCGCAGAGCAGCCAGTACGCCAACTACATCACGCAGCCGCTGCTGCAGGGGTGCCAGGACGCGTCGGCCGCGATCCGGCAGGCGGCGGCCTACGGCATCGGCGTGGCGGCGCGGCACGGGGGGGACGCGTGGTCGGCGTTCCTGGGCGGCGCGGTGCCGTTTTTGTTCGAGGTCATGCGCGTTCCGGACGCGCGCAGCGAGGACAATGTGTATGCGACGGAGAATGCGTGCGCGGCGATCGCCAAGATCTTGCATTTCAATGCCGCGGCGGTCCAGCAGCCGGATCAGATTGTTTCGGAGTGGATCAATACGCTGCCGATCACCAACGACGAGGAGGCCGCGCCGTATGCGTATCTTTATCTGGCGGAGCTCATCAGCAAGTACGTATCTCCCTATTGCCTTCCACCTCCCCGTCTCAACCTTCCACCTCCCCCCATCTCAACCATCCACCTCTCCACCTCCCAACCTTCCACCCCCTCCCTCTTAACCACACCCTCCACTCTTACCCCCTCCTCCCTCCTCTCTCTCTCTCTCATAAACAAAACTAACAAACGAAAAAAAGACAACACCCCGCAGTAACCACCCAACCCCAAGCCCAACGAATCTTCGTCTTCGTCGCCCAGGCCCTCGAGGCAGAGGCCCTGCGCGGGCAGAACGCCGCGCGCGTGGTCGCCGCGACCAAGGTGCTGCTCGAGGGCACCAGCACCGATGTCTCGCCGCTGCTGGGGCAGTTCTCTGCTGAGGGGCAGGGGGTGATTCGGGCTTATTTTTCTTAGGAGGGAAGGCAAATGTTTTGGCCTGGGTTGGGAGGGGAGGACCTGCGAGGGGTGGTGGATCTTAGGATATGGATTGGGGAGGTGGAGAGGAAGAGGGGGAGGTTTTTGGGGAGGGTTGGGTTGGAGTTGGCGGGGTGATGCGGTGAGGGGGTTGTGATGGGTGGGCTGTGGCAGGGCCATTTCTTGGTGGAGGCGAGGTTGATGATACCATCCGTTGCTACTTGACTCGACGGGAGAGGGGGGCAGGCACGGAGAGAGGGGGCAGAGCAACCGGACCCAGCGATGCGATGCTGCATGCATTTTACAACATGGGAGACTACTGGGGGTGTTTTTTAGTTGCGTACTGGTTGGTTGGTTGGTTTGGCTGCGTCTGATATGTTAGCTTTTTGCGGGGTGGGTTAAGACGGAGTGAACTAAAGGAATGGGAAGAGCAGAAAAGCGCAAATAACTAGTCAAAAAGAATCCGTCCATATCTTTGTGTTCGTGGAGTCAGTTGGAGAGTGCGAGGGTTAGGTGGTGGTTTTATCTGAAGCTTCAGAGGCATCCGGATGGTTGGTTGCAGCGTACGGTGTTGATCTGTACGCCTTGTGCCCAGCAGCCACACCAAACCCATCCATCATCCGGGACCTGTGCCTTTCCTCGAGCTGACTCCCCCCCTTCACAACTCAGGGTCCTCGTAAGCAAGCAAGCAATGCAATGGGTACCTTACAGCTTACCCACCCACCCACCTACACTACACAGTACAGAATACCTCTGCAGCGATGGTGCCAGCAACCGACGTCTTGGCCACCCACCCACCAACCATGTCACGCACGTCCCAAGTCAGTAGGTAGGCACATATGTCAGGTCAGGTAAGCAGCGGGTTCTAGACCACCACCCCTCCCCCTCCCCGATCTCGAAGCGCGATCTTCCCGATCTCCCACGGGCCACACACTGCTCTCGGCTCGTGTCAGACGGAGGTGCAGATGGGTGTGGATGGATGGATGGATTGGATTGGATTGGATTGGCATGCAACGGCGGGATGCAACGACGGAGGGCTCGGAGGCGAGCTTGGCTTGGTTGCCGCCCTGCGCCTGGTTGGGCTTGTTGGATGGATGTTGGGGGATACGAATTGTGATTCTTACTCGTGGGGCAGAGGATTCATTCCGGGTTTTGATGAGAGCGGTTCTTACCCGTGGGGCGGACATTCATTCCAGGTTTTGATGAGAGATGCTCGGCCGATGTCCGTCCATAGAGTGCCGACGATGGAGGTCGGTCTTGGCTTACACTAACACGGTGCCTAGTTATTACACAGTAGGGTAGCGTTCGATGGGGAGTACGAGTCGGAAGCTTGCCGCGTGGGATGGGTGGGCTCCACCGGGTAGATAAGGTTGACGTTTTGGCGTTTGATGTTTGACGTTTGTGTGGTGGATGGGACGGGAACTTCTGAGTGGTGCCCCGCCTTGTTGAAGGGGGCGGGAGAGCACGTCAAGGCTCGTAATTATGGGTATTGTGTATTGGGTGTATTCTGGGTTTTGTTTTTTTCTTAGAATACTTCTGCACAGAATGCAGACTGCTGAATTAGGTGGATTAGTGATATTATTCCCGAAGCCAAGATGCAGCGGAGATGCGGAGATGACGCAAAGGGAGAGATGCAGAGAATGGGCTTGGTGGCGTCTCCGGTGGTGTGTTGTGCGGTGGGTGTCTGGTGGGCGTGAGGTGCAGCGGTGCGGCGGGTGCAGCGGGCGACATGCAACAGAAGCGCCGAGGGCCAGCAGCAAACACAGTCGAGACAGCCTCCTGCAACCCGCCGCTCCCGGGATGCTGGAACCGTCAGCTGCTCTGCCGTCGACTGCCGATCCCACCACCAAACGACAAAGCGCATTGTGCGAGGTGCATCGAGGCGCATTGGAGGCGCATTGGGTGTGTCGAATGGCGGGCCTGCACCGGGCCCTCCCGCGCATCCATGCATGGCTGATGTTCCACGGCCAGCCACAGCGGAGCGGACAGCGGGCAGGGCACCTCACCACTGCAGTGCTGCACCACCGCAAGCGCAGCGGGCGGGCAGGCCCCTCCGGGCCTCTGCAGCGATGGATGGATGTTTGGCTTCCGTTTGTCTTGTGCTGCATGTCTCAGGTCTCGGCTGGGTGCCGTGACTCTGTTCGTTTTCGGGTTTTCTGGATGCTCTTCTGTTTTTTGATTTGTGATTCAGCATTGCTCAGCATGCAACCGAAGCCGGCAGAAGCAAGTTGGCCGCCTTCCCAAACCCCCGGGGCCGGCCTAGGTGACTTCCCAGGTCGAGCCAGGCGAGCCAGGCTCTCAGGCTGCTCTCTGCTTGTGGTCCGCTGCAGGATGCCACTTCCTCCCCTGAACAGCAACATCCCGGAACCTTGAAACCGGTCAACTAAAGCAGGCAGGCAAGGCAGGCCGGGCAGGGAGGCAGCAGGTCAGGCAGCAGGACGCCTTGTTGGGAAGACCAAGAGAATGGAATGCTTCTCGCCACGTTCGCCCTCATCTCCGCGGACTCAACACTGAACTCTCCGTCTGTGTGGTGTGGTGTGGTGGTTGGCATGTTGCTGGTCCAGCACTGTGCTGCCGTACGGTAAAGCAGTGTAATGCTGTCTCTCCATCTCCATCGCTTCATCCCATCTGCCATTCCCTTTCCATCCATCTCCAATCCACCCATCCATGATCCATCCATCTCCATCCGTCAATCTCATCCCCCGCCGTGTGGGTTGCCGTGCCGATAACGTGCATGTGATGTGATGCAACCCTCGATCCCTCTGGCAAGCCCGCTCCCATCCGTTTGGGCCAGCCCCGTCGGTCCACACGCCACACTCCACACCCCGAAGACTTGACAGTTCCGGCACCCAGCTCTCAGCTCCCGCTGGACTTTCCCATCTCGCCGCCCCCGTTTCGGGCTCGTGGCGACTCTTCGGGGCCAATTGCCAATCACGCCAGTGTTGGAATGGCGGAGGACCGAATGCGAAAGAGAGCCGCGCATCCACCCACACCGCATCCACACCCACACGTTCACTCCCAGACGAGCCAGACCACAAGTCCACAAGTCCACAAGGCCACAACCCAACCGGGAACCCAACCAACCAACTTGAGCCAACCAGCCAGCCAACCACCGCCCGCTCCCACTCCCGGCGCATCCAACCCACTCGGCCGAACCCAGATCTACAATCGCCCCAGCTAGCCTGCCGGTCCCAACTTCGCACCTCGCACCTCTCCACTCCACGACCTCCATCATCTCCCGTCCTCCGTGACCTCGCTCGCATGAACCCACGAGTCCGTGAGCCCATGGAATTCGAGATTCGAGTGATTGGGGCAAAGACGCACACACCACCGCCTCCAGACTCGCCCGCGTGACGGTATTTTTCCCTAGAGGCCGGTAACGTACAGACAATGACGGGTAGCCACATGGTTCACCCCCCTGCTGAACACCTCTCATCTCTCACCTCACGACGGAGCTGTCGGCTTCACTTGGTCTCGCCTCGGCTCACCGTCCCTTGATGGTCGCCCACGACCAATGCCGCCAGCATGAACAACAACTACTACCCGCCCATGTCCCCAGAGGAGGCCCGCCAGCGGTTGGCCATGCAGCAGCAGCAGCAACAGCAGCAGCATAACGGCCAGGGCCAGTCCCAGGGACAGAGTCCGGACTCGGCCGTCGGCATGATGCACCAGGCGAGCCTCACGCCGAGCCTGGTGGGCATGGCAAGCCCGCTCTCGCCCCTCGACGGCCTGTCGCTGCCCGGAGGCGACTCCCTCGACGACATGGTCCAGAACACGCGCGAGTTCCAGCGCCGCGCGAGCGTGCCGCACCCCTTCCCCGGCGCCCTCTCGCCCCAGGACACGGGCCGCCGCATGTCGGCCATCGACTTCTCCGCCACCACCCCCGATGCCTACCCGGCCTTCTCGTACGGCTTCCCGACCGCCGTCCTGCCGGGCACCACCGCCGCCTTCTCGCAGCCGGGACTCATGGCCATGCCCCAGACGCCCTTTGGCGCCCTGTCTCCGGGCGCCGTCGGCATGGAGGCCTTTCCCAACCTGGACATGTCGGCCATGGGCTCGGATCCGGCGTCCATGGGCCTCTTCAGCGCCCCGGGGCAGTATCCGCCCGTCACGCTGGACGCCGTCAGCCCGGGCTTCGCCATGGATATGAGCGACGAGCAGACCCCGAGGGCCGGCGGGAGCGTCGATCCGATATCCAGGTTCACCATGGGCAGCGACGGAATGGGCACCCGTGACTCCTTCGACAGCATGCCCGTCCCCTCCATGAGCCAGTTCCGACCAAGCATGCCCTCCCGCGAGGCCTCGGCCGCCATGTCGTTTCACTCGCCACAACCACTCCCACCACCGCCAGCACCCTCGTCCACAACAACATCGACGTCCCGCAACATGTCCCAGTCCACGGCCGGCCGCTCGAGCATCAGCACCACCGCCTCGACCGTGCCCACCGCGGCCGGCCCCGCGCCCCCGACGGCCCTCGCCCGCCGCAGCGCCCAAGAGTTCAAAAAGGACGTCTACTCCAAAACCGGCTTCGACATGATCCGCGCCCTCTTCTACGTCGCAACCCGCAAGAACCCCACCGTCGAGATCGGCGCAGTCGACATGTCCTGCGCCTTCGTCGTCTGCGACCTCACCCAAAACGACTGCCCCATCATCTACGTATCCGACAACTTCCAGAACCTCACCGGCTACAACCGCCACGAAATCGTCGGCAAAAACTGCCGCTTCCTCCAGTCCCCCGACGGCCGCGTGACTGCCGGCACGCGCCGCGACTTCGTCGCCAACGACGCCGTCCTCAAGCTCAAGACCGCCGTCGCAGAGGGCCGCGAGATCCAGCAGTCCCTCATCAACTACCGCAAGGGCGGCAAGCCCTTCCTCAACCTGCTCACCATGATCCCCATCCCCTGGGACAACAACGACCCCACCTTCCGCTATTGCATCGGCTTCCAGATTGATCTGGTCGAGTGTCCCGACGCGATCTCGGGGCAGGAATCAGCCATCACACCGACTGCTGCGGGAGGGCACGTCATCAACTACTGCCATTCTGACATCGGACAGTACATCTATTCCCCGCCGAATTCCTCCCACTGGCTACCCTCTGCCTCCTCAGGCGGCCAGACATTGTCAGCAGACGAAGTCTCGACGCTAATCCAGCACCACACTAACCCCGCCTCCCCCCCCAACGACTGGGCGCGCCAGTCCTGGGATAAGATGCTTCTCGAGAACGCAGACGACGTTGTCCACGTGCTATCCCTGAAGGGTTTATTCCTATACCTATCCCCGGCATGTAAAAAAGTCCTGGAATATGACCCCGCCGAGCTGGTAGGCACCTCGCTAAGCGAAATATGCCATCCAAGCGACATCGTGCCTGTCACGAGAGAGCTCAAGGACGTGGGGGTAGGCGGCAGGGTGGATGTGGCGTTTCGGATCAGGAGGAAGGAGGCGGGGTATTTGTGGTGGGAGAGCTGGGGGGTTTTGCATGGGGATCCGCCTTCTTCTTCTTCTTCTGCCGCACCTGGTGGGAAGGGGG
>FTCG01000108.1_pt1 | contig 14066 bp, 8 predicted proteins | sample 1639641 | NCBI WGS metagenome assembly FTCG01 (sample SAMEA3914864, study PRJEB12502) | metagenome | biome: forest; material: soil | place: USA | collected 2012-03-12 | depth 0.3 m
GGAGAGGGGGTGGGGGTGTTGAGGATGGGAATGGGAGGGGGAAGAAGAAAACAGAGAAACTCACGCTCATCCACAATCGCAAAAAGCGTATGATACGCCGCCGTCTGCCCGACCGCAGCCAGCTGGTCGCGATCGCCCTTCTCGTTCGTCTCGTTGACGCGCTTCCAGTCGTCGCGCGTGAAGCAGCGCCGCCAGACGAGCCGCTCCGCGTCGGCGCGCTCCGCCCCCTTGAGCCCGTACCGCGCCACCCGCAGCGCCAGGAAGAACTGGTCGCCGATCGTGTCGTAGTGCTGCGCGGGCAGCGACGCCAGCGTGAGCAGGTCGATGAGCGTGTGCGGCTGCAGCGCCTCGTGGCGGAGCAGGCGCGCCATGGAGTCTTCGAAGACCTGGTGGAGCGCTTTTTGGCGCTTGGGGATTAGGGTGGAGTGCTCCTTGACGGCGAGCTCCAGCTCGGCCGACTCGTCGACGCCTTCTTGGATGGTCGGGAGGATCTGGCTGTAGAGGACGTCCTGGATCTTGATGAGCTCCAGGGCGTGCTCGATCTTCTCGAGGTTGACGCCGTTGCGCCCCTCGTTCTCCGAGGCGCTGCTCGCGCCGTCGCTGTGGGCGGCCTGCTCGGCCTCGTCGGCGAGGAGCGCGAGCTTGCCCAGGCTGAGCTCGATCTTCTTGTTCCAGACCTGCTGCTCGCGGGTGAGGCCCAGGTCCAGCAGGGTCTCGGCGGCGTGGTCGATGTCCTTCTCGCGCTCGACGTCGTTGATCCACGAGATCTTGGCCAGCTCCGGCTTGGTGCGGAGGAACTTGGTCGCGTACCCGTTCTTGTCGTAGGGGAAGTCGAGCACGGCCTCGACGCCGCTGTTCTCGAGCAGCACCTCGTAGGCGCGGAACGCAAACCTCTCCTCGTACTCGTCAAACAGGCGGCCCATCTTCTGCTTCTTAAGCTTAGCGAGAGCCAGGTTCTCCTGGGCCGCCGTGTCGGTCGTGTTGCCCTCGACGGCCGACTGTTCCAGCGCCAGGATCTGCTGCACCACCACCTCGGCCAGCGAGTCGAACGCCTTGTACTCCTTTGCGAGATCGATGGCCTCCTCCCACAGGTTGAAGTCCTTTAGCCGCAGGATTTTGGAGTACACATCCTCTTGGTAGATCTGCTGGTAGGTCCGGCCGCGCTCCTGCGCCTGCGCGTCATCACTAAGGGCGGCCCAGGCGGAGAACTCGGAGAGCGAGGTGAGATATTGGCTGGTCAGGGACGGCAGAAGATGCCGCGTCGAGTCGAGAAGGCGCAGGTCCACCGAGGTGTCCTTGGGCGACTGGTCCGAGTACCGCTCCAGCCATTGGTAGCAGAACTCAACTAGCCGCTTCAGGTTGTTGGTGATGAAGAAGGTCGCGGTCCAGGGCTCGGGGATGGCGTTGCCCCCAGCAATGTTCTTGGGGTCGATGCCGTATTGCCGTGAGTGGTTAAGCCGGAACTGGCGCGCTTCGAACAGGGCCCCGTTGTTTACCGTCACAGCCTCCCAAACCAGCCGGTTGATGCCGGCCTCGTCGGCCAGCTTCTCGGTGAAGTGGTATTTGATGATTTGGTAGGCCCAGGCGACAAAGATGTCCAGTCTCCACACGTCGTTGATGAACCAGTGGCGCACGGGATCGACCTGGCCAACGGCGGGGTTGAGTTCCGTCTTTTGGTTCTCGTTGATGTAGACGGCCGTCTCGGAGATGAGCGTTTTCTTGTCCCCCTTGGGACGCTCGGCGAGGAACTGCTCGTGCTTCTGCCAGATCCAGGTCGCAACGGCCATCTTTTCGGCGTTGTAGAGCAGCATCCACCGCGTGCGCGTGTCCAAGTCCACCTTGAGCGAGTTGAGGTAGAGGATCAGCCCGTCCAGGTAGGCGATCCGGCTCTTCATGTTGTTCTCGAGTGAGGCCGGCAGGTTCGCGATAAAGGGCGTCTTGGAGCTCACAATCTCGTGGCTCAGCTCGATCGCCGCGTTCCCAATCTCCTGGTTCGAGAACGGGAGATCTCGCCGGCCCTGGAAGACCAGGGGGTTATCGCCCTTGACGCCGAAGAAGACGGCCTGCTCCAGCTTGCTCTTTGCCGTGACCTCGGGCGGCGCGTCGCTAGCGAACCGGTCGATGTCGGCGATGGCGATTCTGACGGTGCCGATTCCTTGGAGGAGCAGCACGACGGTGGGATTTTTCGTCCTGTGGCGGTGCGGCCGCAGCTCGTCCTGAGGGCCGCTCCCGCCGGGCTCTTCGATTCCGGAACCAACGACCTGCAGCGTGTCGTCGTCCCGGAAGTCCACCACGTCTTCAAAGGCGGGCGGTATTACGTGGGTGTCCTTTTGGAGCTGGGTCTCGGGCGAGTCGGCCGGGGCGACCATGGAAGTGATCACCACGGCCCTGTCAAAGACGAGAAAGGCGACGAGGGCAGGCCGCGGAAGATAGAGGCGAGGCTTCTCCTGAGTCCCGGACCTCACAGGGCTGGTGTAGGAAGTGACGGGCCGGACGGCTCCGACGCGGGCGCCCTGGGGCCCGACGACGGCCTCCACAAGCGCGTACCGAGATTGGTGCTGTTTGGAAAACGAGACCAAAAGCAAGGCGTGCTGCAGCGAGTCTTCGTCGTGGGTCAACGCCTCGCTCAGCCGGCTGGCGGTGACGTATTTCTGTTCCAGCCCCCGAGGCACCAGGGCGAGGTCAAGCACCTCGAACGAGTCCTGCGAAAAGCTGCTGGAGGCAGGGTCCGCTTCGTAGATGGCTTCGACGATCCGGTCCCGAATATCCGAGTCGGCCAAGAGCTCGTGGTGGCCGCCGCGGTTGATTTTCCAAGAGTGCAGGCGGCCCTTGGATGTGGCAGCCACCACGACGCGCTCTCCGACCTTTGTCCCGTGGCTGGTGCGCGCCGCGGCGATCTCGCCCCGGAAGGCGGCCGAGGTCAGCGCGTGGCGGATGGTCCCAAAAAAGCCCAGGGCGTTGCCGCCGAGCCCGCTCCGGAGGAACTGCACGGTGATGCCCGGCCGGCCGTGGGCATCCCGTACGCTCATGTACGCCATGCGGCCAGTGCTGAAAACCAAGACGAAGCCGGCCGAGTCGGCATTAACGACCTGGGTGACGTGCTCGCCCGAGTACATGCCGGATATGGAGTCCTCGACACCAGTCCGTTGTTGGCGGATGAATTCGAGGGTGGCGGCGCTCGAGATGGATTCCCAGTAGGCGATCTTTCCGCTGACGGGCATGACGACGACCAGGCCGGGCTCGTCCGAGGATGTCGACGGAGTGACGAGGCAGCCGAGCGGGAGGGGGTCGGAGGCATGTTTCGAGGGGTACGGGAGGGTGAATGTGAAGGTCTCGGGCGAGGCTGTCGTCGAGGTATAGGGCCAGACGAAGGCATGGGTGTGGGTGAGGCTCAGGGCGTAGCCGCTGAGGGAGTCGACGGCGCCGTGTTGTCGGTCTTTGCAAGAGTTCAGCAAGGCGGCCCCATGAAATATTCCGCCCTTGCGGGCCACAAGAGTCTCGGGCTTACTTTGCGCGTCGGCGCGGAGTCTGTCTGGGAGCGCCGGGAGCTTGCTCACGGTAAATGCATTGTTTGTTGTCTGCAATGGCGAGCAAGTCAATATGTGGCCCCGAATGTAGAGGGAAGTTGTGTGAGAGGTGGGGACGAACCAAAACAATGCTGCCGTCGCCCTTGGTGGTCCTCTCGCCTGGCTTGGGCTTCTTGGAGCGCACGCTGAGCTCCTTGCGCGGCGCGCCGGCGTTCTCGATGCCGTCGCGCTTGGCGGACTGGAGGTCGAGCTTGTCGGGCTTGACCTCGTACAGGTCGGGCTGGGAGTCGGGGTTCGCGAAGGTGGTCTCGGCCAGCGGCACCCGTTGCCGCTTGGCCTTGGGCTGCTGGACCGACGAGTCGGCACTGGGATGGCGCTGTCGGCGGCGGCTGCTCCGCGTGCCTTTGGCGGGGCCGCCTTCGTGGAGGTTGGGGGAGAACATGTCGCGGATGGCGTGGTGGAATGGGGATGTTTTCGGGCGTTTGCGGTCGCGCGACCGACCTCGCGGTGGTGAGCAGCAGGGAGAGAGGGCAGAAAACAAAGCCGTCTACTGAATCATGGCACGAACAAGCAACGCCGGCGTGGAAATGCGGATGGGAAATCGAAGAATCGCGATGCAGTCAATCCGAGAGGCAGATGCAGATGCAGATGCAGGAAAGGGCCCAGCCGACAAGCGTGCGTGCTGCGAGAGGGTCGATTCTTTCTGCGCTCTTCTGTCGAAGCGAAGCGGGCAGATGCACGAGTGACGAAGCCTTCGACGATTGGACTGTGTTGACTTTGGGCAAAAATTCCAGGGCTGCCACTGGCTGGAGCTGCGCCGGCGTGGACCCCAGCAAGCCCCAGCTGCAGTGCCAGCTCGCCAGCTCTGCTTCGCGCTGGGATGCTGGCAGCCATCCGATTGAGTCGCCCCACAACTGCCGCAGGGCGTCGGGGCGTCTTCAGCGCGTGGGCAGGGAGGGAGCACGGGCCCAAAACCGCCTGGCTGCGGCTGTTCTGAGTGACGCCCAGGAGTGGGCCGCTTTTCAACAGGTTTTCCAACTTCTTGCAGCCGGCCCGTCTCGGTCCAATCAGCCAAACCCTCCATTGGAATCACTGCACACTCAGCGCCGGGCCTCGACGATCCATTGTAGGACAGTGAGTGGTTGGCACAGCTCCTGACCGGCAACGGCCAAACAATCATCCTTATTCTTTGTTTGTTTATTTTTGGATACCAAACCAAACGCATTGTGCAGAATATCCAACAGTTGTCCCTTTTCCAAAATCAATTTCTTGTAATTATTCTTTCGTGCTCCGTGGCTGAAACACCCCCGGTCTCCGGTCTCCGGCTCCGGCTCCGGCATCCGAGCTCCGGGCCGTCGTCATCCCCGCTCCGTCGTCAGCCACCCCGGCCCGAGTGTTTACAAAGTAACAACTACTCCCCCGCCCCTTTTCGGCCGCGCCATGAACCGAGCCACTTCAATCGCCACCTCGGTCACCATCACCGACCCCCTCGTCAAGTACACCTCCCTCATCGCCACCGGCGTCTACAACCCCGATGCCGCGCAGTACCGCCTCGCCCACCACCTGCAAAAGGTCTACGTGCGCCTAAAGGACTACACCCCCTCGCACGAATACCGCACCAGGCTCCAGCAGATCGCAAAGGCCGTCGAGCACCACAACACCCAAGCCACCAACTCCCCCCAACTCGCCTCGCCCACCCACCCAATCCGCCGCAACCCTCTCTTCGCGCGCTTCTTCCCGCAGCACCACAATGGCACCGACAACACCCTAGCCCTGGCGCGGGTCCTGACAAGCCACCAGGCCGCGCTGCACGCCGACTCGCCGCGCGGGCTGTTCCTCTCGGGCGAGGTCGGCACCGGCAAGTCGATGCTGCTGGACCTGCTGGCCGACGGCCTGCCCACGCCCCGCAAGCGCCGCTGGCACTTCAACACGTTTATGCTGCACGTCTTTTCGCGGCTCGAGGCCTTCCGCCGGTTGGGGCCGCGGGTGGGCGGTGGGGATGGGGAGGAGGAGCCTGCGTATTCGGTGCTGTGGATGGCCAAGGAGCTGGTGGAGACGTCGCCTGTTTTGTTTTTGGATGAGTTCCAGCTGCCGGACCGGGCGGCGAGCAAGATTATGAGTAATCTGTTTGTTGCGTTTTTTCAGCTTGGGGGTGTGCTTGTTGCGTCGTCGAATCGGATGCCTGAGGAGCTGGAGAAGGCTACCGGGGGGTACTACGCGCCGCCGGCCACGGGCGGGCTTGTGGAGCGGGTCTTGGGGCTTGGTCGGAGCCGGGGGCGGTTCGGCGGGGAGCTGTTTGGTCAGAGCAGTGACTTTGCTGCGTTTCTGGAAGTGCTCAAGGCCCGCTGTGACTTTTGGCACATGGAGGGCACGCAGGACTGGAGGAGGAGGGAGAGCCGGGCGGTCTCAGCAGGGTCAGAGACGAGTATCTCTGCCGACCAGTCTAGAGGAGAGCATTCCCAGGTGGAGACCAGCCCGTCAGCAACAGGGAGCACCGAGTTGGAGGACCATGGCGGCGCCGCTCAGATGCCAGCCATGTACTTCTCGCCGTCGGACGGCGACGACATGTGGGCCGCTACCCTGCGGCGTGTTGCTTCCGGTGGTTCGGAACCCGACACCCAGGGGGTTCGAGACATGGACTGGAAGCCCGCCACGCTGGTAGTATACGGGCGGAGGCTGGCCGTCCCCCGACAACACGCGGGCGTTTCCTACTGGGCGTTCGAGGAGCTTGTCACCTCTCTGGGGCCGGCAGACTACGTCACCCTCGCATCCACCTACCACACCTTTGTGATCGACCAGGTCCCCGTCCTGCACATGTCCATGAAGAACGAGGCGCGGCGCTTCATCACCCTCCTCGACGCCCTGTACGAGTCGCGCTGCAAGCTGGTCCTCCGCGCCGAGGCCGGCCCCGACGGCCTGTTCTTCCCAGACCTGCGCGCACCGCCGGCAGACACCAGCCCAGCCCACCCAGACACCAGCCAAAACGACACCGCCGCCGACGCGACCTACTCGGAAACACTCGCCGAGGTCTACCAAGACCAAACGTCACCCTTCCGCCCCAACATCTCAGCCTACTCCTCATCCTCCACCTCCACCTACGACCCCGACCAAGACTCCGACTTCGGCAAGGAGCAAGACAGCCCCAACAACAACAAACCCGACTTCAGCAAAACGGGCGCCTTCACCGGCGAGGACGAGCGCTTCGCCTACAAGCGCGCGACCAGCCGGCTGTGGGAGCTGTGCTCCGCGCAGTGGCACGCGCGCGCCGGCGACTGGTGGCAGCCGGTGCCGAGGGAGGCGCGGCACTGGGAGGGCACGGAGGTGTCGGCGCCGCCGGCTGGGCCGCTGGCAAGGGGCGCGCCGACTGAGATTACCATGGGGGAGGCGGTTGTCCTGGAGGAGCCCGCGGGGTTGGCGAGGTTTGGAAGGGGGGGTGTGAGGTTGAGCGAGGACGGGCGCTAGCTGTGTTACTTAGTGTGAGCCAAGAGGTTTTGCTTGGCTTTGTGCCGTCCCGGGAGCTGTACCCTCTGCCTGGGTGTTCCTGGGACGGGACGGGTCTGTTTTGTGCGCCTGTTGGTCCCGCTGGAACCAGCAGAGCAGAGGGGAGCCCGGTGTTGTCAATCGCTGGGTCTTGCTGTGTGCCGCTCTCCCTAGGTCGAGTTCGGTACGGCGTCTCGGACGTCCATCCTGTGGACAGAACAGGCGTGACTCTGGGCACCTGGGCAAAGGCACACCAATCGAGCTCACAGATGGGAACCAGGGAAACCCCTCTTGGCACGAAACCGCCGGGTCAGGAGTGGGCCTGTGGACCGTCTCCACGCTCCAAGACCTGCCGCTCCGACATCCCGACGCCAACGACGCCAGGCTGACCGGGGTAAGGCGCCGCAGGGCAGAGAGTCGCTACCAAGCCCGGGTGCCCGACCGAGCCCGCGACGTCACGCATGCCTCTACACATGCCGTTTCCGGTCACATGTATTATCAGGTTTCATCGCCGCCCTCTCCCCAGAACCAGCGCAGACCCCAATGCGACACACTGCGTGACAACTGCCGATTTTCCCGGCGCCCATCACCACCCAGCCAGCCCCGGCCTGCCGAGCGGCCAATCGCCGTCGGGCCCCTCTTTTTCCCCAGACGCGACACCACGGAGCGTGTCCCGCCGGGAGCGAACCTGGGATCCTGTTCCCCCCTTTGGGGTGTGTCCCCGACCCAGCCGAGCCCAAACGAGATCTGCTGTGTACGTACGCAGCAGGGAAGGCCGGTGGACGCTCCAGTAGCGAGGAGGGGCAGGACTTGGACGTGAACGAGCGGCGAGCCGGTTACTGCGTCAGGACAAGCCCAGCCTGTGTGTCTCCAATATGCTAGCCATGCCCATCCATGCCATATGCAACGCTTAGCAGAGCTCCAGAGTAACACAACGCCCCCCCTCGCAAGTCCAACCCATAAACCATAGCAATAATATATCCTCCACCTCCCCTCCCCCCGGGCGTCCTCCCATCCTCCCGTCCCTCCCGCTTCCCAATCCCACATGTAATCCCCCAAACCCAACCCCACCGCGGGTCGGGTGAGACGAGACGAGAAAACGACGACCCCAAAGATGGGCGAAAAAACACGCCTCCAGATGCTCCTGCGCCCGCGCCCGCGCCACCAGACCAACCGCCGCCGGCCGCTGCGGCAGACAGCCCTCGTCCTGGGTATCGTACTAGTCTTTTACTACTTCATCTACACCTGGCACACACCCGCCTCCTCCTCCTCCACCACCTCCTCCTTTTCCACACAAACAACCACCCCACTAAGAAAACCCCCCAAACCCAAACCCAACTGGCTACCAACCCCGGGCCTCAAGGGAACAACACCATCCACAACAAAGGGGGTACCGAAAAAGAATGGGAAACGCCCGGCGTTAACAGAGGAGATCCTCAACAACCTGTCCCTCGACACAGGGGAGTGTGAGGCATACTTTCCGGGCTTGACAAAGGAGATTGACGATGTGGTGGCCGAGGGGCCGTTTCAGGTGAGGCAGACGGGGGATCTGGGGCCGTTGCAGGGACGGATTGAGGATGGAAAGGTATGTTTTCCTTTTTTTCGTCTGTTTTACTTCTTTCTGGTCTTTGGGTTTGGTCTTGGTGTTGAAGTTGTGGTGGTGGGGTTGTGTGCTTCGGATTGTGCTATGGACTACGTTGGCTGACTGGGTATTCTGAGAAATAGATCTACATCATCCACGCCCAGCGCAAGTCGGACCTCTCCCAGGAGATGTTGAACGTAAGTCCCTCCCCATTCCATCCCTCCCATCCATACCGTATCACAACTCACAACCCCCCTCCAGTCCCGCACATCCTCCCTCCACCAACTCCACCGCGCCCTCTCCACCTCCCCCACCCCCCTCCCAAACACCCACTTCACCCTCAACTTCCAGGACGAACCCTTCGGAACAGCATGGTCCTACAGCCGCCACGCCGACCCGCAGTTCCGCTCCCGCGACCCCAACGCCCGCACCTTCCTCATGCCGCACTTCTCCTTCTGGGCCTGGCCGCTCCCCTTCATCGGCTCCATGGCGCGCGCGGCGCAGGCCATCACCGACCTCGAGGCGTCCTACGCGGGCAGGTGGCGCAGTAAGATCCCCAAGGCGGTGTGGCGGGGGACCATGTGGTTCAACAGCGTGCACAACCCGCGGCTGCGGCAGAATTTGGTTTTGGCGGCGCGCGGGCAGGCGTGGGCGGATGTGGAGCCGCTGGCGTGGACGGCGGGTGAGGGCGGGAGCGGCAAGAACGCGAGCAATGCGCTGCCGATCGAGGGGTTTTGTAAATATAAGTATGTGGTGCACACCGAGGGGATCGCGTACAGCGGGCGGTTTCAGTTCCTGCAGCAGTGTGCCAGCGTGGTGCTCACGCCGAGCATCCAGTGGATGCAGCACGTCACGCACCTGGCGCGGCCGGTGTTTTCGAGCGAGCTGGGGATGGGCGGGAAGGGGTGGACGCCGACGGAGAAGATCAGGCGGGCGTGGCCGGTCGGGTACAAGGCCGAGGAGGCGAATATTGTGTTTGTGGCGCCGGACTGGTCGGATCTGGGCGACACGGTGGCCTGGCTGGAGGAGCATCCCGAGATTGCCGAGGGGATTGCCATGCGGCAGCGGGAGCTGTTTGCGGGCGGGGGGTATTTCAGCCCGGCGGCCGAGACGTGCTACTGGCGGGCGCTGGTCCGGGGCTGGGCCAAGATGGCGCGGACCGAAGGCCACGGGTGGGAAGATACCCAGGGGATCACGTTTGAGGAGTTTAGTCTGTCGAATACGGTGTGATCGCGAGTAGCGGGCGTTGGTTCCGAGTTGCTGGCGCTGTGGTCGTCCAATTGACTTGTTCAGAACTGTAAGCCTTTGTCGACTGATAGGATCCACTGAGATGCCGGTAGCAAGGCGAGTGAATATGGTGTCGATAGTCTATCCGGTCCCTGAGCGCCCAACGCCGATGCCAACGCCCGTCTCTCCGTGAGGACCTACCCCGCTTCAAAGATTGGTAACCCCCGGCGTCCAGTTCTCCCCAATTCTCCGCAGGTCCTCGGCAAACTTCCTGCTCGTAATCTTCTTGCCCCCGTGACCAGCAGGCGGCGAGTGCTCGTCGGGGTCGAAGAAGGGGTTCTGCAGCAGGCGGATGTAGGCGACCTGCATGGCCTTGAAGACAGGCCGCATCTCGCCCTCGCGCAGGCCCGTGGCCACACCGGCGGTCCTCTTGTCGGCCAGGCCGGCGGCGGCCCCGTCGAGGCGGCGGCCGCGCATGTCGACGACGACGACGAAGCGGGTGCCCGTGTTGGTCTCGAAGCCGTAGGCGGCCAGGCGGTCGTCGACGGCGTGCAGGAGGCCAAAGTCGCCCGTCAGGCCGACGCCGGCGGCCTGGTTCTGGCGGGAGCGCAGCTCGAAGACGTCGAGGGTGCTGGAGAGGATGAGGGCGAACTGCAGCGGGGTGCGCACGGGGTGGAAGGCGTTGGTCGAGGGGTCGTAGGATGGGAAGATGGACGTGTGGAGGGGGTTGTTCTGGTAAGGGGACTGTCAGTGTCTGAATAAAATAAAATTAATATATTGACTATGAATGTGTACTTGCATTCCGGCCAATCACGCCGAGGCAGGCGATCGAGGGGATTGCGGTCGCCATGGCGCAACTAAGTTGTTGTGTTGGAACAAGATGGAGATGGAGCTTGGTCGGGATTCTGGAGGTTCTGAATGGCCCCCGAAGGTTAGGGAATGGGGAGTGTGTGGGGTGTGGTAGATGCCTGTCAGTGGCCCAAGCTCCCGCTACCTACTTGGCGTTACGCTGCCTCAACGTCAGGAACTGCAAGGGGAGCTCGCCATCCGTAACAGTTACGCAGCGTGCATGTACGGTACCGTTTTGCAACGGAGCTATAAGGGCGTAAACAGAATACGTTACAGAGACAGAATAATTACTGCACAGTGCGCACGATAATTCCGTCGTCGGCTTCCTTTTGAACGCTTTTGAATTCGCAGTTCCAGGTGCAACATTTGAATCTTCTTGCTTCCCAACGCGTTCGCCAATTTTTATTCCACAGGCTTCCTCTTGCTCCCATTCTAACGCCGCCGCCAGGAAAAAGCCGCCCAAGTTCTTCTATTCTCCTCACATTCAGATACAATTGTGCACAACCATCTCCGCAGAGCCAAACAGCAGATGCAGAACGACAGGTCAGGCGGACGAGGATGTTGGGTGATGCTCTCAGTGTCAAGCTGGCGAATTGGTCTCAGTACTTAAATATCTAACTATGTCCGTGTCCAGCACTCGACTAGGGGACTACCTCTGTATGAACCATTAACTCGCCCAGTCTGTCTGTCCTGCTCCTGGCCCAAAATCAAAAGCTCACTCCTGGTCTCGGTGACCGGCCGGATGGCTCATCGGTGCTCATTGAACCCCGGGTGGTTCTGGCACTGGTCGGCCTTGTTCCTCTGATTCCCGCAGAGCGTGATTTCGTGATAGTACCAGTATCAGAGCGACTTGCTCCGAGTATCCTCGCCCCGACAGTCTCTTGTCGGAACCCAAAAGTCCCCAGCCTGCAACCTGAATTGCGGCCGAGGCCCTACAAGCACCTGATGTCTGCAATACCCCTTTTTCAAGGGGCGCGATCTTTCCAAATTTCAAAGAACCGATCAAGACATCAACTCCGATGCCATCTCCAGCTCGCGTTGCAGCGTTCCATCAAGCCGCGACGCAGTATATCCCACCGCGCACCTCTCAGCCTTCTACACACCCCTCTTCCGGCGCTCGATGTTGCACGTCGCGTGCAAACCCCAGCATGTGACGCTCTGCGCGGAGCTGCTCCCGGCGCTGCACGCCTGGCCGCTCTGTGTCGCGGCACGGCAGTACGAGAGGAGGTCGTAGTTCTCGTCGACCCAGGCCTGGCATTCCTGGCACCTGGTGTTCTGGTAGTGGCACATGGATTCTGGCGCTTGGAGGTTATTAGGAGCTCGCTGGGAGGGTGTTGCTCTCCGTGCAAGGCGGCTTGGCTTATTGGGTGGTGGGTAGTGGTTGGTGGTCTGGGTTGAAGTCTTGGGTTGAGAGCTACCAGAGCTCTTTTGAATTAGGCTGTCTGCTGGTTTGAGGTGAAGTTGACTGCTGTTGATGCTGGCTCGAGTCCATGGATGCCCATCCAAGGCCGCCCCTTATACTCCTATTCACCCTGACCTCGGGCGGAGCTCGTCATGGCATCTCCACCCGCGCACGTTTTCTGCTACACCGTGAAAATCACCACGATCTCCAACCATTGCTGTGGCCTACGTGACGCCTGTCGGCGGGCTGCGTGCCCGTGCGTGGGTGGGCTAGTTTGGCCACCTCTCGTATCGTCAAACATGCTGCCGCCCCTAGTCGCGATCAAACGTCAGCGTGGCAATGGACTCCCCACCATGGAGAGTTGGCCTACTGCCGAAGCAGCAAATCAAAGCCGCCGCGTGCGCCTGTGCCGCACTTTCATGGCCTCCTCGCCGGTCGTCTCAACTCCCCGCTTTACTCTGACCACCAGAGGGCGACCTGTTTGATAGACCTTTGCAGCATCATCCGACGATTATTTTAATCCGATCCTCAGCCCACTCCCTGATGAACCAAAAGCCATCTTTGGCTTCTTTGATCATCCAAGTCCGTCGCAGGGTCTATGGAGTCTCGGTATCAGGTGTCCTGGCCTGCTCGAAGACCTCCTCGACGGCCATCCAACTTCAGGCCTCGGATTTGAAAAGAGATCTTCGAAAAGCGAGAAATGTGGCGAAAATGAATATCTTCAAGACATCGACTTTAACTTTCAGATATACTGCTGCGCTTTCTCGAAGACCTCTGACTGCTTCTTAGTCAGAGGTCTTTAAAGGGATAGAGCCCGAGGCCGGGGAAACCAACCTGAGCAGAAACTGGAGTTAGGTATTTAACGTGTCGTAAATTGCGGGCACAATCTAACTACATCATAAGCGCCGTGAGTCTCTTGCGTTGCTCATCATTCTCGTACAAGTCCTCATAATCCCTCCGCTCCACAGACCAGAGCTGGAACTCGGGAGGGAAGTACCCAGCGTCCTCCCAATCCACAATCTTCAGAACGTGCAACGTCTCGGCATGCACCATGATGCTGTGCGCATGCAGGTTGCCGTGACAAAAGACGTATTCCTGCCGGCCGGACGCCGACTTCTTGGACGGCCAGTTGGCCGTCTTGTTGTGGAACTGAACCCACAGGGGCGGGATCACGACCCCATCCAAACCGGTCGTGTCCGAGGTGAGCGAGTTGAGCTGTGGAACGACCTCTTCGGCAATGAACCGACGGGCGTTGGCTCTGGCAATGCGGCCGCACTCGTCGCACTCGCCGCCGTCTGCGACGTGCTTCTTCCCGGCCGGCATCCGGCATTGATCTCGGACCACGTCAAGCCACACGCCGCGAGGGCGCTCCAACTCAATCCAAGCTGTCCCATCGTCATTCTTGCCGAAGTCGATCAGCCGGGGGACGGGAATGGTCGTTTTGCTGGAAACGAGCTGCAGGGCCGCAGCGTAGTGGAGAATCCGCTCTGTGTTGTAAGACCTTGAAGCCGGCTCGTCCTCGGTGCCCGTCTTGAGCCACGGCTGGACGCTGTGCTTCAGCCATGCTGTTTTGGTAGTGATGAGATTGTAGAAAGGCGTCAGGGACTCCCCCTCCTTCTCCTTATATCCCGAGACAACCATGGTAAAGCGCTAAGGTAGCGGAAAGAGTGAGAACGTCGAAGCGGTTGACGGGAGTGGGAGGGGCGGCAGTGAACCAAGACGGAGAGGCTCGAGGTTAAGGACGTTTTGGACACAGCCAGCCAGGATACTTGCGGGAGATAACCGCATCTTGCGGTTGGGCAGAAGAGGTGTTGGGACGGGCGTTTCAGATGTCATGCACCTGGGCGGTACCATGTGTCAAGTAAGCTGGGTCAGGCAGGGCCTGTCCGGGTTTCGAGCTTAAGGTTCGACGCCGCGACTACAGCACCGCAGACTGCGCCTCAGCCAAGCGACCAAGACCCTATCAGAAAGATTTAAGCTTATCCTATCATACACATCC
>FTCG01000433.1_pt1 | contig 13992 bp, 9 predicted proteins | sample 1639641 | NCBI WGS metagenome assembly FTCG01 (sample SAMEA3914864, study PRJEB12502) | metagenome | biome: forest; material: soil | place: USA | collected 2012-03-12 | depth 0.3 m
AGGCACGACCACCACACGCGCTTCCACAGCTTCTGCTTGCGCGGGATCATGGGCGTCTTGGCCGGGTCGCGGTGCAGGCCGATCGTGTGCGCCAGCGAGATGGCCACCCCCATCCAGTGCCACGTGTCTTTCTGGTCGTCGGGCGTCTCGTACCAGTACGTCATGAGCAGCAGGCCCTGCACCAGGATCAGGCGGTCCGTCTCGTAGTCGAAGTCGTAGAGGAGCTGGAGCGCCAGACAGTCAGCATCGCAAACCCACACATCTCAACATCTCGGGAAACACTCACCCTCGTCCTCGAGAAAAAACTCCGCCGCGCATCCCGCCGGCTTTCGTAGCCCGCATCCCTCAGCAAGCTCTCATCGACAAACGCCGTAGCCGAGAACATGACAGCATGGTACAAGAACAAACTCATCTTGCCGGACGCGCCCGAGCGGTCGTTGATGACGCGCAGCAGGTCGTGCAGCTCGAGCAGCGGCATGTACGGGTGCACATACTCGATATAGGCGGCGAGCAGCGCGTTCTGCAGGCGCAGCGGCGGCAGCGTGAAGACCTGCTTCTGCACCAGGTACCGCCGGTCCTCGGCCAGGATGCGCTCCGGCATGGGCTTGATGAAGCCCGGCCACTCGTTGACGGGCTCCGGCGCCGTCCGCAGCAGCAGGTGGTGCATCATGCCCGGCGACGCCCCCGGGATCCCGGGGGTCACGGGCGAGAAGCCGCCCAGGGCTGCCGCCGCCGCCGCCGCCGCTGCCGCCGTGGTCGGCGTGCCGGGGGTGCCGAATCCGCCGGCGGATTGTTGGTCTGTCAGATGCCAGAGTCAGATCATGAGCGGTGAAACTTGGCTTCACAAGCGAGCGTCTGTGGTTCTGTGTGCTTTTCCCTGACATGTGATTCTGGTGTCGGGTGGGTCACGCGGAGAAGAGGCAAGGGGGTGCGGGGGAAACGGAAACACGCCTGGCCTGTCTGTGGGTTGTGGGTGACATTGGGGATTCGGACGGGGCTCGCTCCGGACTCCAAACTTACACAGCAGACGAGTGGCGGCCTGGCCGCCGTTGACCCCGTTCAGGGGCAGGGAGAAGGTTCCATTCTGGGCGAACGCTGGCTTCGCGAGATTGGCCGTGAGCAGCGGGGGAGCGGCGCCGATGGACTTGGAGCGCAGTACCTCGGCACTTCCAGCCCGCGCCCCCACCGCTGCCGGGCCGCAGTTGTATGGAAGATTCTTTCTGGAACACAGGGCGGCAGGGGTGCCTCGAGGTCAGCCTCTCGCTTCTCGCTGCCTTCTGATCACTGCTCGCGCAAAGCAGCATCTGAAAATGACGCAATCTGGGTGATGGGCGAGCGGGAGAGGGATGCGAAGGGAAGCGGGAAGCGTGCTGCGAGTTCGGAGCTGCTTTTCCCTTCCTCTGTGCCTCTCCCTCGCTGCTCGCTCTCACTGGCCGGACCGGCCAAGGGAAAGCCAAGGAAACCAAGGAAGCCAGACTTACTTCCGCCGGCGACTCTCCTGGACGACGCACTCGACGTCGTCCCACCTGCAGTTGCCGCACGGGGCGCCCTCGACCACGTCGCAGCGCACCTTGCGGGCCCGACATGACACGCAGGCCCGCGCCGCCCGCCGCTTGGTGATCTTGCCCTCGGCCGCGATCGACGCCCGCTTCTTTGGCGACGACGAGGTCTCGGTGACGGATGAGGGTGCCGGAGGCGGCGACATGGAGCCCGTCGGCGCCGACGACGACCGCGGTGAGGGTGTGTCTCCGTTTTCCGACATGGTGTCAAGGGATTGGCAGGCCGGGCTGCATGTAGTGGTGGTGTTCAAGAGAGAAGAGGCCGAAGCCTAGAAAATGGTATTTTTCTTGTAAGAGCGCCTCGTGACCTTCGTTGCTGTCGGCCGGTGACGTGTGAAGAGAGGGTAGGTAAGGTGTGGGTGTTATGTAAGACGGCTCCGGAGCGTAACTGGCGTGTACGAGGTGTTCGTGACAATCCAATGGGGAGGGGAGAGGAAGTTGGGTTGTGTGTGAGAGAGATTCCGTGAGAATGGGAACGGATCTTGAGTCTGGAAACTGAAGCCAGACAACAACAAAGGTAGACAACAAAAGATGCTGAGTAGTAAAGAGACGACGGCACGAGGCCACGGTGGGGAGGGAAGGGGGGCCCAGGCATTATATCGAGCCATGGCGATTCCCAAGACAAGTCGCAGGTCGCGTCTTTGGATACGTACCTCAACGTTAGGATGGAGCCCGCCCCCCCTCCCTCCCCCAGGCTCCTCCCCAGCTCCGGGGTGTGGGTAGTCTGGTCACCTCTTCGATGAATGGCCAAGCCAAGGGACATGGATGTCCCGTTTGGGCAGCGTGGGGACACTGGGGACTGAGCAAGATGAGCCCCAGACAAAACAGCAACGCAGCCGTCGAGACGCAGCGAGGGCGTTCCCCAGTGGCAAGGCCCGACTGGGGCTTCCCGGCAGAGGGGCCATGGCGCAGGGAACACCACAGGGAGACCTCGCTGAGGGGTGAGTTTTGTTGACAGTTGAGCCAAGCCCTTTTGGCCGCCGTCTGGCAGTCTGGTAGTTTGGAAGCCTGCCTCAAGCTCCCTTCTCTCTCTATCGAGAGAAAAGATTGCTGTGTAAAAGTTCCGTGGCCCTTTGTAACGACACGAGCCCTGGCCGCAGCCGCCAAGAGGCACCCGCAGGCATCACGAGGATTCCTCCGATCGCTGTTTGGTGTCCAAGCATGGACGGTGACGTTCAACGTTAATCGAGACCAACGTTTTCCCCCTGCCCAGTCAGCCAGCAGCCAATGCAAGCACCAATGCCAGCACCAAGGAAAAGAATGTTCCCGTCAGCTGGGCCTGGAGCCGTCCCGAATCGAGCCCTTCACCCGACCCCGGCTCCCAGAGCGCGATCCACCGGTCCACCTCACCTGCGGCAGGCCTGCAGACTCGAACCAAGCGGCCAGTTCCAGCTCCTGCCAGGCCCGTTGCGGACAAGCGCCGCCGACGGCATCGAAGACACGGCGGCGCTCCCAATGCTGTCATTTTGCCCTCTCCACAGATTCTCCAGAACCGCCCCATCCCTCATTCTGCCAAGCGCGTCCCGTGGAGGCGCCAATCAGCGAGGCCAGGGTGGGCGCACCCGTGCAGAGAGCATGGTGCATGGCTGCAGGCCCGCTCAGCGAGAGCTGGATCGCCGAGCCCCGCGACCTCAGGGCGACGTTAGCGGCACGACCAACACGTGCAAATCCCGCCGTCGCGACCCGAACCCCAGCTCGACCCCGTCCGACCCCGTCCCGACCCCGTCCGGCCCAGTTCGAACCCAGCTTGACTCGACGGGCAGTCAGGGGAGAGGGCTGTTGCTGGCCGACGCAGGCGGTGGTGATCGGTCAGGGCCCCGGCTGGGAAACACCGCCCGTGCCGTGTGAGATCGGCGGACGGAGCAGGTCTCGTCGACAGGAATTCCGCGCCCTCCGTGGCCGTGGTGCGACACGCGACCACATGTCAGAGGCGACGCTGTCCCCGTGCAAACGCTGGGGCTGGGACTGCGGAAGCTGCCGTTCACCGTCATCCGGCATCGGGGATGTGCATTTTGCAAAACGGGCGGCCCAGAACCAGAAACAATTAAGAGGCAGGCGGGCATACCCGCACGGGCATATGTACTATGTAGGCTCGGTAGGTTACGGAGCACAAGCTACGGAGCACAAAGTTGGCATCCCGTTCAAGGATTTATTAACGTTAGTTAAAGCCAACGCCCGGCAGATGCTGTCGGTGCCTTTTTTGTTGGGCGTGCTGGCCTGAGTTGGCCTGAGCTGGCCTGAGCTTGACTGTGCTGCCTGAGCCTGCCTGCGCCTGCCTGCGCTCGTTGTTCGATGTTTGAGGCGAGAGGGCGAGATGACGAATCAGAACCCGGCCGCTGGTCCGAACCAGCAGGAGGCTTTTCGCTTGCAGTTTCCCCTTGAGCCGGGGTTGACCCGACACCGCCCCTCGAGCGCCCTCACCTCGCTGAGCGCTTCCCCGACAGAGAGCCACCTGCAGCGCCCTCCTGTGCGTCTGTGTCAGCACCGTTTTCACCCAACGTCAACCTTCCGGGTTCTTCTTAGTACAGCAACGACCCCAGACCGTTTCACTGTTGAGAGAATGCAAAGGTCGGCAAGAACCGGAGCTGGGGCCAGGGATTCGGGCTTTTGATGCGACCTGCCTGGCTTGCGCAATCGACAATTTCATAGTCCATTGTTGCTCTTTGATCTTTTGTTCCTTCCAGGTTGCTCTTCCGGGTTAGTTTGGGCCCATTGGCTTGGCCCGGCCGGCGATAACATTCGGCACCTCGGTCAAACGCAAGACCTTATCCTCCACAGTTCCCGGCAGATCCCCTGGCCTCGAAAAGTTTAAGCAGCCCCTCCAAAAACACAACAACAAAACACAATAAACAGCTCAATGCTACATGGCAGCAATTTGACAGCAGCAGGCATGGCCAATGCTCCAGTCCCCATTTCAAACCAGAGAACGCACCACCTTGTTTCTCTTCCGCAGATCCTGTCGCACGCCGTTTCCACGTTCGAGTCAGGCAGGGACCCTCCGGGGACCCTCAGTCAGGATCGCCCCTCGGGCCCATGTGGAGCCGCTCGAGAGCTGGAGACCCCACCAACTCCACTCTTTGTGCTCCGCTCTCGTGCTCCTCCGCCTCTGCCGGCGTGCATGGCATGGCATGGCGCAGGGCAAGGCTCGTCGTCGTCGGCGTGCCAGGGGGAGAGGCTGTCTCCGTTTTGATTTTACACATTGACGCCATGCGCACAGCAGATGAGCTTCAGCCAATGTTGAGCTGAAGAGAGAATCTTGACATGCAATGTCACACGTTAGCCTGCCTCTCTGCTTAACCAGATTCATGCCGCCTTTTCCCCTCCACAAACCGAAGAAAAGCCCACCATTCATCCCCTCCATGCCCTGAGTAATACACACTATCGACACCCACGGAATATCCCGCAGCTACCGATCCCATCCCAAACCCAAACAACCACCACTGACTGTGCTGTGCTGTGTAATCCCCGCCTCCGCCGCGCGGTCGCCGCGCCGTCCAAAATTCCCCGCCATTTCCCCCCCTCCACAGTCAATCCACACCCAAAATCCACAAAAAAAATAAATTGATTGACAAAGGAGACAAGAAAACAACCCCACCAACCCCTCTCTCCGCATCCGCACCCACATCCGCGCCGCGCCCACCGCCACCCCGCCGAGCCCGCCTCGGCACCCCCTCACCAACCCCAGAAAACACGATTAGTGACTACGTCGCAAGGGGCTTGGGCTGACGTTGGGGGGGGTCCGTTGTTTTTCCTTCGGCGGGTGGGATCGGGAGATTGGGATTGGATTTGGTTTGGTCTGGGTTGGGTTTTGGCGAGGTGGTTGTGGCTGGATTGGGGGACGGGAATAAACTTTAGCTGCTTGCTGGTGCGGGTTGCGAACGGCCGGAGATAAACAACGGTGAGTGTGTGCGTTTTTGGAGGGGTGAAAGGGGCTTGGTTTGCGATGGGACGTTGATGGTGGGATTTGTTTGGTTCTACGGATGCATACTACCCGACAGTATACTAACTGGCCAGCTGCTCGACTTTGGCTGGAGGGCATTGGATTGGAGGAATCAAGGTGGGCGGTGTGTGTCTTTCAAGAAGTGTCAGATGGTTGCGTCAAGGTCAGGTTCTTGACTTGCACGCGTAGATTTGTGTTCGAGTGTGTGTTGTCTGTGTTGTGTCATGGGCCAGGGGCTTAGGGGGGTGTGTAAGAAGTTGCAGACTCTGAGCGTCACGCGCCCCTGGGGGCCTCTGGAGAAACTGATGACCGGACTGACAAAACGGCGCCAGCAACGCCTCTCCCGTCTCTCCAGACAAGAAGACGGGACGATCTCAAGAAGCACTCGTTTGGGTTTGGGGCCCTGCTTGGCGTGCAGACGCAATCCGGATTTTTTCTGGATTTCTTTGCGAATAACGTTCTTTACGAGTACCACCCTGAGACCGCTCAAGTGTGTCTCCACAATTGGCAAGCCTCGGCCAAGCTCGACGCCCTGGATGGCCAAATCTGCCAAGATTTCCCAACTTGGGATGGCCTTCCAGTGCGGCGGGGAGGTGGAGCTTGACACGCGAAGTGCCGCGGTTTACCTCTGCCAAGCATCGGTGTTCGTTTTGGGGGTCCGTTCTGTCCTAGGGTCAGGGCTGAAGGTTGGGAGTCGAGGTAAACGAGGAGTCATCAGTGAGCAAGGGGAAGGCGGTTTGCCTCGAGCCACGCTCGAGCTACACGTGTATGCTTGACCAGCAGCTCCTCTCCTAGCCCCTGGTCGGGGGCCACTTGGCCTCTGTGACGACGGACAGCGCGGCTGCCAGCCTGCCCCTGAGGAGAATCCGGGGCCCCAGTGCCTGGACCCCGTCCAAGGAACTTGCCGCCTGGCCGCGTCGATGGAGACAGGAGGTTCAACCCCGCGCCGTGTTGATGGAGACCGGAGCCTCAACCCCGCAAGATCTGGGCCGCAGCTAGTCGCTCTAGATCCCCAACGGATGGCATAGCTCGACAATCCGGTCTGGAAGGCAAAGGACGGTGCCATCCGGGCGGGTCGGCGCCCCAGCTAATAACACCACGGCGGGGAGGTCGTGTCAACACGAGCGAGGGGGCCGCCTTGGACCATGACACTGGAACCGGGTTCCCCGCGTGTGGTACTGCACCCCTTTTCCTCCGAGGCTCTGTCATCTTGAAGCCACTGGAGATATCTAGGCTAGCTGCATGGAAAGGGCGGATTAGTCCGGTCGTATGGTTAAACCCGGTCTCTCCCCGCAAGCCCGACAACGTCAAGAGCGCCGCCGACGTCTTAGGCTGCCGGTTATTCTATCTGGGACTCTCTTCTCGAGTCTGACCGCAACTTCTTGTCGTCTTGGTGCCGTTTCCTAATCCTCGTCGTCGTTGTCGTCGTTATCGGCATACTCGTTCTTGTCATAGTGATCGGCAAAGTCGTTCTTGGGATAGTCTGTCTCGGCACAGTCTTGCCCGGCAAACTCGCTTTCGGCCTAGTGTCTCCCGGTATCATCCTTCTCGGTAGAGTCTATTCCGGGAACGATATCGATATCGTCTTCTTACTCTTGCATGCTGTGTAGTCTTTCCCATTGTTGCCTTTCCTGTCATGATCTTGGCTTTTAAGGTTACCGGCGCTACCGGCGTTACCATTGCCGGTCTCGTGGCTGTCAGAGCCGCGTGGGCCTTGCTCCCAACCGGGCTGGGGCGTTCCAGAGGCCTTGACCTTGACTGCCAAATCCAGATTGGCATTAGTCAGTTGTCGTGAGGAGTTCAAGACGTCGAACCTGTTATTGGCCCACTGGGTTGGCTCAGCTGGAGTCGGTTTGTTGGTTGCTCTCTTGTCAATCTGTGGGCCCGCTTCTTGTCAGCCAGGGGCATCTGCTGAGCGGAAAGCAGCGCGATCGGTGCAATGAAGACGTGATGTGAGGGTGGTAGGAATGGTTTGCTCCAAGGAAATCCTCTTGAACAGGTAGTTGGTAAAGTGTCTTGACCGGCACCAAACAGCGAGACCCCTTTACGGCAAAGAACTCGACGTGGCCACCACCCCGTTTATCAGGTTTGGCTTGGATCCGGGGCGTGGATAACGGCGAGAGTTGGAGCAATGTAATATAGAAGTCACTGGGCTTTTTGAGAGGGCGTTGGCGGGCAAATTGTCGATGTTGCTACTGTCCTTGGGCCGGCTTCATGGCAAAGACTGGTGACAATCCATCTCAGAGGAGTAGTTGTCCCCGGTTTCCTCGCCAGGACCACTAAAACTTGCCTCGACCGAATTCCCGTATGGCAGAGCGCGTAACATTTACCCGGAGAAGATGGCGAGGTAAAGCGACTGTAGAGTTGCTAGCTACTATTTGCAGGCATCGTGCCGCACGATGGTTCAGGGGAAGGCCACCCCTTTCCCAAGCGACAAGGTCAGATAGTAAATTGACATAGCGCCTCACTTCTGTGCTATCTTGCACAACTGCTATCTTGCACAACTTTAAACTGACAACAGCGCCAAACTCCGTCATCAAGAGCGTTGTTCACAGCCGGGCGTGATAGGGGGGGGGATCCGGGGTTGACGGCGACCATTTCACACTACTCAAACTCATTGGAGGGGCGAGGTCGGCCGATGTGAACGGCATTTGGTTGAGTTATCTTCGTATTGGTAGTATGTACTAGCTGCCGGCAGCCGAATCAATATACTCGAGTCCATGTCTCTCATGTCTCACCGCATCACCACCTTCTCCGTCCGGCGCCCTCACCTAAGACTGCCCGGTGGTATGCAGATTCGCCGCCAGCTGCACATCCAAGTCCACATATGCGTTCAGCTTCGCAGCCAGCTCCTCGTCACTCAACCCATCCCTCCTAAACGAAATCCCCGACGAACACCCGCTGATCGCCTCGAAGTACCACAGGTGCGCGTCCACATCCAACCCCTTGGTGCCACCATTACACTGCACATTCGAGTACCCCGGGCAATACTGCACCTCATTCAAACTCACCACCGTGTCACTTCCCTCATCAATCCAGTACTCCGGACTCGTATGCCTGTAATTCAACGCAATCGGCGGCAGCCGCGGGACGGGGTCGTCGGTGTGCGTGACACGGTACTCGGCGCCGGCTTGGTCGGTGACGAAGGCGACGAGGGCGTCGTTGCCGACGCGCGGGGACCCGTACGTGTAGAGATCGGCCGCGTAGCCGGCCTTGCGGAGGTAGGCCGTCGCGAGGGTCGCCACGGCGCCGCCGAGCGAGTGGCCTGTCACGACGACCTTGTAGGCCGGGTTGGTGGCCGCGGCGGCGCGGACGGCGGCTAGGACCCGTGTGGCGACCTCGTTCCAGGAGGCGAGGAAGCCGGTGTGCGCGAGGCAGTTGGAGGTGAGGTCGCAGGGGGCTTGGGTGAAGAGGAGGCTGGTGGAGGGGGGTTGGTGTTAGTTTGGTATGGGGATGGAAGAGAAGGGGGCTTGCTTACTCGGCGATCCAGTTCCGGATCGAGGTGGAGCCCCTGAAGGAGACGACGATCAGCTTGTCGACGGGGTCTACGCCGACAAAGCCCCTCATGTCCAGCACGGTGCCGCTGGTTGGTTGTTAGTTACGGTCGCGGGGTCTCAGTGCTGAGGAAACTCACATGAACGAGGCAGCGACGGTGGCTTTGTGCGAGGTGGGCGTGGAGCACCCGTCCTGGTTGCAAGTGACGGGCTGGCCGGCAGCCTTCTCGCTGTTGCAATAGGCTGCGGTGGACCACTGGGAGAACAGCTTGAGGTTGTCTAGCTGCTGGGCTGTGACGGCATCTTGGTGGCAGGGTTAGTTCTGTGAGAGCAAGGGGTTTAGGGGCTTTGGACCTACCTCGTTTTCCCCGACTTGGAGCAGCGAGGGAGAGAGATGCCAAGGAAAGGAGGACAAAGAGAACGGCCTTCATGGTGTTCTATCGACGGGCTCAAGCGTCACGAGGTTATGAAAGGCTCGGGTGGGCGGCTGGACCTGCATGAGCTGCGACAGTCTCTGGTTGCACGGCGACGTCGACGGTCTTTATAATGAATGCCAACGCCGGCGGGTGGAATGAGACCGAGCTGAGCTGAGAGCGGGAGGGTCTCGGGCGTATCCGTCACCCCCGCAACTCTGGTACAGTCTGGCTCGAGGAGTCTCAACTCCCGCCCCCCCGCAGGGAGGATCTTGGGGTAATGGCGCTCAGCAGGTGCCCGCCCCCAAGGTGGCCCACGAGGAGAGAGACTAGGCTGTCCCGAGCAGATGGCCCGGCGCGGCGTGCTCACCTCCTCAACCCCTCATCTTCTCCGTGACTCCATCCAGAAAGTGGTGACGAAAAGGGAGGGCACCGCCGGGCGCAGGATGATGGTGTGGATGTTCGCACTCTGTACGCCAGCTCAGCCGAGAGAGGGTGGGGGCTAGTCCAACCAGTGTGTAATAGCTGTACCAAGCAGCTGTGTTGGGCAGCCATGGTGAGGAAGTGGGTGTGAATCGAGAGATCCGATCTGCCCTCCGGGTTGACAGCCTTCCAGAAGACGGCGAGCAGGCCACGCTGCCCACGGCGACGGCTGTCAGACTGTCAGACTGTGTTAGTTTGCCAGGCACTCTAAATTATGCGCAAACAGGCATGTAGATCCCAGCCCAGTTCCCAGCCCGGCTCCCGGCCCCCGGCTTACTGTAGAGGCCATATCCCAGCCCAACGGTCCCGGGAGGGATGATGGTGGCACAGAGACCGGCCGACAGGCTCTTGAAGATCGGTCTTTGTTTGGTCTGGCGCGGATAAGCACGAGACACCGCTCCCCTCCACACGGCCACACCTCCCGTCGACCCCTCCATCCCTTTCTTCCCCTGCTCCCCATTTCGACATCAACCCGGCTCCCCACGCGACAGGAGAGGTCACGATGCAGGCCACATGCAGACCACCATCCCCGCGATGCAGCCAGGGCCGGGGTTGCGAAGGGGGTGCCGGTTTGGCGCTTGCGGCCCGCGTCGCGTTACATGGTTTACATGGCGATCGAGTTAACCAAGGTCAGTCGAGGTCAGTTGAGGTCAGTTGAGGTCATTCAACGGCAGCTAAAAAGCCACTGGACGCCAGTCAACGTCTGCCGCCCGCGTGAGCTTAGCGCCGACGCAGCACACCGCATCTGAGTGCCGGGAACCTGCCGTTTCAAGAAGTCAAGTCCTGGTTTCTGCGAGGGGATTGGTGGATGTCTCCCGTCGTCTGGTCCGGGGGATTCAAGACCCACTGCTCACGGACTGCACCAGTCAGTCATCAAGCAGTCTCGCTTCCCTCTTTTTCCCCGGACCATCCAAACCGCTGGCTGTGCAGGCCTGGCCGGGACCCTCCCTCGTCTCTCCAATGCATTGCTCGCTGCCGCAGCGCATTGCTGACGGGGCAAGGCTGCCGTCTTCTTGTCCATCATCATTACTGTATCACCAATTTTGATGCCCGCTGACTGTCCAGAGCAAAAGAACCAAACCCGGCTCAGACCGAGGACCAAATACGACGGCTGACCGGGTCTCACTCGGCCAGGGCGAGCGGCAGATCTGGGGTGGGGGGACTCCCGATGGGGGGTGAGTGGCATGCAAGACAGACCGGGGCTGTTCTCCCGCTCCGACTGGCCTCTGAGCCTCTTCCAAAACCGGCTCTGTGGCACAGCCCAACACCACCTCGTGCCTCCTGACCAGCCGAACCAGCCCACGATACCACGCTGGCGCTGCTGTCCGGCGCATTCTTCGGCGCATTCGGCGCATGCGACTGCTTCACCGTCCTGCCCTGGGACTCTCCCCGAACAGCTCTTGGTCTTGTTCTACAAGCGCTGGACAAGCGACCGTCTCCATGGCTTGGCCCACGTCGTGCAAGAACCGGCCGGCCGCTGGGTGGCGGGCCAGGGCTGCCCAATAAACAACACCAATATATCCCCTTGCGGCCATGATCTTCAAGCGAAAGCCTCTTTTGCCCGTTGCGGACGCCGCGCTGCAGCCCTGCCCTGAAATGGCACCGTCCATCCTCATTTATGCATTCTGGCGTCTGCCATGTTGCCTTCTCCGTCGGCTGGGCCCGTCCGTCAATCCGCGTGGTCACCGACATGGCTCCGAACTCCCACCTCCTGTTTTCGAGAGCAATGTCACCTCGTAAACTGGTGGCTTGTTTGCGCCTCGGCACAGTCGCGCCTTGATAAGAGCGCGGAGCGGGACATACATAGTAGACGGCCCAATCTTGTTCCTGCGTCTGGCCGTGGCGCATTCAAGCGGGAGGATTGCGGCGCGCTGACGAGCCGTCTCTTGTTTGGACACCGAGGGCCTCGCTGAAGCCGTCGAGATGGCTTACTGGGCGAGCCCCTTCTGGCTGTCGCTCGTCTTGAACCCCTTTCTGTCGCCCGTGCTCGCCCGTTCTGTCGGCCCGCGGGATCCGGTCCCGGCGGGATACCATGCCGACCCGTACTACCCGACGCCGTATGGCGGCTGGGTCGACTCGTGGAGGGAGGCTTACACCAAGGCTCAGGCCCTCGTGGCGCAGATGACGCTGGCTGAGAAGACAAACATTACGGCAGGCGTTGGCATGTTTATGGGTGAGTGACCCGGTCTCTCCCTTGGGGTGTGTTGCCGCTGACAAGTGTTCAGGGTTAGTATTGGCCCCCTCTTGGAGTCGGTGTCGAGACTGAACATGCAGGCCCTGTGTGGGAAACACTGGGAGTGCCGACCGCTTGGGGTTCCCCCAGCTCTGTCTCCAGGACTCGGCTCTCGGCGTCGCGTCGACCGACAATGTGACGGCGTTCCCGGCGGGCATCACGACAGGTGCCACCTGGGACAAGGACTTGATGTACGCGCGCGGAGTCGCCTTGGGTAAGGAATTCCGCGGCAAGGGAGCCAACATCCATCTCGGCCCGACCGTCGGCCCTCTGGGGCGAAAGCCCCTGGGCGGGCGCAACTGGGAGGGGTTTGGTGCCGACCCCGTGCTGCAGGCCAAGGCGGCCGCCCAGCACATCAGGGGCGTCCAGGAGCAGGGCGTCATTGCGACCGTCAAGCACTACATTGGCAACGAGCAGGAGATGTTCCGCATGTACAACCCGTTCCAGCCGGGGTACAGCGCAAACATTGGTAAGAATCGGCGGCCGAGGGACCTGCAGCCACGAGGCTGATGAAGCTAGATGACCGGACCCTCCACGAGCTGTACCTGTGGCCGTTTGCCGAGGCGATCCACGCAGGTGTCGGCGCCGTCATGACGGCCTACAACGCCGTCAACGGCTCGGCCTGCTCGCAGCACAGCCACCTGATCAACGGCATCCTCAAGGACGAGCTGGGATTTCAGGGGTTGGTCATGTCGGACTGGCTGAGCCACATCTCGGGCGTCGACTCGGCCCTGGCGGGTCTCGACATGGACATGCCGGGCGACACGCCCATCCCGCTGTTCGGGACCAGCCTGTGGCAGTACGAGCTGACCCGATCCGTGCTGAACGGCTCCGTGCCCCTGGACAGGCTGAACGACATGGCCACCAGGGTCGTGGCGGCCTGGTACCAGCTGGGGCAGGACAAGGACTTCCCCCGACCCAACTTCTCGTCCAACACGCACAACAAGAACGGCCTGCTCTACCCGGCCGCCATATTTTCTCCCAGCGGGCAGGTCAACTGGTTCGTCAACGTGCAGGAGGACCACCACCTGGTCGCCCGTCAGGTGGCCCAGGACGCCATCACGCTCCTGAAGAACAACGGCAGCCTGCTCCCGCTGTCGACCGCGAGCAAGATCAGCGTGTTCGGCACGGACGCGCAGGTCAACGCAGCGGGCCCGAATGCCTGCGGCAACCGCGCATGCAACACGGGCACGCTCGGCATGGGCTGGGGCTCGGGCGTGGCCGACTACCCCTATTTCGACGACCCCATCTCGGCCCTCAAGCGGCGCGTCCCGGGCGTCAAGTTCTACAACACCGACAGCTTCCCCTCCCTCTCGGCCACACCCTCCCCGGACGAAGTCGCCATCGTCTTCATCAGCTCAGACGCGGGCGAAAACACCTTCACCGTCGAGGGCAACCACGGCGACCGCGACGCAGACAAGCTCTCGGCCTGGCACGGCGGCGACAAGCTCGTGCTCGCCGCCGCCGCCAAGTACGCCAACGTCGTCGTGGTAGCCCACACCGTCGGCCCGCTGATCCTCGAGCCGTGGATCGACCACCCGTCGGTCAAATCCGTCCTCTTCGCGCACCTCCCGGGCCAAGAAGCCGGCGAGTCCCTCACGGCCGTCCTCTTCGGCGACGTCTCGCCCAGCGGCCACCTCCCCTACTCCATCACCAAGTCCGCCGCCGACTACCCCGCCAGCATCGCCACCCTCAAGACCTTTGTCCCGGGCCAGGTCCAAGACACCTACACCGAAGGCCTCTACATCGACTACCGCCACCTGCAAGCCCATTCCATCCAACCGAGGTTCGCCTTTGGCCACGGCCTAAGCTATACGACCTTCTCCCTCACCTCCGCCTCCCTCCACTCCATCACCCCAATCACCTCCCC